>FWPU01009235.1_pt1 | contig 15758 bp, 12 predicted proteins | sample 2228361 | NCBI WGS metagenome assembly FWPU01 (sample SAMEA103939777, study PRJEB20133) | metagenome
TGTATCGCCGACCTGGGGTCGGCCTTGCCACACCACTTCGTGGCGCTTGGCATAGCCTGGCGGTACAATGTGCTAGTCCACACTAAAACTTGAAAAAAACTGCCTTTGGCGAGGTAACTTGACATTGTCAAAGTAGTTACGATACAATGTCGTGAGGTGAAATATGGCGGAACTGGTTGTCCACGTTACGAAAGAGGAACTTCAACAATTGATCGAAGCATCTGTTGAGCGAACGCTGATTGAACTTTTTGGGGACCCAGATGAAGGGTTGGAACTGCGTGATGAGATTAAAGAACGCCTCATCAAACAACGTGAGGCGGTTGCTTGGGGCGAGATTGGCAAGGATTTGGAAGATGTTGTCAAGGATTTGGGGTTGGAATAGGCATGTACCGGGTCAAATTGCTTGATTCAACGTTAAGCGACCTGTCTGCACTTGATAAAATCACTGCAAAACGTATTATGAATCGCCTCCGTTGGCTGGCCGAAAATTTTGATGCATTAGGACGCGATGCTTTGAAATGATCACGATGAACCATACGCATTCCGTGAGTCGTCTATGACAACTACCATCGCACTTGCAGGCAAGGGCGGCGTCGGCAAGACTACCGTAGCCGCTATGGTCATCAAGTATCTGGCGCAAAACCAGCCGGGCAGTATCCTGGCCATCGATGCGGACCCGTCCAGCAACCTCAACATGGTGCTGGGTCTTGAATTGGAGTGGACGGTCGGCGACATCCGCGAGGACATGCTTCAGCAGGTGAAAACCTCGTTGGTGCAGGGCGGGGCGGCTATGGGCAACCTGCCGGGCGGCGTGAACAAGCGCGATTATCTGGAGTATCACATTCGTTCTTCGCTGGCCGAGGGCAGCCGCTTCGACTTGATTGCGATGGGGCGCGGCGAAGGACAGGGCTGTTACTGTGCGGTCAACCACAACCTGCGCGAGGTAATAGACAGCCTGAGCCGCCATTATGCCTATGTGGTGATTGACAACGAGGCCGGCATGGAGCATCTTAGCCGCCGCACTACGCGCGACGTGCAGCATTTACTGGTGGTCAGCGATCCCACCCAACGCGGGTTGGTGGCCGCTCAGCGCATTGCCGATATGCGTAACGAACTCGAAATCAACATCGAGCAGGCCTACCTCATCATCAACCGCGTGCCGGGTGGGGCTTTGCATCCCGAAATCGAGAAAGTTGCCGCGCAAATCGGCATTCCCTTGCTGGGCGTCGTTCCGGCCAATGATGAACTGGCGGCTTTCGAGTTCTCCGGTAAGCCGTTGGTGGATCTGGGCGATGAATCGCCGATCTATCAGGCGGTGGCCGGGATGATGACCAGAATCTTGTAGGGCGGCGTGAGGCGAGTCTCGGACTCGCCCTACAACTCGATTTGTGCCTTGAGCATCCCGTTTTTCGAATCGATCTCGAAGGATGAGAAGCCAACCGCGCGACATAAGCGGCGCATGGCCTCGTTTTCTGGCGCCATCAGGGCGATGATGCGCTTGATTTTTTCATCGCGGCCGATGGCGATGCTGCGGCTGAGCAATTCCTTGCCCAGGCCTTTGCCCTGGTAAGCGTCGCTGATGAGCATGGAGAAGCGCGCCTCCTCGTTCGTTCCGCGCAATTTGCTCAGGCGCGCCACGCCAAAGATGACCTTTTGGCCGCTCTCTTCGCCCTCCACCACCAGCGCGATTTCGCGGTCGTAGTCGTTGTGGGTGATGCGCGCCAGCCGTTCGTGGGTGGTGCGGGTACTCAACAGCATGGGGGAAAGATAGCGCAGATACACGGTTCGGTCTGAAAGCGATTCGTGGAAGCGCCGCATCAGCATCTCGTCTTCCGGCCGAATGGGGCGGATGACGACCGGCGTGCCATCCTTCATCGTCCAGGGGGCTACATATTGGGCGGGATATGGACGGATGGCCAGGCGCGGCAATTGGCTTTCCTCTTTCACCTCATGGATGACTACGCGCGCATCCAGCGCCAGCAAGCCTTCGTGCGAGGCCAGCAGCGGGTTGATGTCCAATTCCTTGATCCAGCGTTGCTCGGCTACCAGTTGGCTGAAATGCACCAACAGTGTTTCCAGCGCAGAGAGGTCTACCGGCGGTCGTCCGCGCACGCCTTTGAGGGCCTCGAAGATTTTGGTGTGCTCCATCATGCGGCGCGCCAGGGTGGCGTTGAGCGGCGGCAGTCCCAGCGCGCGGTCTTTGAAGACCTCCACCAGTTGCCCGCCCATGCCGAACAGGACGATTGGCCCGAACTGCGGGTCTATGCTGGAGCCGATGATGAGTTCGTAGGCATCGGACAATTCGACCATCGGCTGGACGGTGACGCCCAGAAAGTCCTTTTCCGAATGCTTTTGGCTGACGCCTTGCCGAATCGCTTCGAACGCCGACCGAACGGCCTGTTCGCCGTTCAAGTTGAGTTTGACTCCGCCGACATCGGTTTTGTGGGTCACAGTTTCTGAGTGCAGTTTCAGCACTACGGGGTAGCCGATTTTTTCGGCCAGGGCTACGGCCTGGTCGGCGCTGTGGGCGATGTGGGTGGGGACGGTGGGGATGCCATAGGCGGCCAGCAGGGCCTTCGATTCGGCCTCGGTGAGGAGGGGACGGCCCGAGCCGCGCACCCGCTCGATGATAGCGGAAGCAGCCTCACGGTCCGGGCCTGAAGCGGCGTCCTGGGTGAGGCTGACGGTCTCGTAGAGGGCTTGCAGGTTGTCCGTATATTTCCACATGTAGGCGAAGGCCTCGGCGGCCGTGTCGGGATATAAGAACGTGGGGATGCCGGCCTTGTTGAGGATGGCCTCGCCGGCGGCGATATCCTGCCCGCCCGACCAGGAGGCCAGGATGGGCTTGTCGTAACTGCGGGCGTATTCTTTGAGGGCTTCGGCGGTGGCGGTGGGATCGGTCATGGCCTGAGGGGTGAGTATGACCAGCAGGCCGTCGCTGTTCTCGTCCTGAGCGGCCACTTCGAGCGCCTGAGCATAGCGTTCGGGCGAGGCGTCGCCCAGGATGTCGACCGGATTGTTGTGGCTCCACTGCGGCGGCAGGATTTGGTTGAATTTTTGCATCGTTTCGGGCGAGAGTTCGGCCAGTTTGCCGCCGCTGGTGATGAGCGCGTCTACCGCCAGCACGCCGGGGCCGCCGGCGTTGGTCACGATGGTCAGGTGCGGCCCTTTGGGGCGCGGCTGCTTAGAGAGGACTTCGGCCATGGAGAAGATTTCGCCGATGGTGTTCACGCGCAGCACGCCGCAGCGGCGGAAGGCGGCCTCCAGCACTTCGTCCGAGCCGGTCAGCGAGCCGGTGTGCGAGGCGGCGGCGCGGGCGGCGCCCTCGGTGCGGCCGGGCTTGATGACGATGATGGGTTTGGCCAGCGCCACTTCGCGCGCAGCGGACATGAAGGCGCGCGCGTCGCCGATGGTTTCCATGTAGATGACGATGCTTTGGGTGTGCGGATCGTCGCCCAGGTGGTAGATGAGGTCGCCCCAGCCTACGTCCAACATCGAGCCGATGGAGACGAAGGCCGAGAAGCCGACATGCTCCTTGAACGACCAGTCCAGCACCGAAGTACACAGCGCCCCTGATTGGCTGATGAAAGCTACGTTGCCGGGACGGGCCGGGGCGGTGGCAAAGGTGGCGTTCAGCCCGGTGAGCGGATTCATCACACCCAGGCAGTTGGGGCCGATGACGCGCATCTTGCCTTTGCGGGCATGCGCCAGGATTTGCTGCTCCAGTTCTGCGCCCTCTGGCCCCACTTCCTTGAAGCCGGCCGAGATGACGATGGCGCCTTTCACGCCGGCCTGCACGCATTCTGCAATCAGGTTGGGGACGGTGGGCGCTGGGGTGACGATGACCGCCAGGTCAATGGGATCGGGCAGGTCTTGAATGCTGGGGTAAGCCTTGATGCCCAGGATGTTTTCGCGCTTGGGGTTGACCGGGTAGACGGTGCCGCCGAAGGGGCTGCTGATGAGGTTCCAGATGACCGTGCGGCCAACGCTGCCGGGTTTTTCTGTGGCGCCGATGACGGCGACAGTTTTGGGGGTGAAGATGGGTTGTAGGGAACGAGGGGTGTAGCGATAGACGTCGTGCACGGGGTCGAATGGATTCGGCACGCGCAGGTTCAGGGGTGTTGTCATGATTTTTTCCTTGCCAGAGTATGCAGGCGTCGTCCCGAAGGGCGGGGCGTTGGCTGACAGGTTGCCTGTTGATTAGAGTCTTGACTTGAGTTGAAACCTTTGGGACGGTTTTGGCCTCACTTGTCGGCTCATCCTTTTTTCAAAATCTCGCTCGTTTCTGCAAGTACATCGAAGACCTGCTCTGCAATTTCTGGCGTTGTCGGGCCGAGACCGCAGGCCGGGGAGAGCAGGCTTCGGGCGGCAAGTTCATCGGAGGGGATATGGATGCCGCGAGCGGAGGCTTTGTCTGTAATGAGTTGGATGCCGTCTCGAAGCCGCTTTGCCAGGGAGGCAGGGCTTTCGCTTCTAATCGCTTCGTTGTTTGGGATGATGCCCCAACAGACCGCGCCGCCCCGCTCCAGGAAGAGGCGCAGTTCGGTAGGGTAGAGGGCCAGGTTTTCCAGAAATTCGTAGGCGTCGAGGTTGAGGATATCCGCTTGCGAGTCGAGCAGGAGACCCCAGTCGGTGTTGCCGCAGCAGTGGACGCCAACCAGTGCGCCCTCGCTGTGGACGGCGTCGTACACTTCGTTCATGTAGCCCAGTGCCTGTTCCCGGCTCAGGCTGATGAACGCCGAGCCGAAGGAGGCCATGTATGGCTCGTCCACGAACATGATGACATTTTCGCCGACCGTTTCGAGTTGGCGAATCTGCCAGCGGGCGTTCATGCTCATGTTCTTGACGATGGCGTCGGCCAAGATTTCGTCGTACAGGCTGGCTCGCAAGTTCTGGTCGGTGACGGTGAGGCCGAAACTGATGGGGCCCATCACCTGGCCTTTGATCCATAATGCGGGGCTTTGCTTATGTTCCTCCAGCAGCGCAAAAAAGCCGAGTGCGCAATCGGGTGTCAAGGCGAAGCGGTCGAGATCGTCGTCGATGACGGATTGATAGAAGGCCTCGAGTTGCGCCTGGAAGTTTGCCGAGTCGGTGTGCATGACGGCTTTCTCTTTTTGCGCATCTACGGTCGCGCCTGGGAGGGTTGCGGCGTATTGGGTGTAGATGTTTTCGAGGTAGTGACGGCGGGGAAGTTGCAGCCAGCAGGGAATGTCCAGCAGGGAGGCCAGGCGGTGGGTGAGATCGGCCGGGTCTTTGTGCGGCACGGAGCCGACGTGGGTGGTTTGGAAGTAGAAGTCAGGCATGGCTTCGATTGTAACACCTGTCGAAGCTGCAGTAAAATTACTTTATGAGCGATTTACCAGTTCCCCCCGCCATTGCCAAAATTGCCCCCGATGGCAACCTGACCCCGTGCCAGGTGCGGAGGTTCATGATTGAGATGGCGTTGAAGCGAGGCAAGCCTGGCACAGGCAGCAGCCATGAGTTTATGAAGACGGCTATGAATCCATGGCCTGATTTACGACCCATCTTGAAGGGAATCCAATGGGCAATTGTTGGTGGTGTGGCGACTCGCGCCTACATGCCAGAGCGCACAACGAAGGATATGGATATTGCCGTTCACGAGGGGATGGCAAAGAAGTAATCAAGAAACTGGAACAGGCTGGTTATCACATTGTTTCACGATTGGCAATCCCTGGTTACTTGATGGTGGCTCCAGATGGAACGGAACTTGGCGTCATATTCGGGAAGTACAAATGGTTGAGCGAAGCCTTATCGCGTCCAGGGCAGGATCCCGCGGGATACCCTGTTATTGGTTTGCCCTATCTGGTAATGATGAAAATGTCCGCACAACGAGTTCGTGATCTGGGTGATTTGGGCGCGCTATTAGGGTGGGCATCTGATGAGGCTCTGGAGGAAGTTCGCGCGGTCTTCTGAAAATATGCCCCCGAAGATTTAGACGACCTGGAGGCGTTTATTTTCATCGGCAAAAAAGAACAGGAAATGCCGCCACCTGAGGACGATTAGCGCAACAAGAGAATCTCCGAGACTCCTCCGAGCCTCGGAGATTTTTCTATTTCTCCCTGCTCCCCACTCTCTTTTTATCTCATTTGTGCAAATTCTTCGCGGCGATGAAACTCAGTCCGTTGGCGGTCAGATCCCAGGCGGTGTGGTTGGCGGCCTCGACTTTGTACAGGAAGTTGGTCTGCATGGCGTCCCAATCGCCGGACTCGATGACCTCCTGCTTCTCGCGGAAGTAGTCCAGGATGTCGGACGGGTGGGCCAGGGTTTGCTCGATTTCCGGGTCGCCGCCCTCGTGTTTGGCCGCGATGTTGGCGACGTGGTCGGCGAGTTCCAGCAGTTCGGCGCGGCGGTCGTAGGGCTGGATGACGATGCTCTTCCAGGTCTCGACGATGTGATGCTCGAAGCGGATGACGCGCTCGAAGCCCAGCGCCTTGCGGAATTCGGCGGTCAGTTCCATCGTCCGGTTGTCCACCGAGTTCGACCAGTTGAAGCCGATGAGCGGCGTGGTGCCGTCGTCGCGGCTGAAGAGTTTGGCCATGGTCATGATCCACAGGGCATGGTAAGGATTGTCGGAGCCGAAATAGACCGAAATCTTGAAGTTGATGTCCACGCCCAGTTTGTAGAGCAGGAAGCCGAGCAGGATCGTGCCGGCGTTGAAGTTGAGCACGTGCTGGACGCCGTAGTTGGTGTAGTAGTACAGGAATTCGTCCAGCCACTGCAGGGCGTGCTCGTTGGGTTGACCGATGCCGCCGAAGTAGCCGGTGATGGTGGCCGGGCCGCCCAGGTGCGGGTTCGAGCCGTCGGTGCCTTTCGTGTCGAGCGTCTCGACGAAGGAGCAGCCCATGATGTCCAGCGCGGCGACGATGGCGGGCAGGTCGCCGTCGGCTTCCGATTCTTTCATCTTGCGGACGGCGATGAAGCGGCCGGGGATGAGGCTGCCCTCGGCAATGGCTTTCTCGCACATCGGGCGGATCCAAGGGAAGTATTGCAGGGCGCTGACCTCCAGGGTGACGGCGTACTCGTCCTTGAAGGTTATCGTGTCGGCTTTGGGGCCCAGCACCTTGCGGCGGTAGTCGGCGATGGAGATGAAGGCACCGCGCTCGCGCTGTTCGATGAGCCATTCGAGGTCCTGGATGTACTGCGGGGCGCGCTGGCGCACTTTGGCGAAGAGCGCCTCCATCTTGCGGTTCTCGCGGTGCTTGCGGTTGATTTCTTCGGGCGTGCCGTATTTGGCGACCACCTCGAGGAATTCTTTCATCACGGTCGAGTTCGGGTCGGTGAAGACGGCGTTGACGGTGGCCAGGCGGTCGGGGGGGATGGATAGAAGGGATTGCAGGTGGGACATGGGGGCTCCTTTTTAGTGATCAGTAGTCAGTAGTCAGTGAGCAGTGATCAGTAATCAGTGGGTGCGGCTTTTGGTTTTTCTCGATCCGCTGAGGCGTTTTAGCAAGTCCAAGCGTTCCTGATACTCTTCGAAATCCGGGTCTTGTGGTTCGGTTGTTTCCCATATTTTTAGCCAGGAAAGCGCGCTATCCAGTTCATTTTTGCCAATCGACAGTTCGATTTGAGTCTTACAAAGCATATTGAACTCGGAGACATGGAAACGCTTTTTCTTCCCCATCCACTCATCTAAAATGGCTTGCGCTTTATCGTATTGTTTGTGCAGAATGGAATTTTGCGCCAGGGCCATTTGTCCAATGAAATAATCGGGGAAGTCTTTCATGACGTGTTCTGCGATTGTTTCCCCTTCGTCCTTTCCTTGCATGGTTAGTGCCAGCGCCAGATTGTTGAGCAGGCTAGGGTGTTCTGGTTGGACGGCCAGCGCCTTGCGTAAATGCGCCTCAGCCTCAGCCCATTTTTTGCCGTACAAGGCCTGCATGGCATTTCTCATCAACAGGACCACTTGTGGTTTGAGAGGCTCTTGATCGAGCATGGGTTCAGGGGTGACCTCGAAGCCGAGCAGGAGGATGGGTTGCCACTTTCCCCTTATCCACATCTTTATCTGGCCGGGGGGAATGAAGTTGTGTTTCGAAAGGATTTGGGCGGCTTTTAATCGCGATTCGTCCGAGCCTTTTTGACCGAAAGCATATTCTTTGAGCCGAGACAGGAGGCCGGGATGGCCGGATACATCGGCATTCATGATGACGAACTCTTTGGTATGGGCATCGCCGCGTTCCAGGAACAACGGCGCCATTTCGATCAGACCTGGATGAGCGTCCAGGAAACGCTGAACAGCGACCAGCAAGTGGCCTTCGCCTCGGCGGCTGGCTGCCTGCTTGGTAAGGCGCTCCAGTTCGTTCACGGTTTTCAGGGAAATCATTTGCACAAATTGAAAAGCCACGGGCCCCTTGCGCTCGTGCGGCGGCTTTTTCAAATCTTCCAGGTTCTCCCTGACAATTTCCAGGTACGGAGCGAGTTTCAGAGCGCGCTGCCAATGCGATTTAGCCTCTTTCTCTCTCCCTGTCATCGCTTCGGAGACTGCCCAAAAGTGATAGAAATAGCCGTTCAGTTCGCCGGAGGCAGCCTCCTTGACGGCTTGTTCGGCCAGCGCCAGCATCCCGGCGTCATCGCCGATGAAGACCAGCGCCTCGGCTATTTTCAACCAGCGATCAGCGGCTGGAGCTTGGGAGGTTTTCAGGCGTTCGATGAAAGGCGCGGCCTCCTCCTTGCTGCGTCCTGCCAGGTAGAGATAGCGCACCAGGTTCGCCAGGGCATGGATGTTATCCGGCTTGATGGCGAGTACCCGCTGACAGGTTTCGATGGCGCGCGGCAGGTCTCCCTCCAGCCAGTAAACCTGGCTGAGATTGTTGAGCGCGGGGACGAATTCCGGCTTTTCTCGCTGCATTTTTTCGACGAGCGTTTTGGCGCGGGCGTATTCGCCGGTGTTCATGCAGACCTGCACTTCTTCGTTCCGGCAGGCGAATTCCAGGTCGCTCTCGAAGTTCAAGCCGGCCTCGGCCAAAATTTTCGGGAGTTTTTCCTCCAATACCTGAACGGCCTCCCGCGCCTGGCCGGCTTGTTCGTGCTGCGGCCAGCGTTTGAGGAACTCGCGGAACGTAACCAACGCCAGATTGAAATATCCATTTGCCATGTAGGCTTCCGCCATGCCCAGCTTGAAATCGGGGCGGTTGGGCTTCAGGCGGTGTAGTTTTTGCATGGCCCGCAGGTAGCCAGGATTGTTCCTCAAATCATGATAGGCCAGGGCTAACACTTCCAGCACATAGACCTGGTTGGGATAGCGTTTATCAAGTTCTTCCAACAGATTTAGCGCCTCGACGGTCTTGCCTCGTTCCAGCAATTTGTTGGCCTCGTCCAGGCCTTCGCGCAGGCGGCGCGGCAGGTTGATAGGGTCTATTCGGGTGGGGAAGTTTCGTTTGCTCATGACTTTACTCTTGATAGTCCTTCTCGGGGTTTAGGGGGAAGAGAAAATGATAATTCCCTTCGCCGGCTGTGCGCCTGAGCGTGGCGATGATTTGCTCGATTTTGTATTCATCGTCATAAGGGCCGGCGATGAAAAACGGCTTGCCATCCTTGCCGAATTCAACGTTGTGTGTTCGTGGATGCGCCTCGGGCGGATCGAGGACTCGATCTGCCATCTGGCGCGTGAAATCCGGGTGTGGACTGAATCCATAACGTTGGGCGTACTCCAGCCCGCCGTAGATGATCTCGTGGGCCAATTCGACGGAACATTCAAGGGGTTTGCCGCTGCACATTTGGGGCAAATTGCGTTCGAATTTGGATTTCGGAAAATCTGCGTTGGTGTAAGCCTCTTTCACGCCCAGGCAGTAGAGGTCCACCATACAGACGGCAAAGATGACTTTCTCCGGCGACTGCTGGCGGGCTACCACGACGGGGGTGATGCCTTGTTTCTCCCACTCGGCATGTAGCCAGCAGCCCAGGATGGGGTATTCGCGGGCATGTTCGAGGTAGTAGCGCGGCCCGCGAAACGTCACCGGCCGAACCTGCGAGACGGGAATTTGGGTGTTCACCTTGGGCGGGCGGGGTTTCCTGGTGGTTTTGCGAGTTTTCTTGGGCATGTTGTACGTTTCCTTTGGGGGTGAGACCTGGGCCCATAGCAGGGCTTCGCTATCCAACCACGGGTCGAAGCCGTCGGCTTTCAGGCGTTCGTAGAGTTTGCGGACAATCGGCTTGTCCTCGCTGGCGTGACAGAGGAAGACTGTAACTGCTTACCCTGTCGAACAGGATGGAGAGGATAAAAAGGAGAGTCGTTCAATGAAGGACAAAAATATCCTTTCATCCTTGAAATCCTGTTGAACGTTCCTTCCGTCAGGCTTAATTTCAAGCCAATGGCTACTTGGTAAGCAATTACGAAAGGCTTTGAGTTTCGCATTTGGCCTCGTCATGTTGCCTTAAGTTTATCACCACTTTGCTCTTGGAGAGCCGATTTTACTCTGTCGCTTACCATAGCACACTTTTGTCTTTCCTGTTTGTGATGTGTAAAAGAACTGGACATTTTCCCTAATTAGTTGTAGACTGCAATAGTTGTAACTACCAAGCATTTGCGAGGCCGACCATGTCCGATGCGCCCCTCCAACCCCTGATAGACAAATTTTGGGAGACCGTCCCGCCCGCCTGGCATCGCACGCGGGCCGTCATCCGCGGCGTGGCAGCGGAGAAGTTCAATCTGACGGTGGAGCAGTTCCAGGTGCTGCGCCGCATCCGCCGCGGGATCGACTCGGTCAGCGCCATCGCCGCGGACAGCCGCACCAGCCCCTCGACGGTCAGCCGGGCGGTGGAGGCGCTGGTGGGCAAGGGACTGGTGAGGCGCGGTCAGAATCCCAGCGACCGGCGTCACCTGCCCCTGACGCTCACGGACGAGGGTCAGCGCGTCATGACCGCCATCTTCGACGAGACCGAGGTCTGGCTGGCCAAGCGCTTCGCCCGTCTCTCCGCCGAAGAAGCCGACCTGCTCCTGCGCGCCCTGCCGCTCCTGCACAAAGCCTTCATCTCCTGACCGCGCCGACCTTCGACCTTCCACTTTCAACCCTTGACTTTCGACTTTCGACGTTCGACCCTTGACTTTCAACGTTCGACTCTTGACTTTCGACTTTCAACTTCATCCTTCATCCTTTCACTATGTCCCCCCTCCTCAAACTCCGCTCCTTTGTCAAAGCCTACCTGCCTCAAATCTTTCTCTCGATTCTCAACCTGGGCCTGATGACCGCCCTCGGCCTGTACGTGCCGCGCATCATCCGCGGGGTGATTGACCAGGGCGTCCTGCAGGCTGATACTGCCCTGCTGGGCCGCTCGGCACTCTTGCTGCTCGGGCTGGGGCTGGCCTCGGCGGCCATGTCTGGCTTGCAGCGTTACCTGGCCGAATGGATCGGCGGCCACATCGGCTACGATTTGCGCAACCGCCTGTACGACCACATCCAGCATCTCTCGTTCTCCTATCACGACCACGCCCAGACCGGTCAACTCATCAGCCGCTGTATCGAGGATGTGCGCGCCGTGCAGAACTTCATCGGCGGCTCGCTGGTGCATCTGGCGCAAATGCTCTTCCTGCTGGTCGGCGCGCTGACCCTGATGCTGATCGCCAACTGGAAACTGACCATCATCGCCGTCCTGCCGCTCATCCCGCTGACCTTCATCACCCTGAATTTCGGCCGGCGCATCACCGAACTCTTCTTCCGCGTGGATACCCTGCTGGGCGACCTCTCGGCCCGTCTGCAGGAGAACGTCTTGGGCGTCCAGGTGGTGCGCGCCTTCGCCCGTGAGGCCTACGAAATCGAGCGCTTCGACCGCACCAACCGCGCCTACTACCAGTCCCGCCTGAAGGTCATCGGCGAGTGGTCGAAGGTCATGCCGACCACCGACCTGCTGATCACCCTCGGCACGATTCTCATCCTGTTCTTCGGCGGGCAGATGGTGCTGCGCGGTCAGATGACCATCGGCGAAATCGTCGCCTTCAACGCCTATCTGGTGATGCTGGCCGCCCCGGCCCAGGAACTGACCTGGCTGGTCAACGCCGCTGGCGAGGCCGGCGCGGGGGCGCGGCGCGTCCTCGAGGTGCTGGAAACGCCGCCGGAGATTGCCTCCCCGCTTGAGGCGGTCGTCCTGCCTCCGCTGCGCGGTGAGGTCGAATTCCGTCACGTCTCGCTCAAGTATCAGGACGAAAAACGCGACTCGCTCGTGGACGTCAATCTGCACGTCGAGCCGAATCAACTGGTGGCCCTCATCGGCCCGACCGGTTCGGGCAAGACCTCGCTGGTCAACCTGATTCCGCGCTTCTACGACGTCAGCGAGGGTGCGGTGCTGGTGGACGGACACGACGTCCGCCGCGTGGACCAGACCTCCCTGCGCCGTCAAATCGGCATCGTCCTGCAGACCTCGCTCCTGTTCTCGGACACGATTGCCGCCAACATCGCCTACGGCCGCCCGGACGCCACGCGAGAGGAAATCATCGCCGCCGCCCAAGCCGCCCAGGCGCACGACTTCATCATATCCTTCGAGAAGGGCTACGAGACCATCGTCGGCGAGCGCGGCGTGACCCTGAGCGGCGGTCAACGTCAGCGCATCGCCATTGCCCGCGCCCTGCTCATGGACCCGCGCATCCTGATTCTGGACGATTCCACCTCCAGCGTGGACACCCAGACCGAGGCGCTCATCCAGCAGGCCCTCGACCGGCTGATGGAGGGGCGCACCACCTTCGTCATCGCCCACCGGCTGAGCACCGTCCGCCGTGCCGACCTGATCGTGGTCATGGACAAGGGCCGCATCGTCCAGGCCGGCACGCATGAGCAGTTGCTGGCGCAGGGCGGCCTGTACTGCCAGATTCACGATTTGCAGTTGGTGCAGAACCTGCTCCCGCCGGAGGAGGCCGAACCAATCGGCGAGTACGCCCCGCAGCCCATCCGCAGCAGCGAGGGCTTTGGATGAGTGCAACTGCGAAGATTTTGGTAGCGCGCCAAACCGATGGGGCGGCAGTTCAACTGCCACCCGAACTCAATGGTTATCCCAATGCCACGAAGTGGTAAAGCGCGACGACTACCCGACTACCCGACTATCAAACTGTATGACCACCATCACCCCTCCCGCCTACGTGACTCAGGCCGAAGAGCAATTCTACAAGGCCTACGACCCGCAAGTGACGCGCCGCCTGCTTGCCTTTCTGGCGCCCTACAAATGGCAGATGCTGCTCGCCTTGCTCCTGATGCTCGGCGCCACCGTCTCGACCGTCGCCGGCCCCTACTTCGTCAAAATGGCGATTGACAATGGCCTGAGCGCCGGCGACCCCATCGCCCTGCGTACTGCCGTTCTGCTCTACCTGGGGGCGGCTCTACTGCGCTGGCTTCTCATCTACCTGCGGGTCAACCTGATGGCGCGGGTCGGCCAGTCCGTCATCTACAACCTGCGCAAGACGCTCTTCGCCCACCTGCAAAAACTCTCGCTCAGTTTCTACAGCCACTACTCCGTCGGGCGGGTCATCACCCGCGTCATCAACGACGTCGAGACCCTGCGCGAGTTCATCACCTGGGCCATCCTGGCCATCGCCCGCGACATCTTCTCGCTCATTGGCATCGTCGCTGCCATGCTGGCCCTCAACGTGCGCCTCTCGCTGGTCACCTTTGCCACCCTGCCGCTCATGGCGCTGGCGACCTACATCTTCCGCAAGAACCTGCGGATCGCCTATCGGCGGGTGCGGGCGGCGGTCTCGTGGGTCAACTCGGTGCTGGCCGAGAACATCAACGGCATCCGCGTCGTCCAGGCCTTCAGCCGTCAGCGGCGCAACTACGAGTCCTTCCGCGATTACACCAACCGCTATCACCTGCAGACCGTCCTGCATGCCGCCAAAGTGGCGACCTTCTTCGTGCCGGTGGTAGACATCCTCGGCGCGCTGGCGACCGCCGCGGTCGTCTGGCTGGGCGGGGCGGCGGTGCTGGGCGACACGATCACTGCCGGCGTGCTGGTGGCCTTCGTCCTGTACATCGAGCGCTTCTTCGACCCGATTCGCGACCTCTTCCGCCGCTTCGACACGCTGCAGTCCACCATGGCCAGCGGCGAGCGCCTCCTCAACCTGCTCGACAGCCCGGTCGAGGTGCAGGACGCCCCGGACGCGGTCGAACTGCCGCCCATTCGCGGCGAAGTGCGCTTCGAGAACGTCTCCTTCCATTACGCCGACGACCCGGCGCTGGTCCTGCGGGACATTGACCTGACCGTCCGCCCCGGCGAGACCGTCGCCCTGGTCGGCGAGACCGGCGCCGGCAAGACCACCCTGGTCAAACTGGCGGCCCGCTTCCACGACCCGACCTCCGGCCGCGTCCTGGTGGACGGCTACGACCTGCGGACGGTGACTCAGGGGAGTTTGCGCTCGCAAATGGGCATCGTCCTGCAAGACCCGTTCCTGTTCGACGGCTCGGTCAAGGAGAACATCAAATTTGGCCGTCCCGATGCGACCGACGCCGAGGTCGAGGCCTCTGCGCGGGCGGTCAACGCCCATGATTTCATCGTTGCCCTCAAGGACGGTTACGACACTTCCGTGCAGGAGGGCGGGGTGGTGCTTTCTGTCGGTCAGCGGCAACTCATCTCCTTCGCCCGCGCCCTCCTGGCCGACCCGCGCATCCTCATCCTCGACGAGGCCACCTCCTCGGTGGACACACAGACCGAGCAAATCATCCAGCGCGCCCTGGCGCGGCTGTTCGAGGGGCGCACCGCCTTCGTCATCGCCCACCGCTTGAGCACCATCACCAACGCCGACCGCATCGTGGTATTGCACGCTGGCCGGGTGGTAGAACAGGGCCGACATGAAGAGTTGTTGGAGAAGGGGAGTGCCTATTACGAGTTGTATCGAATTGGCTTTGCAGACCAGCCATGATCATGCACGCTGGTGCGCTTTTTAGGCGTTTTGCCTGCCTAGGCCCGCTCTGACCCGGTCAGCAGGGAGCCTGACGATTAGATGCGATACACTGTCAAATGATTGACCACCGAACGCTCTCCAAAGGCGCCGTCGTCATTGGGTTGGCTGACGATTTGTCCCTGGATAGCCATGGCACTGGAACCGCCGCCATCCAGGTTGATGGCCGTCTCGCAGTCGAATTCTGCCAGCACGCTGCCGATCTCAGGGAACGTCAATCCCTGCGGTTCGAAGCCGGGGCGCACATCCCAACCATCAACGACCATGAGCAGCACTATGCCGGCGCGGTCCACGCCAATGACAGTGCGGGCATTCTTGGTACGGCGGTCGCGGATGGCAATGTTGAAGCGGCCAAAGACTATCAGGTAGCGGTCACCAGAGAGAGCGTTGTACAGGCCATAAGGATTGCGCCAGTTGAAAGAAACCCGTCCTTCGCGCGAGAAGTTGACCCACGGGCGAAAGCCATATTGTTTGGTCTGGATAGCGCGTCTGTCTGAATAGCAGATGGAATTGGGCTTGCCTTTGGCTACGCCGGGCAGACCCCAACCGTCGCCGTTGACGACGATCTCAGCGCCGGTCATGGCGGCTGCCTGGCTGACAGTCTGAAAGCCAATGTTGGTCACCTGGAAGCGGAATTTGGCCGGGTCGAGTTTGAGCAGGTGACAGTCTGCGCCGAAGCGGTTGAGTTTTGTGTATTCTTCGATCATTCAGACATCCTTTGTAACTGCCTCTGCAGCGCAAGTCTCTGACCTATCTATTACCCACAAGTAGGGCAAATTGGGAATTTGCCGTAACTGCCTACACATCACAATCAGCGATTCTCAATTTGGCTAGAAACCGTCCCGAAGGTATTCGTAAATTA
>FWPU01009236.1_pt1 | contig 15757 bp, 12 predicted proteins | sample 2228361 | NCBI WGS metagenome assembly FWPU01 (sample SAMEA103939777, study PRJEB20133) | metagenome
CGGGCGGCCGAAGGCCGCCCGCCGCCCCGCCGTATCTACAGCAACCGGATCACGGCCAGACCCACCAGCGAACCGACCGCCATCCCCAGCAGAATATCCAGCAGATAATGCACCTGAAGCGCCACGCGGGATAGGGAAACCAGCGCGGCCCAGAGGCCCAGCAGGGCGGTGGCCCACCAGGTGGGCAAAAGGGGGCTCAGCACCACCATAATGCAGGCCACGCGCGTGGCATGCCCGGAGGGGAGCGCGTGGCGGTCCAGATGGAAATACAGCCCGGCGGAAGGCCCCGGCGGCCGCTGACGGCGGAACGTCCACTTCAGCGCGGTGGAGGCTACCCCCCCTGCCGTCATCGCCGTGAAGATGCGCACCGCCAGTTCCCGCCAGAAGGCCTCTCCGAAGGCGTAGAGCGTTCCCGCCCCGGCCAGCCAGACCGCTGCGTCGCCCGTGTGGGCGAAGAAAGTCGCCAGCCAGCGCAGGAAGCGGGCCCGCAGCGCCAGGCGGGCCGAAAGTTGCGCGTCCAGGTGGAAAAGCCGTTCCCAGAAGGGATTTCGGGCCTTATCCATACCGGCGTCCCTCCAGTTCCGCCCGGACGATTTCCAGTTGAAACGGTTTATCCACATCCATTCCCACCTCGGGGTCCGTACAGATAACGGCCCGCCCCCTGACGTTTAACGCCCGACTGGCCCGTCGCTCCGCCTCGGCCAACCCCATCTGGTGGATGAGCAGTTTGAAGACCGGCCAGAAGCCGCCCAGGATGCGCGCCTGGGCCAGCGCGCTCTTGCGGGCGGCGGTCACCCGTCGCCAGAGTTCCCGATTGGCAACCACCGCCCCCGGCCGTACCATAAAGATATCCGCTCCGGCGAAGTCCCCTTCCTTCAGGTGGACATACGAGCGCCGGGAAGCGGGGAAACGCCCCTCCATTACCGACCGTTCCACCACCCCGTAATAAATGTCGTGGTCGGTGCGCAGGCACTCTTCAATGAACCGGTCCACCATCTCCGAGGTGATCAGGGGAATGTCGGCGCTGCTGACCAGGACGCCGGTCAGGTCAGGGATAAGGGAGGAGACGTGGAGGATTCCCGCTTCGGCGTTGCTAAAGAGGTCGCCCTGAGGCGGGAGATGGTTGACGGCGACGGGAAGGGCAGGCCGGGCCCCTTCGGGCAAGCCCACCACGGCGATGGTACGGATGTAGCGGGAACCGGCCAGCGCGTCCACAATGTAGGCCAGCATCGGCCGTCCGGCGATCGGCAGAAGCCCTTTGGGTTGCCCTCGGGTATATTCGGCGAGGGGATCGGCTTCCCGGGGGGAGCTTCCGGCCAGAACGACGGCGGCAAAATGGAGGGGTCTGTCCATCGGCTCCTCCGGCGCTACGGATTCAGCGGCTGGATGCTCGGCTCCAGATGGAGTTGCCGGATCATCTCTTCCAGTTCTGATGGGCTCAGCGGGCGCCCTTTCCCTGCTACGGCGACCAGCGCCGCTTCCATCACATTCGTACCGAACGATCGCCCCTCTATGCGGGGCGTGGAGGTGACCAGGTAGCGCACCCCCCGTTGCCGGAAAGTCTCCACATCGGCCTCGGTGGTGGTATTGGTGACGATCACCTTGCCGTCCAGACGCTCCGGCATATGCCGTTTGATGTAGAGACAATCCCCGGCGATCACGGTGGCCCACTGGTACCATTCGGGGAACTTCGGTTTTATCGTTTCCTGTTTCTCTCCAGTGGGGTAGAGCCACTCAAAGGGCATCCGGAACAGGACGGGGAGCAGGATACGGGCCAGCAAGTGCAGCGCGCGCAGCGAACGGATGGGTATGGGGATTCCCAGCCCAAACCCCAGGTCGCCGAAGAGCAACTCGTAGTTCGCCTCGGCGAAAGAGAGGGCCAGGTCATAACGGTCCACAGCGGCGGGGATCAGGACCCGTTTCGGCGAGATCTGCGGACCGATGGTCTGCTCCACGAAGCGGGCGATCCGGCGCTCCAGGGTCTGGCGCAATCCGCTTCCGTCCACCATCGGCGTCTGCCGGACCCCGGCGACGATTTTTTGCACGCTGTAGATGGGGTAGTACCGTCCGGCGACGGTGAGGCCCAGATCAAACCCGCCGACCCCGAACGCGTCTACCCGGCCGTCCAGTTCGCGGTACAACTGCGCGGCCCGCCGGGCGTCGCCATCGGTGCCGATGCGCTCAATCTGGACCGTCTCTCCGGCGAGGGTGATGGTGACTTTTTTATCGCGGGTGGAACTCCCCAGGCTGATACTGACGACGCGCTTCACTGATATCTCCGATTTGCTGATTCCCTCTGAAAACAAAGGCCTCGCGGGATGGCGGTCTCCCTGTGGGGACATTTCAGATTAGAAAAGATTGTACTACGAGTTGCGGGATTTGTCCAACCGGGTGAGGCATAGCGCATTGGCGTGTTGAATCTCGTAAACTGGAGTCTGGCGAATTTTCCAGGCGCTATGATTTCCGCAGTTTTTCGGCCTGCGAGCAACGATTTTCGTTGCTCAAAGCCGGTCTGTGACCGGCGTCCGGCAATCGGCGGGTCGCAGACCCGCCGAGAGCACCCGCCGGGAGCGAAAAGAGCATTTCGCCAGAGTCCAGTCTCGGTAGTGAAGTGATGTGCGGCGATGCCCGGATTTGCTTCTTCCCCCCTCCGATGGTAAAATAATCGCAACTATTTACAGAGCGATGGGGGAATACCCGAATATGCGCATCCGCAAGGCGCTCCCCACCGATACGGGGGCCTGCCTGAAACTGGACCATTCCGTTCTCACCGACCACGCGTGGCGAATAGAGGAGCGTGAACACCAGGGTGCCATCACGCTGACATTTCAACCGATCCATCTCCCCCGGTCGGTCCCCGTCCCCTATCCCCGCCAGGGAAAGGAACTGACCGCCTGCTGGGAAGAATGTGACCTGTTTCTGGTGGCGGAGGACAAGGGGATTATCGGATATGTGACGGCCCGGTCTCTATCCGGGCACGGGTTGGTCTGGGTGTACGACCTGGTAGTGGATGCGGCGCGACGGCGGCAGGGAATTGGCCGCGCGCTGATGGCCGAGGTGGCTTCCTGGGCCTCCGGCCGGGGACTGGAACGCATCGTGATGGAAGTTCCCACGCGCAATTATCCCGCCATCTGCTTCTGTCGTGCCCTGGGGTTTTCTTTTTGCGGATATCATGATCGTCACTGGCGCAACCAGGACATCGCTCTGCTGTTCGGAGTTCATTTGAGATAGATGGATTGGGTAGAGATTCTTTCCCTGTTGAATACCCTCCTGAATTCGGGCATCGTCATCCTCTCCTTTGCCCTCGTCATTTACCTGCTGGTATATAACTTCCGCAACCGGGTTGCCCGGGCTTTCTGTGCCCTCCTGTGTTGTGTGCTCATCGTCTACTTTGTGGAACTGGCTATCGTCGGCGCATCGGCGGAGGTGGCCCTGGAGTGGTTGCGCTTCCAGTGGATAGGGATCGCCTTTACCCCGGCGGCGTATCTGCGCTTTACCGACGCGCTGCTGGAGATGACCAATGACCAGAGTCGGGCGCGCTCCTGGATGATCCGGATTTCCCACATCCTGGGTGCCGCCATCTTCCTGGGTGCCCTCCTGACCGATTGGATCGTATGGGACGGTGTGCAACAGGCCGGCACCATCCACCTCCGGGCCGGCCCTCAGTTCTGGCTCTTCTTCGCTTACTTCGCCCTGCTCATCGGCTGGGGGGCACGGAACATCGTCCTGGCCTGGCAGCGCTGTCTGACCTCCACCTCCCGGCGCCGGATGACCTATCTCGCTATGGCTTCCGTCGCTCCGGCGGCGGGCGTTTTCCCTTATCTGGTCATCACCGGCTGGCCGCAACGTTTTCCCGGCGCGTTCCTCTGGCTCCTCCTGGTGCTGGGCAACATCGCCGTTGGCATTATGCTCCTGATGATGGCCTACACTGTGGCCTTCTTCGGCGCCCTGACGCCGGAGCGGGTAGTTAAACACCGCTTCGTTCGCTTCCTCCTGCGCGGCCCTCTTCAGGCGACGGCCGTCGTCGCGGTCATCGTCGCGGCGTACCGCTCGGAAGGCCTGCTGGGCCTTCCTCCCTTCCGCCTGGCGCTCTTCGGTGTTGTTATCGTCATCCTGCTGGTCCAACTGGGGGTGGAATGGACCAAACCGCTGCTGGACCGTCTCCTCTACCGGCGGGATGAGCGGGAGATCGCCTGGCTCCAGGGATTAAGCAACCGTCTGCTGACGACCACCGACCTGCGTCAATTTCTGGAAAACGTCCTCACGGCGCTTTGTGACCTTCTGCGCACTCCGACGGCATTCATCGCGGTGATAGAGGACGACGAGGCCCGTCTGGAGGTGGTTTGCGGGAACCTCCAGCCGGGGACTTCTCCCGCGCTCCCGGAGTCGCTGGACTCACTGATCAGCGGGGCAGCAAAAGGCCAGCTTCGCGCCCACGGTGACTTCTACATCTGGAATGGGTACTGGCTCTGGCCCCTGCACGCCCGGTCGGACAACGAACTGATCGGCCTGCTGGGGCTGGAGGCCCGTTCGGCCACGCCGGATCTGACCTCCGAGGAAGTGGACATCCTCCGCTCGCTGGGGGCCCAGATAGAGACGGCGCTGGAGGACCGGATTATCCAGCAAACGCTGTTCGGCGTGCTGGAGCGGATGATGCCGCAGATTGAGGAAATCCAGCGGCGGCGGGAGATGTTGCGCTACGAGGGTGCGCCTGCCCTGGCCCGCCTGGCAGACCCGCTGACGACCCCGGAGTTCCCTCGCTGGGTACGGGACGCGCTGGCCCATTACTGGGGAGGGCCCAAACTGACCCGCAGTCCTCTCCTGAATCTCCAGGTGGTAGAGCGGGCCTCCGAAGAACACGGTGGGCCGGTCAACGCCCTGCGAGCTGTACTATTGCGCGCCATTGAGCGATTGCGCCCCGAGGGGGAGCGCAGTATGACGGCCACCGAATGGCTCCTATATAACATCTTGGAATTGAAATTTATCCGGGGTTATCGGGTGCGGGACATCGCCATGCGGTTGGCAATGAGCGAGTCGGATTTCTACCGCAAACAACGGATTGCCATCCAGGAAGTGGCCCGAGTGCTGGCAGAGATGGAGCGGGAAGAGCGGGCAAGCGGGCTTGCGCAGTAAATCCTTTCGGTGGAGCGACACGCCCGCGAAGAAAAGGGAAAGCGGGGTTGGCGGGGGCGGCTTCGCCGCCCCCGCCAACCCCACACCTCACCCCTTTCCCATGCAGGGTGAATTGCTGCACAGGCCCAGTCCGAACTTCAGTTGACGGATTCTTGAGATAAGTCTATAATCGGGTATGGGCAAAGGCGTTCCCTCAATGGAGACGCGCGATGATTGAGCGGGTTTCTATTCGCAATTTCAAATCCTTCGGCGAGCCGACCGACCTGGATCTGGGCTCTTTCTGTGTGTTTATCGGCCCGAACGCAGCAGGCAAGTCCAACCTGATGGACGTATTTCGTTTTCTCCGGGACAGTCTGGCAGAAGGCCTGGAGATGGCCGTAGCCAGAAGGTTGGGATGGAAAAGCCTGCGCTGCCGGAAGCGAAAGGACAGACACGTTTCTTTCAGCATATACGGGAAACCGCGAGATAGCCTCTCTATTAAGCTGGGAAAAAGGCGCGCCGTTGAATTTTCCTCGCCGCGCTTTGAATATCATCTGGTCTTTGATGCAGATTTACAGGTTACTTCAGAAAAAGCCTTTTTATTCGCTTATCCGGCTGACGGTAGGGATGAAATAGAAGTTTCTTCTTTCCAGCGCTCTTCGGATAGTGTCCACGTAAAGGAAATCATACCCCGACCAGCAGGCCGTACAGATCTCAAAGAAGACGAAATCCGTGTTGCCGAGGCCAATCGTCAACGATTATTCCTGGCGGCGCCTTTCCTCTCCCTGGCAGGACTCGTCATCCTGGAAGAATTGCAGGGGTGGCGATTCTACGATCTGGACCCACAGAGGGCTCGTTATCCCAGTATGGTGCAGGAAGCGGATTTCCTCTCCGAAACTGGTGACAATCTGGCCGTAATGCTTCACCAGCTTCGTTTAAAATCCCGGGGGGATGGAGATTTATACCTTCGGATTCGCAGCCTTATGCAGGAGATGGTGCCGGGTTTTGAAGATTGGGAAACGGAACAGCTGGCCGATGGGAGGATCGGCTTTAAAATTCGGGAGCGTGGACTGCGGGGAGCCCTGCCGTCCCTGGCGTTGTCCGACGGCACCGTTCGCCTGCTGGCCATCCTGATCACACTGCTGGGTGCGGGGGCAGCCCCTGGTACGGTTTTCATTGAAGAGCCCGAACGCAGCCTCCATCCGGCCCTGATGGAACCACTGGTACAGGTGATGCGGGAGGCTTCGTCTCAAATTCAAATCCTGGTAACCACTCACAGCGCCGAACTGGTCCGATACTGTCAGCCGCAAGAAGTTTACCTGGTGGACAAAGTGGAGGGGTGTACCCGAATTATACAGGTAGGCACTGTAGATCAGATAGACGAGTTTTTGAAAGTTTTCACCCTGGAGCAACTCTGGCTTCAGGGGTATCTGGAGCGGGGCGTATGAGCCAGCCGGAGCGGATAGGCATTGTCGTGGAGGGGAAAAGTGAGGAAGTGCTCTTTCGGGAACTCCGCCCGTGGTTTCAACGTCGGGGAAAAACGCTGGTCATCATCAATGCCCAGGGGCGACCGCGCCTGATCCAGGACGCCAGACGCCACCTGCAGGCACTTCGCTTAAAAGGGTGCTCCCAGATCGTCTTTTTACTGGACCAGGAGGATGACGAATGTCCCCCGGCTACCGCGTCCCGCTTAAACACTGTTCGTGAAGAAGCGGACGTGCTCGTATGTGTAGCGGCCCGAAAGATGGAAGCCTGGTTGCTGGCAGACACCGAGGCAGTCCGTCAGGCCACACAGCAAGAGTTTCAAGACCTCCCTACCGATTCTCTGGTACAGCCGGACGAAAGATTGAAAGAGTTGTTTCGCAGGCGCTATGGACGCTCATGGAGCAAAGTGGAGATGGTCAAAGCCTTTTCTTCCTGGTTGGATCTGGCCCGCGCCGCTCGGGGAAACCGGAGCGCGCAACGATTTCTGAACCGCCTGAGTTGTGGAGGATGAGGATGAGCGAGTTTCTACCTGCGGATGCCCCCCTCACCGAAGAGTACTGGCTTGCTCTGATGGAGGAAGGAGAAATCAGCCGCTGTTCGGCCCCACCCGCTGACTCCGAAAGCATCTGGCAAGGATTGGGGCTGGAACTGCCCCCATCTTCAGATTCTTTGTCTTCCCCGGAGGATGACGGATGGACGGCCGCCTTCCGCGCGATGGAGGAAAAGACCCTGCTTACCCTCCCGGTCGTCGGCTACAACCGCGGGGGCCTGCTGGTGGAATGGAACGGCCACCAGGGGTTTGTACCGGTCTCCCATCTGGCAAACATCTCCCCCTATCTGGATGAACGGGAGCGGGAAGAAGCGTTACGGGCCCATGTCGGCCGCAAACTCCACCTGCACGTGATTGAAGTGGACCCGGAACGGCAGCGATTGGTGCTCTCCGAACGGGCCACCTATGCGGACGAACAACGCCGGAAAGCGTTGCTGGAACAATTGCGGCCCGGGGATATCTGCTCCGGCCGGGTGACCGGCATTTGCTCCTTCGGCGCTTTCGTGGATATCGGGGGCCTGGAAGGACTGATTCACGTTTCCGAACTCTCTTGGACCCGGGTAAATCATCCCACCCAGGTCCTTCGCCCAGGACAGGAAGTCCAGGTCTCTGTGCTGAACATAGACCGCGAACGCGGGCGCGTGGGCCTCAGCCTTAAGCGTGCCCAGCCCGACCCCTGGCGCACCGTGGAAGAACGATACCAGGTTGGGCAGATTGTTCAGGGAATCATTACCCACGTGGTGGATTTTGGTGCCTTCGCGCAGGTGGAGGAAGGCGTAGAAGGGCTGATTCACCTTTCCGAACTTGCCGAAGGACGATTCCTCCACCCGCGCAACGTAGTACAGGAAGGAATGGTGGTCCAATTACGGGTCATCCATGTGGACGCCGCCCAGCGCCGCCTGGGCCTGAGTCTGCGCCAGGCTGCCGAATTATAGTTCGCCAGTAACTATCCAGCCGCCTCCGCCCGACGCTAAACCGTCGGGCTCAAAGCGAAAGCCCCTTCGGGGCTGTTTGTAGTGAGCCACGAAGCGCAGCGGGAGGGGCGACGCATGCGTCGCCCTTACCAGCCTGCGCAGCAGGGTTATGCTGTAGTAAGAGCGGCTTTGAAAGCCGCCCTTACCCGGAGGGTTCACCCTCCGGCAGGGATGGCTGAATAATTACATTCGCCACAGGAACTGTCGGTTGCAGAAAACCGTATTTTTCTGTGTAATTCTGTGAGATTCTTTGGCTTACCCAAGATATGAGCGCGCGCCGCCAGAAAACCCCCACTTCCCCCAAAAAACCGGCTCCTCGCCCGCCGGGCCCGCCCTGGTGGGCATGGTTGACGGGGCCCCTTGCCCAGCAGACGCTGGCCGTCGGGCTGATCCTTCTCTCCATCCTCACTGCCCTCACCCTCCTGCGGGTCACTTCCGGCCGCTGGGCCGACGCCTGGCTGCGCGCCCTCCAGTTCCTCTTCGGCTGGGGATGTGTACCGGTCACCGTCGCCATTGGCTGGAGTGGCGTTCTCATCCTCCAGCATCATCTGGACCGCCCCATCGCCTGGCGGTGGCGGCCAATTGTGGGCCTGGAACTCCTCTTCTTCGGTCTGCTGGCGCTCACTCATCTGTTCCTGGGTCGCCGCGATCCATGGGCCCTGCTGCAGAGCGGATGGGGCGGGGGAGTGATCGGCTGGGCGCTGGCCCATATCCTGACCCTGTACCTGGGCCCGCTGGTAGCGGGCCTGCTGCTGGCGGCGATTTCCCTTACCGGCCTGGGACTGGCGCTGGACCTGACGCTCTCGGACGTGCGGGGATGGCTGGGACGCCGTCCCGGCCTCCCTCCGAGCCGCCCAGCGGCGCCCCGGACGGCCGCGCGCCCCACGCCGCCGGTTTCCCGTGCCCCGTCCGCTCCCCCACCTCCCGCCGCGGAGCGCCCAACTCCGGCGCCGCCCACCGCTCCGGTTTCCGCTCCCGCACCCGCCCGAAAAGAGGCCGTCCTGCCCCCTGCCCCTCCTCCTGCGGCATCGCCCACCCTTCCCCCGCTGGACCTGCTGGATAAGGGAAAAGAAGTCGGCCTCTCCGATGAGGAAATCCGCCGGAAGAGCCGCATCATCGTGGAGACACTGGCCCAGTTCGGGCTGCCGGTGCAGGTGGTGGAAGTGCGTCGGGGACCGGCGGTCACCCAGTTCGGCATCGCGCCGGGCTTCACCGAACGGGCGGGTCCCAACGGCCAGCGGCGTCCCCACAAAGTGCGGGTTAGCCAGATCGCCGCTCTGGCCGATGACCTGGCGCTGGCTCTGGCCGCCCCGTCCCTGCGGGTAGAGGCCCCGGTCCCCGGCCGCTCGGTCGTGGGAATTGAAGTCCCCAACGACCGGGTCAGCCTGGTCACCCTGCGCGCGGTGATGGAGAGCGACGCCTTCGCCGCCACCGATTCCCCTCTGACCATCGCGCTGGGGGAGGACGTGGCAGGCAGCCCCGTCGTGGCCGACCTGGGGACAATGCCCCACCTGCTCATCGCCGGCACCACCGGCTCCGGTAAGTCCATCTCCATCAAGGCGATCGCCACCTGCCTGGCGATGACCAACTACCCCGAGGAACTCCGCTTCGTGATGATTGACCCCAAGATGGTGGAACTGACCCACTTCAACGGTCTGCCTCATCTGCTGGGACACACCGAAGTGGAACTGGAGCGTATCGGGCGGGTGCTGCGCTGGGTAGCCCACGAGATGGACGAACGGTACCGCAAGTTCGCCGCTGCCGGGGCTCGTCACATAGACGACTACAACGAAAAAATCGGGGTCAGGGATCCCGGACAGCGCCTCCCCCGTATCGTGGTCCTGATAGACGAACTGGCGGACCTGATGATGCTGGCCCCGGAAGAGACGGAGCGGACAATCTGCCGCATCGCCCAGATGGCTCGCGCCACTGGTATCCACCTGGTCGTCGCTACCCAGCGGCCCAGTGTGGACGTGGTGACGGGGTTGATCAAGGCCAACTTTCCGGCCCGCATTTCCTTCGCCACCGCCAGCCAGGTGGACTCGCGGGTCATCCTGGATATGCCCGGCGCGGAGACGCTGCTGGGCAAAGGGGATATGCTCTACCTGGCTGCGGATGCTGGCCATCCAGTGCGTCTCCAGGGGTGCTACGTTAGCGAGGTGGAAATTCAGCGGGTAGTGGACTTCTGGCGACGGCAGTTGCCCAACTGGCCCGCGGAGGCGCCCTGGGAATCCATGATGCCCACGACGGGACCCCTTTCCTCTACATCCCTGCAGGATGAGGAGGAAGACCTGCTCCAGCAGGCCATCGCCCTCCTGCGCACCCGGGAAACCATCTCCACGTCGTATCTCCAGCGTCGCCTGCGCATCGCCTACCCCACAGCGGCCCGCCTGATGGAGCGACTGGAGGAGATGGGGCTGGTCGGCCCGCCGGAACCGGCAGGCCGCCCACGACGGGTCATCGGCGGCGAGGGCCCAGACTGAGCCATTCGCGTCAAGTCAAATGATATTGTTACCGAACGGGAGTGATTCTACCAAAAGAGAATGTTACTGAAGGACCTCCTTGATGGAGAGACACCGCAGGGTTTTAAACACGCTCTCCGTGACTCCCGGCACAGCATTGGGGAGTGCAAACAGGTCATCCAACAAACCATAAATCTCTTCTCGCAATGCCAGCGGGTTGGTCCGATCCCGCAGGGCCAGCAACTCCTCCTGCTTCTGGGAGGATAGACATCCTGTCTCGCAGAGGCGGTCCAGCGGGGGACGAGCCTGGTCAAAGGAGCGCCGCACTCGGGAGCGTCCCTCCTCGCCGGGCATCACCTCTTTCTTTTCCAATCGCATCACCGGCTGGAAGAAGTTGTAGTAGACCCACACCCGGTCATAGATTTGATTCAACAACTGCACCTGGGCCACCGTATCCAGGCGGTCATTCCCTACCAGCGCCCGGACCAGAAATCCATTCCGCTGTTCCACGAAGCGGTTATCGTTCTTGTGGTACGGGCGACTGCGGGAAAGCACCAGATGGGGAATCCGCTGCTTCCAGAAACGGATGAGATGGGCGTTGAAAAAGGCAGCATCGTTATCGGGATGGATTTCCAGAATCGGGAAGGGGATGCGCTGGGGAATCACCAGGAAGGCGTCTTGCATTACCACATAACTCCGCCCCAATATGGCCGCCAGTTCGCACCAGCCGGTGGCGATATCCACCATCTGGAGCGTATGGGCATATTCCCCGGAGGCCGAAAGGCCACAGTGGTGGACCAGGTCCACTTCCAGATGTCCGGGTTCCCGCAGGTCCCAGGGGAGTCGGCCCATCGGCACATCCCGACGCCAGGGATTGCGATCCTGGGGCTGGCGGGGGAGCGGGCGGGGCTTATCCCGGGGAATCTGAACCAGAATGCGGCGTACGGTAGAGACGCTGATTTTGCCCAATTGTTCCCGTAGGGAGGGGGTGAGGATCAGTTCCCCGTGGGTAGCCAGGCGCTCCGCCATAGAGACCAGCACCGGCTGCAACCGTTCGGCGCAAGGGTAATCCAGGCTCTGGGCGATCCGGCGGATGGCCATCACCACATCGGAGCCGTATGTCGGGCCGCGTTGTCGCTGGCGAGGCTGTCGCTCCAGGGAACTGTGGAGCAGCCGGATCAGGCTCTTGCGGTGCAGGCTGGTATAGGCTTCCATCTCATCCAGGAGCCGCCCACGTTCTTCCCGATCCGCTTTCTGGTAGCGTTTCTGCATCCGGCGCAGATAGCGAAACCGTTCGTCTATGGTCATCTTTTCCTCCGCGTCCATTGCTCCCTCCGGTAACATTATCATTTGAGTGAACCGATCGGCTTCGGTAACATTTTACGTGAAAGAACAGGCCTGTTTGCCCTCCCTTTCAGAGTGTGCTATAATCAATGCGTTATGGCAAGCCAGAAAATGAGGGTAAAACATGAAACACTGGCCGCGAATCATCAGCACTATGTTTCTGCTTTTGGGGCTTGCGCTGGCGCTGGTTGCTCAAACGTCCCGCTCCTATGCCCAGAATCTCCTGGAGAACCCGGGCTTTGATGCATGGGAAGGCAAAACAGCACCGCACTGGCACCCATGGCATAAGGAGGATAGGTGCAAAGAGACCTATAATAATCCCTGTGAACCACACTGGTGGGTGGAGCGGGATTTTAACGGGTATGGCCTGTTCCGTAGCGCCCCTTCCTCCCAGGCCATCGGCGAACAGTATACCCCATGGCACGCTGGCGTGATGCAGACGGTCAACGTAGCCCCGGGGACCCGCCTGCGCTTCAGCGTGTGGGCGCGCGCCCACATCAGCAACGATGACCTGCCGGCCCCCTCCTTTGGTGGGTGGAACCCCAATTTCCAGGTGGGGATTGACCCCGAAGGAAAAGGCCTGTGGTATGATGCGGGCATCGTCTGGTCGGCACCGGTGAACGCGCTGGACCAATGGGTCCGGGTCTCGGTGGAGGCCACGGCCGGTGCCAGCGGCAAAGTGACCGTATTTGTCTCTGCGCGGTTGACCAGCCAGATGCCGCTGAAACACAATGATGTATGGTTTGATGACGCCGAACTGATAACAGTGGCGCCCGCGGCGACCGCTACCCCAGTCCCCACCAACACGCCCACCCGGCCGCGTTTCCAGGCGGCCTTTGTCGGTGAAACGGTTCCGGACGGCACTGCGTTTGACGGTGGGGCAGCATTCACCAAGACCTGGCGGGTGCGCAACACCGGCACCGACGCATGGCCCGACAACACCGTTCTGGTTTTCGTCGGCGGGGAGAAGATGGGCGGGCCGGATAGCCTGCCCATCGGGCGGGTGGCGCCCGGCGAGGTTAAAGAAATCAGTGTCAACCTCGTTGCCCCGGCCGCGCCAGGCAATTACACCGGTAACTGGGCCCTCCAGGCCGGGGGCACGCGCATCCCTGGCGGCGAACTCTGGGTGAAAATCCAGGTCACCCAGCCCGCTGCTCCCACCCAACCCCCTGCGCCTCCCACGCCGGAGCCATCCCCCACACCGGAAGCCGGCCAGATTTGCGTACTGGCCTTCCATGACCGAAACGGCGACACCTTCCGCCAGCCGGAGACGGAGGAACCGTTGCCCAATGCTCTCTTCTCTGTAGGCACCGCTGCTGGACTCGTCGGTCAGTACACCACCGATGGAATCAGCGAGCCCTATTGCTTCTCCGGCCTGACGCCGGGCACCTACCGGGTGAGCATGCAGACTCCGGCTGGCTATGCTCCCAGCGGGCCGTCCGATATGGTGGTTGCTCTGGGCGGCGCGGTTCGGATGGACGTCGCCTTTGGCGCGCAGCGCGGGGAAACGGTAGTAACTACACCGACTGCCGGCATTGTCCTGCCAACCCCCAGCAGCCCCGAGGGAGGGGAGGAATCTTTCTTCACCCAGGCTCTGAAGGGGATGGCTGGCATTGCTGGTATCCTTCTTCTGGTCCTGGCAGTGATCGTGGGAATAGTGTACGTCCTCTCCCGGCGCCGCTAAACTCGCCAGCGATCGTTCGGGGCGCCCGAATTGCTCAGGTGCCAGGCACTTGCTTCCTGGTAAGTGCCTGGCACCTTCGGAGTAAATTCCGATCCGTATCTGAGCAAACGATTATTTGAGAACGTCCTTTGTCCCGCTATGGAGTCCCCTCTTTTCTCGCACTCCCTACGCTCTACAGTCAACCGAAAGGCGAATGGGTGACCACCGGGTTAAATCTAACGATCGGTCAGACCGTTGTTCCTGGATTCTGCTGATTGCCGCCTCCCTGGCGGCGTTTGTCCTGCGAGTGTATACCTTGGGTGTCCCCCTTCTGCGCTGGGACGAGGGATGGACAATTGCCCACGGGCAATTGCCCTGGCCCGACCTCATCCGCATCGCGGCTTTAGAGTGGCATCCTCCCCTATTCTATCTCCTCTACAAATTCTGGCAGCCTCTGGCCGGGCTGAGCACATATGCCGTACGGTATCCGGCCGTCTTGGCCGGTGTCCTGACCGTTGCCCTGACCTACGTTGCTGCCCTGGCCTGGACTTCGAATCGGAACATCGCGCACATTGCTGCCTGCTGCAATGCGGCCCTTCCTCTTCTGGTCTACTACGGACAGGTCAACCGGATGTATGCCTGGACGGCCGTGGGCGTCCTGCTGGCGACCTGGGCGCTGTTGCGGGCCGCCCGGGAACGGTGGTCCTGGCCCGCGGCGGTCTGGTCTGGGGCCACCACGGCCACAGCCCTCTATCTATTGTACTACACCGTCTGGCCCCTCCTGGCTCTCTACCTCTACGCGCTGCTCATCCACCGGCGCGCCTGGCGGACGATTCTCCTCTCCGGCGGGGTTGCTGTGCTCCTCTTTGCCCCCTGGCTCGTCTACGCCGCGGGGACACTCCAGACCCGGATTCAGCCCGGACTGCTGAACAACGCTCTGCGCCAAATGAGGGAACTGATGGAGCCCTCCGTCTTCGGGCTGGTATTTGCCTACGGCCGGGGCTGGACGGCCGTCTGGATGGTGGGGGGACTTCTGCTGCTGGGACTGTTGCTGGCCCCTTCGCGTCAACGGGTCTTCCTGCTGCTGCCGCTTCTGGGAATCGGCCTCTCTACTGTCGGGGTCTCGTACGGCGCTCAGGCCGTTCGCTTCTTTGCGGTGCGCCATTTCGTCCCGGTGGCCCCGTTTCTGGGAATGGGTATAGCCTGGGCACTGGGGCAGTTGTACGAAAGAAAATGGTGGTTGCTGGTATTTGCGGGGGTCATCCTGGCCGTTACCTTCTGGCCGGTGCGGACGGCCGTCTATGCGAAAATGCTGGAGGTGGTAGACCCCTTTGACCCGACGGAGGATTGGCGGTATCTCGCTCCCCACCTATGGTCTGACGATCTGGTATTTTTCAACAACCTGGCCAGGGCTGGCTGGTATGAACAGAGCCGGGGAGGCCAGGGAGCCCCCTGGTCCTATGCCCTGCGATGGGACCCGATTGTGGAGCCGATGCCCGTCATCACCGCGCGGGTGGAGGCGGCGATGGAGAAGCACCCCCGGCTGTGGTTTGTACTCTACAAGGGCACCATCGGGCCCAACAACGACCTGCGCGGCTGGCTTTCCGCCCATCCCCGCCTGTATCCCATGTGGGAGGGATGGGTGGGCGACTCGCTGGTTCTGGGCTACGTCGTGCCGCACGAACCGCTGAGGGGCACTTCCATTGGGGGAGAGTTCGCCGACGGCCAGGTGGAACTGGTGAGAGCGCGCTTCACCCCGATAGTCCGATCGGGAATGGCGGTGGAGCTGGATTGGCGCATCAAAGAGGCGCCTTCCGCGCCCTTGAAAGTGTTTGTACACCTTATGTCCGTAAATGGCCAACTGGTGGCGCAACACGACGCGCCGCTGCCGAATGCTACCTCCTCACCCTCCGGGACAGTTATTCAGGACCGCCACGGGGTAGGAATTCCGCCGGGGATCTCGGGCCCGTTCACGGTTCGCGTAGGACTCTACGCCGAGGACACCGGCGAGCGGTTAAAGTTAAAAGGAGGCGGGGAATTCATTGTTCTGGGTCAGGTGGAAGTCACCCACTGACCAGGACTATTGAAGATATCAGCTTTCTGAAGTTCGGACATAAATTCGGACAACCGGGAAGGGATGGGGTTTCGGGGCGGCGGCCTTCGGCCG
>FWPU01009237.1_pt1 | contig 15755 bp, 14 predicted proteins | sample 2228361 | NCBI WGS metagenome assembly FWPU01 (sample SAMEA103939777, study PRJEB20133) | metagenome
TCTTCCTCTTCCTCTTCCTCTTCCATGAGATATCCAGGAAGGCGTATGAAAAGTGTAGTATTTTCATCATAAGAACTCAATATATCTGGACTAATAGATTCATCCCTATCCTCCCATTCATATATCCCTCTTCGAAGATATCTTGCAAGGTTGTACTTGTCGAGAGGTTCCTCCATCTCATTGATTATAAAGAGTGTATACTCCCGTCCACACGGATCATAAAATGTGGTCTTAAAACAATGATCTTGACACTCGATTTCCTCTAAATTATTCATAATGTCATTGATATATTTTATCGGATCAAAGGGAACAATGGAGTTATGGTCAATGACATTCTCCCAATATCGAATTGGAAACTCATCGATAACTCGAAACTCGTTCGGAATCGATCCATATTCATCGATATCGGTATTCAAGGGAACAAGATTCTCTCCATCATATATAAACTTACCATCATTCCGATAATCTCCATAGACTTCAAGATGAACAATGTCTCCTCGATGAACATTGGCTTCCTCAAGATATCTTTGTATCGCCACATCCTGATTCAGACGATCCACAATCTCGTCCTCAGAAGGAAGATTGCCTTCCGATTCTACCGAAAAGAGACTTGTGGGAATCTCGATCTGTTCTGCACGATCCGTTTCTGGCTTATAAAACTTCGTCATATATATGTAGCACTGCCGATAATCCTTAATCTTCGCCGATGACAGTATAGGATAATCCGGGAAAAAGTATCTCAAACGCTCCTTCCACAAAAACGAATCTTGACATAAATTAGCAATCCGACGATTAACTTGACACATCCTCTCCAAATCCCGAAGTGGAAGTTTTACCAAAATGGGCAGAATCTGTTCATCTGACAGTAATGAAAATGGATCCATTGAAAAGTCTTCCTTTTAACTTCACAGAAAAATGAATTCTCTCTCCAAGAATCTTTCTTCTTAAAAGAAAGAAGAGAAATTAAAACAATGTCAGAAAGTTTCTCCGAATCAACTCTAGAATCGGAAAAAGCATCGAAAAGAGAAAGCGAAGTCTTGGATTCTATCGAGATAAACAATGGAGAAATTCCGTTCCAACTTCCTTCGAATCTCACTCAACTATTTAAAGAAAAGCTCGATAAGAACATTGACGAATCGGTACTCGCAAAGCTCTATTCTGATGATCCTCTTGAAACCGTGTCAAGAACTTTTCAACTGATGCCGTCTCTTCTCGAGCAATTAAATGGACATTCATCTCTTCCTTCGGGAAATCTCTCTCGCGAAGATATTTGTCATCAAACTTTCTCTCTGATTTTGTCTTTTCTATCGAGCAAAGAAGTTCCTCCTCTTCCTCGTCCTCTTCCTCTTTCTCTTCAGGATCTCCTCTCTCTTCCAGACAACGGGTGTCTCCTTTCATGTCTTGAGAAGGTCCGATCTTATCTTGAAAATCGAATCACCTCTCAAGTACAAGTATCGGACGATCCTGTTCCCAAAATTAAGGAACTTATGAATCCGATCTCCTCTGTCTATGATACTATCTCCTTGAAATGGGATCATCCATATCCTTCCCTCCAATATCATCTCATCTTAAAACCGACATCATCTATCTCTCCTTCTGATATTTTCAAGATTATTCACATTGAAATCAAATGGGACTCCCCTCCCTTCTTCCGCATTCTCGCTTAAACTTTTCCTTTATATTTAACTTGAAATCGTGAAATATAAAGGACTCTCCGATAATGTTAAGAAAAACGAAGCAAACGTTAATCATCGTCATCATTTAACACTTCTTTCAACAACAACTCTACCAGTAAAAGTAACAGTCCCATATCAATATCGAATTCCATGTCTTCTTTAAAATGAGAATTCCCAACTGTCTCAATGTGTCAAATTCCCCATGATAGAAACGATTACGATTTCCAAAAGATGACATCAAATCCATCAATCCTCCATTTCAATCCATTTTCCTCTCCAATTTTATCAAGAGTTCTGTTAACCAAGTTCACGATATCACGATCCCCTCGTTGAAACTTCTCCTTGAACTGGAAAATATTATCGAAAAGACCATCTATCATTCGCATATACCCGATACGAACAATCATTTTAGGAAAGATGGCAATCCCATTCCGTGAGAGTAATTGTCGAACCGCAATTAAATAGTTTGAAAGTTCCTGGGGCTCTCGAGGTCTTATGGGACAGTGATACTCAAGAATCACGTCATATCCATCTGGATAGTATGACAGAAGTTTAGCAAGTGTCTCAAATGACGTCGCATCTCCAACAACATCTGGATTCGCATTGGGGTCAATATCAACTGTAATCCATTGATCTGCCAACCAGGCATAGACATCTGGAATGAGTTTATGTGAGGTTCCATGACATAAAATCAACCCTATCTTCTGTCCCAACTTCTTCGGAGGAACTCCCTCCAAAACCTCGGAGCCAAAAGAAATCCGAGATGAAACCGGAGAAACCGAAGGAGATGGAGGAGAAGACGGAGAAACCGAAGGAGATGGAGGAGAAGGTAGAGAAATCGCAGGGGGAGAAGGAGGTTGACTCGATTGCAGGAGAGAGAGATAGGCGGAGATAAGTTCACCTTTTCTTCGAGCTCCACGAGGTCTGAGTCCGGCCTTTCGGAATAAGTCTTTAATCTGAGAAACGGTAAGTTGAAGAAGTTCGTTCTTAGTAAGAGGAGGAAGAGACATATTTTTTCGGGAAAATATTTTCTTTTTTCAAAGATTTCCTTTCTATCGTCTGATCTGGAAATCCAGATCAGACGGTGTTCTCCTACAAATCATTCTTTATAATCTTACCATTGGCCATGACAAATGGAACATTTTGTAAGGTTGACAGTTCATTGAGAGGATCGGAATAAACTCCAATAATATCAGCATCTCTTCCACTTGAAATCACGCCAATCGGATAGTTGAGAAGTTCAGCCGCGGTTGTCGTTGAGGCAGCAATCGCTTCAAGAGGAGAGAGTCCCGCCTTTTTCAAATAGATAAACTCCATTGCATTATGTCCTGGAATTCCAGCCACCGCGTCAGTTGACAGCACAATCGGAATTCCAGCTTGATGTGCACGTTGAGCACTTTTAATACCGTAATGTTTCATTTTGCGGAAGAAGTTCCAGTTGCTTTCTGGAAAGTTAAACCGCTCCCGGTTTGCAAGATAGTGATATGGCAACATCAAAGTGGGACAAAGATACGTTCCATGATCAAGCATCATCTCAATGGCCTCATCATCAATAAAGGTTCCATGTTCAATTGATCGCGCTCCTCCCGCAACAGATGCCTTGATTGCCTCGGGTTCATGAGCATGGACCGCAACATACTTTCCATATTTCTCGGCTTCCGTCACAATTTCTCCAATCTGTTCATCATTAAAGAGAGGCTGTCCTTTCTCATTCAATCCATTGAAAACCTTGATCCAGGCAACAGGTTGTCGACAGCAGCGCCGTATCTGTTCCGATAAATCTTGTTCCGAAAAGATGGGCTCGCCTGATGAAAGAATTAGAAGTTCTTTCATCGCATCCTCAAATCGAAGTATAAGATTGACAGGCGAACCAAGATCCCGAACTGTGGTAAATCCCGCTGAAAGAATCTTCGACATATTGTCGAGTCCAATCTGATAGAGTTCCTCCTCCGTCGGATTCGTAAACCCAAATCGCCCTCTTGAGTCAAACCCGTAGGTAAGATGACAGTGTGCATCGGCAAGTCCTGGAAGTAAAATGAGATCTGTTTTTATCAAAGAAGAACAATTGGACGGCTGATTAAACTTTATATCGACAATTCGACTCCCGTCAATAAGAATGTATGGATTAACTAAATAGTATCCACTCTTGACATCAAGAAGTGCTCTCCCTTTAACCGCCTTCATAAGAAAGGAAGGAAGGAAAGAAGAATTCTTTCTTTTAAGACAGAAAAAAGAAAGAACAAAAGAATCATTTAGTTCGAAGTTTCCTCCGATTCCGATATCATCGGAAGAGAGGAAAGATTTGGTGTCCGCTCCTCCGGAGATAAATACTTTATTCCTAAGATTTGAAAAATGTCCTCCTCTGTTTTTACCGGGATCTGACGATGTGTGTCTATTTCGAAGAGGCCATACTGATTTAATTTGAGTCCAAGTTCTCGAGCCCGCCGACGTATCAGAATGTTAAACATCTTGGATCCCGTAAAGTGCATCAGTCCCGTCGCCCATGACTCCTTCGGTATCAGAAGAATATCAATCCGATGAGCATTAAAGTTCGGACCAAGACGTAAAATCCCCATATATTGCGAGCTACCCTTTGCCAATTTCGCCACAAGAATCCCAGACTTATCAAGTGCCTCCACTATCTCCTCCAGAATATGACCATTTCCTTGAACAAGAAGATCAATGTCTCCCGATGATGCCTCTCCTCGTCGGTATGATCCAGCAATCACAAACTTCAGATTCGGATCCAGTGAAAATAGAATCTCCTTAATTCGGTTATTTATTCGGTCCATCTCCTCCCTTGGAATTCGTAAGACCAGGTGTTTCCGATAGAGAATACCAATCTTCTGTGCAGGAGTCAGAGGCGCCTTAAACCAGAGATCTTCCAATGTCCGATACCCCTCGTTATAAAACTTGTTCGCAATCTTCATATCAATCCCAAATATCCCCGAAAACAGCTGCAATGTGTCAAACCTCTCCTTATTCTTCTCCTCAAGGTCTCGTAAACGACGAATGGAACCTGTCAAGAGATACTCATCAATGTCAGCAGATATACTTGCTCCAACTCCTCGAATATTCATACGCGCCTCCGTTCCAGACGTGATAACTCTCGGATATTTGGCAATGCGTTCCGCAGCTTCATTATAAGCCCGAGCTCGATAGATATTACCTTCAGCCTCATAATACGACCCAATAAGGGCAAGTTGATCAGCTAAATCTTGATTGAGAGAAAACTCTCCCTCTCTCAACTCCTTACCTTCCTCTCTTGACATTTTTTCGGGTTTCGACGATTTTCTCTCTCTCTCTTTAATTTAAACAAAAGAATCGTAATCAGTTTTAATTTCTCTTCAATTAAGAATTTATCAAGAAAAACGTAAAACCCGTGTCTCTCCTAACTTCCTCGATCTCGGGGACATCGTCGAAATCGAAACTTAACAGCTCGAAGAGAAGGAAATATTTCTCCTTTTATCAAAACAGTTGGGACATTCTTGAATCAGTCCAACTTTAATTCCAAACCAGTAATCGTCATCGAAAGCCCTCCGTTTCAGTTTATAGATCTTGAGACACTTTTCACATTGAAATTTAACTATTTCCGGAAATAACCATTTCCACGTTATCGTATTACCCATCTTTTATATGGGTAACAAAACTTCTCCTCTTTGTTTTCTCTTTCTCTCCTCCTAACATTATAACCTTAAATCTTTAATAATTTTTTAAATCAGAAAATCGCCTTTCTTATCAACGTGAGTCGAACGATGTCCTATCGTCTCCTTATTGTCTCGAATTCTAACTATAGATGATGGGCCGGACCATTTATATCTGAGTCCGTGAGAGATTCGAAAGAGTAATTTCTTATCCTAACTGTCGCGTTAACAATTAAAGAATTAAAAACGAGTCCGAAGTCGAGACGTCAACTCCCCATCCCGTTCTTCTAAGATGTTCCGAATGGTATATGGATCTTTTATCTTCTTCCGGAGGAAGATAAAAGATTCTCCTGACAACAAGAGAAACCACTTGTTTTCTAATCGAAATCGCGACACAACGTTTTAATTACTTTTCGAAGTTTATACATAAACTTCGGTTCATCTGGGAAGAACGACCCTCTCTCTAACACTTCCCGTGTTGAACTCTTTTCCCAAGCGGAAATCAGTGTACCAGAAATCGTCATCTTCAGAAGAAGCTCATTCGCGACGGGTCTGAAATTGCGTTCCAAGATGTCAAGAAAATTTCTCCCGAAAAATTCAAGCCCCTAAATATTCTCAGTAAAATCAGGAGCAACATACATTACTTTAATCGAGTTTATTAACGAAGTCGGATCGACCAGGTAAACTTCTTCCTCAAATATTTCTATCTTGGGGCTTCCATTTCATTCCACCTGTAGAGAACATATTTTGTTACTTCTTTTAATGATTGATATTCATCGTCATCGCTATCCGCGCCTAATTGCCAGGCAATTTCAAGTTGGGAAAGATATGGAATACCCAGCTGCACCACATCACGCGGCAATGTCTGAAAGTAAGATCCTCTTGACATTTGGTATATCGATAAAAGGAGAAATTTTCTCTTTCGAGATTCGAGACCGAGGAAAAAGAGTTCACCGTTTTCTCAGATGACCCCAAAATACTGAAATGCAGACAAAAACTCGAAATGAACCAAATCTTTTTTTTCGCCTCCGAGAGTGTATCCGTCTATTCTCCTTTCATCTCGCCGACTCGATGTTTCCATTGGCAAATTAAATTTCCCAATGGAAACATGTCAATATTATGATCGTAAGAAGCAAGGTGTACGTATTCGATTAGATCAATGAAATTTCATGAATCATGTATAAAGGACTTGCTGGTATTTCTCTTCCGGATACAAGGTACAAAAGATTCTTAATAAAGTGCTGGATAAATTCTTCTTTCGATTGAATAGGATCCCATGAATAGAAAAGAGTACTTATACTCAGTTTGTTAATAAAAGCCTCTGCAATGGACGGATACTTTCGTCTCAGAAAATCGAAGATTTTCAGAATAGCCTCAGGATAACTTCTCGCGACAAAACCAATATCTTCAAGTGTCGATATGAATCCGCCGCGGAAATAATCCGCTTGTCCCATAAGTACGTTCACCTGAGGATCAATCCCCACAGCCATAAGAATCTCGTCGATATGCTCCGAAATATAATCCCAGACGCGTGAAGGAACAATGATGAAAACCCTTTCCTTCAAGTTTCCCTTTTCTTCCTCTCTTTCCATCTCCCAGGACAGAACATATTCCATCACTCTTTTCGCCGACCCAACCTCAGAGTTGTCAAAAGTAATTCCTGGAAGTCCGGGATATCTTTCATAGAGAATTTCAAGTTGTTTGAGATAATCCTTGAAATCTTGTGGTAAACGTGTCGCCGCCTGAATATATAGAGGTGGACGAATAGCCGGGGGAGGAACATATGGAAGTCCCAGCCGTCGAGCTCGATCCTGGAAGTATTCAATGCTGTCTTCGATCTCATTTATACTGAGTTTATTGTTTAACCAGAGAAGAATGATCTCTCCAATGGGAAGATCAAGATACCGAAGACTCATCGTCGTTATCAGTTCACGAGGCAGTGTTTCGAGATATGTTTTCTTCTCCATGACAGGAAGTTTTATTTATAATTTCGGGGAGGAAAAAATCTCAACTGAAATTCGATATATTTTCTCGAATTTAAATAAATATGGAACGGTTGATCGAGGACTTTCTTCCTCCGTACCTGAAATCGATGAAACTCTTTTATTCAGAGGTGTTTTTCTCTCGATACCCAACGCTTCGATCCGGATAATTTGACTTAATCGTCGAATTACGATTTTGTCCTCAAATTGAGAGATATGACAACATTTGGAAGAGAAATGGGAACTCCCGATAGAGAGACGAATACAATGGTAATATTGTCAGAAAATTCGGAAATTATTTTTGGAAAATGGAGGCGTTCTGAGAAAATACCGAAAGAATAAAGTTTTAAACGAGGAGAAGAATATCGTCAATGTACAATTTTAAAATATTGACGATATTTAAAATATCGATAGAAAGATCTGGACATGAAGAAGAATTCTCGATTGAAACAGATCTTAAAGAAAATTCTTCCTCAACTTCCGTGTTACATAATAATCTGGAAAGATAAGGTTTGTATCGAATATAATCGGAAACTCGATAATATCGATATTGGGACACCTATCGATACGGTGTTTCCAGAACTTGCTTCATATATATCGACGGTTGAGGATCTTATGGGGAAAGAGTATTTTCTCGAGTTTGGAGGAAAGGAGTATAATGTTTATCTTTATAAAGAGGGAGATGAAGTTGTCACCTCTATCATCGAACAATCAACAAGGTGTGAGATTCTTGCCAATGTCTCACATGAATTGCGCACTCCTCTCAGTTGTATTATTGGAATGACGGGACTTCTCATTGATACCGAGCTCACCTCTGAGCAATTGGACTATGTCGAATCGATACGTCAGTGTGGCTATACTTTAATGAGTACGATCAATGATATTCTGGATATGTCCAAGCTTGAGGTTGGAAAGATTTTCTTAGATGAGGTGCCCTTCTCCTTACGAGAATGTATTGAAAGTAGTTTCGATATTGTCTCCATCAAGGCTCGAGAAAACAACATTTCAACATCCTTCTATATTGAACCAGACGTCCCTCCATTTATCATTGGAGATCCTCAACGTCTTCAACAGATTCTCGTTAACATTCTCATTAATGGAATCAAGTTTAATGAGTCACCTCAAGGATTTGTCGATCTAAGAATATCCTTGCTGAAGTCTCTTCCAAGTTCGAGTGGAACGGAGTATGAAATCCTCTTTTGTGTTAAAGATAATGGAATTGGAATCAGTGAAGAATCGAAACATAAGCTGTTCCGTCCATTTAGTCAATTGGATGCGTCAACGACAAAGACTCGGGCTGGATCAGGTCTCGGTCTTGCCATTTCCAAACGTCTGGTGGAGTTATATGGGGGTAAGATCTGGGTCGAGAGTAAGGTCGGAGTCGGCTCCACCTTCTTCTTTACAATTCGAGTTCGAGAGCACCACAAACTTGACGAAAATCTTCTCAACTGCTCTCTCTCTGGAAAGAACATTCTCGTCGTTGACGATAAACTTCAGAACAGAATCTCTTTGTGTTCTCAACTTCTGAAGTGGAAAATGAAGCCCGTGGCCTGTTCCTCGGGGGAGGAGGCTCTCATCTACTTTCGAAATGGATTTATCTTTGATCTCGCCTTCATTGACATCTGTATGCCAAGTATGGACGGCTTTCAACTGGCCCAGGAGATCCACAAATTTGATAAAAACCTACCTCTTGTCGCTCTCTCATCTCTTGGTGATAAGACGATTTCCAATTCTCTCTTTAAATATCACTTGGTTAAACCGGTGAAGGAGGGAAAGTTGTTAAATATCTGTGTGGAACTTTTAGCCGAGAAGAAGATGGAAGAGAGGTTGCCAGTTCCAAAAGAGCCCCAGAGTAATCTCAGAATCTTATCCGCGGAAGATATTCAGACCAATCAGAAGGTCCTCAAGTTCATGCTTAATAAGTTAGGTCATCGAAACATTGACTTCACCTACGACGGTTTGGAAACAAAAACCTTTCTTGATCAAAACAAGTATGACATTATCTTTCTTGACATTAAAATGCCAAAAATGAGTGGTTACACGATCGCGTCAGAACTTTATAAGAAACCTCTTTCAGACCGTCCTTACATTATCGGATGTACGGCTAACGTGTCCTCCTCGGATCGAGAGAAATATCTTAAAGTTATGGATGCTCTTCTTATCAAACCTATCACTCTGGAAGAACTCCGAAATGCTATTTCAAAGGCTCTCTCAAAGAAATTCCCTTCCTCCTCGTCTTCCTGTTGAATTTTATTCGATGATACTTTAAGACGTATCATCGAATACTTAGTTCTCATTTCGAAGAAACCGGTCCACCTCAAACTGTATCGCACTGTTAGCATTTTCTTTCGAAATGACCTCGGACGTTCCAGCAAAAATATCAGGTGTGTTACTTTTAGTAACTGTAATTTCTTTAATTCCATCCGCAATCGTCGGTTTGGAAAAGGTCTTATCTTTAAATTTACGACTGTACTGATTTAAATACATCGAAATAATTGGTGGATACGCCGTCTTGATTAGATTTCGTCGCACTTTGACCGCCCGAGAATAGAAGCGGTCGGCAGACGAACGCCTATGTCGCGGAAGTTTAAGCTCAGCCTCGATTTCATCTGCAAAGGCAAGAAATTGAGCCTGTGCCTCTTCATGTCTTGCCGATCTCTTTCCCCACTCACAGTACTGAACAAGAAAAATGAGAACTCCTGAAAGAAACTGTAGTCCACCCATCAAAAACTGTACCCATCGAGGAAGATCCGTTGAAAAAAAGGTGATCGATAGAGCAATCGCTAAAAACCCATTCGGTATCGATAGAACAATGTCCCAATTATTAAACCAGGTGGCACATCGCCGATGCATCCAGGCATATCCCTTTGACTCCTCCCCCCACTGTTTAAGAAGTTGCTCAACCTCCTCACACCACTCAATCTTACCTTGTTCCTCGTCCATCTCCCCTTTAAAAAGGGATATAGGGCTTATTCTGACAATCAATCTTTTTTTTCTCTCCGTTTACGACACGAAGAGAGTGTCAAGACATTTAACAATGATAGAAGTAATTTCATCGATTCGCGACGAAGTTAAATCCTCATTAAACTCCAAGAGAACAGAGGGAATGGAATACGACCGAGCTTCTTGAAGAATGTCATTATGGTCCCCAATGAAACGGGAGGTGACAACTCCTTCTCGAATCAGACAAGAATGAAAGCGAGAGACATAGGTTGAGTTTCCTGGTTTCTCATCAAGAATGGCGAGTTCAACTGGACCAAAGTGATTCTCATCAAAGGAGTGAATATCAAGAAGAAGAACATTCGATGTCTCGTTATCTCGAGCCAACTGGAAAAAGAGATCTGAAATTCGTCGACGAAAAGATGTCGATCGGGAGGGATACCGATTAAGATCAATCTGTGCTCGAGGAATGTCTGAAAAGAAGATAACTCGCTCATATGGAATCTTATCAAAGAGTAAACTCGCACTATATCTGGCAACTCGATCACAATTGCGAATCGAATCGGAAAAATCACATTGACAGTGAGGAACTGTAATAATAACAAAGGGATCCATGATTGATATATGAGTTTAAGATTAACGTCGAGATAAAACTTTTCGAAATATTAAATCTTTATAAAAGAATGGAAAATAAAGATATCCGTCTTTAATACTCCCATCTTCAGACAAAGATATTAACATTTTTATTTATTATTTATTTATTTTTTATTAAAGATTTAACTCGTCGTATAAAATTCGACATGTCATCGAAAAACACAAAAAAGAGGGCTGAATCAAATAAACCAAAATATTTTAATCCGTCAGGTCTCGCTCCTCCTATATCAAACTCATACAGTCATGTCTCTCGAGCCGGAGATTACATCTTTATCTCCGCTCAACAAGGAAGAGATCGTTCCGGTAATCTTGTTCCAAATGACGATGATGGTACCCGAAGAATCCGTCAAGCCTATCGTAATCTAAAATCTGCCATCGAATCTCAAGGAGGAACACTCCAAGATATCGTTAAAATGTTAATTGTCAGCCCTTTACCTCAATATCTCCAGGTCGCGAATAAAGTTCAGCGTGAAGAGGAATTCTTCGGAAACAATCCTATTCCGCCACGCACAGTTATACAAGCCAACCTCCCCGAAAACGACATCTTCTCCATTCAAGCAGACATCTATCTCCCAAATACCATGCCAACACCTCTCCCCCTTCCCTCTCGAACACGTGAGTCAATATCCCACCGCTCAGAACAAAATTCCCATAAAGTTTTGCCAAAATACCGAAATAAGAAATCTCTATCCCATCCTTCTCACCATCGTTTTGAGGAATCTGATGATGATGATGATGATGAGGATGAAACAAAATCATACTCCGGTTCAAACTCAGATAATGACAATGATGACTCTATTCTCGATGAACCAAATGATCGGGCCTTGTGTCAATGTGACAATATTGAATGTAATCGCACTCTGGGACCCAATAATCCCTTAGCTAATCGCCGCATCATCACTATTAGTACAAAGGAACTCGAAAAACTTCTTGGCAAAAGTATCCACATCGACAGTACCATCGATTAAATTCTGTCAAGAGTATCGAAGATTCCTTCGTCGAATCTTCGATTCTTTTTATAAAAAAAAATATTCCTTCTCCTCCTACTCGCCACGCTTCTCATATCCATATTATCTTCCGTTTCTTATTTCAACTGGATAAGAGAAACCTGTCCCGTCGAACCCGACGGACCGGGAGTTTGAGCCGTTAACAGATAGATATTTCCAAAAAAATCTTGTCCAAAGGCCCGAATATAAGCGTTAATCGAAACTCGACCCCTAAAGACCCAGCGATTCTGATACTGTTCGATAACCATAATAACACCACCATAGTCTCCAAAAACATAGCCAACGGACGGCACATAGTAACCACCAATAATCGCAACAACCTGAGAATGAGGAGACACTAACCTCATATCCTCATGTGTATATTCAAAGATGGGCGGAATATAGGTGATTCTCATATCAAAGAATTGTGTCTTGTGTGTTCTCTGTGTCCCCTCGAATATCGGCCAACCGTAGTTTCCGCCTTTCGAAACAATGTTAATCTCCTCAATCCGGTCCTGCCCCACGTCCCCACAAAAAAGTCTTCCTTGGGAATCAAAGCTTAAAGACCACGGATTTCGAAAGCCGTATGCATAAATTTCCGGCCGAGCAAAGTATTGTCCAACAAATGGATTATCTGGTGGAATCGAATACATACCAGGTCGAGACACATCCAGACGTAAAATCTTCCCATACAATACAAAGAGACTTTGAGCATAATCATACGGATCATAAGCTCCTCCACTGTCCCCCACGGACACATAGAGATAGTTATCCGGACCAAACACCAAACGCCCTCCATTGTGATTAACATAATGTTTAGGAAAACGCAGAAGAATCGTCTCCTGTCCTGTATTCATGTTAATCTCCGAGAGCCGGTTTTCGTGAGTAACAGGACGTCCATCCGGCCCTGGTGTCTGTGTTGATGGAGGAGCCGAATAATAAACAAAAACTCGCATATCTCCACCCATGTAATACGGAGAAAAGACAAACCCAAGAAGACCTCTCTCATCATATTGAGGATTTAAAGCAATAATCCGATTTCTTAAATCGAGAAAGGGCGTCAACTGACTCGCCTGATATTTATACACAATACCAATTTGGTCCGCAACATAGAGACTTCCCGTCTCTCCAAAACTTCCAGGTAAAGATGTTAAGACGGTCGGAGACACCAACCCTGATATAATTAGTTGTAAGTTCATTCTTTCTTGAATAATTCTATTTTTTTTGCATCTTATTCTTCCAAAGACGTTATGCCATTTTCCTCGTAAAATGTCCCCTCGAGAAAATTGGAAAAAATGTCGACTTCGCGGTTTCTTCTTAACATTGACGTGTCAACTTTGTCATGTTGAACATGTCTCTCCCAAGAATCAAGAGATGAAATTTAACCACTTCTATCCGATTCCTCTTATTCCGTCCCTAACACTCAAACACCTCTCAACCAAATATTCTTCGGTTGAGAAAAAAAGAAAAAAGAAAAAAAGAATCCTCTGTCGACATATTTATCAGCTAAATATCCGGAATAGATCCTCATTTGAGTACCCAATATTCCAAAGCTAATATAACCGTCCGAATTTTGGCAACTAAATACCATAACTTCATATCATTAATAACCCAATCTTCCGCTTCTGATTTATTTGGAATCGAATATTCGCTGCTAATAATCAGCAACAAATATTTGGTTACTCCCTGAAAATACCGATACTTATACTTAGTTTTATTTTGGAAGTGCTGCAATATCAGAGATCGAATAGTCGTCAATGAATACCATCAGTTAGATTAGATAACATCAGCCAACTCTTTCCAGTCAGATATGAACAGTTGAATCTGAGTATCAAGCATCAACTCCAACATATCGCATTCCTGATATTTGAGCACTATTATTTTGTTCCGAATCTTCGACTCCTAATATTTCGTTGGAAATATTTCACCTCGAATATTTGGTTACGAATATTCGAGACCAATATCAACACCTAATATTAACAGCCAAATATCACCAACCAAATATCAACAACAAATATTAACAACCAAAATCAGACAAAATATCCAGCAACCGAATATTCGACGTTATGTCTAGCAACCGAATATTCGACGTTATATCCAGCAACCGAATATTCGACGTTATATCCAGCAACCGAATATTCGACGTTATATCCAGCAACCGAATATTCGACGTTATGTCTAGCAACCGAATATTCGAGACTAAATATCTATCAACCGAATATTCGGTTGCCAGATATATCGTTAGACATTCGCTTGCCAAATATTTCGTTAGTCATTCGGTTAATAGATCTTTCATTAGACATTCGGTTAATAGATCTTTTATCAGACATTCGGTTGACAGATATATCTTCGAATATTCAATTGCTAGATCTTTCGTCAGACATTCGGTTAATAAATCTTTCATTAGACATTCGGTTGACAGATATATCGTCGAATATTCGCTTGCCAGATATTTCGTCAGACATTCGCTTGCCAGATATTTCGTCGAATATTTGCTTGCCAGATATTTCGTCAGACATTCGCTTGCCAGATATTTCGTTAGACATTCGCTTGCCAAATATTTCGTTAGCCATTCGGTTGACAGATATTTCGTTAGACATTCGCTTGCCAGATATTTCGTTAGACATTCGCTTGCCAGATATTTCGTCAGACATTCGGTTGACAGATATATCGTCGAATATTCGCTTGCCAGATATTTCGTTAGACATTCGCTTGCCAGATATTTCGTCAGACATTCGGTTGACAGATATATCGTCGAATATTCGCTTGCCAGATATTTCGTCAGACATTCGGTTGACAGATATATCGTCGAATATTCGCTTGCCAGATATTTCGTCAGACATTCGCTTGCCAGATATTTCGTTAGACATTCGCTTGCCAAATATTTCGTTAGCCATTCGGTTGACAGATATTTCGTTAGACATTCGCTTGCCAGATATTTCGTTAGCCATTCGGTTGACAGATATTTCGTTAGACATTCGCTTGCTAGATCTTTCGTCAGACATTCGCTTGCCAGATATTTCGTCAGACATTCGGTTGACAGATATATCGTCGAATATTTGCTTGCCAGATATTTCGTCAGACATTCGGTTGACAGATATATCGTCGAATATTCGGTTGCTAGATCTTTCGTCAGACATTCGCTTGCCAGATATTTCGTTAGACATTCGCTTGCCAAATATTTCGTCGAATATTCGGTTGCTAGATCTTTCGTCAGACATTCGCTTGCCAGATATTTCGTTAGACATTCGCTTGCCAAATATTTCGTTAGCCATTCGGTTGACAGATATTTCGTTAGACATTCGCTTGCCAGATATTTCGTTAGACATTCGGTTGACAGATATTTCGTTAGACATTCGCTTGCCAGATCTTTCGTTAGACATTCGCTTGCCAGATCTTTCGTCAGACATTCGGTTGACAGATATTTCGTTAGACATTCGGTTGACAGATCTTTCGTCAGACATTCGGTTGACAGATATTTCGTTAGACATTCGGTTGACAGATCTTTCGTCAGACATTCGGTTGACAGATCTTTCGTCGAATATTCGGTTGCTAGATATTTCGTCAGACATTCGCTTGCCAGATATTTCGTTAGACATTCGCTTGCTAGATCTTTCGTCAGACATTAGGTTGCCAGATATTTCGTTAGACATTCGGTTAATAGATCTTTCATCAGACATTCGGTTGCCAGATATTTCGTTAGACATTCGGTTAATAGATCTTTCATCAGACATTCGGTTGCCAGATATTTCGTTAGACATTCGGTTGCCAGATATTCGGTTGACATTCGGTTAATAGATCTTTCATCAGACATTCGGTTGCCAGATATTTCGTTAGACATTCGGTTGCCAGATATTCGGTTGACATTCGGTT
>FWPU01009239.1_pt1 | contig 15751 bp, 14 predicted proteins | sample 2228361 | NCBI WGS metagenome assembly FWPU01 (sample SAMEA103939777, study PRJEB20133) | metagenome
CCTGATGAGGTCTGAGGCCGCCTGAGGCCATCCGCCGCGGCCGTCAGGCGCGTTGCGCGCCGCTGCCGGCATGGTACGCTTCCCTTGCCCCGCAGTCATCGTCAAGGCGCATCGCCAGTGGCTGGCGGGCAGGGTGAGGCTTGGCGGTGCTAAGGCGGCTAGCTATGCTGAGCGGGCTTTGAGGCGCACCGCTGGGCCCGCACTTCGCTCCACAACACCACGCCATGCGTGACGCCGCCGGCGATCCACGCCCGCAGCGCCTTCCTCTCCACCGGCTGGACACCGAGATGATCATCTACGCGTGGAGCATCGAGGACACCGTACTGGCCCGAACCCGCCAACGCTCGCAACACAGCAGCACAGGCAGCCTGCGTGCAGCCTCATCGCCCGCCTGACAACGGTGCGGCGCGTCATCGCCCGCGCCGGCGTGCCGCGGATCCGCTTCCACGACCTGCGGCACACCTGTGCCAGCTTGATGCTCGCCACGGGCGTCCACCAGAAGGTGATGCAAGAGCGGCTCGGGCACGCTATGATCGCCCGGCCGCTCGATCGCTACTCCCACGTCACCGCGGATATGCATTGTGCCGCGGCCGGCCAGGTTGTCGGCACGATTGCGAGCACGACGCATCCGGCGTACCTATTGTGACCACCAGAAAAACTTGAGAGATATGCCGCAAATGCGGTCGTGGGTTCAAGTCTCTGTCCCGGCGCCGCATCTTCGAGCAGGTTCCAGACTTCGTCGGTTTCCTGACGGCGGAGTCACGTACTGGACGCTCTGCGCTTCCCGTCCACATGTGGCGCTGTTTTCATGTACGATACGCGACATGAACGAGGATTATGTCTCGGTCGAAGCAGCAGGGCGAACAATCGGAGTGTCGCCGCGGACGGTGCGCGAGTGGATCCTCCAGGGAAAGCTGCCTGCCTTTGGGAGCCGGCGCGGCAAGGTCGTGAGGCTGGCCGATGTCGTGGCGGTCGCAGGGGCGGCCGAGGGTCGTCCAGACGCTGAGCCGAAAGTCTTTGAGGAGAACGCCTTAGCACCAGTACCCCCGGCTGACGCGTCCGGGATCGAGGGCATCCTCGAAGAGCTACGCGATGGTGTGCTGTGGCCTCTCGCGGAGCGCGTCGAGTTGCTGGCGCGGGAAAACGGCCGCCTTGCTGCCGAGCGCGATGCGGCTGTCGCCCGGGCCGCCGCCGATCTCGCCTTTGTGGAGCGATTGGTTGCGCTGCTTCAAGAGCAGCTCGCAGCGGCCAACCAGCGGATTGCTGAGCTGGAAGAACAACTCGCCCAGGCAATAGCCGAGCGCGATGCGGCGCTGGCTCAACAGGCCACACCTGAGCGTGCGGGTCGCCGCCGCCTTGGGCAAGGAGCGCCGGGCATTCCTCTCGCAGCGCTTGGCATGACGAGCGAATCACAGGGTGAGCAACCTCCCAGCCTGCTCCAGCCCAGTCACCCTGCTCCGGCCCCAGTTCGCCGCTGGCCCTGGCAGCGCCGGTAACTGCGCTGCGGCGAATGGCGCAAAGCACGCCTGCGCGATAACCCTTTGCCGCTCGCGTCGCGTCTCCTCTCGGGATGAACCGGCAGCGGCGAAGAGGAACCTCTAACCTTCTGCACTCGGCAGGTACGGCTTCTCGACACCCACGGTTATGCGCAATGCATCTGCAGAGCAGATGACGGCTCGGCCACTGTGGATCGCGCTCCCGGCCATCAGGGAGCAGGTAATCTCACGCGGAACGCGGCTCTGCCGGGACCTGGGCCTCAAGCAGAGCCGCGCCATGTCATCGAGGAACGTTACTCCTCGACTTCCACGGTCCAAAGCTGGAACCAGTCCTCTGGCGGATTGATGAATCCCTTGACCCGCGGCGAAAGAGCGATCGGCGCGCGGTCGAACGTCACAGGAATAAACGCCGCATCTTCGTGCATGATGATCTGCTGCGCCTGCTGGTACAACGCCTTTCGTTTTTCTGCGTCGTGCTCGGCCGCAGCCTGGTCGAAGAGCTCATCAACCTGCGGATTGCTGTAATAGCCGGAGTTGGTGCCGTTTGGCGACTGGAATTTGGAGTGAGCGATGAGCTGGATCCAGTAATCCGCGCTCATTCCCCAGCCGAGCTGCAATCCCCCGTGCTCCGGCGGCAACCCGTTCGCCCACGCATGCATGTATGTCACCCACTCCATCTTTTCCAGCTTGAGCCTGATGCCCACATCCTTCCACTCTTGCTGCATGCGGGCGACCACTGCATCGCCATATTGCCCGTACTCAGCAACCCGGAAGGTGACCTCCACCCCATCTTCATACCCCGCTTGCTTCACCAACGCCCGCGCCTGCTCGGGATCGTAGTCGTAGCCCTTGAAGTTGGGATCGTAGGCATTGCACCCAGGTGGAATGATCCCGTTGGCGACGCGCTGGCTGCCATGAGCCAGATCATCGACGATCGCCTGGCGATTGAATCCCATGTTCATCGCCTGGCGGATTTCCTTCTTACTCGTAACTTCGTTCTTGAAGTTCAAGTACCAGTAGTTCACGAATGGCCCGTCGTTCATGGAGATGACGAAGCCGCTGTTTTGCAGATCTTCGATGTTGTCGGGCGGGATCCACAGCATCATGTCGGTCTCGCCAGCCTTGAGGGCAGCGATCGCTGCTTGCGAATCGCCGATGATGCGGAAGATCACTTTGTCCAGCTTGGCTGGATCTGGTCCCCAGTAGCCGGCAAAGCGCTCGATGGTCGTGCTTTCACCCTCCTTGCGCTCCACCAATTTGAACCGGCCGGTGCCGATCGGATGCTGCGCAAAGCCCTCGTTGCCGTACTTCTTGACCGCCTCTGGACTGATCATCAGCGGCTCACCGTAGCTCTGGTTTTGCATGCGCAGAAATTCAGCGAATGGCCGCTTCAGCTTCATCTCGACAGTGTAGTCGTCGATCACGCGGATTGATTCCAGCGGCTCGAATGCATAGAAGGTAAAGCTGTTCGCTCGCGGATAGTAATACTCGAAGTCCTTGTCCCAGATGCGGCGCACATTGAACTCAACGACAGAGGCGTTGAAATCGGTGCCATCATGGAATTTGACCCCCTTCCTCAGGTGGAAGGTGTAGGTCAGCTTGTCTTCCGAGATATCCCAGCTCTCAGCGAGGCACGGCTCCAGCTCAGGAAAAGTGCTGTTCGGATCAGTGAGGTTTTCCCGCGAAAGTCCCTCAAACATTTGCAACGTGTGCTTGTAGGTATCCCAGCCACCGGTTGCATGCGGGTCGAAGATGTCTGGGGCTGTCGGGACGCTAATAATCAGCGTGCCCTTGCCACCCTCATGCCGGTCCTTCGCGGTCAACACCCGAACGCGGCCGCCAGCGGCAATCGCCGTGGCTTGGCCAATGCCACCAAGTAGCGCCGCGGCGCCTGTTGCCGCAGTTCCTTTGAGGACTCCGCGCCGGCTAAGCGTCTTCGCGAGCATGTTCTCTTTCACCTCAACCTCCTCATCTGCTGTCGGCCCTGCTTGATGCCGAATTCAGGCTCTCGACCTACCAACCGGATGCACCATCGCTGAAGCGGATAGGTTCGGGAACGAAGTCCGTTTCCGCGCCCCTCTCCTTCGCTCCTTCGTGGTCCCAGCGTTTCCTGCCCTCCTCTCTGTGATGCCCATCACGAGTAGGCTTCCTGGTTACCGGCTTTGATAGAGGTGACACGCGACCTGGTGGCCGGCTGCCTGTTCCGATAGGGCCGGCTCCACCGCCTTGCAGACATCCATGGCGTAAGGGCACCGGGTGTGAAATCGGCAACCCTGCGGTGGGTTCATCGGGCTAGGGATTTCCCCGGTGAGGATAATGCGCTCGCGCTGTTGTCCAACCTCTGGTACGAGCACAGCGGACATTAAGGCTTTCGTGTACGGGTGAAGCGGCTCAGCGTGCAAGACGTCGCTGGGTCCAGCCTCGACGATCTTCCCCAGGTACATGACGAGCGTAAGGTCGCAAAAATACTCGACGACACTCAAGTTGTGACTGACAAACAAGTACGTGAGTCCCAATTTTGCCTTTAAATCGTTGAGGAGATTGAGAATCTGTGCCTGCACAGAAACATCTAATGACGATGTGGGTTCGTCAAGCACCACGAACGACGGGTTGAGCGCAAGTGCCCGGGCGATCCCGATGCGCTGGCGCTGCCCTCCGGAGAACTCATGCGGGAAGCGGCTCGCCATCGCTGGTGAGAGTCCGACCATGCTCAGCAGCTCATGGACTCGCTCCGTCGCCTGGCGCTTGTTGGCCAGGCCGTGAATCATCAGGGGCCGGCCGATGATCTCTCCCACTCGGCGCCGAGGGTTGAGAGAGGAATGAGGATCTTGAAACACAATCTGCATATCCCGGCGCAGGCGTCGCATCTGCTCAGGGGGAGCCTTGGTCAATTCGGTCTCGCCGAACCAGACCTCTCCACTCGTTGGCTCGATGAGGCGGAGTAAGAGCCGGGCAACTGTACTCTTACCGCAGCCGCTCTCGCCCACCAGCCCGACAGTTGCTCCCTTCGGAATGGCGAACGACACGCCATCCACGGCTCGCACCACGCCGGTCCGGCGCGAGAAGAACATACCCGCCGTTACGGGGAAATGCTTCACCAGGTTGCGCACATCAATTAGTGGCTTCTGCAACCCTGCGCTGGTGCTAGTGTCAGTCCGCCCGCACTCTGTCGCTGGTGGAACATGGGGCGAGACCGCCATGGGTGAGGTCATCGAAGAGGGCGTGTACCCAGCCGGACCCATCAGCCTATCCTCCCGTTATCACGGGCCAACTGCACAAGTTGATCTTCCACCGTCGCCAGGCGCTGCCCGCGTTGACCGGGGCGTGGAATCGCGCCAAGCAAGGCCCGCGTGTAAGGCTGTTCAGGCTGGCGTAGGACGCGCTCAACGGCTCCCTGCTCGACGACCTGTCCCCGGTACATCACGACGACTTCGTCACAAAGCCGGGCAATCACCCCGAAGTCATGAGAGATCAACACGATGGCGCGGCGTTGGTCTCTAGCTACCTCCTCAAGGATGTCGAGAATCTGCGCTTGAATCGTGACGTCTAACGCTGTCGTTGGCTCGTCAGCGATAAGGAGTTCTGGTCCGCAGGACAACGCCATCGCAATAATCACGCGCTGCCGCATTCCTCCAGACAACTGATGAGGGTAAGCGTGCAACTGACGCTCGACGGCGGGAATCCCGACCTGCCGCAGCAACTCAGCAGCCCGCTCCTGTGCCTCCGACCGGCCGATGCGCTCATGATGGATGAGCATGTCTGTCATCTGCCGGCCAATGGTGTACGCAGGGTTGAGCGCGGTCATCGGATTCTGAAAGATCATCGCAATGCGCTTGCCCCGCAACCGCTGCAACGTCGCTTCGTCCGCTTGAAGCACATCCTGCCCAGCAAAGAAGATCTGACCTTGAGTGATGCGGCCCGGCGGGGGCACTAGCCGCATAATCGCGTTGGCCGTCATGCTCTTTCCAGATCCCGACTCTCCCACGATGCCGACTACGGTGCCACGTCGTACCGAAAAGCTCACGCCGTCGACCGCCTTCAGCGGCGGCAAGCGCCGGCGCACAAACTCGACGTGAAGATCAGCAACGCTGAGCAGCACGTCTCCCGGGATCCGGCCATGGATCGTTGCCCGCGGCGACTCAACAGTGGTGCTCTGGCTATAACCAGTCATGACGCCTCAGGTTCCAGCGCGGTACGCAAACCGTCGCCAACAAAATTGAACGCCAGTGCAACAATGACGATCGTCAAGCTTGGCATGAGGACAACATGCGGAGTGGTGGTAATCGTGCCTTTGCCCGTGTTGACCATGTTGCCCCAGTCAGCAGTGGGGGGATTCGCGCCCAGACCAAAGAAACTCAACCCAGAGGCAACCAGGATCATGAAGCCGACCAGGATCGTGGCATACACGACGAGCGGCGCGATGACATTGGGCAGCAATTCGTGGACAATGATCTCCCGGGTGGTCGCCCCAGTCGCTCTGGCCGCCTCAACAAATTCCAAACGGCGCAGCGTCTCCACTTGGGTCCGAACGACCCGGGTCATGTATGGAACCAGGATGAACGCGATGGCGATCATCTGGTTCCGTGGTCCGGGGCCAAGAGCGCCTGCAATCAGAATTGCCAGCAGCACGACTGGAAAGGCAAAGAAAACATCGAGTACACGCATGATGATCTGATCGACCATCCCACCGTGATAGCCAGCAAGCAATCCCAGCACCAACGCGATCACCGCGGCGACCGCCGTCGGAACAATGCTCACCACCAGGGACAGGCGTCCGCCGTATATCAAGCGGCTCAGGATATCCCTGCCAACCTCATCAGTGCCAAGAAGATGTCCTTCAACGCCTGGCTTCGCGCGCCGTAAACCCTCCCATTGGTAATTCGGATCGTATGGCGCCACCACCGGCGCAAAGATCGCCGCAAGCACCACAACGAGCACGATCACCAGGCCAGCGACCGCCAGCCGGTCAGACGCGAAGCGATGCCAGAGAGCGACGATCTCCGATTCGGGGACGACCTCTGCCGCGCCCGCACGAGGCGTGGCGAAGATCTCCTCCATCCGTACCCACCCCCTCCGTCACCGCGTCCGCTCGCGTGGATCGAGCGCGATATTGATCACGTCCACAGCAAGATTCACAAGCACGAACCAGGCGGCGATGACGAGGACAACACCCTGCACCACCGTGATGTCGCGAGCCAGGATCCCCTTGAAGAGGGCATCGCCAACGCCGGGCCAGGCAAACACGTATTCGGTGAACACGGCACCACCAAGCAGAAAACCGACTTGGAGGCCAGAGATTGTGACAATCGGCGGGAGCGCATTGCGCAAGGCATAGCGCAAGGTGACCGTTCGCTCGGGAAGGCCATTCGCCCGCGCGGCCTTGATATATTCCTGGCCCATCACGCCGAGCATCGTCGATCGCACCATGCGCGCGATGATAGCTGCCGGCGGAATGGCCGTCGTGACCGACGGCAACACCAGATGGCGCAAGAGGTCCAGGCGCCCGCCGTCCCCTCGCAGGTCGCGCATGCCCTGCACGGGCAACCACCGGAGCTCAACCGCGAAGATGACGATCATCCCGAGACCCAGCACAAAGGTCGGCACATTGGCCAGCACCAGGGTGATCGCCATGGAAGCACGGTCAAGAAGTGAATACTGCCGGATAGCAGACACCAGGCCGACTATGATCCCTAGCGGAATGGCCAGTGCGAGCGAACCGGACAGGAGGAGCGCACTATTTCTTAGGCGCTCACCAAGCAGATCGGTGACCGGCATGTTATTGGAGAAGGAGCGCCCGAGATCGCCATGCAGGGCTCTCCACAACCACTTCCCATACTGAACGATGATTGGCCTGTCTAATCCCAGGTAGTGCCGGAACTCCTCGACCGTCTCCTGCGTTGCCAGGGGACCAAGGAGCGCCTTAGCGGTGTCACCTGGCACAAGCTGCATGGCCAGAAAGACAATAAATGAGACGCCAAGGAGCACGGGAACGGCCCCGACCAGGCGTCGCACGATGTACCCAACTAGCATGCCGGCTCGCCTCTCCGGTGCACACCCAACCGCGCCACGAGCGTGCACTCAGCGACGCGCAGATCGAACGCCGCACGGCATTGCCACCAGACTGCCACATCGCGTCGGGCGGGCGGTGTGAGGAAGTCGGTCGTTGCAACTTTCTCACGGCTAGTATAAAACTCAGTCCACAACCTGGCTAGAGCACCCTGCCCACTGCGCCGGGAGCGTCATCGGGCAGAATGGCGGGATTGTTGCGCCGAATGCAAAACCTGTTTGGCCGGTCGTGAGCGACATTTCCAGTTAGGGTGAGACGATGCCTTCGCAGCAGCGTTCCAACGCTGAGGCCTCTTCCGACGTGTGCTATGTGTCTGCTCTTGAACTGGGCGCAGCCTTCCGTGCTCGAACGCTGTCGCCAGTCGAAGTGACGCGCGCGGTCCTCCAGCGCATAGAGCGGCTGAACCCTGTCATCAATGCGTTTGTCACGATCACGGCTGACCTGGCTCTGGAGTCCGCAAGAGAGTCAGAGCAGCGGTTCGCATCCGGAGACATTCGCGGCCCGCTGGAAGGCATTCCCGTCAGCATCAAGGACCTTTCCCCGACGCGAGGCATCCGCACGACCTTTGGCTCGCGTGTTTACGAGCACCACGTTCCCGATGAAGACGCTCCGATCGTCGAGCGGCTGAAAGCCAGCGGCGCGGTCCTGCTCGGCAAGACAAACACCCCTGAATTCGGCTGGAAGTCACCTACCGACAATCCGCTCTTCGGGCCGACACGAAATCCGTGGAATCTTGAGCGCACCGCCGCCGGATCGAGTGGCGGCACAGCTGCCGCCGTGGCCTCTGGTATGGGACCGATTGGGACCGGAGGCGATGGTGGTGGCTCCATCCGTCAGCCGGCGAGCTTTTGCGGGATTGTCGGTTTGAAGCCAACGTTCGGATTGGTTCCGATGTATCCACCTTCGGTGGTAGGCACGTTCGTCTCTGAAGGACCGATGAGCCGCACCGTTCGCGATGCGGCGATGATGCTCAACGTTATCGCTGGCCCCGACTACCGGGACATCTTTTCTGCACCCGGTCCGAAGCTCGATTACGTGGCAGCCTGCGACGGAGGCATTCGCGGGCTGCGCGTCGCCTGGAGTCCGACCCTGGGTTATGCTGCTGTGGATCCGGCGGTTCGGGAGATTACCGAGCGCGCCGCCCGCCGCTTTGCTGAGCTAGGATGTGTGGTCGAGGAGGCAGATCCGGGGTGGTCTGACGCCTGTGAGCTGTTTCACGTCCTCTTTTACGGTCTCGTTGGCGGCGAGGTGAGCCGCTTGTTACCGGAGTGGCAAGGTAGGCTCGACCCTGGACTAGAGCAGATCGTGGAGCGGGGCCGTCACCTGAGCGCGTTCGACGTGGCGCACGCACAAGCGCTCCGCAACGAGCTACAACGTACGGCAGGGCGGTTCTTCCAGGTCTATGACCTCCTCCTCACGCCGACGATGACGCTGCCGCCGTTCGGTTTGGGCATCGATTTCCCTGCCGAGGTTGGAGGGCAGCCCGTCCATGGGATGCAATGGACGGCGTTTACCTTTCCCTTCAATCTCACCGGGAATCCAGCGGCGAGCGTGCCGGCAGGATGGACCAACGATGGTCTTCCAGTCGGACTCCAAATCGTCGGCCGGCGCTGGGAAGACGCCACTGTCCTGCGCGCCTGCGCAGCGTTCGAAGCAATCCAGCCCTGGGCGCACCGCCGTCCGCCGGTCGATTCGTTGGTTTCTTCACCCCAGGTGAGCTGATGGCAAATAACCGCTCAGTCGATCTCAATAGTGATTTGGGAGAGAGCTTTGGCGCCTACCGCATCGGCGCCGATGAGGAGCTATTCCCCCTCATCTCAAGCGCCAACGTGGCCTGCGGCTTTCACGGCGGCGATCCTCGAACGCTGGAGCGAACGGTCGCCGCAGCGAAGGCACACGGCATCGCCATCGGCGCCCATCCCAGCTTTCCCGACCTCGTGGGATTTGGGCGGCGACCGCTCCAGGCAAGCCCGGACGAGGTGAGAACCGATACCCTCTACCAGCTCGGAGCCTTAGATGCGTTCTGCCGGGCCGCCGGGGTGGCCATGCGCCATGTCAAGCCCCATGGCGCCCTGACGAATATGGCCATGCATGACGCGGCCCTGGCGGAGGCGATCGTCGCCGCAATCACCGCTTACAACCCTGAACTCGTGCTCTTCGCCATGCCAGGCTCGGCGCTCTTCGCCGCGGGCAAAGCGGCCGGCTTGGCCGTCGCTGCAGAAGCGTTCGCCGACCGGGCATACAATGCCGACGGCAGCCTCGTCTCTCGACGGATTCCTGGCTCACTCATCACCGATCCAGACGTTGCGGCCGAACGAATCGTCCGGTTGGTTACAACTGGTACGATTGAGACCATTGACGGGCAGATCATCACCCTCCAGGCAGACACCATCTGCACCCATTCCGATACGCCGGGCGCAGCGGTCATCGTTCGCGCTGTGCGACGCCGCCTTGAAGCCGCGGGCATCACCATTCGCCCGCCATTCACACCATGACTGACACCATCGACCTGTCCTTCGCGCCGCTCGCCGATTCCGCGTTGCTCATTCGCGTGTCTAGCCAGGAAAGCGTGGATCTTGCCACGGTCCAAGCTGTCTGGCGGATAACTGACGCCGTCGAGCGAGCGTCCATACCGGGTCTCGTGGACATCGTGCCGGCGTACGCGACGATCTTGCTGATGTTTGACCCAGTGACGACTTCACCGGACCGATTGGAACAGGAAGTGCGCGCGGCAGTCACGACCACCCATCAGGTCGTCAATCGCCAGATTCGGGAGATGACCATCCCGGTGGCGTACGGTGGGGAATACGGGCCTGATCTTGACGAGGTCGCTCGCCACACAAGGCTCACACCCGAGGAAGTGATCGCTCGTCACGCGGCAGCGCACTACATTGTCGCCTGTATGGGCTTTGCCCCTGGTTGGGCCTATCTTCTCGGACTTCCCCCAGAGCTCGAAATCCCCAGATTGCCCAACCCGCGGACACGTGTCCCGGCAGGAAGCGTTGGTATTGGTGGCGCGCAAACAGGCATCTATCCACTGGAGACGCCAGGGGGATGGCGATTGATCGGCCGGACTCCGCTGCGCATGTTTGATCCGAACCGTGCCGAGCCATCGTTGCTCCGGCCAGGCGATCGTGTGCGGTTCCAGCCGATTTCTCACGAGCAGTTCCGCGCTCTTGAGTGCGAGACCAGCGTGAGCGGCCGCGGCGAGTTGGCGGCGGGGCAGCCATGATTCGGGTTATTTCAGCGGGCCTACTCACGACCATCCAGGACCTCGGACGGCCAGGTTGGGCGCGATTCGGCGTGTCTCCCGGCGGAGCACTCGATCGCGCCGCTCTGATCCTTGGCAACCGGCTGGTTGGCAATGATCCGGGCGAAGCAGGTTTGGAAATCACGCTGCTCGGCCCGACCCTGCTGTTTGAACAACCAGCCGTGATTGCGATAACCGGCGCAGATCTCGGTCCTCGCTTGAATGGCATGCCTGTGGCCCTTTGGACGCCCATTAGGATCGCCCCTGGTGACGAATTGAGCTTCATGCCGTCGGGCGGTGCGGGTGCGCGGGCCTACCTCTGTGTTGCCGGCGGGTTGGATATTGAGCCGGTGCTAGGAAGCCGCAGCACCGATCTGGTCGGACGGTTCGGTGGTCTCGGCGGGCGGCCACTCCAGCCAGACGATACGATCCCCTTGCGCGCCCCTGGAGCGCCGCTTGACCAGGTCCTCCGCCGGCGCCTTGCAATAGACGCTCCAGCGTACTCGGGGCCGCTGACCGCTCGCGTCACCCTCGGCCCGCAGCAAGACCGGTTCACCGAGGACGGCATCCACACGTTCCTAAGCCAGACCTATCGCGTCTCCTCAAAGGCGGATCGCACCGGCATCCGGCTCGAGGGGCCAGCGATCGCGCACCGCTCCGGAGCCGATCTGCTTTCCGAAGGCATTGCCCACGGTGCCGTGCAGGTACCCGGCGATGGGCAGCCGATCGTGCTGCTCGCTGCCCGGCAGACAGTCGGTGGTTATGTCAAGATAGCAACGGTTATCGGGGCCGACTTGGACCAGTTCGCCCAACGCCGCCCGGGCGATCCGGTTTCCTTTCATGCCGTCTCGCTGCAAACCGCGCGCGAGGCAACCCTCAATTACCTAGCACGACTCGGTCCGGAAGCGGTCGTCGACGAGGAGCCTCGCTTCACGGGTTTCGCGGCAGGTGAAGATAGATCTGTTGAGATGAATGAGGACACGGCTGAATCAGCGTGGGATCCAGAAGGCGTCGAGCGGGTGATTCGGGCGGCCGAAGCCGCCGGGGTGACGATGCTCCGGCTCTCCATTGCCAGCATCGGCTTGTCACTCGAGTTATCTCGCGGCCAACCGCGCATCACCGACCGCACGGACGCTGGCGCGGAGCCAGTGCCCGCCTCGCCCGAGCCTGAGCCGGTCATCACGGTCACGGCTCCTGTCCTCGGCGTGTTCTACCGGCGCAACGGCCCCGGCCTGCCTCCACTCGCCGATGAGGGTTTGCCAGTCGAGGAAGGCCAAGTGCTCGGCCTGATCGAAGTGATGAAGACCTACCACGAGGTACGAGCGCCTCGCTCAGGCGCCCTCCTCCGCTTCCTCGTCGATGACGGCCAGTTCGTCGAGTACGGTCAGGCAATCGCTCAAATTGCTGCCGTGTGAGTGGAACGCTTGCCAGCTCGCTCACTGCGGTTGCTCAACGCGCCCTGGAGCGCTGGTTGTTGCGGGCGGCGGCGGTACCGGCTCACGCGGCGGAGGCTCCGTGCCATAGGGTATGGTGCCTGGCTCCCACTGCCAGCCAAGCTCGAATGCTTCCTCCCGCGTGACCCCAACGCGGGCCCGCCGTCCTTCGACAGCGATGGCTTCGCGAGGAATGTACAACACCACCGGCAAGAACCAGCCTCGCTCTACAACAACATACCCAGGGTGGACGGCAGTGACCTTGCCGAGCCTTCTTCCCCGGCGGTCTACGATCTCGGTGCCCAATCCGATCTCAGGTAATTCGAAGTCGTTCATACGAGCCCTCCGTGCTGAAGCGCCAGGAAGTGTGCGGAGACCTCGCACAGATATGCGCATACATCATGCCCGCTGCATTGCGCGTGCGACCACCATCGCTCAAGCCCTGCTGGCACCGGCTAGCGCAACCGTCTGTTCTGCGAGAGAATCGGGTGAAAGAAAGAAACGAGAGCCGGCTGGGGAGTGCGCCTACCATTGCGCTTCCGGTATCAGCACGAAGGAGTTTGGGCGATGACGGAACAGCAGACGAAAGACGAGACATGGCGCGGCAAAGTCGGGCGGATGAGCCACGAGGAGATGGTCGAGTTTCTCACAACGACCGACGTTTTGTGCCGGCTTGGGGTTCTTGATGAGGAGGGGTGGCCCTACGTCGTTCCGGTGTGGTTCCAGTACAAAGATGAGGGGTTCTACATCATTCCCCGGGAGCGCTCGAAATGGGCTCAGTATATGGAGCGCGATCCTCGTGTCTTCCTGGCGATCGATGAGCCTGGCAGGTTGCGCAAAGTGCTCGTCAAAGGCAAAGCAGAGCTGATCGAGCGGCCGAACGTTGGCGGCAAGTGGGTCGAAATAGCGAACGAAATGTCGTATCGCTACCTCGGTCCGCACGGACCCGATTACCTCGTGCCGACGCTCAACGAACCCCGCTGGCTGTTCTTTGTCCGTCCGATCACGATTACAACCTGGCAGGGGGTGGATTGGGCTACGCGGTATAAGCACTATCAGTGGGGCGCGACATCGTAGACCGGTACCTGAGTAAGCAGCGTGGCAGGCGCCAGCTTGGTTTCGTACAGCAGCGGTGGGGTGGAGCGGAACTAGCCAGTGGCCACGTGGGCGGCCGAAACACAGCGTTAAATGAGGCGTGCTTGCTGTGCCTCCGCTGGGGATGGCCCGTTCGCGCTCGTGCACGTATACTCCGTTCCGGGATTGGGAGGGGATCACCTTCGGGGATCCGCGAAGGTGGTGCAGTTCTGTGCGGTCGGGTGCCGTGGCCACATTCTGCGCAAAGCATTCACACCTCCGCTGGCTTGTTGCTGTCGCGCTCACCTGCGTGACACTTGCGCCGTCCTGGGCGTTCGCCCACGCGAGCGCAGCGACCGCTGCATTTCTCCAGCCACCTCCAGAGGTGTCCGCCCAAGCCATATTTGCGGTCGATGTCACGGCTGGGGTAGAGCTTTACGCATTGAACGCCGATGAGCGGCGGCCACCGGCAAGTACCACCAAGATTGCTACAGCTCTCGTTGTGGTGCGCACGGTCAACGACCTTACCGAACCCGTGACCATCGAAGACAGCGATGTCGCCGCCATTGCGGCCGACGAATCGCAAATGGGTCTCGTCGTCGGAGACGTGCTCACGATTGAGCAACTCCTGTATGGTTTGCTGATCCAATCGGGGAATGACGCAGCGGCCGTCCTTGCCCGGGTCGTTGGTACGAAGCTCCTTGGTGCAAAGAGCGGCGATCCTGTGAAGCGGTTTGTCCAGGCGATGAACCAGCTTGCAGACGATCTCGGTCTGCGCAACACGCACTTCACGAATCCTTCTGGGCTTTACGACCCGGATCACTACAGCAGCGCCCGGGATCTTGCTGTTCTGGCCGAGGCGGCGCTATACGATAAGACCCTCGCCAAAATCGTCAAACAGCAGCGCGAAACGATCGCCTCTCTTGGCACACCGCCGCACGAATACGCGCTCCGCACAACCAACCAGCTCCTCGGGGAGGAGGGAATCCACGGCGTGAAGACCGGCTCGCTGCCCCAGGCTGGCGCCTGTCTCGTCGCCGCAAAATACATGCATGGACGGAACCGCGTCATTGTGGTCATCCTTGGCAGCGAATTCGCCTATAACGAGAACGGCATGATCGATCCGGAATCCGACTTACGCTGGACTGACGCGCATGCGATCTTCGAAGCGCTGGAACGCGACTTTCGCTGGTTATCTCCAGCCGATCCGAACGACCTGCCCGGCCTTTCTGATGAGCTTGCCGCTTGGCAGGTTACACTGAAAGATCAATCGGCGATCGTCATTCCTGCCAGCCAAGCCGGTGCCTTCCGGTATCGCCTCAAGCTGGGTCCCGAAGGAGTTCCCGATCAGCCCATTGGGAGCTTACTTTTCTTCTTGGGAACGACACAGATTGCCGAGCGGCCGCTGTTCCAAATGGCTGCTGGTTAACGCCACTCAACGCCAGCCGCGTGGCCGGCTCTGGAGCTACCTTCATGGAGCGATTGCAGCGAGTGCTTGCCGAACGGGGCGTCGCCTCGCGGCGCAAAGCGGAAGAACTCATCCGCGCCGGGCGGGTCACCGTCGATGGCAAGGTCGTCACCGAGCTGGGAACCAAGGTTGATCCCGAGACAGCGGTGATCCGGGTCAACGGCAAGCTCGTCAGACCGCAACCTAAGCGATATATCCTCCTCAATAAACCAAGCGGTTACATCACCACCACCCGCGACGAACGGAACCGGCGGACAGTGATGGATCTCGTGCAAGTGCCCGAGCGCGTGTATCCCGTTGGCAGGCTCGACCGCGACACGTCAGGTCTTTTGCTGCTCACCAACGACGGGGAGCTTGCCAACCGCATCATGCACCCACGCTACGGACTCGACAAGGAATACCATGTAGTCACGCCTGTGCGCCCGAGCCCCGCGGCGCTTGAGAAACTGCGCCAGGGGATCGTCATAAACGGCAGCCTCGTCGTTCCCCGGGAGGTGCGCCTGCTTCGGGAGACACCCGAGGGCTTCATCCTGAAGATCGTTGTCCATGAGGGGAAATACCACCTGGTGCGCCGTCTCATGGATGCGGTTGGTATCCCGGTTCTTCGTCTACGCCGGGTCCGGCTTGGCCCGCTCAGCATTGCGGGTCTGCCAGTGGGTGCCTGGCGCGATTTGACACCAGGGGAGCTCGCTACGTTGTTTGAGGCTGTGCACCTTGAGCGGGAGCAGCTCACGGAAACGAGATCGCCGCAACCGCGTGTCATCCAGCGCACCCGGCCGATTCGCCCCAAGAGCAGCGCCGCGGCTCCAGCGAGTGGGAACAATGCTGGTCGCCAATCACCACATCCTGGTCAGAAGGCGGCTGAATCTGCCCGGCGGTCGTCACCAGCACCACCACCCGCTCCGGTCGGTCGTAGGCGATCACCAGCGCAACCCGGGCCAGAGCAAATACCGTCACGATCAT
>FWPU01004682.1_pt1 | contig 15746 bp, 12 predicted proteins | sample 2228361 | NCBI WGS metagenome assembly FWPU01 (sample SAMEA103939777, study PRJEB20133) | metagenome
CGTGCTCCGGCCATAACGCGTTCGAAAAAGCGGCCTACCGAGTCGGTTGCCATGGTCCATGCGTCTCCCTGGTTGTCGATTTTGTTTTGCAGCAAACCCAGTACCACCACCTCGCCGGTGCGTTCGCGCAACTCGATACTGCCGTGGTACCGCGGACTGTTGGCAAACGTGGTGTGTTCGGAAAGGAAGCGCACCAACTCCATGTCGGGGTTGATTTCGCGCTCCATTCTTCTATACACTTTAAAGAAGTACCGGTCGTTGTAAATAACCGAAGTATTGCTTTGATCGGCTTTAAGAATTTTGGAGGTAATGTTGCCTAATGGAGGCAGTTTGTTAAACACGCTGCTGTTAAACTCCAGGGTGGAGTCATCATCTAAACCCAAGCGTTGGCGTTTTTCAATACTTTGCAACAGGTAGTTGCGGAATACGGCATCGTAGAGACTATCCATAATGAAGCCCGACTGGCCCTGGATGTCGGCCCGGCAGATTACGCTTTGCAAAGAATATTCTACTTCTTCAAAAAGCCGGTCGCCTGGTACAAACACGATGGGCAGGAAATAAATTTCAGGCAACTTTTGAACGTAGTGCACCTCGAGCAGCAACAGGTAATGAACGGTTTCTTCAGCCTTTAGCGGAATGAGCCGGTCGATGGATATTTTGCTAACCACACGGGCTTTGCCGCCGAACCAGCGACATTTTTTAAGATACGGAGGCAGTACCTTGCGTTCGAGGAACCGGCGGTTCTGGTAATCCTGGAAGGTCCGTTCCCACGACAGGGCTGATTCGAATACCGGTAGCTCGGAGCCCGAACCCGATGCGCTGAGCTTTTCCGATACATCGAGCTGAAACCAGTAGTAACCGTACGGTCCAAGGGTAATCGGGTATTCGCCGGAGCTCACACTGCGAAACCGGTTTTGGCTAAATACTTCGGTAACATCGCAATTGCGGAATTCGCTTAGATTAAGCGTTGCTGCCTGCGAAAATTGCGAAAGGTTAGCCACAACCACCACGCGCTGTTTACCCTGCCAGCGTACAAAGCACAGCACTTTGTTGTTGTTGGTTTCGATAAACTTCATTTCGCCCGAACCAAACAGTTGGAGCCGTTTGCGCATGGCGATGATGTTGCGTATCCACCAGATGAGCGATGAAGTATTTTCCAGTTGGGTGGCCACATTAACCGATTCGTATCGGAATACGGGATCGGTAATAACAGGCAGATAAAGCCGTTGGGGGTTGGCGGCAGAAAAGCCCGCGTTGATGTTCATGTTCCATTGCATGGGCGTGCGCACGCTATGCCGGCCGCCCAGATACACGTTATCGCCCATGCCTATTTCATCGCCATAATAGATAATGGGTGTTCCCGGCAACGAAAACAACAAGGTGTAGAGCAATTCAATTTTTCTTCGGTCGTTGTTTAACAGGGGTGCCAGTCTGCGTCTGATTCCCGCATTAAACTTGGTTTGGGCATCGCTGGCATAGGCTTTCAGCAGGTAGTCTTTCTCTTCTTCGGTTACCATTTCCAGTCCCAGTTCATCGTGGTTGCGCAGAAACAGCGCCCACTGGCAGCCGGGAGGTGTTTGCGGGGTTTGTTCCAGAATGTCGGTAATGGGGTAGCTGTCTTCGGTGCGGAGGCTGAGGAACAACCGCGGCATTAAGGGGTAATTAAAGGCCATGTGGCATTCATCGCCCTGGCCGAAGTAGCTGGCTGCATCTTCGGGCCACAGGTTGGCCTCGGCAATCAGTATCCGGTTGTCGTAGTGCGTATCGATGTATTTTCTTATCTTCTTAACAAAAGCATGGGATTGCGGCAGGTTTTCGCAACTGGTGCCTTCTTCTTCGAAAAGAAACGGAACGGAAGCCAGGCGGAAGCCATCCACACCCAGTTTGAGCCAGAAGTCGATTACCTTCATCATTTCCAGCTGCACCTCGGCATTTTCGTAATTCAGTTCGGGAGTATGACTAAAGTAGCGGTGCCAGTAGTAGGCCCGGGCTTCGTTGTCCCACGTCCAGTTAGAAGGTTCTTCCGATTGCATGATTACGCGTGCTTCGCGGTACTTGTCGGGGGTGTCGCTCCACACGTAATAGTCGCGATAACGGGTACCGGGTTTGGCCTTGCGGGCTCTTTTAAACCAAGGGTGTTGGTCGGATGTGTGATTCAGTATGAGTTCGGTGATGACCCGCATATTACGCCGGTGGGCCTCTTTTAAAAAGGTTTTAAAGTCGTGCAAGGTGCCATAATCCGGATGGATGCCGGTGTAATCGGTAACATCGTAGCCATCATCGCGTAAGGGTGAGGGATAGAAGGGCAGCAACCACAAGGTATTTACCCCAAGGTCTTCCAGGTAATCCAGTTTTTCCAGCAGACCGCGAAAATCGCCAATGCCGTCACCGTTGCTATCGTAAAATGCACGAACGGAAAGTTCGTACATAATAGCCTCTTTGTACCATGGTACAGGCTCCGGGGCACTATGTTTTTTTTGCTTGCTCATGCGAATGACTCTTGGACGGTAACGTGAAACAAATGAAAAGGCAGCTTGTTCGGATCGAGTTCAACATAATTCCACTCCTGGGTCCAGGTGTAGCGTTCATCGGCCACTACATCGTGCAGTTTAAGGTTTATTTTATCAGAAACCCTGAGTAAAGTTAGCGGTAATTGCACATAACCCCATTGGCGGTTGTGGGCATCGAGGTTTACCACCACCAGAACAATATCAGAAAGATCGTCAGTGTATTTAAGGTAGACCAGGATTTGAGGATTTTCGCAGTAACAGAAATGAATGTTCCAGGTTGACTGCAAGGCCGGGTGTTGTTTCCTGGCGCGGTTAATCAGGGTAATAATATCGGTTAACCGGTTGGTTTTCTTCCAGTCGTAATGCTTGATTTCATATTTCTCTGAATTCAGATATTCTTCCTTGCCGGGCACTGGCGTGTTTTCGCAAAACTCATAAGGAGGCCCGTAGATACCATAATTGGACGACAACGTAGCAGCCAGGGCCAGGCGAATGATGAAGATATTTTCACCCTGATTCTGAAGGTGGTACGGCAGAATGTCGGGCGTGTTGGGCCAGAAGTTAGGTCTGAAATAATTGCGCAAAGGGCTGTGCACCAGTTCGTTCATATAGCCCACCAGTTCTTCTTTAGAAATGCGCCAAGTAAAGTAGGAGTACGACTGCGTGAACCCCACCTTAGCCAGAGCAGCCATTACCTTAGGGCGGGTAAAGGCTTCAGACAGAAAGATGATATCCGGATTACTTTGGTGCACATTGCGGATAAGCCATTGCCAGAAACGGAACGGCTTGGTATGCGGATTATCTACCCGAAACACCCTTATACCCTGTTCAATCCAAAACTGCACGACCGAGAGGAGTTCATTCCACAGGTTTTGCCAGTCATCGCACTCAAAGTCGAACGGATAAATATCCTGATACTTTTTAGGCGGATTTTCGGCATATTGAATCGAACCATCCGGCCGGTGTTTAAACCACTGGGGATGTTGCTTAACATAGGGATGGTCGGGCGCACACTGAAAGGCCAGGTCCATGGCAATGTCGATGCCCCGTTTTTTTGCCTGATTAATGAGCATTCTGAAGTCATCGAGGGTGCCCAGCTGCGGATGAACCGCCTTGTGGCCGCCTTCATCGCTCCCTACCGCCCAGGGCGAACCGGGCTCACCGGGCTGCGACCGCACATTGTTGTTCTTTCCCTTGCGGTTTATTTTACCAATGGGGTGTATGGGCGGGAGGTAGAGCACATCGAAGCCCATGGCCTCGATGCGGGGCAACAACCTGATAACGTCTTTAAAGGTGCCGTGCTCTCCCGTTAGCGATGCCGAACGCGGAAAGAGTTCATACCAGGTACTGAAGAGTGCTTTGGCCGGTTCTACGATTATGTATATTTCATCAGGCCATGTTACTTCAAACCTGCGGTAAGGTTGGTTGTTAATCAGCTCGGCAAATTCGGTTGTTTTTACCCAGTTCAGATTATTCGTGTATTGTTTTTTATCGCGCAGCTTCCGCGCAGTGGTTTGTAAATGGGTGTTATTGGCAGCGGCAAGGGCTTCTAACATTAATGCGCCTTCTTCAAACTCAAGATGCACAGGCACTTGCGCGTTGATTTTTTTCAACAGGCCGTCGTACCAGGTTTTGAGCTGATCAACCCAGGCCCGTACGGTAAAAACATAAGGTTGCTGTTCGTTAACGTTAAACCAGGCGGTCCAGACATCGTTACCCACATGGTGCATAGATAATGCGTTCCAGGTTAAGGAACCGGCTGTTTTGTACAACACTTCCGCAGCCAGCAGGTCGTGCCCGTCGGCAAAAATATCGGCAGTTACGGTAACGCGTTCGCCCACTACCCTTTTAACCGGATACCGCCCGTTATCTACGCAGGGCTGTACATTTTCTATGAATATGCGCGCTTGTCCGTTTTGCATGTTATTGTAAGGTAAATATATGGTAACCGTACGGTGCAAGCGTAAAAGAAGCAGCTTGCTGAAACTGAATTTCCGTTTCGGTTAACAGGTCTTTCAAGGAATAGCTTCTGTCTTTTGCTAATCCAAGTTGGTTCATCACAGTTTCAGGAAGTTCAATGGTAACCTTTTCGGCATTGGCGTTGAATCCGGCTATCACAATTACTTTTTCTTCTTCGCAAGCGCGTGCATAGGTTACGATGCGGGCAGATATGTTCTTTTTTCCGGCATTGTAAACGGTAAGGTCGGTAAAGTTTCCGTTCAGCAGAGCTTTTGAGGTTCGTGCGGTACGGAGCAGCCGGGAATAGGCCTGGCGCAGTTTCTTTTGGTCGTCAGAGAGGCCGCCGCCATCAAATGCACCGCCGTTCATCCACTTTTGGTGTTCGGGCACTCCCCAGTAATCCATTTTAGTGGTTACTCCTTTTTTTTCCAGATTCTGGAAGCCGGGGTCGCCCTCGGCAGGTTCACCAACCTCCTGCCCGAAATAGAGCAGCAAAGCTCCGTTATCGATGGTAGCCGATATGGCCATGGCGGGAAGGCCTTTCCAGGGGTTACCGGCAAAGTGGGGGGAGGCAATGCGTTGCTCGTCATGGTTTTCCATGAAATGAAGCAGGTGTGAGTTTATATCGTGCAGTTGGCGTTGTATTTCGGTTATGGCATGGCCGGCGGCTTTACCTTCTATGAGCAGGCGCAGGGTATCGTACAGTTGCACCTTATCGTACAGGTAATCAAAACGGGCGCGGTTCAGAAAGTCGCGGTACAGTTCGGGCTGGTAGATTTCTGCAATAAACAACAGGTTAGGATTTTTGGCTTTTACCTGGGGTATAACCCAATTCCAGAATTCTACGGGCACCATCCAGGCCACATCGCAGCGGAATCCGTCCACGCTCTTGGCCGTCCAGTACAGCAAAATGTCGCGCATTTTAATCCAGGTATCGGGTATGGGGTTAAAGTAGGTCTTGCCTCCCCCCTGCAGGTCCACACCGTAATTTAATTTAACGGCCTCGTACCAGTCGTACAGGGCCGGGCGTGCAGAGAACACATCGTTGGCGGTTACCTTAGCGGGAAACTCCGGGTATTGCCCATCCATGCCTTCGCGACTTAATGGGCCGCGGGGAGGAACAAAATGCTGGCCGGGCAGGTAATAAAAATTATTGGAGGGCGAGAAGGCTACGTTCGGATTATCATCTTCACCGAGGTTGCGCGCGCTCCGGGGTTTGGCGTCCGACCGGTACGTACGGGCCACGTGGTTGGGCACAAAATCGATAATTACCTTTAAACCGTGTTTATGCGTTCTTTCAACCAGCTGTTCAAATTCCTTTATCCGGTTGGGCACGTTAATGGCCAGGTCGGGGTGCACATCGTAATAATCGCGGATGGAGTAAGGCGAACCGGCTACGCCTTTCACCACATCGGGGTCATCGGCTGCAATGTCAAATTCCGGATAGGCCGTGCACGAGGCATGTTCAATAATACCGGTATACCACACATGTGTGGCACCCAGCTCTTTAATGCCTTGCAGTGCGGCATCGTTGATGTCGTTCATTTTGCCACAGCCGTTTTCGGTTATACTGCCAAACGGTTTGTTAACCGAAAGTTTATTGCCAAACAGCCGCACGAGGAGTTGGTAAATTACTACGCGGTTCGAAGCGGTTTTCACAGGGGGCAGGTCGGGTATGTTTTCTTTTGGCGATGAGCAGGCTGCCAACAGGTATGCGCTAATAAAAAGCCGGCGAATCATGGCTAAAAATAAAGCAAAGCATGGCTGCTACAAAGCCGCGGGCATTGAGTTGTGCTCTACCCTTCTGCCGGGCCCAAGTGCAAACGTTTGAAACCCCTGTAAGCTTTTATTGCAGCCACCAGAAAAGTTGCATTAACCAACAGACACAACAATGCATAAGCAGCATAGCGTGTATGCATCTGGTGCCACCATTGGTTTGCCGGCACGTTCGAAAACCCGTTAAGTGCAACGTTAAAGTAGGCAATCAGATAGACTACCGACAGAAGCAGCATCAGTGCGGGTACCATGCGAAAGTATATGCGAAACATGGCCAGCACCGAAAGCAATGCCATGGTGCCGAAAACCAATATCCACACCACGGGATGGCTTCCGGTGGTTTCAGCAAAGGCCAATGCCATAAACAGCACCGCCAGGGCAAAGCACAGTACGCGCATACTTTACAGTATGCCGGCAATATATTTAAAATTATTTTCCGCGCTGGTTAGCGATGACACCTCGTAAGTTTCCTGCTCAACGTAAAAGTGTTTCATGCCGGCTTGTTTGGCCTGCCGGAATATTTCGGGGAAGTTAATGCGGCCCTGCCCCAGGTCGGCATTTTTATCTGGGTCGGTTTTATGCATGTCTTTTACATGCCATAGCTCAAAACGGCCGGGGTATTTTTTAAAATAATCATCAGGGCTTTTACTGGCCCGCACTATCCAGTACAGGTCTATTTCCATGCACACCAGGCTGGGGTCGAGTTCGGCCAGCATCACATCGTAAGGAATTTGGCCGTCCAGGGTTTCGAACTCAAAGGCGTGGTTGTGGTATCCCAACCTGATGCCCTGGGTCTTGCACACGCTTCCGGCTTTGTTCATCTCTTCGCACAAACGTTTATAATCGTCAATAGTCCGGCGCTCGCCTTCGAATAGAAAAGCTATAACCATGTATTCCTGTCCGGCCAGGCGGGCATCGGCTACAGCCTGTTCCCAGCCGTTGCGCAAATTGCCGGAAGTGTTCTGGTTAAATCCGGTAAGGTAGTGTCCGCTGGTAACCTTCAGCCCAAGGTCGCGGGTTATGGCAATGAAGTCTTTAAACGGCAGGCCGAAAATCTTACCGTCGGCATACGAGAACGTTTCCACTTCGGTATAACCGAGAGAAGCTACTTTCTCCAACGTTCCTCTGACATCTTTGAATATGACATCACGTAAAGTGTACAGTTGCAGACCGATTGATTTTTTTGGGGCCGCTTTATTGCAGGAATACAGCCAGGAGGGTAACAGCAAGGTGCCGGCTGCCAAAGCCGAGCGGGTAATAAACTCTTTTCTTTTCATAGGCATTGGGTTTAGCGGGTTCTAATCCAGTCGTAGGCTTCGGTTTCATCAGTAAATACTTCCAGTTGAACGCCGTGGGTTCTAAATTTTTCGGCTGCGCGCAGTTTGAACTTTTCCATCGGATACTCGGCAAACAAATCTTCGCCCAGTATAACGGCATGGAACTTAACCCTCAGTTCTTCAAACAACAGTTTATCCCACACTTCGTCAAACCACTTTTCGGTTTCTTCGTCAACCTCACCCAGCAATTCGGTATCGGCCAGCCAGGCCAGGTTGGCATACGTTTTCGAAAGCCTGCGGTAGTGCTCGGCAATGTGCAGCAGGTTTTGACGGAACATTTCACCGGGCAGCGGCCCTTTCCAGCGGTGCTTCAATACCGGGAGTTCGTCATCCAACTGGCAGGTTACGAACTCATTATCGAATACAGTAATCATCATGTTGTCTGCATTAGGCAGTTTGCAGCGCTACTGTTCTTTTTCGCCATCCAGCGAGAGTACATAGCGCGCCATTTTTTCGGCATCTTCCTGCGACAGGTCGGGGTGGGCTGTCATCGGTATTTCGCCCCACACCCCGCTGCTCCCTTCTATAATCCTTTTCGCCAGCAGTTGCACATTATTGCGGGTAAAGGCATATTTTTTGGCTACATCGGTATGCGAAGGTCCGATGATTTTGTTGGTAACGTGGTGGCAGGTGTTGCAGTCGCTGGCCCTGACCAGCAATTCGCCTTCGCGCACCTGCGATTCGCTGTCTATTTTTTTTCTATTTGCTGCCAGGGCCAGCAGCGCGGCAAGCATCATCCATTTTCTGTTCTGTATCATAATCCCATTATTTTTTTATTCATTTCGGTATCGGTTTTAGCCGAAGCGAAGTCATCAAAAGCCTTATCGGTTACGCGAATGATGTGGTCTTTGATGAAGCGGGCGCCTTCGGCTGCGCCCTGTTCGGGATGTTTAAGTACGCACTCCCATTCCAGCACGGCCCAGCCGGGATAGTTGTAATAGGCCAGCTTGGAAAAGATGCGTTTAAAGTCCACCTGTCCATCGCCCAATGAACGAAAGCGGCCAGGGCGCTCGCTCCAGTCGAGGTAGCCGCCATAAACACCGCATTTGCCGGTCGGGTGGTATTCGGCATCTTTTACATGAAACATTTTAATAAAACTGTGGTAGTGGTCAATATACGAAATATAGTCCAGCTGCTGCAGAATAAAGTGGCTGGGATCGTACAGCAGATTTACGCGCGGGTGTTTGCCTGTGGCTTTCCAAAAGCGTTCGAAGGTTACGCCATCGTGAAGATCTTCGCCTGCATGCACTTCGTAGCACAAATCAACACCTTGTTCATCAAATACGTTGAGAATGGGCAGCCAACGTTTGGCCAGTTCTTTAAAAGCGTCGTCCACCAGGCCTTTCGAACGCTGGGGCCACGGATACACGTAGGGCCACACCAGCGCTCCGGAAAAGGTAACGCATACATCTATGCCCAGATTGCGGCTGGCCTTTGCCGCCAGTTTCAGCTGGTCAACGGCCCACTCCTGCCGGGCTTTGGGGTTGTTGCGAAAACGGGGTGGTGCAAAGCTGTCGAACAGCACATCGTAGGCCGGGTGCACGGCCACCAGTTGTCCCTGCAGGTGGGTTGAAAGTTCGGTTATTTCTACCCCGTAGCTGCGGACGGTCTCCTTGTATTCATCCGCATAGTCTTTGCTTTCGGCTACCTTTTTCAGGTTGATGCACCGTTCATCGACCGTAGGAATCTGCACGCCTACAAAGCCTAATGATGCCGCCCATTTACAAATAGACTCCATGGTATTGAAGGGGGGCTTATCGCCCATAAACTGGGCCAGGAAAAGGCCGGGTCCTTTAATGGTTTTCATGTCTGATGGAAGAGGTTAAATGTTAAACGGGTATGCGTATCCATTTTTGTTTTTGTGTCGATGATTTTACCGCTGCTTCGATGAAGGCCATACCTCGCACGCCGTCATTAACATCGGGGAATCCGTAACGCTGCGGGTCAATCTTTTTGCCGAGATTAACATCGTTAACTGCTTTGGCAAACGCCACATAAATATTGGCGAACGCTTCGAGGTATCCTTCGGGGTGGCCGGAGGGTACGCGGGTAGCGGCTGCGGCTTCGGAGCCTACGTAGGGCAGGCCGGTACGCAGCACTTGGCGGGGCTTATCCGTCCATTTTACAATCAGGGTGTTAGGTTCTTCCTGCCTCCATTCCAGGCCGCCTTTTTCGCCATACAGCCGTATGAACAGGTTGTTTTCCTCACCGGCTGCCACCTGGGTGGCTACCAGCATGCCGGTAGCTCCGCCTTCAAAGCGAAGGAACATGGTGGCATCGTCATCCAGCAGGCGGCCGGGCACCACGGTCTGCAGGTCGGCACACAGTTCGATAATGGGCTTACCTGTAATATATTCGGCCAGGTTCGCAGCATGTGTGCCGATGTCGGCAATGGCACCGCCCATGCCTGAAAATTTGGGGTCGCTTCGCCAGGCGGCCTGCTTTTGTCCGGTGCGTTCCAGTGGTTGCGCCAGCCATCCCTGGGTGTACTCTACATACACCTTGCGTATAGTACCGAAGACGCCTTTTTGTACCAGGCGGCGGGCTTCTTTTACCATAGGATAACCTGTATAGGTATGGGTAAGGGCAAACACCCGTTCTGAACGTTCGACTACTTTTTTAAGCTGCCGGGCCTCTGCCAGTGAGAGCGTCATGGGCTTATCGAGAATAACGTGGAAACCGTTTTCCAAAGCCAGTTTGGCCGGAGCAAAATGAAGGTGGTTGGGGGTAACGATGGAGACAAAATCCATGCGTTCGTTGGCCGGCAATTCTTTTTCACGGCGTATCATTTCTTCGAAGCTGCTATACACGCGCTCCGGTGAAAGAAAAAGACTTTTGCCGGTGGCTTTGCTTTTATCCGGATTGCTGCTAAAGGCTCCGCAAACCAGTTCGATGTAGCCATCTAAGGCTGCCACCTTTCGGTGTACGGCACCTATAAAGGCATCGGTGCTACCGCCTACCATGCCCATTCTAAGTTTTCGTTTCATGCGCGGTTCATTTCAAAATCAGGGAGTCCAATATAAGAAAAGAATGACGGGCAAAATCGGGAAATTTCATGCAAACGTTTTCGTAAAAAGGCGTTTGCATAAACAACAAAATCGTTTGATATTTTCGATGAATAAAAGCGCATCCTTATGACGACTTCTACCAACCTGGTTTTTCGCCTCAGCACCATGATGTTCCTTCAGTTCTTTATCTGGGGGGCATGGTACACCAGCATAGCCGTGTACATGACCGAGCTGGGCATGAAAGACCTTACCCATTGGCCATATACGGTTAATCCCATAGCCGCCATAGTAGCCCCTTTCTTTCTTGGTCTTATTGCCGACCGGTATTTTGCTACCGAAAAAGTACTAGGTACGCTGCATGTGGCTGGCGGTTTAATATTGTTTGTTGCCCCGCAGCTAAGCCATTCGCCCACGTTGTTTATACTATTGCTGCTGGCTTATAACCTGTGCTACATGCCTACACTTGGCTTAGCCAACTCGCTGGCGTTTCATCATATTGCAAACCAGGAAAAACAATTTCCGGTAATACGGGTGTTCGGTACCATTGGCTGGATAGTGGCCGGCCTGTTTATAAGCTTTGTACTGGGCAAGCTAACCGGTAAGGTGGCCGAGTCCACTCCCCTGCCCCTGTACACGGCCGGAGCGGCTTCGGTGCTGCTGGGATTGTTTAGTTTTTCTTTGCCCCATACGCCTCCAAAAGGAGCAGGCGAAAAAGTTTCGCTTCGCAGCATTGCCGGCCTGGATGCCCTGCAGGCTTTAGGCAGCAAGCCGTTTTACGTTTTCCTGGTCTGCTCCTTTTTAATATGCATACCCCTTGCGGCGTATTACAACTTTACCCAGCTGTACCTTCAGGCTTCGGGCTTTGCAAACATAGCCGGTACGCAAACACTGGGGCAGATGAGCGAGGTGATTTTCATGTTGCTCATGCCGCTTTTCTTTGCCCGACTGGGAGTTAAAAAAATGTTGATGGTTGGCATGCTGGCGTGGGTAGTGCGTTACGCCCTGTTTGCAGTGGCCGCGCCCGAAAGCGTTACCTGGATGATTCTTATCGGCATTGCGCTGCACGGCATTTGCTATGACTTCTTTTTTGTAACCGGTCAGATATATGTGGATAAACAATCGAACGAAAAAATACGCGGGCAGGCCCAGGGTTTTTTGGTATTGGTTACTTACGGTTTGGGTATGTTAATCGGAGCGCAGATAGCCGGGGTTACCTACAATGGCTTTTTAAAAGGAGCCGATGCCCTTGCACCTGACCAATGGCAGGCGTTTTGGTGGCTGCCGGCCGGTTTTGCCCTGTTTGTTCTTTTGCTTTTCGGTTTGCTGTTCAAAGAGCGGACGGAATAACGGCCAATCGGGACCGGTTTTGGCTTTGGCGACTGGTTGGTAATAACATCAAAAAATAAACAGGCATACCACCTGCATGGTGCCGTACTCTTTTTTCTCTATCTGAAAAATAAAACCTTCATAAACGCACATTTAATTAAAAATGGCCTGGTTCAGGTCGATACCCACCTTGATTTTAAATACAAAACCAAATTTTTAAACCTGCTGCACCAACACCATCCAGAAGCAATAAATTGAAAATATTTTCCCCTTTATTACACAAACCTGAACCGCAGGTATTTAATCGTTTCGCCCTGGGCGGCAAATTCTTCTTCGTACCGGGTTTTAATATCGAAACACTCGGGGCGTAGTAATTCTGAGTTGTACACATCGCGGGTATAGGCCAGGTCGGCCACATCGGTGCGGGCGGTAACCTGTTCCAACGTATAATCGAATAACACCGTATTATCCGTTTTTAACCGCACATAGCCTCCGGACCTTATCAGGTTGCGGTAAAACTGCATAAACCGGGGGCTGGTAAGCCGGCGCTTAATGTCGCGCTTGCGCGGCCGCGGGTCGGGAAAGGTAAGCCATATTTCATCGATCTCGCCAGGAGCAAAAAAACTTTCAAGCGCCAGAATATGGGTACGCAGAAAAGCCGCATTGGTAAGGTTTTGTTCAACGGCCCAGGTGCTGCCCTTCCATATCCGTTCGCCTTTAATATCAACCCCCACGTAATTGCGCTGCGGAAACAGCCGGGCCAGGTTAACCGTGTATTCACCGCGGCCGCAGGCCAGCTCGACGGTAATGGGATTGTTGTTGCCGAAAAACCGACTCCAGTTGCCTTTAACGGTGTGGTAGATGGGCTTGGAGGGTTCTACTACGTTGGCGCGCTCTTCAATAATCCGAAATCGTTCCTGCTTCTTCTTCATGCTTACAAATCGTTCAGTTCGGCCACCACAAAAGTACTGCCGCCCACGAAAATAAAATCTTCGGGTCGGGCCAGCGTGCGGGCGCGGTTAAGGGCCTGGTTCACATCGGGCACAACTTCGCCCGTAAGGCCGTACGCTGCTGCTTTGTTTGCCAGCTCTGCTGCCGGCAATGCCCGTGGAATATTAGCCTGACAAAAAATATACATTGCCTGGCGAGGTAGCTGACTTAAAATTTTATCGTGCTGCTTATCGGCCACCATGCCCAGTACCATAAACAACCTGCCGTATGCCTGCTGCCGGATGAGTTTTACCACTTCTCTTATTCCGTCTTCGTTATGGGCTACATCGCATACAGTTAACGGGTTGTGGGTTAGTGTTTGCCATCTTCCTTTCAGGCCGGTAAGCGATACGGTATTTTCTAGTCCGCTGCGCAGGGCATCATCAGTTATGTTAAAGTTTTTTTCTTTTAACAGGTCTATGGTTTTGAGTACAGCGGGGATATTTTTTTTCTGATAATCGCCTTTAAGCGAAAGGGCAAGCCTGCTGATTATAGGTTGGCCTTGCCGGAACACATCCAGGTTGCCCGTGGTGCCGGCTACTTCATACTCGTCGGGTGCAAAATACAGGGGCGCCTGTTGCCGGCCGGCGGTTTGGATAAACACGGCGTCGGTTTCCGGATGCCGGGCACCGATTACGGCGGGCACATGCGGTTTGATAATGCCGGCTTTTTCTGCAGCAATTTTTTCCAACGTATCGCCCAGCATATCCATGTGGTCGTACGAAATGTTGGTGATAACCGAAACCAACGGGGTGATGACGTTAGTGGAATCGAGGCGCCCGCCCAGGCCCACCTCTACCACGGCAATATCGACCTGTTGTTGGGCAAAATAGTGGAATGCCATGGCCACGGTGGTTTCGAAGAACGAGGGGTGGATGAACTCCAGGTGGGGATGAAACTTTACAACCCAGCCGGTAACAAAATCTTTGCTTACCTCGGCACCGTTTATGCGGATGCGTTCGGTGAACGATTTAAGATGGGGCGAGGTGTACAGACCGGTTTTGTAGCCGGCCTGTTGCAATATGGCAGCCAACATGTGTGCGGTTGAACCTTTGCCGTTGGTGCCGGCAATATGTACCGACCGGAAGGCGCGGTGGGGATTGCCCAGCGCTTCACACAGCGCAAGTGTGTTGGTCAGGTCTTTTTTAAATGCCACCGTACCAATACGCTGATACATGGGCAGCGTGCTGTACAGATAATCCAAAACCTGGGCGTAGGAAGAAAACACGCGCAAAAGTGATAGAAAGCACAATGCAAATCAACCCCGCTTAAGAATGCGTTTATGCGTAACCGCTCAGGCTGCGGGCTGGGGCATTGCGGGCAGGGGTTGAATGTTTACCTCGGCCTTCAGGTCGTGGAGGATATTGTACAGGCCGAAATAGGTGCGGTTAATATAGAGGGCATCGCGCACGCCCCGTGCTTTTTTCGACTGCCGCAACTCTTTCATGCCGGCCAGGCGTTCGCCCAGGGCAAAAAGCGATTCAAAGTAGGCGTTATCGGCAAAGTTAAAGCGTGCTTCGCGGAAGGGGCGCGCCAGCATGTCAACCAACTCGCTGAACAGACCGGTAAAGAACCGCACCTCATAAGCCGTGTCGTCATCGTAAATAAAACGCAGTTTTCTGAATACGGCATCTCTCATACCAGCATCGGTTAACAGGTTTTTGTCCAGCAGCTGGAAATAAACCTGGTAAAAATCATCGGGTATTACCTTAACACAACCGAAGTCGATTACCCCAAGTCTGCCGTCGGTGGTAAGGATAAAGTTTCCCGGGTGCGGGTCGGCATGTACGGCTTTGAGCACATGCATCTGGTAATGATAGAAATCCCACAAGGCCTGGCCGATTCGTTGTGCGGTTTGGTGCGACGTACCTTTTTTCAGCACTTCTCCCAAGGGCTCACCTTCTAACCAGTCCATGGCAAGGATGCGCGAAGAGGAGAGGTTCGGATAATATTCCGGAAACACCAGGTTCGGTATGTGGGCGCAGGCTTTCGAGAGTTCTATGGAACGTTTCAGTTCCAGCACATAGTCAGTCTCTTCCAACATGCGGTGCTCCACCTCCTGAATAAACTCATCGTACTCAACGGGGTTAAGGTTGAACATTGAAAGGGCAATGGGTTTTACCATAGCCAGGTCTGAGCGCACGCTGTCGGCCACGCCCGGATACTGCACCTTAACGGCCAGTTTGAGGTTGTTAATTGTTGCTTGGTGTACCTGCCCCATGGAGGCGGCGTTAACGGCTTTTCGGGTAAACGAGTCGAACAGTTCATCGGGGGTTTTGCCCAATGTGCTTCTGAACGTTTGCACCACCAATGGGTACGACAAGGGCGGGGCGCTGTACTGGGCCATGGCAAATTTCTGCTGGTAGGCCGCCGGCAACAGGTTTTTATCCATGCTTAGCATTTGCGCCACCTTAAGGGCGCTGCCTTTCAGTTCGCTAAGCGAATTATAAATGTCGCGGGCATTGTCTTCGTGCAGGGCTTCTTTGCCGGCATCGGGGTTAACAAGCTTACGGCCGAAATGCTTGAGGTAGTTGGTTCCGATTTTAGCCCCTGTGGCAATGAACTTTCCCGCCCGCTGCACTTTGGTTACCGGAATGCGGTTGTGCTCTTTCATGCCCTGGCTTTAATTTACTCCCTGCTGGTACATAAAGCGGGCAAAATCCAAAGCCGCATCAACCGCCCCTTTGCCGATTAACTCGAAGGCCAGGTTAACCGACTTTTCGATGGCCGCATCGGTTTGTTCAAATCCGGCGCTTTCATCGTTCATCCAAAACAGCAGCAGGAAAGAAAGGTGCAGCCAGAAAAAGCCGGGATAGGTTTTTTCCAGGTAGGGCCGGGTA
>FWPU01009243.1_pt1 | contig 15746 bp, 12 predicted proteins | sample 2228361 | NCBI WGS metagenome assembly FWPU01 (sample SAMEA103939777, study PRJEB20133) | metagenome
TACAGTGGCAGCCAATCCGCTTGCCTCTTTTAGGCAAGATTGATCTTTCGCATTGCCTGCGCTGGCGAACAAGTTAAAAATACGCTCTTAGTTTCTGATAAAGAAAAGGGGCAAGCAAAGCGGGCGTAGTTCAGTGGCAGAACACAGGCCTTCCAAGCCTGATATGTCGGTTCGATTCCGATCGCCCGCTTAATAATCTTGTTACTTAAAGGAAATAGGGTTTTACCAAGGCGATTGTGGTTATTCAAGCGCTCTGTAGTTCTTGTAAAGAGTTGCATTTTTTTATCTTTGAGGTATATTTATAATACCCTTTGAAAAAAATGAGGGAGGCGTATTGTTTATTTATTATATTAATTGTTGCTACGGCTTGTGCTTACCAACAAATCCCCTTGGAAAGACCCGCTTCCTCTTTAACTGCAGAACGATTCTTAACTTACCGGGTATTAAAAGGGGATACCCTTGCAAGTATTTCGCGTAGATATGGTATAAACCTGGAAAGTCTAAAAAGGATAAATAAACTTTCTAAAGAAGAGTTAACAATTGGACAGCTATTATTTATACCTAAGGACTTAAAAAAAGAAATCTTACTTTTTGATTGGCCGGTAAAAGGTGAAATAATAAAAAATTACGGACAAAAAATAAACAATTTATCCAACAGGGGAATTGATATAAAAACCGAGGCTGATGAATTAGTAAAGGCGGCGCAGGATGGCAAGGTGATTTTTTGCAGACCATTAAAGGGTTGGGGACAAACAATCATTTTGAAACATCCAAAAGATTTTTATACCGTTTATACCTACATTAGGGATCCTCTGGTAAAAGAGGGGAGTTCGGTAAAAAGAGGGGAACCTTTGGGAAAGGTTAATCCTCAGTCAAACGGAAATTATCTTTTACATTTTGAAATTAGACAACGTTCTTTTGCCTCTGACCCTTTAAAATATCTAAAATAATATGGAACTAGCAGAGGTAAAACTCTCTATCCTAAATAAACGCATAAAAGCCTTCTTAGAGGGTTATCGCCAAAATATAGCTATACTGGGACAGGACAAGGAGGAGATTAATTATTTATTAGAAAAATATTTTTTAAAAGATAGAAAAGACCTCTTTTGTATCCGTGCTGATTGTTCTTTTGTAAGCAATAAAGAATTTATTAAGGAGATAGCCATTTCTCTTTTAAGTAACCTCTCCCAAGATGTAGAGAGTTTAGATAACCTTTTAAATTCATTAGAAAATCACCTCAACCTAACTACCTCCGCCATAAAAAAAGCCCTCAAGAAAGATACCCCTGACTTCTTAGATGTATTAGAAATTATTGACAATTTCCTCCGCGAAACTGAAAAGAAATGTATCCTCCTTATCCAGGAATTTACCGAACTGGAAAGGCTTTTTCCCTTCGGTTATCAGGATTTTGCAAAGTTTGTTATCTTACAGAAAAACTGCATGATAATATTAAGCTCTGCGCAAATTTTAACTGCAGAAAAAATACTTTCCTCTGAACTAAATCTTCTTTTTGGTAATTTTGAAAAGATATACCTTGACGAAACCATATTTATAAATAATTACCTTTACCTAAAAAGTTTTCTTTCACCCCTATCCTTTTCTCCCTTTTTTCTTTCCTTTTTTGTAAACATTCTTGGCAACAATACGATATATTATGATTTACTTATCCCCCTCATAAAGGATAAGCATTCAAATAATGAATTGGAAGATATCACTGCGGTTTTAAAAGAAAGTCTTTATAAAAAGGAGACCTATTTTTGGCAAAGGTTTAGCAAAAAAATAGAAATGCTTAAAGAGCAGTTTTTTAAAGATTATTCCAAAATCTTTAAACTACTTATAAATATTAGCACTGACTACTCAAGAATTAGGGAGTTATCTTCCTTAGGCCTCTACGATTTAAAAAATCTAAAATTAAAGCTAAATAAGCTCTCTGAACTTTCCTACCTTTCTTGTCATGGAGATATCTATCGAATAAAAGACCCGCTATTTTCTTTTTGGTTGGCAAATGTGTTTAAATTAGAAAATCTATTTCTAGGTATAAATCCTTACAAAAGGGAAAGGCTATGGGAAAACCATATCAAGAATGAAATCAATCTTTTTCGGAACAAATTCTCCAAAAATAAAATAGAAAGGATAACGGAACTAATCCTATCCTTTAAGGACGACCGTCTGTGCATAGGGAAAAACCATTACCTTCTTCCCTCTATAGAAAAAATAAAAATCCTTTCCTGCCCATCTAAAAATTTTTCTCTTTTAATTGCCGAAGGAAGAGAAATTATCTTTGCGGGGATCAAGGAAAACACAGTGATGGATACCGACATTATGGAATTTCTAGGAGAGACTATCAACATCAAAGGTAAAAAGGTAAAAAAGATTTTTATCACCCCCGGCCGATTCAGCCCCTCCGCCAGACTGACAGCAAAGAACCATAAATTAATCATTTGGGGCGGCAATGAACTCAACCATTTATCTTATATCTACAATAAACCGATTTTTCTTGAAGAAGGGTTAACCAAAGAAGATGAGGATATTGGTAATCTCTGATACCCACATCCCTATAGCCGAAAAGGATATCCCTGAAATCATTGAGAAAGAAGCTAAAGAAAGTAACTGTTGCTTACACGCCGGGGACTTAGTAAGCTATGAGGTTTTTAAAAAATTGTCTTCCTGGACAAAGGTTTATGCGGTCTACGGCAATATGGATAATTCTGAAACGCGAAAACAGCTTTCCTCCAAATTAGTCTTCCAGTTAGAGGATTTCTGGATCGGACTCGTTCACGGTCGGGGTGCTCCCACTTCCCTCATTGATTATATCCATAAAGAATTCTTGACGGAGTTGGAAAAAATCAATCTCTTTGTCTTTGGACATTCTCATTGTCCCTTCAATAAAGAGATAAACAAAAAGATATATTTTAATCCCGGCTCTCCCACCGATAAGGTTTTTAGCCCTTATCGCTCTTATGGTATTTTAGAAATCGATAAAAATAAAATAGAAAGGAGGATTATAAGGATTGAATAGACTCTGGGCGCCTTGGCGAATAAAATATGTGGCAAAAATCCCTAAAAAGGGCTGTGTCTTCTGTAAGGCTTATAAAGAAAAAAGGGATAGAAAAAATTTTCTAGTCTTACGTTCCCTGCACTCTTTTGTAATGCTAAATATCTTCCCTTATAATAACGGCCATCTCCTGATCATTCCAAACCGCCATATTGCGGAACCTGAAGAATTAAAAAAAGAAGAATATGAGGATTTATATAAAGTAGTAATAAGAATGCTAAAAATCTTAAAAAGAGGGTTGAAGCCGCATGGTTTTAATATCGGGATTAATTTGGGCCTAAATGCGGGGGCGGGAATAGAAAAGCACCTACATATACATATCGTCCCTCGCTGGCGAGGAGATACTAATTTTATGCCTGTTATTTCTAAAACGAAGGTCGTCTCTCAAGGCTTAAAAGACCTTTATCTAATCTTAAAAGGCATAATCCAAAAAGAAAACCGTATTTGACGCTTTCTCTATTCCTAATCCAAAACTTCTATTGAAGAAAAAAGAAATTATAGTAATATTTATGAGAGGATAATCGTGCAAGAAGCTTATCTTCTTTATTTACTTGTAGGATTTATGGCAATTACCATCGCTTATCTTTTCTACCGTCTCTCCCTTTCCACCGCCCAAGCAAAGAGTGAGAAAAAAGCCCAAAAAGAAAATACAAGTCATAAAACCTATACGGAGGAGGTCAAAAAATTAATCAGTAAAGAGATCTTTAACTTTGTAGAAAATAAAAAAGAGGCTTTGGAGATTAGTCAAAAAATCGCGGAGATATTTAACAGGGAACTGAAGAAGGTCGATGCCATTACTGCTAATATTTCTAAAAAATACGAAATGCTTATAGAACAAAAAACGAAAGCAGAAGAGATAGCCTGGGAAAAATACAAAAAGGTATTGAATGAAAAGAAACAAACGGAAATGATTATTCGTAGTATCGCCGAAGGCCTAGTGGTAGTAGATGCGCAGGGTAGGGCAATAATGATGAATCCAGCCGCAGAAAGGCTTTTGGGAGTATCCAAAAAGGAAAGGATTGGAAAATCCATTCTCTCTAACCTTAAAGAAGAACAATTGGTATCTTTGGTAAAAGGCGAATCGGATAAAGAGGATAAACAAATAGAAATCAGCAGTGGGAAGGAAGAGACAAAAAGGATTTTAAGGACAAGTACGGCGGTTATTCAAAATGAGGACGGAAAAACCGTGGGTATAGTTTCGGTTCTCAGCGATGTCACCAAGCAGAAAGAGCTCGATGAATTAAAATCAAGATTCATCGCTAATGTCTCCCATGAGCTACGTACCCCTCTAGTAACAGTAGAAAAATCATTAGCTTTGATCTCCGAACAGAAAAAAGAAAAATTATCCAGTGAAGAGTTAGAACTTCTAGCGATTGCCGAACGAAATATAAAAAGATTAAGTATGCTTATAAATGACATTTTGGATTTCTCAAAACTAGAGATGAAAACGGTAGAATTAAAAAAAGAAGCCGTCTCTATAGAAAAGGTCATTGAGGAAGTTATAACAACCTTTAACGTCTGGGCACAGACAAAATCAATAAACTTAGAAAAAAAGGTTCCGCAAAACCTGCCTTTAGTAATGATAGACCCCTTAAGAATAACGCAGGTATTTAATAATCTGGTGGGTAATGCCTTAAAATTCACTCCGGCGCAAGGTCGGATAATTATTGAGGTAAATTTAAATCCGGAAAAGGAAAGAATGGAAATCAGCATAGAGGATACCGGAATTGGGATACCTAAACAAGAAATTCCTAAGCTCTTTCATAAATTTTATCGCATAGAAGGAGAGGCTACTAAAAACATACCGGGGACAGGATTAGGGCTATGCATTACTAAAGAAATAGTAGAGTTACATGGGGGCCAAATCTGGGTAGAAAGCGAAGAGGGGAAGGGCTCAAGATTTAGCTTCTCCATACCTCTGACTGATTAAATAGCTTATAGAAAATTAAGAACGCAGTGCCTTTTGCTTTATTTTGCTAAAAACTATGAACTATAAACCCCCAGCTATAAGTTAATTTAAAATATAACTTTCTAGTAAAGGGCGGTTTATCGCTTTTCTAAAGAATCTGAAATTTAAGGTTTTTAATATAAAAAGGGGGGAGATATGGAAGAAAAAAAAATTAAGGTTTTAATATGCGATGATGAAGCAGATTTTCGCCAGCTGATGAGTATGTGGCTAGAATCTAAAGGGTACGTGGCATTGAATGCGGCTAACGGCGAAGAGGCGATAAAAATAGTAAAAGAAAAAGGAACCGATGTAGTTTTTATGGATTTACGTATGCCGGTTATGGATGGAATAGAGGCAATTAAACAAATTAGGGCCTTCGATAAAAAAATCCCCATCATTATTATAAGCGCTTATATTGATGACCCACAAACGAATAAGGCAATGAAGTACAATATCTCTGGTGTATTTTATAAAGGAACGGATTTCCAAGAGGGATTGTCCCTTTTAGAAACAGTCCTAAGGACCCACCAGCATCTTAAAAAATAATTCTATGTTTAACAAAAAAAAGATAATCTTTAGTTTCCTATCTCTGGTGGGCATATTAGGAATAAATATTTATTTTCGTTCCTATCCTATATACCTTCCCCAACTCAAAAAAGAGGCAGAAAGAATTGTCTTGGAAAATATCCGCCAAAGCTTAATGCAAAGGGTTCAATTTAAATTTGGTGACTATGACCCTTTAGCAAAAGAAAAAATTATTAAATTTGTAATTAATGATTATCTTAAATCCCACAGTAAAGAAATAAAAAAACAGATACAAGATTTATATCTAAAAATGAAGAATAGATATCAGGATGAAAAAGGTCAAACGTATCTAATGGAGCTGGATTGCTGGCATTGGGCGCGTTACGTAGAAAATATCGTCTATCTAGGTCATCCCGGCGACGAAATTAGGGAAGGAAAACAATTTGATAAATTTATGCTTGCTCCTTTAGGAATATACCTTCACTGGGATAACTTTCTTTTCTATTTTTCAGCCTTTCTCTATAAAATCTTTTCTTTTTTTAAATTCGTTCCGATTTATACCTTTACCTTTTATCTACCTCTTCTTTTTATTGCTATATTTCTCACGGCTTTATATTTTTTTGGCTTCCGTTTAGGAGGATACACCTGTGGAATATTAGCTTCTATACTGATTGGTTTATTTAGTGCTTTTTTGCCCAGAAGTTCTGCGGGTTGGTTTGATAAAGACATCTTTAATCTGCTTTTTCCCCTTCTGGTAAGTTGGAGCTACTTTGAGAGCTACAACACAAAAGGTAAAGGTAAACTGTTCTGGATTTTTCTTGCCTCTTTCTGGATAGGCGTATTTTGTTTTACCTGGCTTAACTGGTGGTTTATCTTTCTCTTTATTATTATCCATGAAGCATCCTTGATATTTTATAAGCTATTAACACAATTCTTCTCGCGCACCAATCAGGATTACTCTCTAAAAGAAAATACTTTCCTTTTGTCCAAAGGGCGTCTCTTTAATCTCTCCCTCTTTTCCCTTTTCAGTTTTTTATGGATTTTAATCCTTTGCGGAAAAGAACCGTTCATTTATCTCTATAAACAAATCACAGACACAATAGCTTTAACCAATCCCCTACGTGCCTCCATCTGGCCAAATGTTTATTCCACAGTAGGAGAACTTAAAAAGGCAACCTCCCGTGAAATAATTCAAACTAGCGGTGGAAATTTCCTCTTTTGGTTAGGGGTATTTAGTTTAATAGCTTTATTTATCCGTAATTATCTTTTAAAAAAGGAAAAAGGGTCAAAAAGGGAGCTTTCCCTTTTTTTCAACATCTGGTTTTTAATAATGTTTTACGCCTCTCTGCAAGGAGTAAGGTTTATCGTATTTGCATTTGTTCCTTTGGGTATTGCTATAGCTTGGCTATTTTCTAATATCTTTGCATATTTTAAAAAACATCAATATCCACAATTGGGCATAGCCGTGGTCTTGAGCTGCGGGATAGTCTTAACCCTTCCTAGCCTACAAAAAGCAGATAAAATTGCTCGCGCTATCTATCCCCTTATAAACGACCCCTGGTATAAAGCCCTCATCTTAGTAAACCAAAGTACACCGAAAGAGGCTATCCTTAATTCCTGGTGGGACTTTGGGGATTGGTTTAAAGTAGTAGCTAAACGTCGGGTTATCTTTGATGGACAAAGCCAAAACAACCCTCAAGCCTACTGGATGGCAAAGGTCATCCTTAACGATAGCGAAAAAAAGGCTCTGGCTATACTGCGCATGCTTAATAATGGGGGGAATAAAGCCTTTGATTTAATCCTGGAATACCTAAAAGACCCTTTACGTTCAGTCCTTCTTTTAGAAAATATACTTGGGCTGGAAAAGGAAAAGGCAAAGGAGATCCTTCAGGATTTTCTACCTCTCTTCACTACAGAGAAAGTAATCTCTTTACTTTTCGATAGACCCCCACCTGCCTATTTTATCGTCGAAGACTCTATGATTCCCAAAATTACTGCTATCTCTTATTTAGGAAACTGGGACTTCGCGAAGATATATATCGCACAGAACCTCTCTAAAGAAAAACAAGAAACTATAGAAAGACTGATAGAGGTGGGCAAGGAGCGTGGGGATGCAGAAAGGCTCTATCAAGAAGCGGTTTTAATTACCGAGAGGGATGTAAATAAAAATATAAATCTTTGGTTTTCTCGTCCGGTGCAATTTTATTCAGACCTATGGAGGGGCCAAGAAAAGGACGGAATTGTTCTCTTTAATAACGGTTTTATCTATAATAAAAATGAAAAAAAGCTCTATTCTCCCGAGGGACATATTCCGCGTAGCCTCTTTTATTACAATGGCAAAGATATAGAAGAGGTAAAATTCCCCAACGCTAATTTATTCTATTCTGTATTGGTATTTGAAACAAAAGATGCCAATTATAGAGCCATAGCATTAGAACCTCAGTTAGCTAAAAGTTTATTCGTAAGATTATATTTTTTAAGGGGGAAGGGGTTGACTCATTTTAAAAACCATATAGAGATAGAAGAGGGAAAAAATTATATAGGGATTTATCGGATTGAGTGGTGAAAATGGAAAAAATTGAAGTTTCTGTGGTAATGCCCTGTTTGAATGAAGAACAAACGTTAGAAATTTGTATTAATAAAGTAAAAGAGATTTTTCGTGCCCAAAACATAAGGGGAGAGATTATTGTTGTAGATAACGGTTCTACTGACCGCTCCAAAGAGATTGCCTTAAAATGCGGAGTAATTTTAGTTTCCGAAGAACGGCGTGGATACGGAGCGGCTTACCTAAAGGGCCTTTCCTATACAAAAGGGGAATATATCGTTATTGGTGACAGCGACGACACTTATGATTTTCTAGAAATACCAAAATTTTTAGAAGCTCTAGATAAGGGTTACGACTTTGTCATTGGTTCACGTTTTAAAGGTAAGATTCAAAAGGGTGCAATGACTTGGTCGCACCGTTATATTGGAAATCCTATCCTTTCTGGGATGTGTCGCCTTTTCTTCCACATCCGCCTTAGCGATATCCATTGCGGAATGCGCGCCTTTAAAAAAACTGCTTACCAAAAAATGAAATTAATGACCTTGGGGATGGAATTTGCCACGGAAATGGTTTTATCTTGTCTTACCAATAACTTAAAAATCTGCGAAATTCCTATTAGTTATCATCCCCGTAAGGGGGAATCAAAATTGCGTTCTATTAGAGATGCCTGGAGACATACTCGTTTTATGTTGATGTATTGCCCCCTCTGGTTATATTTTATTCCTGGAAGTATAGGTTTTGGAATGGGGATATTTCTTCTTTTAATTTTAATGCGCGGTCCTTTTTTGTTTTTAGGCCATCGCTGGGATATCCATTTAATGGTTTTGGCGAGTATAATTTCTATACTTTCTTATCAACTTTTACATCTAGGGGTTTATGCCCATACCTACGCTATAAGGGAAGGATTTTTAAGGTATGATAGAATTACTCAATTCTTACAGAAACATTTCAATTTAGAAAGAGGCATCGTCATGGGAGGAATCATATTTCTATTAGGGTTAGGGATTAATTTCTTTATATTTATTGAGTGGCTAAATAGAGACTTCGGGCAGTTATTCCGGATAAGGGAGTCTATTTTGGCGATGACCTTTATGGTTATTGGTTTACAAACCATATTCTCTTCATTTTTTATCAGCTTACTGTTCGTAGAAAAAAATAAATAGAGAAAACAAGCGGATGTTTAAGACAAAAAGCCTTCCCCTATATAATCTTTCCCTTTTGCTTATTATTTTTTTAGGATTGATTTTGCGCCTGCACAATCTTAATTTCCCCTCCATTGGCTATCATAACATGAAGGAAAATGAATATTTAAGCATTGCGGAACAGATGCTGGTCCGTAATGATTTTTTGAAGAAATACGTATATTTCTTAAACGGCCTGGAGGATAATCCGCTTTACAAAAACGATTTATCTTTCCCTTTTGTTTCCTACCAAATCATTATAAGCTGGTTTATCTGGGGTAAAAATCTCTGGGGGCCACGTCTGACAAACATCCTCTTCGCTTTATTAAGCATATATCTTATGGCACGCATTGGGCTATATTTTTTTCACGACAGAACTTTAAGTTTAGTTTGTGCGAGTATTCTGGCCATATTACCTTTAAGTGTATTTTTTTCCAGAAATATCCAGCCGGAAAGCCCGGCGCTTTTTTTTGCGCTCTTAGCTAGCCTTTTTTATTTACGCTTCAGTATCTCTTTAAAAAAACAAATTCTTTTCTGGGCGGGAATATTCTGGCTAATCTCCTGTTTATATGAGCATAACTTTTTTGTGGTGGTTATACCCGTTATTTTTATTTTGCCTTTTAAGTATATATTTAGCTCCAAAAGGAATATCCTCTTTATATCCTTTTTATTCTTTCTACCCTGTATTCTATCTTTGTTTTATCTAGTATACTTAAAGGTAAAAGAAGAACTTTATCTTTCCTTTAAACCTTTAGGACCATCTTTGTTTCATCGCTGGATACAAAATATAGAGATAATTGGTGGCTATATCAATGAAAACTATACCTTTCTTTTTGCGTTTTTAACCGCCTGTGGTTTAATTTTGGCTTTATTCAAACGAAAAGGCTTTCTGGATCGATACCTGATAGGCGGTAGCGCATCTATGCTTGCCTATGCTATTCTTTACGCAGAAGAGCTTTCTCAAAACTCCTTTTTTCAGATGCCCTTTGTAGGTTTGGTCTGTTTATCTAGCACTTATACTTTATCCTTCATAGGTGAAGAATTAAAAAAAATATTTAAAAAAGGAATACTTTATCCCCTTATCTTTTTTATCCTGGCGTTTAATTTACCCTTGCTCTTAAATAATTTAGGCCGTATGCATTCTACTGTTTTTATAGGCGCAGACGTTGCGGGAGAAACGCTAAAAAATCTAACCCAGCCGGGGGAACGGATTTTTCTCTTTAGCCATCCCCAAGGAAACGCCATTGCCAGATACGCACAACGCTTTATGGGCTGGCCAAAGGATCTAGAGGAATTTAAAGAAAAGGAGAAAAAATTTGATATTCGTTTTGTATGCATATATCCGGTAGAGTACTTTGGGTTACTGAAAAAAAACAGTCCCCAAATTGCTCAGTATCTAGAGGAAAGCTATCTCGTTAAAGAAATTGGATTAGTGGATAATCCGCCGAGAGCAGTATATTACATATTGCAAAGAGGAACTGACGAAACAAAAAGTATAAAAAACTATTTTGCCAAATCCTTTAGCGGAAAGACTACGCCAAGAAATATCTACAAAATAGGAGGAAAATTTGTCTTTTTTTATAGCCTTGAACCATAAAAAAATGAAAAGCCATTTTTATTGCTTTAACCTCAAAAAGATACAGCCTTCAAACTAAAAATGGACAGGCCCAAAATTCTGCTGATAAATGAGCCCTTTGTAAAAGATTTCTGTCGCACCCAGCGCTGGGCCGCACGTTCAAGGGGCAGGGTCTTACGCGCCCCAGACTGGTTAGCTTATACTACCAGTGTTCTGGAAAAAGCCAAATATAATGTACGCCTGATAGACATGGTGGCGGAAGACCAGAGCAAAGAAGATCTGGCTCATCTAATAAACAGGGAGAAACCAGACTTTGTAGTTTTAGATTCTACTACCCCCTCAATCTATTCAGATATTGAGTGCGCCCGTATTGTAAAAGAAAACTTTTCAGCTAAAGTAATTATGGTTGGACCGCATGTCTCTGTTTTAGCAGAAGAAACCCTCTTGTTGGCAAAGGGCGCCATAGACGTTGCCTGTATAGGAGAATATGACTATACGGTAAAAGAGGTGATAGAGAATTTTGCCTCCTTAGAAGGAGTGAAAGGAATTGCCTATTACCGTCAAGGGCAAATTTTCAAAACTAGCCCGCGACCATTTATTGAAAATTTAGATGAACTACCCTTCCCTGCCTGGCACCATTTAAACCTCTTAAAATATTTTGATGGAGGAAAGCTTTACCCCTATATCGATATTATCTCTGGAAGGGGTTGCCCCAATAGATGTATATTTTGTCTTTGGCCGCAGGTGATGCAGGGAAGGAAATACCGCTTAAGAAGCCCCCGGAACGTAGTAGACGAAATGGACTACGATATAAAATTATGCCCGGCTATCCTAAAAGGAGAATTTTTCTTTGAGGATGATACCTTCACCGTAGACAAACAAAGGGCTATAGCCATCTGCGAAGAAATACTAAAAAGAAATCTAAAGATTACCTTTTCGGTAAATGCCCGCGTAGATAATGCAGATTTAGAGATGTTTAAAATAATGAAAAGGGCGGGCTGCAGAGAGCTTCTGGTGGGCTTTGAATCCGGCGTACAGCAAATTTTAGATAAATCCTGTAAGGATATAACCATAGAACAGTCTCAGAAATTTATGGAAATGGCTAAAAAGGCAAAATTAGAAGTCCACGGCTGCTTTGTAATTGGTTTACCACTAGAAACCAGAGAAACTGCCCTAAAAACTATACGATTCGCCCTTGCTTTAGGATGCACGACGGTTCAGTTTTCTGGAGCAGTTCCTTTTCCAGGTACAGAATTCTTTAAACTCGCCCAAAGAGAGGGCTGGTTAAAAACGCAGGACTGGGCTTGCTGGCTGCAAGAGGGAGAGCAGAAAGGGATAATCAGTTACCCTAATTTAAGTGAAGAAGAAATTAATTATTACGTGGATCTGGGATTAAAAAAATTCTACTTAAGACCTACCTATATGCTTAAATTTCTTTTTTCCAGCAGAAGCTATACGGATCTATACCGCAAAATAAGGGGAGCTAAAAACTTTTTAGATTATCTAATAAAGAGAAATAAATGAGCGGAAATAAAATATTCATAGGGGTTATTCTCACTCTATGGGTTTTCTCGATCTACTCTAATACCTTCTCCGGACCTTTTACCTTCGATGACGAATCCAATATTCTATATAATCCCTCCATTAGGGAGCTCAATCTTAAAAATATCTGGAGATACTGGCCAGGGCGTCTCGTTCCTTTTCTGACCTTTGCCATTAACTATAAATTAGGAAAATTTGATCTCTTTGGCTACCATCTTTTTAATATCTCTATCCATCTTCTTACGGGAATACTGGTCTATTCTTTGGTATGCTACATTTTTAGCATCTCCGAACTATCAATAAAAACTAACCAAAAAGAAAAAAACCTCTTTGCCTTTCTAGCCACATTATTATTTTTAACCCATCCCATCCAGACAGAGACGGTTAATTATATTTTTCAACGCACTACTATTTTGGCTACCTTTTTTTATCTGGCTTCTATTCTATTTTATTTAGAATTCAGAAGAAAAAACCGCTATACTTTTCTACTTCTTTCGCTTACCAGCTGCGTCATTGCTATGTTGACTAAAGAAAATACCTTTACCCTACCGGTAATGATTGTTATTTTAGAGTCTTTCTTCTTTACCAAAGAAAGGCGAAGAAAATTATGTCTTTTATTTTTGCCTTTTCTGGTAGTTATCCCCTTTCTGGTTATCCTTAGCAAACCAAAGAACTTTGCGGATATAGAAAGGCTTCTTACCGTAAAATCCTCTTTTTATTATCTACTCACCCAATTCCGCGTATTGCTTACTTATATTCGCCTGCTCCTTCTTCCTCTCAATCAAAACTTAGATTATGATTACGCCCTCAGTAAAAGCCTTCTGGAAGCTAAAGTGATAATCAGCCTGCTAATATTAACCTTTATCTTCACCTTTACCTACAAGCTCACTAAAAAACAAAAGTTAATAAGCTTTGGCATCCTGTGGTTTTTTTTAACCTTATTGCCCGAATCCAGCATCATCCCGTTGGATGATTTAATTTTTGAACATCGTCTTTATATAGCCAGTGTGGGCTTTTGCATATCTATAGCAGAAGTTCTTTATCTGATTAGTAAAAGGATAAAAAAAGAGATCGTACTCGCGGGGTTTTTATTGCTCATATTTATTTACTCTTTTACTACTTATGCCCGAAACAAGATCTGGCAAGATGAACTCACCCTCTGGAACGACGTAGTAAAGAAATCCCCCAAAAAAGCTCGTCCCTATTTAAATAGAGGGGTGGCATATTATACGCGAGGGAAATTAAATGAAGCGCTTAACGATTTTAATACCGCTTTAAAGATTAACCCTTATTTTTTAGATGCTTACCTTAATCGCGGAGTGGTATTTTTCTATAAAAATGAAACTCAAAAGGCAATAGAAGACTTTACCAGGGCTATCCATTTAGAACCAAAAAGCTCTTTAGCTTACAAAAACAGGGCTTATGTTTTTTTAAACACAGGGAATTATGAGTTTGCTATTTTAGACTTGCAACAGGCTTCTCGACTCCGCCCTGATGAGTATGAAGCATATTTAAATTTGGGGGTGGCTTATTTTCTTTCCAAAAAAATAAGCGAAGCAAAACTTTCCTTTCAGAAGGCAGTTGAGCTTTACCCATCCTCGATGGGTTATCTGGCTCTTGCTTTTTGTTTTCGAGAAGAAAATAACTATAGAGAAGAGATAGAAAGTTATCAGAAGGCTTTAAGGTATGACTCCAGAAATGCTAATATCTACGCAAATTTAGCAAATGCTTATTTAAGGTTGGGCAATTTAGATATGGCTATAAATTATTCCCTATTAGCCTTAAAGTATGACAACCAAAGCGCTCTTGCCTATAATAACCTAACCTTTGCCTTCTATTTTAAAAAAGAATATCATTTGGCTAAAAGGTATTACCAAAAGGCTGTGGAATTGGGTCTAAAACCTGAAATAGACTGGGGGTCTATTTCAGATAAAAAAGTTAAACAATCTAGGCATGAGAAAATTGATTGAGCTAATAGCAGGTTAGAGATATAATTATATTTCTATGAAAGCAATCGTTACTGGCGGGGCAGGCTTTATTGGTTCACACTTAGTAGAGAGACTACTGAAGGATGGCCATCAGGTAATTGCTCTTGATAATCTTTCTAGCGGAAGAAAAGAAAATCTTTCTCATCTCCAAAACAAAGAAAACTTATCCTTCTTTAAGGTAGATGTAAGTAATCTAGAAGAAATAATTGGCTATTTTAAGGGGAGAGACTGGGTCTTTCACCTGGCGGCGTTAGCGGATATTGTTCCTTCGATAAAGGAGCCTTTTAAATATCATCGGTCTAATGTAGATGGGACGATAAGCGTGCTGGAGGCCTCTCGCCTAAATGGGATAAAAAAATTTATTTATGCTGCCTCCTCCTCTTGTTACGGAATACCGCAGGAGTACCCCACTAAAGAAACTAGCCGTATTTGCTGTGAGTATCCTTATGCCTTTACTAAATATCTAGGAGAACTCTATACCTTTCATTGGGCAAAGGTTTATAAATTAGAGGTTATTTCTTTAAGGCTTTTTAATGTCTATGGACCAAGGGCGCGCACCAATGGCGCTTATGGTGCAGTATTCGGGGTATTTTTAGTGCAAAAACTAAATGGTCTTCCCCTTACCATAGTGGGAGATGGTAATCAAAAAAGAGACTTTGTTTATGTTAGCGATGTAGTAGAGGCTTTTATAAAAGTTGCTGAATCTGAAATAAAAAACGAAATCTTTAATGTAGGTTCAAGCAACCCCCAGAGTATAAATAAATTAGCCTCGCTTTTAGGGGGAGAAAGGATTTATATCCCCAAAAGGCCAGCAGAACCAGACTGCACCTGGGCAGATATTACTAAAATTAAAAACCTTCTGGGATGGCAACCCCGGGTCTCTTTTGAAGAAGGGGTAAAAATAATTTTAGAACACATTGAAGATTGGAAAGACGCTCCCCTCTGGACAGCAGAAAAAATAGCGGAAGCCACCCGTGATTGGTTTAAATACTTAAGCAGGGGAAATGAAACCAATAGCCTCTAAAATTAAGACAATTGCGGAATTAGAAAAGATACTTTCCCGTCTCCGGGAAAAAGGTAAAAAGATTATACATTGCCATGGGGTATTTGACCTTTTACACCCCGGACACATCAGACACCTAGAGGCAGCTAAAAAGAAAGGCGACATCTTGGTGGTAACTATAACGAAGGATAAATATGTCAATAAAGGACCGGATCGACCTGTTTTTAATGAGTTCTTACGGGCTGAAAGTATTGCTGCTTTAGGGTGTGTAGATTTTGTGGCGATAAATGAATGGGCCACTGCGGTAGAGACCATAAAGAGGTTAAGACCGCATTTCTATGTAAAGGGGAGTGACTATCTTAATAAAGAAGAGGATCTAACTA
>FWPU01008889.1_pt1 | contig 15741 bp, 9 predicted proteins | sample 2228361 | NCBI WGS metagenome assembly FWPU01 (sample SAMEA103939777, study PRJEB20133) | metagenome
TACACTGCTCACGGTGACGCAGTGGTCGCTCTATGGTCTGGAGCAGGCGACGATGAAGATGGAAGAAGCGCGCCAGCATCGCCTGGAGCTGCGGCAGGCCCAGGATGATCTTGTTCAGGCCAACCGCGAGCTGGCTCGCCTCTCCGAGCGCCTGCAGTTCATGTATCAGGTAGCCGAGGACGCGCGGCGGGCGAAGGCGGAGTTTGTGGCAAATGTGAGCCATGAGCTGCGCACCCCGCTGAACATGATCATTGGGTTCAGCCAAGTCATCAGCCAGGCCCCCCAGACCTACGGCGATAGCCTCCCTCCGGCGCTGCTGGCCGACATTGATGCTATCGAACGCAACAGCCGGCATCTGGCACGGCTGGTGGACGATGTACTGGACCTCAGCCAGGTGGAGGCTGGGCGCATGGCGCTCAACAGAGAGTGGGTGTCCCTGTCGGATGTGATCGAGGCAGCGGCTCAGGTCGTACGGGGGTTCTTCGAGTCGAAGGGGTTGTTCCTCGAGACCGAGGTCAGCGCTGACCTGCCCAGCGTGTACTGCGACGGCGTCCGCATCCGCCAGGTCGTCCTCAATCTGCTGAGCAATGCCGGGCGCTTCACGGAGCGTGGCGGTGTGCGCATTCGGGCCTGGCGGGATCAAGGCGATGCTGTGGTCAGCGTCAGCGACACCGGCCCGGGGATCACGCCTGAGGATCAGAAGCGGCTGTTCGAGCCGTTCCAGCAGCTCGATGCCACGACGCGGCGACGGCACGGGGGAAGCGGCCTCGGCCTGAGCATCAGCAAGCGTTTCGTTGAGATGCACGGCGGTAGGGTCTGGCTCGAGAGTCAGCCTGGGGTTGGGACAACGTTCTACTTCAGCCTGCCACTGAATGCCAGCCCACCGCCTGCTGCCGCTGGCGCTAGCCCGCTGCGCTGGTTCAGCCCGTACGGCGAGTTCGAGTACCGCCAGCGCACCCGCCCTTCGCGGGCGCCGGTGCCCGTCACACTGCCGCGCGTGATCGTGCTCGAGCGCGGGCAGGTGCTCCAGCGCCTGCTGAAGCGCTACGCTCATCAGTTCGAGACTGTAGCCTTCGGCAGGGTGGACGAGGCGGTCGCTGAACTGAACCGCTCGCCAGCCCACGCGCTGATCGTGAACGTGTCGCCGGTCGAGGAGCAGGGCGTGTGGCTGAGAGGCTTTGCGGATGTGCCGTACGGCTGCGCAACCACGAGGCGAACTGTCCCATGTTGAGTTCGCATACCAGCACCTGTTCATAACGGCTTAGCAATTCGACCGTATTTTTAGGCAAGGGGTTAATGTAGGTAAAATGGGCAAAGTCCAGGTGGACACCTTCGTTTTGCAGTTCGGTTACTGCCGTAAAGAGCGCACCGTACGTACCGCCCCAACCCACCACCAACAGCGGGGCGTTGCCTGAGCCTACCACCTGTTGTTCGGGCAAACGGCGGGCTACCCGCGCAATTTTTTCGGCACGTAAATGCACCATCTTTTCGTGGTTTTTGGGGTCGTACGAAACGTTGCCTGTAACATCTTGCTTTTCCAGTCCGCCAATACGGTGTTCCAGGCCCGGAGTACCGGGAATGGCCCACGGGCGGACCAAGGTATCGGGGTTGCGTTGGTAAGGGTAGAATTCCCCGTTATGGGGCTGGGTAGGGTGCTGAACGTGTATTTCGGGCAGGTCGGCCAGGCGCGGAAATTTCCACGGTTCAGAACCGTTAGCCAGAAAGCCATCACTTAACAGAATTACAGGCGTCATATGCTCCACGGCCAGTTTTACAGCTGTGTAGGCGGCTTCGAAGCAGTGGCTGGGTGTAGCGGCTGCCATTACAATCAAGGGGCTTTCGCTGTTACGGCCGTATATGGCCAGGTTTATGTCAGCTTGTTCGGTTTTAGTGGGCAGTCCGGTAGAGGGTCCTCCGCGTTGTACATCAATTACAACTACGGGTACCTCGGCCATGACCGCCAAATTAATAGCCTCGCTTTTCAGCGCCACACCCGGGCCTGACGAGGTGGTTACACCAATTTGGCCGGCATAACTGGCTCCAATGGCCGAGCAAATGGCAGCTATCTCATCCTCGGCCTGCAGCGTTATAACGCCCATATTTTTATAACGCGACAACTCATGCAGAATGTCGGAGGCGGGAGTAATAGGGTAGGAACCCAGAAAGAGTTTTTTTCCAATCTTTTCAGCGGCGGCCATTAATCCCCAGGCGGTTGCCGTGTTGCCTGAAATGTGCCGGTATATACCAGGTGTTATGCGGGCTGGCGGAACACGGTAGCGTGCGGGGAGCGCCTCGATGGTTTCGGCATAATAATAGCCTGCCCGTAACGCACGCTTGTTGGCTTCAGCCAGTGCAGGTGTTTTTCTGAACTTGGTATCGATGTATTTTTCGGTTTCTTTCATGGAGCGGTCGAACAACCAGTACATCATGCCCAGACTGAACATGTTTTTCGAACGCATGATGCTCTTATTATCCAGTTGCAGTCCTTCAAGGGCTGTTTTAGTAAGCGAAGAGATGGGGGCTTCTACTACATTAAAACCATTCAAAGTACCGTCTGTAAGTGGATTACCCGAAAAGCCTGCTTTTTCGATGTTGCGGTCGGTAAAGGCATCGCTGTCAATGATAATATTTCCGCCTTTTCGCACGTACTGAAGGTTAGCCTTCAGGGCCGCTGGGTTCATGGCCACCAGTACATCGGCCTGGTCACCGGGAGTATAAATGTCTATTTTACCGATTTGTACCTGAAAGCCCGATACGCCTTCCAGCGTGCCCTGCGGGGCCCTGATTTCAGCCGGAAAGTCAGGAAACGTTGCTAGGTCATTTCCTAAGATTGCCGAAGTAAAACTAAACTGCGAACCGGTAAGCTGCATGCCGTCTCCCGAGTCGCCCGCAAAGCGGATGACCACCTTTTCGAGTTCCTGCTCCGTTTTTTTGCCGTGTGTAGCTACTTCCATAGGGGGAGTTTTCGTGAACGTGAAGTTACATCATTACATTTCAATAAACCATGAAAAAGTGCTATCGGTTCTGCTCATTTTTCTTTAACTTTCCATTGAATAACCCCTTGCCTATGCCTTATATTATTTGCGAGCCCTGCGTGAGCACCTGCGACACCGCCTGTGTAGATGTGTGCCCGGTTGATTGTATCCATGGTCCGATAAAAAAAGACGGCAGCGGACAGGAGGTAAAGGAGCCCGGTTTTGATAAAACGGGCAAACAACTATACATCAACCCTGAGGTGTGTATTGATTGTGATGCATGTGTTCCGGCTTGCCCGGTGGAGGCTATTTTTGAAGAAAGCCAGGTGCCTGAAAAGTGGAAAAGTTATATTGCCAAAAATTATGAGTTTTACGGGCTGCAGCCTCCGGCTGTGTAATTACCGGTAAAACCGCCATATGCTGAAGATCCTTTCTGCGCAGCAGATTCGAGAACTGGATGCTTACACCATTACCCACGAGCCTGTTGCCTCAATCGACCTGATGGAGCGCGCCTGCCGTGCTTTTTGTTCTTGGTTTACCGAAAACTTTTACGAAACCCTTCGCATAGGTGTGGTATGTGGTACCGGCAATAACGGTGGGGACGGACTGGGCATTGCACGTATGCTGCTCCAAATGGGGTATAAGGTGCAGGTATGGATAGTGCGCGGCTCAGATAAAGAGTCGGCTGATTTCTCCATTAACCGGCAACGCCTACCGGATAAAATCCCGGTGGCGGAGCTGACCGCCCCTCAGGTCGCAATAGATTTTCACGGTGTTGATCTGATTATCGATGCCCTGTTTGGTTCGGGCTTGTCACGGCCGGCCGAAGGTATTTACGCAAGGGCCATCGCAGCCATGAACCAGGCGGATTGCCTGCGGGTGGCGGTGGATATTCCCTCCGGACTCATGGCCGATGTACCGTCAGAAGGTGTGGTGGTGCAGGCGCACCACACGGTTACCTTCCAGTTGCCTAAACTGGCTTTTTTGCTGCCGCAAAATTATCCCTTTGTAGGCGAATGGCACGTGGTGGACATCGGGCTGAGCAAAAAATTCATGGCCCGGGCCGAAACCAAAAACTACCTGTTAACCTCTTCGGGCGTGCGTAGGCTTTTAAAACCGCGCAGCAAATTCGACCACAAAGGCCATTACGGCCATGCCTTGCTTATTGCCGGCAGCCGGGGTAAAATGGGTGCGGCCATACTGGCCGCCATGGGGGTTTTGCGCAGTGGTGCTGGTTTGTTAACGGTGCATGTTCCGACAGGTGCTTACCCCATACTGCAAACTGCGGTGCCGGAAGCCATGGTGTCCGTTGATCCACATGCCGATTTGTTTTCCGAGCCGCCTCAAACGGAACAGTTTCAGGTTATAGGTATAGGGCCGGGTCTGGGTACCGACCGCCATACCGTTCGGGCGCTGGATGCCTTGTTCAGCTCGGCCCGTGTGCCCATGGTATTGGATGCCGATGCGTTAAATATCCTGGCGGCCCATCCTAATATGCTGCATCGCATTCCGCCAGGCAGCTTGTTAACACCTCACCCTGGTGAGTTTAAGCGGCTGGTAGGCGAATGGAAAAATGATTTTGAGCGCCTGAAGCGGCAAATTCAGTTGGCGGTACAATTGCAGTCGGTGGTTGTGGTAAAGGGTGCTCACAGTGCCATAGCCTGTCCGGACGGTACAGTGTGGTTTAACAACACCGGAAATCCGGGCATGGCAAAAGGCGGCAGTGGCGATGCCCTTACCGGAATACTAACAGGGCTTATGGCTCGCGGCTACGGCGCTGCCGATGCGGCCCGACTGGGGTGCTGGGTTCATGGCCTGGCAGGCGATTTGACACTTCATGAAAAAGGGCCGGAAAGCCTGATAACCCGCGACTTACTGGAAAAGCTCCCGAAGGCTTTCCGCCAAACCGGTGCAGTTTTTAGGCGGTCGTTTAAACCTTTTTATTGATTATAGCATCTATTAACCGGACTTTCATTTATTATTAATTTCAGGCTGCTTGAACTTTTAATGACATTTTGCGTAAATTTAAACTGCTATGCGTGTGGGTTTAATGATATGGCTTATTTTGATTTGCTGCGTCGGGTGGGCTGGCGCCCAATCATTGCGCGAGTGGCAGTACCAGGGCGTGGACTCACAGGTTTCGGTATATCCTAACCCGGCCAGCGATGATTTTATTTACGTGCGGCTTACAAAGCCTTTGGAAGCCTACGGAATGCGTATTAATCTATATAACATCATCGGCAACGAAGTACCAGCCGAATTCGAGGTGATGAATCAATACGAATTGCGCATACGCATCAAGGAACTTCCGGCAGGATACTATTTATTGGGGCTTCGTGAAGAACGCTCCCGTTTTAAAGGTACCTATAAATTTCTTAAACGCTGAGCAACCTGCTCAGGCAAGCTGTAAATTTTTTGATTTCCTCTTCCTGTGTATCAAACGAGCACATTAACCTTACTTCGTTGGTTTTTTCATTCCATACATAAAAGAATACCACTTCCTGCAGTGGTTTGATGATGTGAGGGGGAAGAATTGCAAAAACCCCGTTTCCATCAACCGGCCGGGTGATTTTTACCTGCTCAAACTTGCTTAATTCTTTAGCCAGGCGTTGAGCCATGCGGTTGGCATGTGTTGCGTTGCGCTTCCACAGTTCGTTGGTAAGTAGGGCTTCGAACTGAGCGCTGATGTATCGCATTTTGGAATGCAGCTGCATGCCCATTTTACGGATATAAGCAAAATGCTGGGCTATTTCTTTGTTAAATATAAGGATGGCCTCACCGAACATCATGCCGTTTTTGGTACCACCGAATGACAGGATATCCACACCGGTTTCGCGGGTAAAGGCCCGGAAGGGAAGATCAAGACTAACTGCTGCATTACATATTCGGGCTCCATCCATGTGAAGGTACATGCCGTATTTTTTAGCCAGGTTCGACAACTCCATAATTTCTTCGGGCTGGTAAACGGTACCGTATTCGGTAAGCTGGGAAATGGAGATTACTTTAGCCTGAGCATGGTGCGGGTCGCCCAGGCGATGAATACGTTCTTCCACGGCCCCGGGGAGTATTTTGCCATCCACCGAAGGTATGCCCATTACCTTACATCCGGTAAAGTTTTCGGGTGCGGTAGATTCATCAACATAAATATGTGCCCACTCCGAACCGATAATACTGTTGAATCGCTCGGTAAGAGCTGCCAGCGAAAGGGTATTGGCGCCCGTGCCGTTGTAAACAAAAAATACTTCGCAGGGTTCACCGAATAAATCTTTGAACAATTGAATGGTTCGGGTGGTGATGGCATCCTGGCCGTAGGATGGCATGTGGTGGTGGTTGGCCCGCTGAAGGGCCTCCATAATTTCGGGGTGTACGCCCGAATAGTTGTCGCTGGCAAAGCATCGCATGGTGGCAAAATAAAACAAAAGAGCCGGTATGAAAACCGACTTGGTGCAGTGCGGATTTTTTCATTCAAGGCCAATCATCAAAAAAGCCCCCCAGTAGATGGGCTGTGGATATTCGTTGCGCAGTTCTTTTTTAGCTTCCACAAAACTATCGCGCATTTTTCCGCTGTTGAGCCATTTCTGGTAGAACTTGAGCATGAGTTTTTGGGTAGCTTCATCATCTACTTTAAACATACTCATAATAAGCACCTTGGCTCCGGCTACCAGAAAGGCGCGCTGCAACCCAAAAACACCTTCGCCGGCCTCAACTTCTCCCAATCCGGTTTCGCAGGCACTGAGTACCACCAGGTCGGTTTGGTCGAGATTGAGGTTCATGGCTTCGTAAGCGGTTAAGATGCCGTTGTCGAGGTTGAAGTTGTATTCGGTTTGAGCCAGCAGATCGCCGGCACCGGTAAGCAGCAAGCCTGTGCGCAACAGCGGATTTTGCGACAGTGCCGCTTCGCTGCCCTCCATCTCGGCAAGTGCGTCAACTTCGGTTACCGGTTTAAAGAAACCGTGGGTGGCCACATGAAACACCCGTGGGTTGTTTAGTTGTTTAATGCGCTCTTCGGTGGCCTGAACCTCAAGATAATCTTCTGTTTTCCACCCTTTTTGCCGAAGCAAGTAATTCAACTGGCTGATTTCCCTTTCAGTGCCCGGCAGTTGTGGGATAGGTGCTTCTGCCAGAGATGAAGCAACGTAAAATGCCGGATTGCCGAACATAGAGGCCCTGTTGTCGGCACGCGGAGCGGATTTTACTTTTCTTAAATAAAGGTCGCGGGTGTTGCTTATTAACACAATGTTCGAGTTGTCGAGCACATATTTGCCGTCGGGCATGAGCAGTGTTTCCAGGTTAATCTGGTTATATATGCCATCGGCCGAAAGGTAGATGGTGGCGGTTTGACCCAGTGCTTTGTGAATAGGTTCCCAGTAAACGTAGTAAGACTGGTTGTCTTCAATTTCGTTGATGATGGAATTTCGGTACAACCTGAAGGCACGACCTTCCATATTCCGGCCGTTGGCCAGCAGGATGGAGGCCGGTTTCTTCATATCGGGCCGGATGTAGATGGCCGCATAGATAACCGAATCGGTAAAGTTGTGGTCGAAGTATCTGAAGCGTACCATTTCAATGGCCACTTCATTTGGCTTGAGCGATTTTTTGACATCCTCAAAGGTGATTTTTTTGCTCTCGAATCCCTGGCCGAATAATTCTGATTGCTGGCTGAGGGTACGTTCAAGTTTTTCAACTTCCTGGTTTAATGCATTGGGATCAATTTCATTTTCGGCCAGTTGTTGCGGACTCATGGAGAGCGAAAGCGTGAGAAGCTCTTTTTTGCGCAGCCATTCGGCGAATAACGTTTTCAGTTCTTCATTTGTGCTGTTCATAATACGCTCGCGTATTTTAATAGACGAATTGAGCAGAATGGCTTTAGTAAGCAGCTGGTAGTTGTACACCTGGTCGCTCAGGTCGCGGAATTCTTCAATTTTACCCAGGGCTAGGGTGTTATAGAACTCGAAATCGGATTTTATGGTGTTCCAGTAGCGGGCTTTTTCGCGTTCGCTCAATGCAGGAAAAAATTTTTTTATAAAGTTATCGTAATTGGTCAAGGCCTGTTCAATATTCTGGCGTGCTCGTTTGTAGTCTTTTGTCATGTAGTAAACGCGACTTAAGCGCGACAGTAATTTTACATACTCGGGGTGCGAGGAGCTAAAGAAACTTTCGTACAAGCCCTTGGACTTGTTGTAAAATTCTTCGGCTTTGGGGAAATTTTTCATTTGGTAATATACATCTCCTGTAAGTTGGTAAATGGAGGCGGCATTGATGTTTCTTTTCGAACCGGTTTTCTGTTGCCAAATGCTGGCCGCGATGGTAAGCGAGTTAAAAGCGAGGTCGTATTGTTTCTTTGAAATATACAACACGGCCAGATTTTTGAGCTGCTCGGCATACTGGGGGTTATCTTTACCCAGCTTGTTGGCCACGATGTCGCGTGCTTCGAACATATTTTTTTCAACAATGGCTTTATCTGTACCTCCGTAGAACTGAGCCAACGCCAGTTGAGAAAGTATCCGGCCAACGTCAACATGGTTGCGTCCGAACTGCCGTTCCAGGCTGGCTAACGCGTTTTGATAGTTATCGATGGCTTTGTCGAAGTCACCAAGTTGGTAATAAATGTCAGCCATGAGCCGTTGGGTGGCGGCCGTTTTGGTAGAATTGTTTCCGTATGTTTTTTTGGCAATAGCGTAGGCTCGTTGGGCAATTTTGTCTGCCTCGGTGTAATCGCCCTTGGCCAGCAACAAGCGGCTTTGGTTAATCAGGGGGTCAATCAGTCGTAGAGATTCCTTGCTGTAAAGGCGCTCGTATTCGGGGATTACTTTTCTCAGCAAGTCTTCGGCTTGCGAGTAACGGCCAAGCTGAATAAACAGCGAGGATAATTCCTCCATGGAAGAAAGTTCATTAGAAACAGGAATTTTTGCCCTGAGGATCATTTTTCTGGTACGGCTCAGATTGTCCTCGGCTTCATCAAATAATCCTTTTATGCCTAAAAGTTTAGCCTGGGTTTCGAGGGCGTTTATCTGGTAAGGAATATTTTTATCTTCGCGGTTCTTTTTCAGTTCATAAATTGGCAGAGCTTCATTAACGTTAGCTTCTGCGCGTTCGTAATCGCCCAACTTAATGAGCAACTTGGCCAGGTGTATAAGTTCGTTGGCATATACAACGTCTGTGTTATCGTATTTAATTTGGGCTATGTCTTTGGCTTTGCTTAGCAGGCGGTTGGCCTCGATATAGTTATCGGTAAGTTCGTAATAGGCTGCTAAGTGGTTCATGATGTCGAGATGGTCTTTGTGCTTCATAGCAATTTCTTTTTCTACTACGCCAAAGTAGCTATCGCGGTAAATTTTTTCGGCTTCAGATAGTTTATTGGTGAAGTCCATGTAAAAATTGGCTAACATAAGCATCGAGAGGTGGTATTCGGGCGATTCACTGCCATACAGTTCTTTTTTCTGCTCCAATATCTGGTTTAAATACGACTCGGCCTGTACATATTGCCGCTGTTGCATGGAAAAGTGGTACAGAAATTCCAGCGCCCTGATGCGGGTTTTATGAAACCAGGGTAAAGTGGATGAACCTAATAGATTGTTAGCTTCGTTTTCTAGATTATGTGTTCTGTCTTTTGCAAGTTTGGAATTTAGTTCAACAGCCTTGAGGTTGATGTGCATCATGCTGTTTTTAGGGAAGTATTTGCTCAGCATGCGATCGTATTCGGCTTTCAGATTGGCAAATCGGGCCGAGCTGCTTCCGTCTTTCTGCAGCAGCAGGTCCAGGTTGGCCAGGTAAAGTTCATGTGCCAGGGGAACGGCCGGTGAGGTGCGTTTTTTCAGTTCATCGAGTTGCTTGCTGTATTCGGCCAGTTTGTAGCGGTTGTAGATGCCTTCCGGGGGTATGCCGTCGTTATGTTCGGCAAATGAGCGGGTGTAGAAATAATGTGCCTCAATCTGGGTGAGGGAAGTTTCGCCCAAATAGCTCAGGTTTTTAATTATCCAGGCGTTGCCTACCCGGTGGGCCACATCAACACTGTCAATATCTCCCTTTTTGCCATAAGCCGCCACACGCAGCATGTGCAGGCGGGCATAACTGTTAAACCTTTCGGGTAATTCATTGGCCGGAATGCGTACGGTTTGCAATTTGCCTTCTACGGCATTGGTTTCTTTGTCAATAGCCCTTGACGCAATAAATGTTTCGTGCTCGCGCAGTAGCGCAAGGGCTTCGTTGGCAAAGCCTTGTCCAATCAACGCTTCGGCCAATGCCAATATGGTTTTTGCTTTTAGCGCTGGGTCGAGTGTTTCGGTCTGCTCTAATATAGTAAGGGCGTTGCCGGCAAGTTCCCGGCTAAGCCTGTAGTATCCGTATTGGTTGTAAACTTCTGCTACTTCGGTGAGGGTGGCCGCATGGCCGGGAGTGTTTTCGCCATAAACGGTAAGGCTAAGCTGAATGGCATTTTGCAGACTGCTCTCGAAATTGGTTAAAACCCCAATGGCCAGGTTGAATTTTGCATCGCGCACAAAATAGGGTACTTGCATGGCTTGCTGCCCCTTACTGGTGGTACGGTACTTATTAAGTGCGCTGAGAGCTTTATTGAATTTTCCGGAAGCGTAATATCGGTCGGCTTTGCTGAGGTGCTTTTGCGCTTTTTTAATAACCTTAGATGAGGCTTTATCCTGTGCTGATAAATTTACTGGGGCACAAGCTACAAGCACGATGATCGCCAACTTCAGCACGGTTTTCATAATCCTGACAGGTTAATCGACAATTAAATTACTGATTCAAGCTACAAAGCTAATAAAATTTAGGTTGGGTAAAAATGGTGGTTTCAGTTCTTTTTTAAAGACTGAAGCAGCATTTCAAGAACATAGCATGCGGCTTCGGCAACCGGTGTGCCGGGGCCGAAAACTCCGGCCACACCGGCCTGTTTTAAGACGTCATGGTCCGGGGGTGGTATAACACCCCCTGCGATAACTAAAATATCGGGTCGTTTAATGTTTTCCAATGCCCGGATAAGTTGTGGGATAAGCGTTTTATGTCCGCCTGCCAGGCTCGAAACTCCAACTACGTGTACATCATTTTCGGCGGCCTGCAGCGCTACCTCTTCGGGTGTTTGAAACAGGGGCCCGATGTCTACGTCAAAACCTACATCGGCAAAACCGGTTGCAATTACCTTAGCTCCGCGGTCATGCCCGTCTTGTCCCATTTTGGCAATCAATATGCGCGGTCTGCGGCCTTCTTTGCGGGCAAACGATTCGGACAGCTTGCGGGCTTTATTTAGTAAATCTTTGTTTTTCATAGCGCCAGAATATACACCGGTAAGGGTTTGTACGGTGGCCTGGTGTCGTCCAAAGGCTTTTTCCATGGCCTGCGAAATTTCGCCCAATGTAGCACGTTTACGTGCGGCTTCGATGGCCAGTTCCAACAGGTTACCGGTACCGGCTTGTGCCGCGCGTGTCAGGGCATCGAGGGCGGCTTGCGTTTCGGCTGCGCTTCTTTCGGCCCGCAGTTGTTGCAACCGTTCTGTTTGTTCGCGAATTACCGCTGCGTTGTCAACTTCCAGAATTTCGAAGTCGGGTTCATCAGGCACGCGGTATTTGTTTACGCCTACAATTACCTCCTCACCCGAATCGATTCGAGCCTGTTTGATGGCTGCGGCCTGTTCAATGCGCATTTTTGGGAGGCCGCTTTCAATGGCGCGGGTCATGCCTCCGGCCTGTTCCACTTCTTCAATGAGTTGCCAAGCCTGGCGGGTAAGTTGATGGGTTAGCCATTCCAGGTAATACGATCCGCCCGCGGGGTCAACTACGCGGGTTACACCGGCTTCTTTCTCCAGGAATAACTGGGTGTTACGGGCAATACGGGCCGAAAAATCGGTGGGTAGGGCTAGGGCTTCGTCCAGTGAGTTGGTATGCAGCGACTGAGTACCACCTAGTACAGCAGCCAGGGCTTCGATGCAGGTTCGGGCCACGTTGTTATAAGGGTCCTGAGCCGTGAGGCTCCACCCGGAGGTCTGGCAATGAGTGCGCAGCGCCAACGATTTGGGGTTAGCCGGGTTAAACGATTTCATAATTTTAGCCCACAGCAGCCGACCGGCTCGCATCTTAGCTATTTCGGTAAAAAAGTTCATGCCAATGCCCCAGAAGAACGACAGGCGGGGCGCAAAGTCGTCAATAGCTATCCCGGCTTTCAGTCCGGCTCTTACATATTCCATTCCATCTGCCAGGGTGTAAGCCAGCTCCATGTGAGCGGGGGCGCCTGCTTCGTGCATGTGATAGCCGCTTATGCTGATGGAATTAAACCGGGGCATGTGGCGCGCGGTGTAGGCAAAAATATCGGCTACTATGCGCATGGAAGGCTCGGGTGGGTAGATATAAGTGTTGCGCACCATAAATTCTTTCAGGATGTCGTTTTGAATGGTGCCGCTAAGCTGATGGGGTTGAATACCTTGTTCTTCGGCCGCTACAATAAAAAATGCCATGATTGGAATAACGGCTCCGTTCATGGTCATGGATACCGACATTTTATCGAGCGGAATGCCTTCGAACAACAGTTTCATGTCGAGCACGGAGTCGATGGCCACACCGGCTTTGCCCACATCGCCGGCTACGCGGGGATTGTCTGAGTCATAACCGCGGTGGGTTGGCAGGTCGAATGCCACTGAAAGACCCCGTTGCCCGGCCGCCAAGTTACGGCGGTAAAATGCATTCGATTCGCGGGCTGTTGAAAAACCCGCATATTGCCGGATGGTCCATGGCTTTACGGTATACATGGTAGCGTACGGACCCCGTAAAAAGGGGGGTATGCCGGCTGTAAAGCCAAGGTGTTCCACTTCGTGCAAATCGTTGGCCGAGTAGAAATATTTTCTCTCAGCACCTCCGCCTGGTTGGGCTGCGGGCATAAATTGGTTCCACGCAACTGAAGCAAAATCGGGTGTCATGCCTGCATCAGGTTTTGAAATTTTTTCCAGGCCTTTTCGGCCAACTGTGCCGTAATGCTTTCCAGATAATACGAACCGGCCAGCGGGTCGCTTACTTCATGAAGGCGGCTTTCTTCCTTAAGCAGCAGGGTAACGTTACGGGCTAAGCGCGACAGTTTTGCATCATCCTCGTGTTCGGGAACGACCGTCAGGGCGTTTGCGCCCCCTGCCACAGCGGCCATAGCCGATACGGTGCTTTTGATAAGATTGGCATGGGGCTGATAGGCTTCAGCAAGCCATGCAGGTGATAGTGTATGTATAAAGACATGATGGGGCTGGTAATGCCGCAACCCGAACGATTGAGCTACCTGAAACCAAAGCCACCGCAGGGCCCGCAAACGGGCTATTTCCAGAAAAAGGTCTGCTCCAATTTCAACTGCAAAACTCACAGATGTTACGAGTCGGTCGGGCGGATGATCAGTTGCCTGTAATTGCAGAACCAACATGACTGCCTGCCATAAAGCGTGAGCTATGGAGTTTGTATAACTTTGATTGGATGGAAGAGAAACTCCCAGTGTAAATAAATTATGTTGGTAGGCAGTGCTGTTGATAAGATTGTGTAAAACTTGTGGATGTTGTGGATAAGTGTTGAAGTAGAAGGTACCAGAAAGGGTGTGTGGCGCAAAATTTTTTTGCTTTAAGAATGATTCCAGTGCACGCACAAACGATTTATCTGGCTGTGGTATTGAAAATGCCAAATAACACCACGGCCATTCAATATTGTTCAGCAGCGGTTCGAATTGCGTTAGGTTATGTGGCAAGCGAAAAAAAATTCCTTCGGCACCTCCTTGCAGGTGTTGCAAAGCGTTGGTGTTGGCATTTTGTACATGAATTACTGTAACCTGCGGAGCATTGATGCAGCCTCCATGGCGGGTAATTAAAAATGATAACGGGCTGGTGTCGTAATAGGGTTTACCCTCTAAATCAGCTACTTGCCAGGCTAAAGCCGTTTCAGGGTCTTGTTTTTTTAATTCTTCCTGTGCCGCTTTTTTCCAATCGGTATAAGAAGCCGGCGGAAAATCGGCAAATAACAAATCGTGGCGGGTTTTCATCAGTGGCAAGATAATACGAGAAGCTGATAGTGCGCATCTGAGTTTTACAAAGCCGCCGGCAAACTTCAAAATATTACGGCTCCTGAGTACGTAATTTTTTTTAAAAAAGTCAAGCGTTAGGATGCTTGTTTTGTTAAAACCTTTTTCTTCATCTTTGTCTCCCTTTATCCGTAACGGAGAAACTTACTTCCAACCTTAACCACCATTGGCATGGTAGCTGATTGCACCACACTCTGGAATGATTGTCTGCAGATTATTCGCGAATCTGTGGGAGAAGAAAATTATAATACCTGGTTTCAACCCATTGTGCCCCTGCAGTTTCAGAATGATGTGCTTACCGTACAGGTTCCGTCGCAGTTTTTTTACGAGTGGCTGGAAGATCATTACGTTCCTGTCCTTCGCAAGGCTATAACGCAGGTGCTGGGGCCGGGTGCGCGCCTGGAGTATTCGGTGGTGGTAGACAGCGGCTCGCCATTAGCCCCGCCGGTAACGGTAAATTATCCTAACGGTTCAGGAGCCAAACGCGGCCCGGCAAACAATCATCTTTCTGATACCGACTATTCGCCTTTTTCGTTTAAGGCGCTTAACCCGCAAACCGTTCATTCGCGGCTTAACCCCAACTATACCTTCGATAACTTTGTAGAGGGCGATTGCAACCGCCTGGCCCGCTCGGCTGGTTTGGCCGTTGCAAAAAAACCGGGCACCACATCATTTAATCCGCTCATGCTGTACGGCGGTGTAGGAGTTGGTAAAACCCATCTGGTGCAGGCCATTGGCAATGATATTAAAGCCAATATGCCCGAAAAGATTGTGTTGTATGTTGACCAGAACGATTTTACCACACAGTTTCTGAACGCCCTGCAAAACCATAAGCTCCGGGAATTTCAAAACTTTTATTTGCAGGTAGATTTGCTTATTCTTGACGATGTACAGTTTCTGGCTGGTCGCGAAAAGACACAGGAAATGTTCTTCCATATTTTTAACCAGTTGCACCAGACGGGTAAGCAAATTATCATGACCAGCGATTGTCCGCCACGCGACATGAAGGGTTTTCAGGAGCGTTTGCTGTCGCGCTTTAAGTGGGGCCTTACGGCCGATTTGCAGGAGCCGGATTTTGAAACCAAACTGGCTATTATTAACCGGAAAATGCAGGCCGATGGCATTAGTATGCCTACTGAAGTAGCCGAATACCTGGCCTACAGCGTAGATACCAACCTGCGCGACATGGAAGGCGTGCTAAACTCGCTTATTTTCCATGCTACTTTATTGAAAAGAGAGATTGACCTGGAGCTTGCCCGCGAGGTATTGAAAAATATCATTAAAGAAATTCAGGCCGATGTAAGCGTGGACTTTATTCAGAAAACCGTAGCCGATTATTTTAAGGTGGATGTGGAGGCATTAAAAGGCAAAGCCAAAAAGCGCGAAATTGTAATTCCCCGTCAGGTGGCCATGTATTTCTGCAAGCGGTATACGCAGCTAACCCTGGCACTCATTGGTGAGAATTTTGGAGGGCGCGACCACAGCACGGTTATTCATGCGTTGGAGTCGGTTGAAGATATGATGAAAACCGATGCCCACTTTAAATCATCGGTTGAGGAACTGGGGCGCAAACTTAAACTGCGAATGAATTAGCCCGTCAGCGCAAAATAAAATTAAAGGGCAATATTTCGCTGCTGCTGTTCATGCCGTACATGTACACCCTTCCCTTGTATTTTTCAAAGAAGTCAATCACCTCTTGCGGGTCTTTTACCCGAAC
>FWPU01009248.1_pt1 | contig 15740 bp, 15 predicted proteins | sample 2228361 | NCBI WGS metagenome assembly FWPU01 (sample SAMEA103939777, study PRJEB20133) | metagenome
GAATTCGGAGAGGGGGCCATAGATTGACCAATGCTGTGCCCTTAAGCACAGGGGGTGAGGTCAGTCCGGCCTGGTCAGCTTCCAGCTACCCTCCCCCTCATCCCCTCGGCAAGCTCGGGGCAGGCCCTGACCTTCTCCCGCCAGGGGAGAAGGGACTTCCTGGCCCCTGGCGGGAGGGGACTGACTCTATCAAATCACAGGTGACACACCACTAGGAAGCCAGGCAGGTGGCCTGAGTTGATTGGCATACACCTGGCCCAATTTCCAGGTGGCACCTGCCCAACAGGGTAGCACGCGGCGCCCTCGCAGGTAGTACACTGAAGGTACAGGCCTCTCGCCTGAAAGGGGGCCTGCGTCACAGGAGTTGGCCCAGTTGCCCTCAGCAAAATACTCCGACCCTGCCCTCTTCCGGCGAATTCTTCAGCAGGCCAGGCCCTTCTGGCCGCATATCCTGGGCATTTTCCTGCTGGGCCTCGTCTCCACGCCGCTGACGCTGCTCAATCCGCTGCCGCTGAAGGTGGTTGTTGACAGCGTCCTTGGCCCAAGCCCGCTGCCCGGGTTCCTGGATGCCCTGGTGCCGGAGTGGGCGACGCGCTCTAGCCTGCGGCTGCTGGCCGTGGCCGCGGCGCTCCAGGTGCTCATCGTCCTGCTGACGCAGTTGCACGAGATGGCCGACTACGTGCTGCGGACGCGCACCGGCGAGGGCCTGACGCTGGCCTTCCGCTCCCGCCTCTTCCGGCACGTCCAGCGGCTGTCCTTCCTCTTCCACGATACCAGGGGCACGGCAGACTCCCTCTACCGCATCCAGTACGACGCCCCCTCCATCCGGGAGATCACGATAGGCAGCCTGGTGTCGCTGGTATCGTCCAGCGTCCTGCTGGTGGCGACCATCTACATCATCCTGCGCATCCACTGGCAGCTAGCGCTGGTGGCCCTGGCGGTGTCGCCCTTCCTGTTCCTGTGGGCCAGGCTGTACAACCTGCGCATGCGCAGGCGCTACCGGGCTGCCCGGGACCTGGAGAGCAACGCCCTCCAGGTGGTCCAGGAGGTGCTGGCCGCCTTCCGAGTCGTCAAGGCCTTCGGGCGCGAGGACAGCGAGCAGGAGCGCTTCGTGCGCAGGTCCAGGGAAGGCGTCCAGGCGCGCATCGGGCTGGCCGTGGCCGAGGGCCTGTTCGGCCTGGTGGTCAACCTGACCACGGCCATCGGCACGGCGCTGGTGTTATACATCGGCGTCCGCAACGTCCAGTCAGGCGCCATGACCCTGGGCGAGATGCTGGTGGTGCTGGCCTACGTGGCCCAGCTCTACTCCCCGCTGCGCACCATCAGCCGGCAGGTGGCGACGCTGCAATCGTCCCTGGCCAGCGCCCAGCGCTCCTTTGAGCTGATGGACGAGGCACCTGATGTCCAGGACCGGCCCGGTGCCAGGCCGCTGGAGCGCGCGGCTGGCGCCATCGAGTTCCGCGGCGTGACCTTCGCCTATGGCAGCAATGGCCTCGTCCTGGACGACGTGTCCTTCCGCGTGGCGCCGGGCACGCGGCTGGGCATCGCCGGCAGGACGGGCGCGGGCAAGACGACGTTGGTGAGCCTGGTGACCCGCTTCTACGACCCCACCGAGGGCCAGGTGCTGCTGGACGGCGTGGACCTGCGCGACTACCGCTTGGAGGACCTGCGCGACCAGTTCGCCATCGTCCTCCAGGAGCCGGTGCTGTTCTCCACCACCATCGCCGAGAACATAGCCTATGCCCGGCCAGGCGCTAGACATGATGAAGTCGTGGCCGCGGCCAGGGCGGCCAACGTCCATGACTTCATCGCCAGCCTGCCCAGAGGGTACGAGACCCTGGTGGGCGAGCGCGGCATGAGGCTTTCGGGCGGCGAGCGCCAGCGCATCGCCCTGGCGCGGGCCTTCCTGAAGGACGCCCCTGTCCTGGTCCTGGACGAGCCTACAAGCTCCGTGGACGTGGCCACCGAGGCCGGGATCATGGAAGCCATGGAGCGCCTGATGGCCGGCCGCACGACGCTTATGATTGCCCACCGCCTGAGCACGCTGGAGGTCTGCGACGCCTGGATAGAGGTCGAGAATGGCCGCATTGTCAGCGCCTCGGGCAACGTGGAAGTCCCCGGACTCAGGCGTTCTGGCCCGGCCTGGCAGCGGCCGGCTTAGGGCCGGCCTGTCCCCACCCCTCTAGCCCCAGCGCGGCGCCTCGTCGGGATTGATGCCCAGGGTGGTCCTGGCGACAAGCTCGTGGGCCAGCAGGGAGTTGGCCGGGTGGATGCGCCCCAGGCGCGTATCCCTGAACAGCCTCTCTATCTCCGCTTTCCTGAATATCCCGAAGCCTCCCGCCAGGTCCAGCGCCGTGTCCACCACTCGCCAGGAGCCTTCCACGGCCTTGTACTTGGTGCCCACGAGCTTGATGACCCAGCCGTGGTCGGCGCCCTCGCTCCACTCTCTGGCCGTCCTGTCGAGCTGCGGGCCGATGGCCTCCATGTCCATCACCATCTCGGCGGCCCTGTGCTGCACCTCGGGATGGTAGGCCATGGAGCGCGTAAGCCCCAGGGACTTCCTGGACTTGGCGGTCTCGATGGTCAGGTCCAGGGCGCGCTGGGCCAGCCCATAGTAGACGTTGGCGAACCCCAGTAGCGCCCAGGCGAATAGTAAAGGCACGGGGCCCGGTGCACATGTCCAGGAATGAGAGTTCTGGCCAGAGTATTTCGGAGCGTCTCCGCCACTTTGGACTAGTGGTGTGTCACCTGTGATTTGATAAAGTCAGTCCTCTCCCATCCAGAGCGAGGAAGTCCCTTTTCCCCTGGCGGGAGAAGGCCAGGGCCTACCCCCTCGGCTGTGCTGGGGGCATGGTCAGCCCCCTCTCTAGCTCTCCCCCACAGGGGGAGAGAACATAGTCCCTTCCCCCTTTGGGGGAAGGCTAGAGCCTGCCCCGAGCCTGCCGAGGGGAAGGGGGCTAGACCATGCATCAAATCACAGGTGACACACCACTAGTTATTCAAGACTATGTGGCAGCCTCAGGCCATGCTGTACCGCAGCCGGCGGGACAGGCTGAGGGGCCGTCACTGGCGCAGGACCAGGCTTCGGTCTATGTCCACGCCCAGGCCGGGCTTCTGGGGCACGGCGATGTAGCCGTCCCTGTCCACCAGCGGCGGGTCCTGCATGATGGAGAAGCGGTGGCGGTAGTCGCCGATGGGCGGGTCGTGCAGCAGCTCCAGAAAGGGCGCGTGCCGCCAGGAGGCTACCAGGTGCAGGTGGGCGATGACGCCCAGGTTGCCGCCGCCGTGGTGCGGCACCACGCGCTTGCCGAAGGCCTCGGCCAGCACGCCGACCTTGCGCAGCGCCGTCACGCCGTTGAGCACCATGCTCTCGGGCTGGAGGATGTCGTACACGCCCTGCTGGAGCATCTGGACGAACTCGTGAATGCCCACGTTGTTCTCGCCGCCGGCGATGGCCAGCTCCACCCGCTGGCGCAGCTCGGCAAGCTGGTGGAAGTAGTACCTGGGCAGAGGCTCCTCCAGCCAGTAGCAGCCCAGTACCTGTAGCTCCCTGGCCGTCTCCACGGCGCGGCGGAAGTCCCACTGCACTCCTGGCTGCCAGTCGCCCGAGGACTGGGCCTGGTTGGCGTCCACCAGGATGGCCATCCTGTCGCCCACGGCCTGGCGCACCCTCTCCACCAGCCGGATGTCCTCCTGCATGGTCTCGTAGTGAATGCGCAGCTTGAGGGCCTTCCAGCCCTGCTCCATTAGCTGCACGGCCAGGTCTGCCCGCTCCTCGGGCGTGGAGAGGCGTACCAGGCTGGCGTAGGGTATGGCCCTGTCCCTGCCCCCGCCCCAGAGCTTGTAGAGGGGCTGGCCGCAGGCCTTGCCGATGATGTCCCACAGGGCGATGTCCACGCCGGCCACGCCACGGTAGGGCAGGCCCTGGGCGTAGTAGCGCAGGCTGGCCGCGTGCTGCTCGACGTCGAAGGGGTCCTTGCCTACAAGCTGCGCTCGGACGGCCGGCAGGAGCGACGGGTCCATGCCGGGGCCTACGCCCACCAGTCCCTGGTCAGTATGGACCTCCACGCAGGAGCCGCCCCCGACCTGTATGCTCATCCTCCCCCCGGGGTTCCAGGCCGGCTCCAGCTCGCCCACGTCCTTGACCACCCGGAACTGCAGGATGCGTATGTCCGTGATTTTCAGCCGTGGTGTGTCGCTCATGGTCGCTATATCCCCATTATGTTGTACCCTGCGTCCACGTGGATGACCTCGCCGGTGATGCCGCTGGCGAGGCCGCTGCACAGGAACAGCGCTGTCCCGGCCACCTCCTCGACGGTGATGTTGCGGCGCAGGGGAGAGCGTTCGGCGTGGGCGCGTCTCATGTGCAGGTAGCCGCTGATTACCCGCGAGGAGAGGGTGTCCAGCGGCCCGGCGGAGATGGCGTTGACCCGGATGTTATGCTGGCCCAGGTCGTAGGCCAGCAGCCGTACCTCGTTCTCCAGGGCGGCCTTGGCTGTGGCCATGACGTTGTAGCCGGGGAACACGCGCTCCGACGCCTGGAAGGTGAGGGTCACGATGCTCCCGCCGCCGCTGGCCTGCATCAGCGGCGCGCCGTGGCGGGCTATGGCTACCAGCGAGTAGGCGCTGATGTCCAGCGTCAGCTTGAAGCTGTCCCGCGGCGTGTCCACGAAGCGCCCGCCCAGGTCCTCACGGTGGGCGAAGGCGATGGAGTGGACGATGATGTCCAGGCAGCCATTGAAAGCCTCGCTCACCTTCTTGAAGGCGGCTGCGATGTTCTCGTCGGAAGCAACGTCACACTGGACAAGCGGCACGTCGCCCAGGGTGGCGGCCAGCCTGGCCACGCCCTCCCGCACGCGCTCGTTCTGGTAGGCAATGGCAAGCCTGGCGCCGGCCCGATGCAGCGCCTGGGCGATGGCCCAGGCTATGCTGCGGTGGTTGGCCACTCCGAAGACGACGCCCGTCTTGCCTGCCAGGTCAATAGGGTACATGGCTCTCCTCCTGGTGGTTGGCGCCTAGCATTGTAGGGCCAAAGGCCAGCCTCGGCAAGCCTGCTGCCGGGGGCCGCCATTGCGCAAGGACGGCGCTGGCGCTACACTCAGCATAACCTCATCGTGGGAGGCAGGCCATGGCTATCAGGATCGGCGTGGGTTTTGGTGGCTGGCCCTTTGCCAGGCAGGACCCGGCGCTGCTGTGGCAGTACGTGGACGCCGCCGAGGCCCTGGACATTGACTCCATCTGGCTCAGCGACAGGGTGGTCTCCCCGGCGCTGAACATGGAGCCGCTGGTGGCCCTGGCCTTCGTGGCGGCCCGCACCAGGAGGCTGAAGTTCGGCACCAGCGTGCTGGCGCTGCCCCTGCGCCATCCGACCATCGTGGCCAAGGAGATCGCCACGCTGGACTTCCTCTCCGGCGGGCGCGTGCTGCCGGCCGTGGGCCTGGGCAGCGACGACGACCGCGAGTTTGAGGCCTGCGGCACGTCCCGCGCCGCCAGGGCCGGCCGCACCGACGAGGCCATCCTGGTCCTGCGCCGGCTTTGGGCCGAGGACAGGGTGACCTTCCACGGCAAGCACTTCACGCTGAACGAGGTGTCGCTCCAGCCCAGGCCAGTCCAGAAGGAGCTGCCGCCCATCTGGATAGGTGGCCGCAGCGACGCCGCCCTGCGCCGCGTCGCCCGCCTGGGCGATGGCTGGCTGGCGTCGCAGACCACGCCCGAGGAGATAAAGGCCGGCATCGCCAGGATCAACCAGTGGGCCGTCGAGTATGGCCGCGAGATCGAGCAGGACCACTTCGGCGCGCTGTTCAGCTACTGCATCGCCGACAGCCGCCAGGAGGCGCAGCGGCTGGCCGGGCCTTACATCCTGCGCCGCCGTACCGACGTGGACTACCTCGCCTTCTCGGCCCTGGGCACGCCGGAGGACGTGGTCGCCCTCCTGGAGAGCTACATAGCCGCCGGGGCCACCAAGTTCGTGGCCCGCCCGGCCTGCCCGCCAGAGCTGGTGCAGGGGCAACTGGAGCTGCTGGCCCGCCAGGTAGTGTCCCGGTACCATCGCCCGCGCCAGGCCGTATCCCCCGGCGCGGCCTGACGCGCTGGCAGACCTCACCCCCGTAGCCCCCTCGCCACGTGTGGAGAGGGAGGCCAGAGCTCAGCCGACGCTGTGCCCTTGAACTCCGGGGAGGTGAGGTCCTGCAGCGCTTGCCCTGACACCTCCACTCCCTCGAAAATTGTCATGCCGTAAGCCCGGCGGCCCTGGGCCAGCATTCCTCACGCGGCCCAAGCCCTTCCTCATGCGTGCCTCACCTGCGCTGGGGTACCCTTCGGGTGTCGCGCCATTTCTGGACGTGCGCCCAAGCAGCACTGATTGAAGGTATGCTAATTTGCTAAATGGGTATTTTCATCGCGGGACGATGCTGGTGCAGCTCCACATTCGCCTGGGCCACGGCCAGAAGATTGCGCTGTTCATCGCCCTCAGCGTCCTCATCTTTGTCAGCATGACGCTGGCGCACCCGGCGCTGAGCGGGCTGGGGGGCTGGGTGTACGTGGGCGCCTTCTTCGTCAGCGCCATCAGCAGCGCCACCGTGGTGCTGCCGGCGCCCGGCCTGGCCGCCGTCCTGGCCGTGGCCCCCGAGTTCGACCCCCTGTGGCTGGGAGTGGCCGCCGGACTGGGCGGGACGCTGGGCGAGCTGACGGCCTACTGGCTGGGCGTGCATGGCAGGCAGCCCCTGGAGCGTGTCCGGCCCCACCGACTGGTGCACTGGGCCGAGAAGCACTTCGGCGGCCCCGTGCTGTTCCTGTTCGCCGCCGTGCCCTTCCTGCCCATGGACGTGGCCGGCCTGGCGGCGGGGATCGCCCGCTATCCCCTGCCCAGGTTCCTGCTCTTCGTGGGCGTGGGCAAGGTCATCAAGATGGTATTCCTGACCTACGCAGCCGCCTACTCCTGGGCCTGGGCGGAGCCCTGGCTGGAGCGGCTGATCGTGTAGCGTGGAGGGTTGTAACGTATGGTGATTCACCCCCCACGTGGCCCGGATTGTGGTGGAGAGGGGCAGGGGTGACCAGGGCCATCATGGACGACAGGTGGGACATGCTGGCCCAGCGCTTCATCCAGTAGCGCCACTGGACTGTTTGCCCCGGCAGTGTTTAACTAAATATGCCGCTGACACATAGAGGGGATGCAGGTCGTAGCACCGGGGATGCCCGGACACGCTGAAGAAGGGGTGCAAGTGACCATGAGCCGAGTTTTCAATCAGGCCATAGCGGGCGTCATTGTCGTGGCTATCGGGGTGCTGCTTCTCATCGGCACCCTGGACGTAGTGGACCTGGGCACCGTGGCCAGGTGGATACCCTCGCTGTTCATTCTGCTGGGACTGTGGAGGCTGGTGGCCAGCGGCTTTACCAACGTGCTGGGGCCGTTTATCATCATAGTCGTCGCGGCCCTGGTGCAGCTTGCGGTGCTGGGTGTGGACATCGGCCAGTGGTGGCCCGTCCTGTTGATTATCATCGGGGTAGGCATGCTGGTGGGCTGGCAGCGTGTCCGTGGGGTGGGGCACCAGAACGCCAGCACTAACACTGTAAACGCCGTTGGCATCTTTGGCGGCCCCACACTGCGGGTCACCTCCCAGGGCTTCAAGGGGGGACAGGTCACCGCCTTCATGGGCGGCGTGGACCTGCCTGCGCGAGGCCAGGGTACCAGACCGGCCAGCCGTCATAGATGCCACCGTCATCTTCGGCGGGGCTGACATCAAGGTGCCGCCGGAGTGGAATGTCAAGCTGGACGCCCTCACGCTCTTCGGCGGGAGCGAGGACGAGAGGCGCCAGCCAGCGGTCGTCTCGGGCGATGGGACGCCAGACCTGGTGATAACCGGCCTGGTCCTCTTCGGCGGCATTTCCATCAAGGACTAGGCGTGGCGGCACCATGTCACGGGTCCCAGCTTCATTGAGGGTAGTGCCATGACAACTCAAAGGCTCCACAGGAGCAGCAAGGACAGGATGCTTTTCGGTGTGGCCAGCGGCATGGCCGAGTACTTCGACGTGGACGTGACGCTGGTGCGCCTGCTATGGCTGCTGTTCATCTTCGCCACGGGAGGCGCTGGCATACTCCTCTACATCGCGCTGGCCATTATCATGCCCAGGGAGGAGACCACGGCGACGGAGCCGCGAGACGTGATACGGGAGAACCTGGAAAGCATGCCTGGCGAGGCCGCCGAGGCCGGCCGGCGCCTGGGCGAGGCGGTGCGCGGCCCCGCGACGGAAGGCCAGCAGGCCCAGCCCTCGCCCACTGGCGAGCGACGGCGCCGCAATACCCTGGCGCTGGTACTGATCACCATCGGCCTGATATTGCTCACCATCAACCTGGGCTGGTGGTCCTGGTTCAGGTGGGACATATTCTGGCCGCTGGTGCTCATCGCCATTGGCGTCGCCATCATCGTGGTGCGCTACAGGAGGAGCTGATGGCCGGGCAGCCGTCTACACCGCGTCGGTCCAGGGGAGGGATACCTGTTTTCGCCATAGTCCTTGTACTGCTGGGGGTGCTGCTGCTATTGCAGACCACCGGCGTCGTACCGTGGGGCATATGGGGCATTCTGTGGCGCTTCTGGCCGGTCATCGTCATTGCCATTGGCATTGAGCTGCTGCTGGGCAGGTGGTCCCCTGTGCTGGCCGGCGTGCTGGTAGCCGTGCTGCTGGTGGGAGCCGTGGCGGCCGCCGTGGGCATCGCCATGGCCCAGGAGGAGGACGAGGTGGTAGCGACACTGGCTGAGCCCCTGGGCGACCTGCGCAGCGTGGACGTGCGCCTGGTCTTCGGCGCCGGCAACCTGACCATCAGGTCGCTGCCGGCTGGCTCGCCCAACCTGGTGGAGGGGCGGTTCGAGGACCGTGGCGCCGAGGTGGCCCTGACGCGCACTGGCGAACGGGGGGAGCTGCGCATCGAGATGGGCAGCCGGCGCTGGTTCCAGTCTTTCGGCGCTGGGGACTGGGACATCGCCCTGTCGCCAGTCCCCCGGCTGGCCCTGGACATGGACGGCGGGGCCGCCGACATGCGCTGGGACCTGCGGGACCTCCAGGTCGCCAGCCTGGACGTGGACACCGGCGCCGCCGACGTGGAGCTGGTCATGCCGGCGCGGGCGGGCCAGACCCAGGCCCGCATTGACGGCGGCGCCGCCAGCATCTCCATAACCATCCCCGAAGGCGTCGCCGCCAGGATCAGGAGCGACTCGGGCCTGTCGTCCATAAATGTGGACACGCGGCGCTTTCCCAGGGCCGGGGACGTCTGGGAGTCGCCGGACTTCGGCTCGGCGGCCAACCGGGTGGAGCTAGAGCTGCACCTGGGCGCCTCCAGCGTCAGCGTGCGGTAGTACTGCGGCAACCTGGGCTTGATGGGCCGTTTCCCCCTCACCCTTTCGGCAGGCCCAGAGCTTGCCCCGAGTCCACCGGGGGGCAGGCCCGCCAGGGGAGAGGAAATACCCCTTCTCCCTTGACGGGAGAAGGCCGGAGCCTGCCCCGAGCCTGTCGAGGGGATGAGGGTGAAGCCTTCCATCGAGACTATGTTGGGCAGTACTGGGCAAGTTATGTCGGTGGCAAGAGGAGACCAGCGGAATGTCAAGGCCAGGGCCTGTGCCGGAGCATACCCACCCCATGGCCGGGGTGGAGAACTACACGCCGCCTGAAATCGCGCGGCTGGTGGAGTCGCGGGGCGTGACCAAGGCTAACGCCCCGGCGCTGGACACGCTGGCGCTGGGCGTGCTGGCTGGGGCCTTCATCGCCCTGGGTGGCGTCTTCTCCACCATCATCAGCAGCCACTCGACGCTGGGCTTTGGGCCTACGCGCATGCTGGCCGGAGCTGGCTTTTCCCTGGGCCTCATCCTGGTGATTGTCGCGGGCGCCGAGCTTTTCACCGGCAATAACCTGGTAGTCATGAGCTGGGTCAGCCGGCGCATCACCCTCAAGAAGCTGCTGCGCAACTGGGGCATAGTCTACGTCGGCAACCTGCTGGGGGCGCTGAGCATCGTGGTCATGGTGTACTACGCCCGCTGGTGGGCGCAGGACGGCAACGGCGTCGGCGCCACGGCGCTGACCATAGCCAGCTCCAAGGTGGGCCTGCCCTTCGAGGTCGTTTTCGTGCGCGGCATCCTGGCCAACGCCCTGGTGTGCCTGGCCGTGTGGCTGGCCGCCGGCGGGCGCACCGTCATAGACAAGGTGCCCGCCATCGTTTTCCCCATCGCCGCCTTCGTGGCCGCCGGCTTCGAGCACAGCATCGCCAACATGTACTTCATCCCCCTGGGCATGCTCCTCAGGGACAACGCCGAGGTGCTCCAGGCTGCCGGGCTGGCCGCCGACCAGGTCTCCAGGCTCACCCTGGCCGGCTTCCTGAGCAACCTGCTGGCCGCGACGCTGGGCAACATCCTGGGAGGCAGCCTGCTGGTGGGCCTGGTGTACTGGGCCATCTACCTGCGGGGCAAGAAAGGCGCGCTGGCCTGAGCCAGGGGCCTCAAGGTCGCCCTTGACCTGGTGGCACGCGGCATATACCCTGTTGGCATCAAACCAGTGAGGTGCCGACATGCCCGCGCGCAAGCCCGAGGAAATCCATCCCCTGTTTGCCCAGGCCTTCAACTCCGGGAAGGCGGACGCAGTCCTGGCCCTGTACGAGCCGGGTGCGGCCATGGTCCCCGCACCAGGGCAGGTCGTGACCGGCAAAGAGGGCCTGCGCTCTGCCCTGGCAGGCTTCCTTGCCACCAGGGGGAAGATAGACATCAGCACCGAAAGCGTGGTCAACGCCGGCGACATAGCCGTGCTGCACGCTCGCTGGAGCCTCGCCGGCACGGGGCCGGACGGCAAGCCCCTGAGCATGTCTGGCAGGAGCACCGAGGTAGTGAGGCGCCAGCGCGACGGCACCTGGCTCTACGTCGTGGACATCCCCGACGACTCGGCGAGGTAGTGCCCGGGGCTACCTGCCCCTGGCCGCGGCCTCCACGTACTCCAGGCGGATCCTGGCGGCCACGGTGCCGATGACGTAGTGGCCCACCGAAAGGGTGCCCACCTGGGTGCAGAGGTTGAAGCCCTCCCAGCGGGGGATGCCGTACTCCTGCTCCATCCACAGGACCAGGTCGGCGTAGGCCCGCGCTACCGAGCGCTCCATGGGCGTGCCGGTGGCCACCGTCATAAGCTCCTGGGGCGAGCGGATGCGCGGCCGCTCTATAGTCTTGCCCTTGAGGAGGTCCACCCTGATGGTCACCGTGGCTGGCATCTCCAAGGCCGTGCCGCATAGCTCGCCGTCGCCCTGGGCCGCGTGGACGTCGCCCAGGTGCAGCAGCGCGCCCGGAATGAACACCGGCAGGAACAGCGTGTTGCCCTCGGTGACCTCCTTGATGTCCATGTTGCCGCCCCAGGGGCCGGCCGGGCCGGTGGTGGGCACGCCCATCTCTGGCGCCGTGCCGATGGTGCCTATCATGGGGGCATAGGGTACGGCGACGGTGGAGCTCCACCACACCTTGCCGTCGCGGACGGGGCAGATGCGCGTCCCGTGGGGCACGTCCAGGCCCAGGTACTCGCCCAGGCCGCCGGGGCCGCCCGTACGGCTGGCCGCCTGGCCCAGCCGCGCCTCGATCTTCTGGATGTGGACGGCCAGCGAGTCGCCCTTCTCGGCCCCCTGGACATAGATAGGCCCCGACTGGGGGTTGCCATAGGGCATCTTCTTCGTATCGCGCCGGTCGCCCTCCTTGCGTATCTGGCCGGAGAAGGCGTCCTCGGTCTCCACCGTCACCGTCTCGCCCGGCTCGATGGTCAGGGCCGGCGGGTTATGCCTGCTGATCTCGTAGTACAGCTTGCCCAGCTTGAGGTATTTCATGAAGTACTCTCCACCGTTACTCCATCCTGAATTTTAACACCTTCTGGCAGTGCCGCCGCCACTTCAGCGACGCCTCCTATCCCCGCTACCCCCGCCTGCCCGTGCTGGCCTGCCGGGGGTATGAGAAGGAGATAGCATCTCCTGCAACCCATGGCTAGTAGTCTGTCACATGTGTTTTGATGCATGGTCTAGCCCCCTTCCCCTCGGCAGGCTCGGGGCAGGCTCTGGCCTTCCCCCAGCGGGGGAAGGGACTATGTTCTCTCCCCCTTTGGGGGAGAGCTAGAGAGGGGGCCAAGCCTGTCATCAAAACACAGGTGACACACCACTAGGACTGCTTCCGGCTGACAGCCCGTCTGACCGCCTCGGCCACGTCGTCGGCGGTGAGGCGATAGGCCTGGAGCAGCTTGTCCGGGGTGCCTGACTCGGCGTACCCATGCAGCGCCACCGACTCCACGGGCGTCGGCAGCTTCCGGGCGAGGAGGTGGGACACCAGGCTACCCAGTCCGCCATTGATGTAGTGCTCCTCCGCCGTGACGATGGCACCGGTCTTCACGGCGGCGTCGAGGATGGCGGTCTCGTCCAGTGGCTTGATGGTCGCCATGTTCAGCACAGAGCAGGATATGCCCTCGCCGGCCAGCCTGTCAGCGGCCTGGAGGGCGGCATAGACCATGATGCCGCAGGCGATGATGGCAGCGTCATTGCCCTCCCGCAGCGTCTCCGCCTTGCCTAGCTGGAACTTGAAGCCGTCCTGGTGGACAACAGGCGTCGCCGGACGGGAGAGCCGCACGTAGCAGGGGCCATTGTAGTCCAGGATGGCCCGTACCGCCTGGCGGGTCTCCGGGGCATCGGACGGCACGATGACGGTAAAGTTGGGCAAGGCGCACATGATGGCGATGTCCTCTATGCTCTGGGCAGACACGCCGTCCTCGCCGGTGATGAGGCCGCTGTGGGTTGCCACCACCTTCACGTTGAGCCGTGGCTGGGAGACCGACACGCGGAGCTGGTCGTAGGGGCGGCTGGTGGCGAACACCGCGAAGGTGCTGACGACAGGCACCTTGCCAGAGGCCGCCATTCCCGCCGCCACGCTCACGATGTTCTGCTCCGCCGCGCCAAAGTCAAAGAAGCGGTCCTGGAACTTGGCCCCGAAAAGGTTAGCAAAGGTGGACTTGTTCAGGTCTCCGCCCAGGACGACCAGGTCAGGGTAAGCCTGGCCCAGTTCGGCCAGCGTCTTTCCCGCTTCTTCCCTCGTGGAGGCCATGACAACCATCGCTCTTCCTCGGTGTATGGTCTTTCTCAGCGCCGAGTCCCAGGCTTACCCGATTTCCTCCAGGGCCTTGGCAGCCTGCTCTTTGCTAGGGGCCTTGCCATGGAAGTCCGGGTTGTTCTCCATGAAGCTGACGCCCTTGCCCTTGACGGTCCTGGCGACGATGGCAGTGGGAGCACCTTTTACCCTGGAAGCCTCGTCCAGGGCGCCAAGTACCTCTCTGAAGTTGTGGCCGTCTATCTCCAGGGTATGCCAACCGAAGGCGCGCCACTTATCGGCCAGCGGCTCCAGGTCCATCACCTGGTAGGTCCAGCGGTCGTTCTGGATGCCGTTGCGGTCCACGATGGCCACCAGGTTGTCCAGCTTAAAGTGGGCCGCTGACATGGCAGCCTCCCAGACCTGGCCCTCGTCGCACTCACCGTCGCCCAGCATGACATAGACCCGCGTTGGGCGGCTGTCCAGCCGCGCCGCCAGCGCCACCCCTACGCCGAAGGAAAGTCCCTGGCCCAGCGAGCCGCCCGACATCTCCACACCGGGCGTCTTGATGTGGGCATGCCCCTGGAGGCGGCTGTTGATCTTGCGGAAGGTCAGGAGCTCCTCTTTGGGGAAGTAGCCTGCTTCCGCCAGGGCGGCGTAGAGCACCGGGCAGGCGTGGGCCTTGCTCAGGATGAACCGGTCCCGGTCGGGCCAGGATGGCTCGTAAGGCCGGTGCCTGAGCACACGGAAGTACAGGGCCGTAACGAGTTCCACCGCCGAAAGAGAGCCGCCAGGATGTCCGCTGCCGGCCTCGGCGGTCATGGTGATAATGCTGCGTCGCAGGTTCCTGGCTAGGCCTTTCAACTCTTCCAAGTCTTGCGCACCCTGAGAAAATTCTGGCGCGTTGCCAGCTACCGATACGCCACCAGAGGTAGTGGTGAATCTGTGGCCATCATCGCTGAAACACACTGTACTTCAACCTCCTGGCCGCGGTGGCCGTATTATAGCAGCGGCGCCCACCAGCCGCTAGCAGCAGACTGCCATGCCTTGCAGTCGGCTGTCACTGCACTCCCAGGGCGTTCCTCACCTGCTCCATAGTCTGAAAGTCCGGCGCAAAGACGAGCCGCGTCAGCAGGCCATTTACGTCCACATAGATGCTCTGATTAGCCAACACCATCGCCTGGCTGGTCGGCGTGTCGCCTACCTGCTGCCACTGCGCCCTGGTACGAGTGCTGGTGAACTCCAGGAACGCATCGAAGAACTCGTGGGCGTCCTCCTCCGTGTCCCAGGCAATCTGGCTTGCCAGCACGGTCCGGGAGTCTGGCCCCTGGAAGAGAGAGTAGGCATCGCCTCCCCAGCCCTCGGCGGCCTGGGAAGCCTTCTCAGGCTCAAGCACCGACTCCAGGTACGCCAGAAGAAGCAACTCGCCCAGGGTGTCCTGCCGGACAAGACTCCAGCCCTCGCCCAGGACGCCCATGAGGTCAGGCAACTGCACCGGGGCGGGGTCCTCCCCGGAGATGTACTTTTCGGGATGCAGCACCTGCTCTGTGGACTCCGGCACCTCCTTGAAGGCGGCGTTGATCCCCGACCAGCCATTGGCCTGGAGGTAGAGGCCGAACACGAACTGGCTGCCCTCCTGGTAGGGAAAGACTATCGTCCTTCTCAATATGTGGGGCGCCGCCTGGAAGTTTTCCATGGACAGGTTTTCGGACTCCTGCATCACCTCGGCCTGCTGTGCCTGGGTCAGGTGTTGCAGCATGTACAGCCCCTCGGAAAGGGTGGCGTCGCCCTCTACCAGGGCCTGGAACGCGTAGAGCTTGTCGCTGTTGCTTTCCAGCGCCTCGCTGGTAGCGTGGATGTCAAAGTGCTGCTGCTGAAGCCCGTGGGTGAACTCGTGGGCGTAGGTCAGCATGTCTGACGCCCGGAACTCCGGGCCGTCCTGGACCACGTACAGCTTTTCTTCCTCTGTATCGAAAAACCCCACCACAACTTCATTGTACAGGTCAATGTACATTTCGAAGAGGTCTGTGCCAGGCTGAAGGACTCCCAGGGTTATATACAGCTCCTGCAAGTCCTCCATGTCTTCTCGGTCCTCTTCGAAGTCCTCTCGCAGGTGGGCTTCCAGCTCTTCTCTGGTGATAGTCTGCTGTTCTATCTTCCTTACCATGAAAAGCTGACGCAGGGCGGACACCTGTGAGGCAATCCTGTCCAGGGTGGCCGCCAGGCCCTCTGCTTCGGGGGTGGGAGTCCGCGTCGGTATAGCCACCGTGGGCAGGATTACCCGCCCCGGATTGAAGGTCGGGACAGGCGTGGGAGTGGAGACAGGGACAGGCGCCGGAGTGGAGGTAGGCGAAGGCCGGGGAAGAGGGGTCGGGGAAGGTGCCTGGGTGGCCGTGGGCGAGGGTACAGGAGTCGGGGTGTCGGATACGGCGGCAGGCGGCGCTTTGCCAGTACACGCCGCCAGCAACAGGACCACGAAGGGCAGTACCGATAGAAGCCTCAAACGCCCCTCAACCCTGCTGACCAGTAGTTCATGCACTGCGCAGTCAGTATGAACAACCTGCGCTGGTTTGTCAAGTTTGGGCCTCAGGCGGTATCTGTTTCAGTTTAGTGGGTAAGAAGGGTAAGCCAAGGAGTGCAGGGCTTGCACCCAGGGCCGAC
>FWPU01009251.1_pt1 | contig 15739 bp, 15 predicted proteins | sample 2228361 | NCBI WGS metagenome assembly FWPU01 (sample SAMEA103939777, study PRJEB20133) | metagenome
GTCCTCCGCCAGCGGGGGACGGGGGGATGTCGGCGCTACTTTTCGGATAGGCTCTAAGTCTCACTGTTCACGCTGATAGACGCCGCTTCTCTGCGCATGTTCGGTCACTGGAAAAGCGCAATTTCACCCGGCGACCAGACCCTCCCTCTTTACCACCGCAAAGTCCCGCCCTCTGACGCGCTATCATATCGCACCAAGCCGGGGAAAATCGGCAGCCCGGCGGCGTCCGCCGAAGTCCAACCCGACCGGCGATTAACAAACCTGTAAAGCCCATGCCCGTGCTGGCGAGAAACTGACGGCGGGTGATGCCGGAGCCTTTGTGGTTGCTGTTTGGTTGAATCACGTGGACCTCCCAACCTCAGCGGTCGCCAGCACTTCATTCTCGAGGAACCGCGCTGTATAGCGTATTGCTTCCTCGACGTCATCTGCCGTCAGGTGCGGATAAGCCGCAAGGATGTCGTTCCGCGACGCGCCACCTGCGACCAGTGACTGCCTCGACTTCCTGCTCCTGTCCACTTGCGTCGCGCACAGGAAAGCGAATAATGGCTTCAGGAGTAGATGTCACTTGTCCGATGATCATGGTTTGACTCCCACGAATCGTCCCCCGATACGTCCGACGGCAGGATAGCCGATACGCATGGCATAAAGCGCTGCGCCTTCGTGTTTGGCGTGCAAAAGTTTAGAAGGAGTTAAGTAATCATCGCCAATTTCGTAATCCCCAGTCTCGATGTCAATGACCAGATACTTGCCTTCGTTACCCGTTTCAACTTTCGCTCGGATTTCCTGCTCGTAAATCGCTTTGCCGCGCTGGGCGACTTCTTCGGGTGTGTATTGTAGATACGACACGAAAATCACCTCCCTCGCATATTGTAATGCAATCTGCGAGATTGCGCTACCGCTGCTCCGCCACCGTTGCTACCACCCGCACGACGCGGTCTTCGCAGGCTGCCCAGACCGCGCCGTCGCGGGTTGTGGTCACTTTCCGCACGGTGGCGGGAACGTCCTTCAGGGGAATGGCAAGCCAGCGGTGTCCGTCAAACGCCATGAGTCCGGCGTTCCACAAGCCAACCCACAGACGCCCGGTGGTGTCGCGGTCGCTGCTGCGCAGCAGCGGTCCTTCGTCTTCGGGTCCGCGAAAGTGCGTGGCGAGATAGACCCACTCGCGCCGCCAGAATTCGGGCGGGTTCCACCAGCGCGGTCCCGACAGCCACCACGCCTTGCGGAACGAGGCGCGGATTTTCGGGTTGGGGGGAAGAAAAACTTTGCCGTCAAATTGCTGCACGCCGTACCAGAGTTGCCCCGTCGCGTCGTGCCAGAGTTGTAGGTTCTCTTCTTCGGACTCATCATGTGGAGACAGTCCGCTGTCGGGCGCGACCTGCTGCCAGTAGCGCGTCAGGGAGAATTTGTTCTCAGCGGCTTCGTTCTTGAACTCGCGTTCCTCGTTCGCGTCGGCTTGCCACGGCTGATTCCATTTTCGGTGCGCGCTGCGCCAGATGCCGGGCGGCAGGGCGAGTTTCTCCCGTCCACGGGCGGGAACGTAAGCAATGTAATCATTTCCCTGCTGCCGACACACGATGCCTTCGCAGATCGCCCACACCTCGCTCTGATGCAGGAACAGTTGCTCAAAGTCGGACGACAGCGCAGGCGGCACGGGCGTCTCCTCCGCAACTTTTCCATCCTTCCAGACCGACACCGCAAGTTCATCAGAGACAGCGTCGCTGCCCACCAGCCAGATTTCGCCTGATGGAGTCGGTAATGCCGAGTGTGGATGCATGGGATTGCCGTCCGACTCCGCTGTGCCCGGCAGAAGAGACGAACCGCCGTCGGGTTTGAGGAACCACACGCCTCTGGCTCCGGCTGCTGCGCATACCCGATTGTCGGGAAGCGCCTGAAGATCGTACACGTCGGGAATCTGCCACGTCGTGACGTGAATGCGGTCGGTCGGCTCGGGCGCGTAGCGAGTGTGCACGAAGTCCGTAATGTCGTTCCACAGCAGATAAAGCGGCACGCGGCGGCGCAGTTCGACGAGCAGTTCCTTGGCTTCCTCCATGCGGTTGAGTTGCCGCAGGGCGCGGAAGCGTCGGACGAGCACGCCGTCCATGTTGGGGCGGAGTTTCAGCGTCTCTCGCGCCTGCTCGTCAACGGTGTTCCACTCCTTCGCCAGCGTCGCCTGATACACCGCCTCCGCATGAACGGCGGCTCTGGGATTCTCCTTCCACAGGCGCGAGAGCGGGTTGCCTCCGCCGAGCAAGTCCGGCGGCGCGAGGTCGAGCAGTTCGCGCGCGGCGATGTCATCAAGGAGCCTGCGCTTCAAATCCGCCAACGCGACGTAAGGCAATCGCCAGTCTCGTCCCCGCCGCGCGGCGGCAATGAAAAACACGCGCGCGGCAGCAAGTTTCTTCTTCTCCAAAGCGTCCACGCCCGCGAGACAGAGAGCCACCGTCGCCGCGCTGCCCGAACTCTGTGCGGACAGCGATTGCGCTGCCTGTTCCGCCGCCTTGCGCTGTTCGGGGTCAACGGCGTTCCGCTCCTGCCGTCGGTACGCCAACTCCCGTCCCCCCACTCCCACCACCACGCCCACCGCGAACACCACAAGACTCAGAACCACGAAGTTCTGTCTGGTAGATGACTGTGAGAGCATGGATGACCACTCCTTAGCCCTGCGTCCTTTTCTGTATGACAGGGTTGGCTGTATTATAAGGTGGGCAGTGGAATGTGTCAAATTTGCCAAAACACCCTCAAATCAGTTACAATGAGGGCAATGCGAATCCTGTCCACCGACGACGACCAGACGACGAAACTCGTGCTTCTGCTGCAACTCAGCCAGCGCACCGAGGTGCGGCTTGAAGCGATAGGGGAGTTGTCGCGTCGGCGCGGGCGGGAGGCATTGGCGGCGTTGAGCGCGGCGTTGCACTACAAAGATGTCGTAGTGCGCGTTGCAGCGGCGCGGGCGTTGGGTGACATGCGGGACGAGTACGCCGTCGGACCGCTGCGCACGGCGTTAGCTGATGACGTGACTTCTGTGCGACAGGCAGCAGCACAGGCGTTGCTGCGCATCGGGACGGTGGTTGCGGAAGGCGTCGTACGGGCGAGCCTGCAATCGTCGGATGGGCGCGTGCGGCAGGCGGCGCTGTGGACGCTGACGCAGATGAACGATGAACGCGCCGCCGAGTTTCTGTCCGGACTTCTGCGCGGGCGGCGCGAAACGATTGAGCGCATGATGACGTGGGTTGCGCCGATGTTGGGCGAGTCGCGTACACTGCACGTTCTCGCTCTCGTCCTGCGCGCCAGCAACTACATGAGGCGGCGCGGCGCGCTGTGGGCAATGAGCAGCGTCGGCGGTCGGCAAGCCGTTGAGCGTTGTCTCATTTCTTTGAACGACGTTCACGCCGAAGTGCGCCGCGCTGCTGCGCACACACTGGAGCGAATTGGCGACGAGCAAATCATCGAGCCGTTCATCGCTGCCATGCGCGACAGCGACGCCGAAGTGCGCCGCGCCGCCGTCCGCACCCTTGCGAAGTTTGGCGACGAACGCACGTTTCAACCATTCCTCTACGCGCTCAACTACCGCGATAAGTCCGTCCGTCAATACGCCGCCGAAGGTCTGGGCAAAATCAGCAACCTGCGCGCGGTGGACGCGCTGTGCACCGCGCTGAAAGACAGCGAATCCAACGTCCGTCGTGCCGCCGCGCAGTCGTTGGGCAACATCGGACACCGCGCCGCGCTGCCCGCGTTGCGCGAACGATTACAGATGCGCTCCGTCGAACTCAACAGCGACGTGCGCCAGGCGTGCGCCCAAGCCATCGAAAAAATCGAAGCGGTAACGCAGCACGTCAAGGATTTGCCCCTTGCTGCCTCCGCGCCGACGGAGCATGACGCGCTGCCTATTCCCGTCGTCTCATCAACGCCGATGCCGGAGATTCTTCCGATTCCAGCAGACGAGCCGCCGCAGACGTTCACTGATTTGCCGCCGACGACAACGTGGATGGAGCGAGTGGGGCAGCGACTCAAGCGGTGGTTAGACCGCTCAGGTTAAAATCTGTCAACCGCTCCAATATCTCCTCAAACTCCGGGAACGACGTCGCGATGCAGTCCGTGTTTTGGATGAGCGTCTCACCTTCTGCCGCTAACGCCGCAATTGCGCACGACATGGCGACGCGGTGGTCGCCGTGACTCTGAACCGTTGCGCCTTTGAGTCTGTTTGGTCCCTCAATCACCCAGCCGTCTTCGCGCTCCTCGATGCGCGCGCCCATTTTGCGGAGTTCGCTGGTCATGGTCGCAATGCGGTCACTTTCCTTCACGCGCAGTTCCTTCGCGTCGCGCACGATGGTTGTGCCTTCGGCGAAGCAGGCAGCGACGGCGAGGACGGGCAGTTCGTCAATCAAACGTGGAACGACGTCGCCGCCGATGGTGACACCGCGCAGCGGAGCATGGCGCACGATCACGTCGGCGACGGGTTCGCCCGACGTTTCGCGCTCGTTCTCCCATCGCACGTCTGCGCCCATCTGACGCAGCACCTCCAACACGCCTGTTCGTGTCGGATTGACACCAACCCCGCGCACGCGCACTTCGGAGCCGGGCAGAACCGCCGCGCCGACGAGAAAAAACGCCGCTGAGGAAACGTCGCCCGGCACGGTCACTTCCTGCGCGCGCAACTCGGCGGGACCTTGAATGGAGATGGCGGTGACGACGTTTGAACGTTCAACGGTAATTTCTGCGCCGAAGGCTTTCAACATCCGCTCGCTGTGGTCGCGGGATAGCCCGGACTCTATCACCGTCGTTGTGCCGCCGGCGTTGAGTCCCGCAAGAAGAATCGCGGATTTGACCTGCGCGCTGGCAACCGGCGTGGTGTAGGTGAGGGGCTTCAAAATCCCGCCGCGGATCGTGACGGGCGGCGTGCAGCGCTCGCCCTGACCTTCCACAATCGCGCCCATCTGTCGTAGCGGAATGGCGACGCGGTCCATCGGACGCCGCTGAATCGAAGCATCGCCCGTGACCGTCGCCTCGAACGGCTGCCCTGCCAGCACGCCCAACATCAACCGCGCTAACGTGCCAGAGTTGCCGACATCTAATACGTCACGCGGGTCGCGCAAACCGCGTATGCCGTTGCCATGCACGACAACTTCCCGCGTTCCGACGCCGACGATTTCAATGCCCATCTGCTGCAAACAGCGCAGCGTGCTGATGCAGTCCTCCGCCGCCAGAAAGTTGTGAATGACCGTCTCGCCGTATGCGAGCGCGCCGAGTAAGGCAGCCCGGTGCGTGATGGACTTGTCGCCGGGAACGGTGATGTTGCCGATGAGTTTGTTTACTTTACGGATGATCAAAACGGCAAATTATCATCCGCTGATTACGCGGATTTCACGGATTAGATTTGATGAAGAAATCCGTGTCATCCGTGTAATCAGTGGATACTCTCGAGTATTTTCATCATGCCCGCGAACGATTGCCGACTCGATTCTTCCTTCGTCAACCCTTCCCCGCGCCAGTGGGTTTCGAGGCAGACGACGCCGTTGTAGCCGTCGCGGATGAGAGCGGCGAACTGCTCGTGGTAGTTGACCTCGCCGCAGCCGATGCACTCCCAACTGGTCAAGCCCGTCGCGGCGTCGCGCACGGCGGCGTCTTTGACGTGGACGTAAACCATGTAAGGCTTGATGGCTTCGTAGCCCGTCATCGGGTCGCCGCCGGAAACGTAGGAGTTGCCGGGGTCCCAAATCGCTTTGAGCCATTGCGAGTTGATGGCGGCGATGATGCGCGCCGCGTTTTCGCCCGTGTTGCCCCAGCAGGAGCGAACGTTTTCCAGCACGAGCGTTGTCTCCACTTCCGCCGCGAGTTCGCAAGCCATCGTCAAGCCTTCGACGATGCGCTCAAGGTATTCGTCGGGAATTTCCCCGCCGCCGGGCAGGCGCGGCGTGGGATTGCCTAACCCGACCATGCCCGACTTGCGGAACGAAAAGATGCGCACGAACGGCGCGCCGAACTGCAACGCCAGTTGCAGCCCCTCTTCGCAGATTTCCAGATGCTTCTGAAATTCGGGATGACGACGCAGACCGCCTCGCGGCACGTCATCGAGCAGACACGCCTTGAACGCGGGCGTGCTGACGCTGCTGACGTGCCAGCCCTGCTCCACCAGCAGACTCTGCGCCCGCTGTACGTCGTCAAACGGCAACTCCGTGACGTTCTTCCCCCAAAGGCTGTTGAGTTCGACGTGCGTCATCCCCAACTCCCGCGCCACCAGCAACGCGCGCGGCAGGTGGTCGTCAATCTCGTCGGTGATGACACCTAAGGAAAAAGGCAAAGAACTCAATGGTCAATGGTTGATGGTTGATGGTTAATGGTTGATAGTCAGCCGTTGATAAACCATTGACCATTAACCATTAACCATCATTTTGTTTTCATCGCCACCACCAGTCCATCCCGTATCGGCACGAGCGTGGGCACAAAGTCTGGGTCGTCGAAAATCTGCTGCGTCATGGCGCGGATGCCTTCGGTGGCGACCTCTTTGTCGTTCGGGTCGAAGATGCGCCCATGCCAGAGCATGTTGTCCACAATGAGCACGCCGCCGACTTTGAGTTTTTCCTTGATGACGGGCAGCGACGCCGGGTAGCCTTATTTGTCAATGTCGTTGAAAATCACGTCGAACGGTCCCTGCGCCCGCTTGAGTGCGGCGACGGCTTCGCCGACGTGGAACTCAACCATGTCCGACAAACCCGCTTCGTCAAAGTACTTCCGCGCCCGCCGCGATAATCCTTCATCCCAGACGTTATGATACACTTTCCCGCCGCCGTTGTCGCGCACGGCTTTGGCGAACCACAACGTCGAATAGCCAAAACCCGACCCCAACTCGAAAACCGTCTGCGCCTTCATCAAGCGCGTCACGAGATAGCAAAACCGCCCCGCCGCCGCGCCGATAATCGGAAACTGCGTCTGCCGCGCTTCCTCCTCCAATCGCTGCAGCAGCGGGTCGGGATGATTGGTGAGTTCCGTGAGATACTGGTTGATTTGAACGAAATCCATTGAGGCAATTACAACCACAGAGACACGGAGTTCACGGAGAAAAACATGAAAGAACTGTCTTTTGTCGTCCTCCGTGTTCTCCGTGTCTCCGTGGTGAAAATCTATGGTTTGTGCACGATGTTAATCCACGTATGCACGTGCGGCGAGCCGCGGAAGTACCAGACGAACGATGGACCTTCCAGCCGCCAGCGGTCCCAGATGCCGTCGTTGCCGAGGTCGTCCTGCTTGAAGAATTGGATGTGAACTTTGTCCAGCCCGCCGTTCTTGGTGATGCACTGCATGACCTCTTCGACGTCGGATTTGCGATACGGTTCAAGTAGGGCGCGCATGACCTCCTCGACCAATGCCTTCTGGTCTTTGGACAACTCGCTCACAGCGATGCCCGCGAAGTTGCCGTTCGGTCCTTTGATGCGAATGGCGTCGTAGGCGTCAGGTGGCGAGCCGTCGGTGATGAGGGCTTTCGCTTGCTGCTTGCCGTCCAGCGCAGTATAGACTTTGTTCGCCAGCCGCGCCTGATGCCACCAGACGTTGCCGGGATGGTCGGGCTTCTCCGTGCCCTCGACCGCATGACCGTAGAAAATGGGTCCGCCAAACGCCAGATTCGCTTCCTGTCCGCCGTCGGCGCGGATGGTCAGGTGACGCCCCGTCATCATCCACTCCAACTTCTTTGCCTCTTCATCGGCAAAAAGAGCGACAGAGTAGTTGTCCATCCCGCCGTCGTCGTCTTTCATCTGCTTCTGAAACTTCTCCCAACCTTCCTCCGTCGTCACGCCCTTGAAGATTTCTTTGATCATTTCCTTCTGTTCGTTGTTGAAGGTCGGACCAATCTTCGCAGGAACAATGTGCCAGTTGTTAGCGACAGCGATACGTTTGGGGTTCGTCCACGGCAGCACGACGGCTTTTTTCTGCTCCGCCGTGAGACTTTCGTAAAGCGGCTTAATCATCAACTCCGCCTTCTCCTTCGCGCCGCGCGCTGCCGCCGTTTTCGGCGCGAGTAAGTCCAATCCGCCCACTGACGCCGCTGCCGCCGCCACGCCGACGACTTTGATAAACTCCCGTCGGCTGACGACTTCCTCCCCGCAGTCGGGGCACACCCGTTTGACCTCTGCCATTATGAATCCCTCCCGTGTAAAATGGTTCTGAACGGTTAGACTATCATGCAGCGGGGTTTGTGTCAAATCCAAACAGGATGGGGGCGCGGAGTGTCGCAAAGCGGAGGGAATTCCACCAAAATCGCTGAGAGCATTACATTTCCCGCGAAAACTTGCTATAATGGAGAGTAATCGCAACCAAGCCTAACGGAGCAGACTGACGGCTTGAGTGTGTGAGACAACGGCATCTGGAGGAAAAGTGATGTTCCGACACACACACACACACACACACACACACACACACACAGGCTCCTTTTGTCTCACGTCTGGAAGAGAGCGTCCGAACTCGTTTGGGCGCAAGCCCCGTATAGATTGGGTGGGTTCGTCGGCCTGTCCGCTCTGTGTCTGCTTGGTCTCACAGCCGTCACGTTGCTTATTTTCACCCAACTCACCCGCGCCCAGCAACCCAACCTCCTGACTCCCCAACAGCCCTTACCTGTCACTGTCCGTATCGTTTTCCCGACAGCGGAAGATAGCCCCATCGTGGGCGGACTGACGCCCATCGTCGTCGAAGTGCGTGAGCAAGTCAGCGAGCGCGGCGTGTTCTGGACGGAGCGGCTGCTCATTGGTATCGAAGGATTGGTGCTGCTGGACACCAAACAATTGAGCAACGGCACGTATGACCCCGCCACGCAGGAGATGGTCTATCGTGTCACCGCGCCGCTGTTGACAGCGGAGATGCCTCTCGCCCAAACGTTTGTCTGGACGCAGGCGCAGTGGGTCGGCGTTCCCCTCGGAGAACCAAACGCGCCTGCTTACCGTGAAGGAACAGCCAATGACACGGTGGACGTCACAGTGGACAACAACGGAAGCCTGACGGTCTTCCCCAAGAGCACGACAGCGAGCGCAAAGCAGGGAACAAACACGCAGGCGGGCACGTCTGAGCGAGTGGGAACGAGTGGGCAGCGTGTCAAACGTGGACGCCGGTCGGTGAATGCGCTGCGGAGGGAAGCGCAGCGACGGCTGAGGCAAGCGCGTCGTCCCCAATCTCCCAGACGCGGTGGGAGGACGGTTATGACTGCTCATGATAGCCCGCGGACTACCGTGAAACGAGACCCTCCGCCATACCCTCAAGATTTCTATGTAATGGGAGTGACTCCGCCGGTGCTGTGCCCGGCAAACCATGACGTTGATTGCATAATTGGCGGACGGTTCGGCATGACGGTAACGGGCGTCAGTTTCGGACCGGGCATTACAGTGAACAGTTTTAGCCGGATAGATTCAACCTCGGTCAGAGCCAATATCACCGTTTTGGCAACGGCAACGGCAGGAGACAGGGATGTAACCGTCACCACCGATGGAGTCGTTGCCACTGCGCTCGGCGATAAAAAGTTCACCGTCGTCACCGTCGAACTTGAACCTGATTTATACGAAGGCTTTAGAGCAGACGTTTACGAGGATCTTGATAACAATGGAAACTGGCAGTCGGTCTTCTGGCGAGATTGGAACGGCGTGCTCCAACTTTACACTGGGCGCGATTTAGATAAATCAGGGATCAAATTTACCGCCAAAGTCAAATTAACTGGCGGAGGCACTGACGGCAAAAGAGGCATTGAGTTCGTGCGCGTCCGGTTTTTGCAGCACGTGACTCACATAGATGGGTGCATCAACTATATCAACCCCGATCTCATCCCCATCATAAAACCCCAGTACATCTTGCAAGGTGTTACCTTCCCATTAGTAGATCGGAGTGCAGACTCTTCGGGATTGCCTTTCCCATTTTACGGTAATCGTTGGTATATCTCGAGTGAGACAGATACGCCCAGGACGCTCTCCGTCGGAGATTCGCCGGCTATTGAGTCGGCACCCTGGCAGCAACCCGATGGTCGTATCCTGGTGTCCACCCCAGAAACCTTCTTTTTCTACATGTACCTCGTATATCAGGTCGACTTTGTGCCCAGTCAAATCATCTCAAGGGCTGCCTTCAACTGGTACGTGAATTGGAACGGAGTGGCTGACGTGCCACTCAAGACTTGGACACCTGCGGGAGCAGGAATTTTTAAGGGATTTCCGATTGCGGTGCGCACTAAACCCAAAAAGGAGCCGCCGATTGCAACCGAGGCTATAGGTGACATAGAAGAAAATTGTATGGACCCCTGAAGGAGTGAGGTTATGATGCGAAAAGGAATCTTAATACAAATTGTTGTCATTGTCTGTGTGGCACTGGCATGTCCCACTTGGGCTGCCGAGGGGCAATCTTACTCTACCTCCAGGCAGGCTCTGTCTCCTACCTATAAGGGAGGGATTGTCATCGGAGAAATCATGGAAGTCTCAGCGCTCAAGCAGGAGGGCAATAAGGTCAATGGCGTCATCCGATTGAAAATCACAGAAGTCATTGGAGGCTCTATTAAGCCAGGCGAGGTGCAGGTTGACTTCGAGCGTCGAACGGGTGTCGTCATCCTGTATACCCCGGGATTTCAGTACGTCGAGCCGCATGTGGGGCTGCAGGTCGTTGTTCAACTCACTGAACATCCATCTATCAAAGGGCGGTATCAAGCATTGGCTGCCGCCCCGCTGGACAAAGTTGACAAGGACCGCTTACAAGGCGACCGGCAGATTGCCGCCCTGCTCAAAATCGAAAACGTCAAAGACCGTTTAGCGGCAATGGACAAACTCGACTTGAAGACACAGCCTCGCAACGTGCAGATTTTCATTTTAGAGCAGGCTGCCCATTTCAAAGAGCAGGCTACGGCACTGGAACAACTCAGCCGCGTGTTCCATGACACGCAATATGAATATGTAGTGCGTTGGGAAGCAGGCTCCTTCATCCATGAACTATTGTTTGATCACACGACCGGTCGAGAAAACAGCCGGGCACTGGATGCTCTCCTCAAAGGATTGCAGGATCCGCATCCAGGGATTCGGCGCTTTTGCCTGGACGCACTCAAGTACATTGCCGCACGTGAAGACCCCGAACGCGGGACGTTTAAAACCAACCAGCGCGTGATTGACGCCATTGAGAACTGTGTCAAGACGGAAAAAGACGCAGCCGTCCGCCGACGGGCGTTGGAGGTTCAACAACATATCCACGACATTTTAGCCAAGATGAAAAACAGACGATGAAGCACTGATGAGCAGGGATTAAAGTGATCCCTACCTCATCGGTGAAGTTCGACAAAGGCATGAAGGTCTTTCCAAAATCTTATCCGGAGGAATAGCAATGAAGCGGCACGTAAACAAGCAATTGTCTGTTTCTGGCGTGGTCAAAGTCGTCCTCGGGTGTTTCCTCTTTTTTCTGTTGGTGACGCCTCCGTTTGGCGATCCTGCACTCGCACAACCACCGCCGCACACCCACAACTGGACTGTCGGAACCCCTCTTGAACAACCCTACATCTGGTTTGAGAAGGAATACTTGCGGCGCGGCGACGTCACGGCTCTCTACGTTGCCTCTATCATGGATTGGGACTTATGCACTAATCCGGGCTGTTCCTTCGGCTTCGGCAGTGGTTGGGCAGAGGACTGGGTGTACCTCGTCAGTTGGAGCGATAATGGGGCAGGAGGACAGTTTGGGTATCTGGATGCGCAGGGCAACTTCGAGCCCAGACCCGGGACTGCCGTCAATGAAATCACTCATTACAAAGCCTCTGATACTCAGTCGGGTGTTGTGCACATCACGCTGACAGTAGATGATTTTGCAATCACGCAAGACCCCATCACAGGAGAGTGGATCGAAATTTTCAATGACACTTCCACCACCAATCCTATGACAGTAGGCAATCTGACGGTGTGGGAGTTTACCATCAGCAACGGGGCAGCCGGTTGGGGACGACCTGAACGGGACAAGAATCTGTCGTTCACTGCTAACATTACCCCCGACAATGATCACTACGACAACCCGATGGCGAGTCGCATTGAATTCCGCCTCACCGGTTCACAAGAACCTGGGTGGTGTCTGAATGCGACCCGCATCCAAGGGACCTGGACGGATACCAGCAGCACAGATAACGACCTCAAGTTCGTGCCTGGTCAAGCCGGTTTGGAGATATCTGATTTCCAGAATCCAAATGGAACCAACTTTGACACTGCTTGGACTCTCGGGCCGGAAACCACCGCGTCGGTCGCCGTTCGCTGTTTGGACTATGGGGCGTATGGGTGGATCGAGGCGCTGACTGATCTGCCGGATGCGCCCATGGCTCCGGCGAGACGGGAGGGGACAGCGCCGCCGAATGCCATGTATGGAGCGCAGATTCCAATAGATGAGAGAGGAACGGTAGACGCGAATGGCAACCCCGTCCCTAACAACATCGCCGACGTCTGGCAGTGGGATAACGGAGGAGCAGGGGACGATAATGAGCCGGGGGGCGACCCCAATTTCCGTGGCGATGGATTTACTCGCTACGAAGAATATCGCGGGTTTAAAGTCAATGGCGCATGGCAGGATGGTACCTTTAATCCTGATACCAATAAAGATGTGTTTGTCTTGGATTGGGATGGTTTAGGCACCAGTCATTTTGCCAATCTGGGCGTAACCATCCACAATCTAAACACAGTGGCTGCACAAGACGAGTATGACAACTTCGCCAATCATGTCATGAACTATCAACATTGTAACCATGTCTTTCACCATCGACAAGAGCAGCATGGGATACTCCTGCGCATCCACAATAATATCGTTAATGGACAGCCTGCGCCAGGAGGTACAGTGACCCGTCTTAATGGTGCGGCAGAGAGCCTCATCAATGTGCAACTTATTCAACAAAACTTTAGCAATGTGTTTGACCCAAATACGGGGCAGTGGGTCAATGATTTTTTAGTGGTTCGGAATCACACCGTTGCTCATGAGTTGGGACATGCTTGTAATCTTAACCATCATGGCTACGTACAGAACCAGAATGGACAATGGGTTTGGGATGGAGTAACTACTCTTCCATGCACTATGGTCAATGCCATCTCACCACAACGTCGGGGAGACTATGTCGGTGTTCAGAATTATGACAACGGCAATCCTGGATGCATTCGCATCTGGAGATTGTATTAGCATGGATGATAAATACATAAGAGCTACACTTGTCATCTGTGTTATATTGTATGTTAATGTTGTAGATTCGCCAAAGGAGGAGAGAGCAATGAAGATATCTGTGTGGTGTTTTCTACTGGTGCTTACATTCTCTACTGCTGTGCCTCAGAGGTCAGAAGGGCAACTATCGCCAAGTCCGTACAAAGACCCTTCTGGGGAAGACATTAGAGAGAAGTTTAAAGACTATCCGAAAGTTCTGACGAAAAAGGAATCTCAGAATCTGATCCAAGCCCATAAATTGATTCTTGCCAACAAGCACTTGGCTGCCATTCCCTTGCTGGAGCCGCTCTACAAACGTGCTCCTAAGGATAAGGTTCTCTACTTTCCAGAGAATCCTAAAACCCGGGCAGAGGCAGTTCCACATGTACTCGAACCGCAAGCAGAGCTCTTCTGGGCTTACTATCATGCGAAGCAATGGAAGAAGCTGTATCCAATGTTGCTTCAGTGGTTCAAGGAGGTCGAAAAGCTACCCCCACCTGCATCACAGTTCGAAAGCGACCTTCGCGATCACGCCTACGGACTGTACTTTCCCATCTTATTAGAAGCACGTAAATATGTCGTCGGAGAGAACCCATCGAAGTATGCTCCCTTGGTGCTGGCACCGAAGCCTCCTCGACTTATTGATGAGCCATCTGTAAAGGTGCGGGGTGGTCAGATGCTCATTGCCGCAGATGTTTTGGCACAGCAGTTAGGTCTCACTGTGGAGACGGACAACGCCGCGCGTAAAGTGCGACTGGCTTCCAAAGAAAAAAGAAGTCACGTTGAACATGAGGAAGAGCAATGCGAAGAACAAGGGCGCCACATCGCAAGAACCCGAAGCGGTCAGACTCAATGGGCAACTCATGTTGCCGCTGCGCTACGTTGCTGAAGCCTTCGGCGTCAAGTTGAAGTGGGACGAAAAGACCCGCATCGCTCAACTCCTACCAGCAGAGTCCCACGCCCAAACGAAGGAGGCGAAGCCACAAGGTTAAGGGGAGCAGTCAGTGAGCGTCCACGTTCTCTCGACTCAGAACCCGTCTGCCGACCAGTAGACAAACTCCCCCAAGTTCGCAATCGCTTCGACGATGCTGCGCTGCTCTGCGGTCATCGGCGCGGATGCCAGCACGGCTGCGCCGATGCCGATGAGGAGTTGCAGCAGGACGATGGGCGAAAGGGTGAAAACGAGAGATGGATTGGACAGGTCGCCGATGGTGATGCGCCAGTCGTCCCAGCGGATTTCGACCTGTTCGTTGAGACAGCAGATGCCGAGCGCAAACGATGCCGCGTGACCCGCTGCGACAGCGCGGCGTTCCAATTCGGGCACGAGCGCCTGCAAAAACCGCCGCATGTCCATCAGCCGCAGCATCATGCCGCTGCCTTGTCGGACGTGGACGCTTTCCGCCATTTCTGTCAATGCCCTCACCACGCGCTCTTCTCGCGGCAGAGTTGCTGCAATGCGCTGTGCGCCGTTCGCCTGCGCCTCTGCGACGAAGTGTTGAACGAGACCGCGCAGCGTTTCTTCGCTGCCGGGCAAGCAGCCGAACTCGTGCAGCGCGGATTCCTCGCCGAACGCCCCCCGCACGTAAGCGACCACCGCGTCTCCATCGAACGCCACAAAGAACGCGCGCGGGTCGAACCGCCAGCGCAGCGTGCTCTCGTAATAATGCACGTCGCGCCGCACCGTCGCCGTGCGGATCAGGTTGAACTCGTCGTAAATGTGCGCGACGGCTTCGAGGTGCTTGTCTTTGTCGAAGAGTTCGATTCGTAGCGCAGGCTTCCAGCCTGCTGCCGACAGGATGTCGGCGCTACGGTGTAGATGAAACAGATGATGATACGTCGGAAAAACCTCCCACCCCAATCGGCGGTAAAACGCCTGAATCCCCGTGAATAGCATCGAAAGATGATAGCCGCTTTCGTCCATGTAGCGAACGCAGTCTTTGAGGACTTCTGTGGAATAACCCCGCCCCCGAAAGTCAGGGTGCGTTGCCACGTCCGCGATGCCGCCCAGCGTCAACTCCGCGCAGCCGACGTGAATCGTCTTCTTGGAAATGCGCACTGCGCTGACGATGCGCCCGTCCAGCACGCCAACGCGGTGCAACTCCGGCGCGTCGTTCGAGTCGAGTCGCCATGCCGCGTCAAAGAACTCTCGCGGCGTGCGCTCAAACGCCGCGTCGGTCACGTCCAGAATTTCGTCGCGTTCTTCGGGTTGGGAGGCACGAACCTCAAAAGGCATGGGTCGCCTCTTGGAAGATTAATCAGATGGATTCAATGATGCCAGCAGTCGGTCCGCAAGCGACAGAAAGAACTGCTGCACTTCAGACAGGCTAAGGTCCCAAATCATGTGGGGCAACCGTGAGAACGAAGCCACCTCGCGCAACGAGGCTGCAAAGTAAAACGGCGTCAGTCCGCTGTCTTTCTGCTGCGCTTCGGCAAAAAGCGCGTCGAAGTCGTAGCCGTGCTGCTGCAGCACGTAAAGGTCAATGAAGTCCTTAGAGCGTGTCTAAAAATTTGACGCGATTTGGCTTTTGGGATAGACTACCGAGCCATGACCGAACAGAACACCCGAAAACCGTAT
>FWPU01009252.1_pt1 | contig 15738 bp, 14 predicted proteins | sample 2228361 | NCBI WGS metagenome assembly FWPU01 (sample SAMEA103939777, study PRJEB20133) | metagenome
ATGGGCACGCGCATCGCCTACGAGTACGGGCACGGCCAGCCGGCCGAGGCGCGCTGATTCACTTCTTCCGCCGCTCGGCGCGCTCGAGCCGTTCGATGCGCTTCTTCGGCTCGTCGTGCCCGAGCAGCTCGGCCGCGCGCGCCAACCATTCGGCCACCCTTCGCTCGAGGGTGCGCCCGTCCGCCGGTTCGGCTGGCCCACCCTCGCGGCCGACGGCGGAGAGGAAGGCGTGGGCCTGGGCCTTCTCGTCGTCGCCGGCGCAGGGAAAGAGCAGCGCGCAGACGTCGCGGTGGCCGTGCGCGGCGGCCTTGAGCAGCGCCGTCTCCTGCATCTCGTCGGAAAGGGACGGATCGGCCCCCGCCTGAAGCAGCAGCGCCACCAGGTCGGCCCGGCCCTGCTGGGCGGCCTCGATGAGCGGAGTGCGCCCGCCCTCGCCCAGCTCGTTCCGGTCGGCGCCCGCGCGGAGGGCTTTCGCCGCCGCGTCGACGTCGCCGCGCTTCACTGCGTCGAAGAGCGACATGCCAAGAGCCTAGCAGTCGTACGGTGCGGCTGGCGCCTCACGTTCGAAAAGAAATGCGAGCAGGCTAGAATGACAATCGATACGTGACGCGAAATGCGCGCCCGTTGCGCGTGTATGTCTCGACGAGCTCGGTGTCGGTCAGATTGACAGCGTAATCCGGCTCGGCGGACCCGTGCATGGCGCGATAGAGGCCGCGTACGTGGGTGTCGGGACACGGCGGTGGATTGCACGCGGCATGTGAAACTGCCAAACCGAGCATCAGCCCGATGATGATGGCAAGGGCACTGGATTTCATTGCGCTCGCTCCAGGAACAGCGCTCGCTCGCGGTTGTCCGGATCGTAGAGGACTGCCCGGAGTGGCATGCCCGTCGGTGCCTCGATGGAATACTCGCCGCGCGGATTCGCCGGCACATCTTTTCCATCGACCTGAACCGACGTGACGATGAGCTCGAGTCGAGCACCTTCGCCAAGGCACGGGCTGGTCGCATGGGCTACGCCGAGCCACCCGGCATACATGGCAGCCGCGAAGAGTGCGACTGGAGCCGTGAGTCGAATCAGCCAGGCATGCGACCGCGCCGCGAGCGCTGCCCTGCGCCCGTGCCGAAACAGCCATCGACGCATCCAATCGGCCAAAGCCGAACCGCGGTTCATGAAAAGCATACGCGTTCACCTGTCATTGTTCCGTCGCGATGCACGCACTGTCCAGAGGCACACTCGATGCTGTCGACATGGCCTCGTCCTGCGCGGGGAGTGCGCGTGCTCTGGAAGCGCATCCGCCGGAAGTGTGCTGCCGGGTGCTGGGGTGATGCCCGATGCAGCCCCTGCAAGGTGCTGCCGCGCGGCAGCAGACGGCGTCGACGTTTTCAGCGAGGCTCCGCTGAGGTCTGGGGCGACGCGCCGGGCGGCTCGTCAGCGCGGAGTGACTCGGCTTCGGCGGCCAGAGAGGCGCCCAGCGCCGCCCACTTCTCGCGGCCCAACAGCCGCTCGGCCTGGGGGAACAGCTCGGTGTGCTCTTCGACGATGTGCGCGTCGAAGGCCGCCCTGAGGTGGGCCAGGAGCGGCCCGAACTCGAGCGCGTCGGGCGGCAGTCGCGCCAGCTCGTGCAGAAGCGCGCGCATCTCGGCGTGCTCGTCGAGCGAGGCGGTGAGGAACGCGTCGGTCTCTCTTCTGCGCACCGCCGGGTAGAAGAGCCGCTCCTCGAGCGCCTCGTGCCGGAACAACGCGCGCGCCAGCTCGGCCAGCATCGCCCGCCGCTGGTGCGGCTCGGCGCTCTCCAGGTCCATCATCCGCCGCTCGATGTCGTCGTGCTGCCGGCGAAGCAGCTCGCCCGGATCCATCGGGCGAAAGGTCGGCACGGCCCGGCGTGGGCGCAACGCTTCGGGCTAGCGGCGATTGGCCTTCGCCGGCTTCGCCTCGTCCGCGCCCTTGTGGTCGGGCATCTCGATGTGGCCCTTGAAACGGGCGCCGTCGGCGATGACCACCCGCGGGGCCTCGACGTCGCCCAGAACGCGCGCGTCCTTCATCACCTGGTAGCGCTCGGTGGCCTGCACGTTCCCGATGACGCTGCCCCTCACCTCGATGCTGCGCGTCTCCACCTCGGCCTCGACGGTGCCCGACTCCTCGACGAAGACGTCCGCCGTCGTCTTCAGCTTGCCGCGCACGACGCCCCGGACGGAGATGTCCTCGCTGCTCTTCACCTCGCCGTCGATGACGATGGTCGGCCCGATGATGGTTTCGGCTGCCATGCTCCCTCCCGGTCGCAAGAGCCTACGCGAGGGCCGCGGGCGCGCCCAGGCCAAACAATCCAAATCGGCGTGAATGGAATCACCTCGCCCTACACCGCCTTCCTGAAGCGCGACGGCGACGCGACCGTCACCGCCGGGTTTCATAGAAAGCCCGATTACACGCATGCCTGTGCAGGCAGGCAGCATTGGATAGCAGCGGTGTCCGAGAACCGGTCAGCGCGGGCGCGGGGCCGTGAGCGGCCGTAGCGCAGTTTCCATACGTTACGAATTGGAACGAATGCTGCGTTTCTCGCCGCCGTTCGGCGTCGCCTTCGGGCGCCACCCAACGCGGGAGAGCGCATGTTGCGAAGACTGGGACTGGTTGGAGCGGCCTTCCTCTGGGCCTGCGGCGGAGACGTGCTCGAGATCACCACCCGGGGACCGGACCCGGAGCGGGATGGGGACGAGGCCATCTCGGAGGAGACGGCGCTGCGGGTGAGCGATACCTACGATGCGGAGTTCCGCGCTGCGGCCGAGGAGTTCGGTGTGCCGCCGGCTTTGCTCAAGGCCATCGCCTACAGCGAGACGCGCTACGAGATGGTCGAGGGCGAGACCGAGTTCGACGGCCAACCGGTCGCCTACGGCGTGATGGCGCTCTCGGGCGAGAAGCTCGAGCGCGGCGCGCAGCTCGCGGGCGTCACCGTCGAAGAGGCCCGCACCAACGCGCTGGCCAACATCCGCGCGGCGGCGGCGCTCCTGTCGCACGAGGCGGCGGTGGCCGGCATCGACCGGACGAAGATCTCCGACTGGCAGAAGCCGCTCGAGGCCTACAGCGGGCTGCCCGAGCTCGAGGCCCGCGAGCACTTCGTCCTCAAGGACGTGTTCGGCACGCTGAAGCTCGGCGTGGGCGCGTTCTCCGACGAGCTCGCGCAACAGGGGCAGTCGCTCGAGCTCGACGGGCTCGGCGTCGCCCGCCAGGAGCTCTCGGCCGGCCCCGACTACGGCATCGCGGTGTACCGGCCCTCGCCCAACCAGGACGCGCGCGCCTACGCGCCGCACATGATCATCATCCACACCTGCGAGGGTAGCTACGTGAGCTGCTGGAGCTGGCTCACCAACCGCGCCGCCGGCGCCTCGGCCCACTACGTCGTCAACAGCACCGGCTCGGAGATTTCGCAGCTCGTCCCCGAGTCGCGAAGGGCCTGGCACATCGCCGCCAGCTACAACTGCAACCTGAACGGCGGGCACGAGTGCTCGCGCAACGGCGTCAACTCGAACCACTTCACCATCGGCATCGAGCACGCCGGGTACGCGCGGCAGTCGAGCTGGCCGACCGGGCAGATCGACGCTTCGGCCCGGCTGTCGTGCGACATCAGCCGCGACCGCGGCATTCCCCGCGACCGGTACCACATCGTCGGGCACGGCCAGCTGCAGCCGTACAACCGCACCGACCCGGGCCCGAACTGGCCGTGGAGCACGTACCTGGCGAAGGTGAACGGCTTCTGCGGCTCGAGCGGCGGTGGTGGCTCGCCGGGTGGTGGCGGCGGCGGCTCGACGGGCGCGCTCATCATCGACTCCAACAACGCCAACAACGACAAGGCCAAGGGCTACGTGCAGGTCTCGGGCAACTGGACCGGTACCAATTCCACCCCGGGCTACTACGGCACCGGCTACTTCTTCGCCGGCACGAAGCCCGTCTCCGACGGCGCCACCTTCTGGTTCTACCTGCCGGCCCCGGCCACCAAGACCATCGACGCGTGGTGGACCGCCGGCGCGAATCGCTCGAATGCGGCCCCGTTCGTGGCGTTCAATGCCGCGGGCGAGAAGCTCGGCACCGCGTACGTGAACCAGCAGACCGGCGGCAAGCAGTGGACCACCGTGGGCACCTGGAGCTTCAGCGCCGGGTGGAACAAGGTCGTGCTGTCGCGCTGGGCGGCGGAAGGGTATGTCGTGATCGCGGATGCGATCCGGGTGCGGTGAGGTCTTCGCAGCCTCTGGTGCGCGGTGGTTGGCCGCGGCGCTGATCGCCGCGGCCTTCTCCTGCGCGGATTGCCGACCGGGCGCGCGCGCGAATTCCGATGCGTCCCGGTTCGGCGGCGAGCTGCTCTTCGTCTCCGAGCGCTCGGGCCGGCCGCAGGTGCATCGGGGTGTCGAGCCACTCACCTCGGGCGAGCGTTCGCACTTTCCCGCCGCGGTGTCGAAGGACGGCGCCCTGGCCCTGGTCGCGGTCGAGGAGCAGGGCGAGCAGCACGTCGAGCAGCTCGTGCTCCGGATGCCCGACGGCGCGCAGCGGCCGCTCACCGCGAGGCTCGCCCGCGCGCGTAGCCCGAGCTTCTCGCCCGATGGGAAGTGGCTGGCGTACGAGTCGAGCGAGGAGAGCTTCAGCGACATCTTCCGGGTGGGCCTCGACGGCGCCAACCGGCAGCGGCTCACGCGCACCGAGCGCGGCGCCTTCGAGCCCTCGGTCTCGCCCGACGGGCAGTGGGTGGCCTACGTCTCGACGGAGGATGGAGATCCGGAAATCTACCGAGTCCCCGCGAACGGCGGGCAGCCCGAGCGGCTCACCGCGTTCCACCGCGAGGACGTCTCGCCCCGCTGGTCGCCCGACGGGCGGCACGTCGCCTTCGTCTCCAACCGCGAGGGTCAGGACCAGGTGTGGCTGATGCGGCCCGACGGGAGCGGCCAGCGGAGGGCGCACCACGAGCCGCCGCAGACGACCGAAGGGCAGGAGTTGCTCAGCGCGAAGACCGAGCCGCTGGAGAAGGACGCCGCCTGGTCCCCCGACGGCAAGCGCCTGGCCTACGTCGTGCGCCGGCTCGGACAGAAGTCGCGCATCTGGGTCCTCGACGTCGATTCGGGCGAGCGCGTGGCGCTCACCGATGGAACGAGCGAGGACGACCAGCCGGCTTGGTCGCCCGACGGCAGGCACCTCGCGTTCGTCTCGAGCCGCGACGGCAACCCCGACGTCTACGTCGTGCCGTCGGCGGGTGGAACGGCCGTTCCGCTGTCGAGGGACAGAGCGCCCGAGTGGTTGCCGTTGTGGCAGCCGAGGCGGTGACCGTCAGCGCCGGGCGCGCGCGAAGGGCCCCGGTCCGGCGGGCACGTGGCGGCCCACGGTGGGGATGAGGCTCAGGACGAACATGACGATGCCGGCGAGCACGTCGCTGAGCCGGGCGAGGCCGGAGTCGTAGCCGAGGACGAACGGCGCCAGCACCAGCCACGCGCCCAGCACCGAGTGCACGCGCCGCACCCCGCGAATGTGCGTGGCCACGGCGGCCAGCAGGGCCGAAGCGAGCCCCACCACCGTGTCGTTCAGCCTGGCCGCGCTGTCGAAGCCGGCGAAGAACACCCCGGCCACGGCGAGGTACGTCCCGAGCAGCAGGTGCAGAAACCGGGCGGACACGAGCGGAAGTTGTGCACCGCGTGCCCGCCTGCCGCGGCGGAGAGGCAGGCGCCCGTTCGGGCCCGCAGACGGGCGGTGGCAGATCGGCCTGCTCGGTTGCGTCATCGCGCGCTTCCAGGCGTCTACACGCTGCTCGACCGGCTGGACAGCTGCCGGAGAAGCAGAAGGGAGGGCCATCGCCCGGCTTGGTGCGCAGGTGAATCCGCTGCGCTGTGCGCCGAGCGTGCGGCGATCGCGTTCTCGCTGTCGACGGCCCACGGAGCGCGCGGTGTGCAACGTGGTGGCAATGGCAGTGAAGCGCCTCGAGTGGCGGACCGCGACGGGCGGCGGCGCGCTGGCCGGCTTCATCGGCGGGCTGGCGCTCTCAGTGTGGGGCGTGCTCGTGGCCGTGGCGCAACGGCAGGACGTCTGGCTCGCATTCAAGGGCCCTGCGTCCGCGCTGCTCGGCCGCCGCGCGTCGGATCCGGGCTTCGAGCCGGTGGCCATCGCGTTGGGGCTCTCGTCGCGGTTCGCCCTGGCCGTCGCCTGGGGCGTGCTCTTCGCGTTCGTGGTGCACGGCTGGTCGAGGTGGGCGACGCTCGCGTTCGGCGTGCTGTACGGCGTGTTGGTCTGGCTCGGCATGGCGTACGCGTTGCTGCCGCTCTTCGGGCACGAAGAGCTCGCCCGCGCGGTGCCCTTCGCCCGCGCCGTCGCCGAGCACGTGCTCTACGGCGTGGTGGTGGCGGCCTCGTACCTGCCGGTACAGCCGAGCCCGCGCGAGCGGCGGCGCGCTGCGGCCCGGGCACGCGCCTGACGCTCCGCGAACATTGCCCGAAGAGCTCCTGGAAGAGGCGACGTCGCTCACCGGGTTGAATCAGAGCAGGCGCTCATCGCCGGGCTCAAGGAGCTCATCGCGGAGCACGAGCGCCGCCGGCTCCTCGAGTCGAAGGGCAGGCTGCACGTGCGGGTGGTTACCGCGAAGACCCGGCAGCGGAAGAGGACGTCAGCGCGCGGTGCGGCGAACCCTCGTCGACACCAGCGTCTCCGTGGAGCACTTCCGCGGCCGCCGCGTGCCGGCCCTCGAGGTGCTCCTCAGGGCCAACGCGGCGTTGTTGTCCCCATACGTTCGGCTCGAGCTGCTCCAGGCCGTCCGCACAGATGAAGCCCGCGAGCTCGCCTACCTCTTGGGAGGCATTCCCCAGGTCCCCCACCGCGATGACGTCTTCCCGGCCGCCGAAGCGATGTTGGAGGCCCGGCTCTTCGGCTGTGCAGCGCCGAGCTTCGACCGCGCCTTCGACCGGCTGGCCAAGCTCGGTCTCGCGACGCTCTTCCGGCTGCCGCGGGCGCGCCGCTGACTGTGACGCCGGCCCGGTGGTGACGACCGGACGGTCCCCGGCCCAGGCGGCCAGTCCGCGCGTTGGCAGCGGGACATCACGCGCTCTTTTTGCCCCTATTTCCCCCGTTGCATTCCGCCGGTTGACGCCGCGCGTCAGCGGCGTCCACAATCCGCGCCCATGATCGACACGTTGCGTCAGAGGTGGCTCACGCATCCTGGTCGGGGTGGTTGTGGCGTGGGGGCCATCGTCGACCTCTATGGTCGGCCATCGCACGAGCTCCTCCGTCAGGCGGTGGCGGCGCTCGGCTGCCTCGAGCACCGCGGCGGCGTGGTGGACGACACGGGCGACGGCGCGGGGCTGCTTCTGCGCACCGACCGCGCCTTCTTCGAGCGCTACCTCGCTCCGGGAAAGCGGCTGCCCGAGGGACACCACCTGTCGGTCGGCGTGCTCTTCTTCCCGCCGGCTCAGCAGGGGAACCTTCCGCACTGGCAGCGGGAGGCCGACGCGCTGCTTCGCCGCGCCGGGCTTCTGCCGCTGGGCTGGCGCCGCGTGCCGGTGGACGACTCGGTGCTGGGGCGACAGGCCTACGCGTCGCGCCGCGAAGTGTGGCAGCTGCTCGTCGGCGAGGGCATGGTGAGCCGCGAGGATCTGCCGCTCACGCTGTTTCGGGTGAAGCAGTCGCTCGAGCACGCGCTGCGCGACGTCTACGTGGCCTCGCTCTCGGCCGACACGCTCGTCTACAAGGCGCTCGCCACCGGCGAGCAGCTCGCGCGCTTCTACCCGGACCTGAAGGACGAGCGGCTCCGCACCGACGCCGTCGTCTTCCACCGGCGCTACTCCACCAACACGTTCTCGAACTGGTACCTGGCGCAGGTCTTCCGCACGCTCGGGCACAACGGCGAAATCAACACCATCAAGGCCAACCGCAACGCGGTGCTGAACCTCGAGGTCGAGCTGGTGATGCCCCACGTGCTGATGCAGCAGGGCTCCGACTCGGCCGACATGGACCGCGTCGTCGAGCTGTTCGTCTCGCACGGCGTGTCGCTGCCCGAAACGCTCTGCCGGCTCATGCCCATGGCGTACGCGGACCGGCCGAACCTGGCCCCCGAGGTGCGGCGCTTCTTCCAGGGCGTGCAGCGCGCGCTCGGCACCCTGGGCGCGTGGGAGGGCCCGGCCGCGGTGGTGGCCACCGACGGCAAACACGTCGTCGGAGCGCTCGACCGCATGGGCCTGAGGCCGCTCAGGTACGTGCGCACGCGCTCGCGGCTGATCCTCGCATCCGAGGTCGGCTCGGTGCCGGTGCCGTTCGACGAAATCGAAGAGGTGGGCCAGCTCGACCCGGGCGAGTCGATCGCCGTGCACCTGCCCGACCGGCACATTCTCCGCCCCGACGAGCTGGTTCGCCGGGTGGTGGCCCAGACGCCCATCAACTTCGGCGAGCTCTCCGAGCGCAGGCTGATTCCGCTCTCCCGCCGCGAGGAGCCGTCGCGCCCGAAGGAGAAGCCGCAGGATTCGCACCTGAACCTCTTCGGCTGGACGCTGAGCCGCGTCCGCACCGTGCGGCACATCGCCGAGACGGGCAAGGAGCCCATCACGTCCATGGGCTACGACCGGCCGCTCCCGGTGTTCAGCGCGATGCGGCCGCCGCTCACCAAGTTCTTCAAGCAGATCGTCGCGGTCGTCACCAACCCGCCCATCGACCCCATCCGCGAGGAGGGCGCGTTCGACCTCACCGTCTACCTGGGGGCCTCGCCCACCGCGTACGAGAACCGGCCGAACTACGACCCGCAGCCGCAGTACCGGCTGCCCTCGCCGTTCCTCACCCCGTCGCAGCTCGACACGCTGCTCTTCAGCGGCGACGCCGAGCGCCCCACCGCGGCCGTCCTCGACTGCACCTTCGAGGATCCGGGCAACGGGCTCACCACCGGAGCCAAGGCCATCTCCAAGCGCATCGCCGAGGTCTGCCGCGCCGCGCTCGCCAAGGTGAAGGCCAACGAGGCGTCGATTCTGGTGCTGTCGGATCGGGCGGCGCTGGAGGGCGCTCCGAGGCGGCTGCCGCTGCCGATGGTGCTGGTGACCTCGGCGCTGCACAACGAGCTGGTGCGCGAAGGGCGGCGGCGCCACGCCAGCATCGTGGTGGAGACGGGCGAGGTGCAGGAGGGCCATGACGCGGCGGTGCTCATCGCCAACGGCGCCTCGGCCCTGTTTCCCTACCTCTTCTACGCGGTCGGCGAAGGGCACGGGCCCATCGAGCATCTGGTGAAGGGGCTCGAGGAGACGCTCAAGCGCGTGATGTCGAAGATGGGCATCTGCTCGGTCGACGGCTACCGAGGCTCGCGGCTGTTCGAGGCGGTGGGGCTGGCCGAAAGCCTGGTCGAGCACTACCTGCCCGGCACCACCTCGCGGCTCGGCGGGCTCGAGCTCGAGGACATCTACGAAGACATTCGCGAGCGCGCGGCCATGGGCGGCCAGGCCCAACGCGAAATCGACGTCTCCGTCTACCGCAAGGAGGTCTGGCAGGAGCTGCAGACGGTGGCCCGCGGCCACGACCCGGAGGCGTACGGGCGTTTCTTGCAGCTCGTCGAGAAGACGCCGCCGGTCTACCTGCGCGACCTCCTCAAGCTGAAGGCCGCGGAGAAGCCCTTGCCCATCGACGAGGTGATGAGCCCCGAGCAGATCATCGCCGCGTGCTTCCGCGGGGCCGCCATGTCGCTCGGAGCGCTCCACCGCACCGCCCACCAGGCCATCGCCGCCGCGTTCAACCACTTCGGTGCCATGTCCAACTGCGGCGAGGGCGGCGAGGACGAGGCGAGGGATCCGAGCGGTCCGCTCGCCGAGGCGCGCTCGCGCATCCGCCAGGTGGCGTCGGGCCGCTTCGGAGTCGACGCCCGCTACCTGGCCAACGCGGACGAGATCTCCATCAAGATCGGCCAGGGCGCCAAGCCCGGCGAGGGCGGAATGCTGCCGGCGGCGAAGGTGACCGCGGAGATCGCCCGCATCCGGCGCACGCGCGAGGGCGTGACGCTCATCTCGCCGCCGCCGCACCACGACATCTACTCCATCGAGGACCTGGCGCAGCTCGTCTACAACCTGAAGCAGGTCAACCCGCGCGCGCAGGTGTCGGTGAAGATTCCGGGCGTCACCGACATCGGGACCATCGCCGTGGGCATCGCCAAGGCCGGAGCCGACGTCATCGACGTCTCCGGCTTCGAGGGGGGCACGGGCGCCGCCTCGTCGTCTTCCATCGAGCACGCAGGGCTGCCGCTCGAGCGCGCCCTGTCCGAGACGCACCAGGCGCTGGTGTTGAACGGCGTGCGCGAGCGGGTGCGGCTGCGCGCCGACGGCGGCATCAAGACCGGCTTCGACGTGGTGACGGTGCTGGCGTTGGGCGCCGACGAGGTGTCGTTGGGCACCGCGTTGATGATCGCCGAGCAGTGCATCTTCTGCCATGGCTGCGCCAACGGCATGTGCCCGGCCGGCATCACCACCCAGAGCGAGCTGGTGGCGCGGCGGCTGATGACCGAGAAGAAGGGCCGCCCCAAGGACGACCAGCTCCCCACCGACGAGGCCTCGCGCTACGCCGACGCCAAGGCCGCGGTGATGCGCTACCTGCTCGCGCTGGCCGACGACGTGCGCCAGAAGCTCGCCGTGCTCGGAGTGAAGAGCCCCGCCGAGCTGGTCGGCCGCGTCGAGGTGCTCGAGAAGCGGCCGCTGGAGGAGGCTGTGTGGGCGAACGCGGCCAGAGAGCGCATGCTCAAGCGCGCGGCCAAGGTGGATTTGTCGGAGATCCGCGCCGACGTGAGGCCGATGGCTCCGCCGACGGGAGGCCTGCGGCTCAAGGTGGATCCGACGAGCCCGCTGAACGCCCGCATCTGCTCGGACGCGCGCAGCAAGGCGGCGATGGAGTACGCGGTGGCCAACACCGACCGCGCGGTGGGCGCCACCCTGGCCGGGGAGATTGCGCTGGGGCGGGTGCGCGTGCCCGCCGGCGGCTTTCTGTTGCAGCTTCAGGGCTACGCGGGCCAGGGCCTGGGCTTCGCCTGCGTCGAGGGCCTGCGCGTCGAGCTGACCGGCTTCGCCAACGACACCGTGGCCGAGGTGATGAGCGGCGGGGCGGTGGTGGTGCGCGCGCCGAGGCAGGTGCCGGCAGAGAAGCGGTGGACGCTGTCGACGTGCGGCAACGCCGCGGCCTATGGCGCCACGGGAGGACGGCTCTTCGTCGAGGGCCGTGCGGGGCAGCGCTTCGGCGTGCGCAACTCGGGCGCGGTCATCGTCGCCGAGGGCGCCGGCAAGTACGCGTTCGAGTACATGACCGGCGGCGTGGGCGTGCTGCTCGGACCGGTGGGGCCGGTGGTGGCCTCGGGCATGACCGGCGGCGTGCTGTACCTGTGGGACGACGGCGAGCTCGGGGAGAAGCTCCACGCCGACGCGCGCGTCGCGCCGCTGGAGGGCCCCGACGAGGCCACCCTGCGCGAGCTCGTCGAGGAGCACCTGTCGGCCACGGGCTCGGCGCGGGCCAAGGCCCTGCTGTCCGATTGGGCCGAGGCGCGGCGGCGCTTCGTGAAGGTGGTGCCACGCCTGTAGCGGCGACGTCCGTCGGCCTCGACGGCGCTCCTCGCCCGGGGCCGGTCTCAAGCCGCGTGGCCGACTTGTTCGCCACGCGACAGACGCCCGTACGGCGAGATCCAGCCCGCCACCGCCGGCCAACTTCCGTCGCAATGGAGGGAACAACCATGCGGAAATGCGTGCTTGCCGTGCTTCTGTGCGTTCTGTGCGCTTCGATGGGGACGGCGTGCTCTCCGCCGCCGACCGACCCGGTGTACGAGCGCTGCATCACCGAGCGCAAGACGTACTGCAGCCGGCTGTTCGCGTGCATCCGGCTGGGCACGCTGGTGGGCGTCACCGTCAACTACGAGAACGAGTCCCAGTGCGAGACGCAGGAGTCGCGCAAGTGCGAGAACGTCTCGACCGCCAACGCGTGCCCGGGCGGCAGCAGCTCGTCGTACAGCGCGGCGAAGCACGACCAGTGCATCCAGGACCAGCGCAACCAGAGCTGCTCGGCGTTCGCCGAACGGCCCACGAGTTGTCAGACGTACTGCTCGACCACCCAGGTCGACGGCGGCGGCTGAGCGCGCGCTGATTCGGGTGGCGCGCTCGGTGGTGCCCAGCGACGACGACGAGCAGGTCGACGGCGGCGGCTGACCGGGCGCCGATTCGGAACGTCTTCGACGGACTCCCCTGCGAGGGCTCCGGGTGGTGCGGCCGGTCAGAGAACGTTCCGGACGACCTCGAGCAGCTGCTCGATGTCGTAGGGCTTGACGACGAAGGCGTCGGCCTCCGGCACCCTGGCCGCGTCCTGGGCCGTGAGCACGACGACCGGAATTTGCGAGAGCGTCGAGTCCTGCTTCAGCACCTCGAGCAAGTCCCAGCCGTTCATGCCGGGCATGACCAGGTCGAGCACGATGACGTCGACGTTCGGCGTACGGCCAAGCACGTCGAAGGCCTCCCAGCCGTTCCGTGCCGTCGTCACGCCGAAGCCCTCGCTGCTCAGCGCGGTGGCCAAGGCCTCGCACGCGTCGGCCTCGTCTTCGACCACGAGCACGTTCGTTCGCTCTCGCATGCCGAGATTCGAATCGAGACCTGGCGGTAGTCCGCAAGGCTCCGGCATCGCAGTCTTCGCCGGGAACGCGCGTTCGCTCTTCACCTTTCCGGCGCGGCTGGAGGTCTGTTGTTCGCTGCTCGACGGACCCGTTCGCGGCAATGCGGTACCGCCGACTCGGTCGCCTCGACAGCATGCCGAGGAGCGGTTCGCCTCCCGCCGTCGCCTCGGCCGGGTCGCCGACACAGGCCGCGCCGATTCGTCCCACGTAGCGATCGTCGGCTGGCGGCCGGTCCCCCTCGGGGCGTTGGTCTCGCTTTCCTACTGAACGTGTGGGATTCCCATGTTCTCAAGGAACACGGCGCCGCTCGCGGTCATCGCTGCGGTCGCGGCCGCGGCACACGCGCAGCCCGCGCTGGTGAAGGACCTGTCGCCCTTCAGCCAGCGCCAGGGCTCGAGCCCGTCGCAGGTCACTCGCGTCGGAAACGCCACCTACTTCGCGGCGACCGGCGAGCTGTGGCGCACCGACGGCACCGCAGCCGGCACCGCATTGCTCAAGAACATCAACCCCGGGGCGGCTGGTGACGGCGACGGCCAGCGACGCCTCGCAGAACCGGGCCACCTGCAACTTCCACGTGACGGTGCAGGGCGAAGGCGGCGGCAGCGCCGCCAGGGTCGGGTGCAACTGCTCGAACGGCGGCTCCGGTCTGCCCTTCGCGGCGACGCTGCTCGTTCTGCTCTGGTCGAGGGCGCACCTCGGTGGACCATCCCGCCGGCGGCGATGACGAGAACCGGCGGGCGGTCGACCGGGTGCTCGGCGGCTGTGGGTTCTGGGCCTCGGCGCAGAGCATCGCCAGTTTTCGTGTGACGCCATGTCGACGGCCGCCACACGCGAGCGCCCGAAGGGCTTCTTCCGCGAGCTGAAGGACGAGTGGAAGGACGATCGCGCCGGAGACGTCGCCGCGGCGGTGACGTTCTTCGGCCTGCTGGCGCTGTTTCCGTTCCTCCTCTTCCTCGTGTCGCTGGCCAGCGTCGTCATCGACCCGGGGCAGGCCGAGTCGCTCGCCCAGCAGTTGAACGCGGTCGCTCCGCCGCAGGTGAGCGACATCCTCGGGCAGCGGCTGCGCGAGCTGGGGAACGAGCGGAAGGTCGGGCTCCTCACGGTGGGAGCGCTCGGCGCCCTGTGGGCTGCGTCGGGCGGCATGAACGCGCTCCGGCGGGCGCTGAACGTCGTCTACGACGTGCGCGACGAGCGGCCGGTCTGGAGACAGCGAGGGATGGCTCTGGCGATGACGCTGGTCGCCTCGGTGCTGGCGGTGGTGGCCGCGGTGCTGATGGTGGTGACGCCCGCAGTGGCCGGCCGCCTCCCCGGAGGGCTGGGCGAGCTGGTGCGGTGGCTCCGCTTCCCGGTGGCCGGCCTGCTCGTCTTGCTGCTGTTCGCCATTCTCTACTGGAAGCTGCCGGACGTGGAGCAGCGCTTCCGCTTCATCTCGCCGGGGGCCGCCGTGGCGGTGGTGGTGTGCCTGTTCGCCTCGTGGGGCTTCTCCCTCTACGTGGCGAAGCTCGGCCAGCTCGACGCCAAGTACGGAGCGCTGGGCGGCATCATCGTCCTGCTGATGTGGATGTGGGTCTCCTCCCAGGTCTTCCTCCTCGGGGCGGAGATCAACGTCGTCATCGAGCACCGCTCGCCCGAGGGAAAGCGGCCACGAGCCAAACGCCGAACCGACGTGGGCGAGGCGCGCGCACCGGCGTCGGCCTGAGCGGTCTGGTACGGCGCGACCGGGCGGGCAGGCCTCGCCAGGCGGTCGCGAATCGGCGGGCCGGCCGGAGCGTTCGGGGCGGCATGCGCACGCGAGCCTTCGTCCTGATGGCGTTGTTCCTCGGCACCTCCCCCCTGCGCGCGCTGGCCGCAGGCGCCTCCGTGGCCGTGGCGGCTCACGAGCTGAAGCTCAACGGCGCGGGCCGGCAGCGCGTCTTCTTCCTCGAGCTGTACGAGGTGGAGCTCTACCTCGAGCAGCCGACGAAAGACGCCTCGGTGGCCGTCGCCGCGGATCAGGGCAAGCAGATCCGCTTGAGGGCGCTGCGGGACGTCCCGCGTTCGCAGGTGAAGGCGGCGCTGCGCCAGGGCATCGCCCGGAGCGTCAAGAAGGTCGACCGGCGCGCGCTCGAGCCGAGGCTGCGGCAGCTCTTGGCGCAGGTGCGCGACGTGAAGAAGGGCGAGGAGATCCGCTTCACGTACGTTCCCGGCGAGGGCACGCGCATCGAGGAGCCCGGGCGGGTGCGCGCCGTCATTCCCGGCAAGGACTTCGCAGACGCGCTCTTCTCCATCTGGCTCGGGCCGAACACCGACACGCCGCAGCTCAAGCAGGCGCTCTTGTCGGGAGCCGCCGGCCAGTCGGCCTGACACGCAGTCGGCGCCGGCGCATGACGGCCCTCGCGCCGATGCGCGCCAGCGGCGGCCACTCGGCGCGGAGCACGTCGCAGAAGCGCGTCACCGTGTCGGCCGGGCCTCCACACGCCCTGTCCGTCGTTGCGCACGAAGCCGGCGAGCCCGAAGCGCGTGGCGAGGCGGTACACCGTAGGCCGGAATCCGACGCCCTGCACGGTGCCCTGGACGCGGATGGCCTGGCGGATGATGGGCTTCATGTCTGCACGAGCGGCGCAGTCTGTCCCCCCGCTCGCGCGTGGAACATCGGCTGACCGTCGCGCCGATCGCTCGTGCCGAGCGTTCGCCCCATCGCGTGTCGCCGGCCCGCAGCCGGGGCGGCCGGCGGACCAGTCGTCGGCGAGGGCACGCGCGCACAGCATGTGACGTGTTCACCGGTTCGAGCGCCCGGGGGCTCGGTGGAGGTTGAATGACATGTGCGCGATGTGCGGGTGCTCCGAAACGGCTCATGCCTCGGCCGGGCACGGCCACCACCAGCCGCACGAGCACGGGCACGACTTCGGGCACGAGCACCGGCTCCTCGCCAGGAACGACCGCATCGCCACCGAGACCCGGCGCCTGCTCGCGAGCCGCGGCGTCATGGTGCTGAACCTGCTCGGCGCTCCCGGCTCGGGGAAGACGACGCTGCTCGAACGCACCATCCGCTCACTGTCCCACTTTGGGAGGGTTGAAGCCCTCGCCTTTAGCACTACTGCGTTGAGAGGCCGGTCTCCTGATCGAGGACGTCGTG
>FWPU01009253.1_pt1 | contig 15738 bp, 11 predicted proteins | sample 2228361 | NCBI WGS metagenome assembly FWPU01 (sample SAMEA103939777, study PRJEB20133) | metagenome
TATAGCTGGCTGGCGAGAAGACTATCTGCTCAAGGTGCTTGCTGGCTGATCTCTGGCTCCAATTTAGATGCGTTTGCCCTGCATTGTCGAACTATTCAGGCAGAATAAATGTGCAGATTATGGTATCATCATTCCAACTCTTTCCCTGTCGAGGGAGCGTTTCATTGAGCCAAAGGAATCGAACCGGCTTGTTCTTTTGTTTGCTGCTAATCGTGACGCTGGCGACGTTTGCGCCACCGTCCTGGAGCGGTCGAATAGTGCGCGCTCAAGTGCCGGGAAAGGTCACTTTGCAAGCCCAGGCTGGTTTCGATGGCTATTGCAAAGCGGGACAATGGATTCCCGTGCGGGTGACGGTCGAAAACCAGGGAGCAGATTTGGAGGCCCGCGTGCAGGTCGCGACCCGCACAGGCCAGGAGAACGGCGCGATCTATGCTACCGATGTCAGTCTGCCGGCTACCTCGCGCAAGCAATTCTTCCTTTACGTTCAGCCTCCCGAAATCCTGCGTAACCTGACCGTCAGCCTGATAGCCGACGGGGAGACGCTAGCCAAGCAGTCAGTGAAGGTCTCTTGCCTGTCGGCTGAGAGTTTGTTGATTGGCCTGCTGACCGACAATCCCTCTTCCTACACTGCCTTGAACGCCATTCAACTTCAGGAGGGTTTCGTCCGTGTGGCCAAACTGCAAATTGCCGACCTGCCGAAGGATGCCCAGGGCTGGGATGCGCTGGATGCCCTGGTCGTCTCGGGCGTGGATACGGGCGCGTTGACGGTCGAACAACGGCAAGCCCTGGACGTGTGGCTGGCCGGCGGCGGGAGGCTGCTGGCTATCGGGGGGCCGCGTTGGCAAGAGACGCTGGCCGGGCTGAGAGAATTTCTGCCGGTCGAGGTGAGCGGGAGCCAAAATGTAGCCGATCTGTCTGCCTTGTTGGCTTATTTCCAGGCGTCAGAAACCCTGGAAACGGGAGCAGTTCTGGCGTCGGGGCAGATGCGGCAGGGTTCGCGCGCGCTCGTCTGGCAGGAGGGCATCCCGCTGCTGGCAGTGCGAGAGATAGGTTTTGGGCGCGCCTGGTATCTGGCTGCCGACCCTGCCTTGCAGCCTTTGAGCGACTGGAAGGGCATGAGCGAGGTGTACACCCGCTTGCTGACCGATCGCCCACCGCGCCCTGCCTGGGCAAACCGTCAATGGGACACCTACACCGCCACCCAGGCGCTTGCCACGCTTTCGGAACTGAGCGTCCCGTCCATTTTTTTGATCTGCGGCTGGCTGGGCGTCTATGTCTTCGTCGTTGGGCCGCTCAATTTCATCCTCTTGCGGCGAGTGAAACGCCCCGACCTGGCCTGGGTCACCGTTCCCGCTGTGGTGGTTGTCTTCACTGCCATGGCGTATATTTCCGGTTTCCTGACACTGGGCAATCGCCCGGTTCTCAACCGTCTGGCAATTGTCCAGGCCTGGGAAGGGGTAGATGAGGCACGCGCCCAGGGCCTGCTGGGTGTGTATTCTCCCCGCCGGGCTATGTACACGACCGAGTCGGGCGAAGGCTTTTTGTGCCTGCCTTTTGCCGGCGAAGAGAATTTGCAACCCACAGGCTGGTTGTCGCTCCGCCAGGATGCCCAAATCGTCCTGCCGGGCGTGCGTATCGAGCGCGGCGGGATGAAAGCGGTGGCTTTGGACGGTATCGTCCCTGCCCTGCCTTTCGCACACGACCTGCTGATTACCCTGGACGACCAGGACGCCATCCTGAGCGGCCGCGTGACCAACCTGAGCCAGGTCGTTTTGAAGGACGCTATATTGGTCACGCCGGCCGGCTTCGAAAAACTGGGAGATTTGTCACCTGGGGAGACTTCGCAGTCAGTCAAGGTAGTTTTTGGGGTCGCATCGGGCGGCGCCCCGTATAGCGATATTTTCTCTTCCCCTCTCTATTTCCCTGGAACCCCCTGGATGCAAACAGTCGAGGAGGAAGAGGCAAGACAAGGAACGTTGTTCCATGCGGCGCTGGCCTCCAACGCTTACGATGCTGTCAACTGGGGCATTTACCTGCTAGGCTGGCTGGACGAGCCGCTGCTCCAGGCAAACCTGCAAAGTGTTCAGCCTCGCGTTACCGGCGCTACGCTCTATGCGCTCCTGTTGCAGCCATCCACTACTTACGGAGCGGGGTTGTTGCATATCACGCCTCCTTTGTTTGCTTGGGAAGCCTCCATGCCAGACCGCACCCCTTACAACGGTGGCTATGGTCTCCCGCCAGAGGGATTGGTTCTACGTTTCAAAGTCGCCTTGCCTCTGCCGCAAGAGACCTCTGTACGCACATTGACGCTCGACCTGGACGGCTCTGGCGGCCCCAATGCTCTCCCTACGGCCTCCTTATGGGACTTCGAGCGCGGCGAATGGGTAGCGGTGCCGTATTCAGCCTGGGGCAAGATAGATGTTTCTGCTCCATGGCGTTATGTAGGCCCAGACCGCGAGGTGCGCCTCAAACTGGAAGGTAACCAAAATGATTGGTACGAACTCTATCATGCGACAGTGAATCTGGTGGTAGACCCATGACTCCCATTGTCGAAATCGAAGGTCTGAGCAAGCGCTTCGGGAAACGCACGGCGGTGGACGGTCTCACATTGTCCATCCAGAGCGGCGAGATCTTTGGCCTGGTCGGCCCCAATGGCGCCGGCAAGACCACCACCATGCGCATGTTGGTCACGCTGCTCCGCCCAGACCAGGGCGAAATGCACGTGGGCGGTTACTCGGTGCGTAAATCGCCGCGTGACGTGCGCCGTCTGTTGGGTTTCATGCCCGATGTCTTCGGCGTCTACGGCGATATGACGGTTTGGGAATATCTGGATTTCTTCGGCGCTTGCTACAAGATTCCTGCACCCCAGCGCGCCGCCCTGATTCGCGACCTGCTGGATTTGGTGGACATCGCTCACCGCCGCGACGACATGGTAGATACGCTCTCGCGCGGACTGAAGCAGCGCCTCGCCCTTGCCCGCGTCTTGATCCACGACCCCGTCGTTCTCATCCTCGATGAGCCGGCCTCGGGCCTCGACCCTCGCGCCCGCGTGGAAATTCGGGAACTTCTCTTGGAAGTAGCGCGTCTGGGAAAGACCATCCTCTTTTCCAGTCACATCCTGGCCGACGTGGCCCAACTATGCACGCGCGTGGGTATAATGGAGGCAGGGAAATTGGTGGCACTCGGCACGCTCGATCAACTCAGCCAGCAACTTGTACCGCATCGCCTGGTGCGCGTGGCCTTCTTGTCGGGCGTGAAGAGGGAGGAGGCGCAGACTGCCATCTCTCGCCTGCCTGGTGTGACGCAGGTGCGCCCACAAGACGGACTGGAGGGCGCCGACTGGCCCTCGCTGGAAGTGGAATTCAGCGGCGATGATGAGGCTTTGCACAAACTGTTGGCTGCCATGCTCGCACAGGGCCTGCCGGTGGTGCGCTTCAGCGAAGAGACTCAAAATCTGGAAGAAGTCTTCCTGCGCGCCACGCGCGGTATTGTTTCGTAGTGGATTGGATACACAGGTAGACAGGTAGACAGGTACACAGGTAGACAGGTAGAGGTAGATATGAGCGTCCAATCATCCAAGCGCCCCACCACTTTTTCTTTACTCCCTACTCTCTACTCTCTATTCTCTTCCCTCTACTCCTTGCTCAGCGAAAACCCGGTCATCCGCAAGGAATTTCGCGGGCGGATGCGCGGCCGGCAGAGTTTCGTCTTGCTGTTCGTCTATTTGTTGGTCATTAGCCTGCTGACCTTATTGATTTATTCTGTGGTTGCTATGGAGGGCTCCTATGCCTGGGACGCCGATTACCGGCAAGGTGTGGGCAAAGCGGTGTTTGGCACGGTAGTGTTGTTGGAGTTGACGCTGGTGGCGCTGATCGGCCCTTCTCTCACCGCCGGCGCTATCGCTGCCGAGCGCGAACGCCAAACCCTGGAGCTCTTGTGCACGACTCTTCTTTCCGCACGCGCTCTGGTGGCCGGGAAACTCGGTTCGGCGCTGGCGTTTCTTTTCCTGCTCATTTTCTCAGCCTTGCCTATTCAGAGCATCGCCTTTTTGTTGGGAGGGGTGGAACTGGCAGAGTTGCTCATCTCTGGCCTGATGCTGGCGGTGACGGCGGTCTTCTTCTGCTCGCTGGGGTTGTTCTTTTCCAGTTTCATGCGGCGCACCAGCGGTGCAACGACTGCCTCGTATGCGAGTATTCTGCTTGCCCTGCTGGGGGGAGCAGGCTTGTTCTTGTGGGTGGGTCTCAGCGAAGCCTTGTATCAGTTTGGCGCTTCCTCATCATCCTTGGCCACCGTTCACGACAATTTCCTGAATATCATCTTGTGGATGCTCATTTCGACCAACCCGATCCTGGCGGCTATCTTCAGTGAAGTTGTGCTGGTGGAGGAGCAAAATCTCTTCTATACCAATGCCGCCAACAATTCGTCCTTGATAGGGTCGAGTAACTTTTACTTGCCGTCGCCGTGGATCATCTTCACTGTGGTCTATCTTTTTCTGGCTTTTCTCTTGATTCTGGTGAGCGTTTATTTCGTCAAGCGGCCGGAGCGGTGAGGTGTAATGCGTGAGACGTGAAACGTAAAACGTAAAGCGTAAAACGTAAAGCGGAAGGCATGAGGTGATGAACGCTTGGAGCGAACTTTCTCTTGTTTTGAGAGGCTGGATGCGTTGGTTGCGCTTGCGGCGCGGATTGACTTGGGGCCTGCGCGGACTGGTCACGGGGCTGGCGCTGACTCTGCTGCTCGGCGCGGCTGGGATGTGGCAGGCGCGCCTGCTGCAAGCCGAGTTCCTGGCATTGGCCGGCGCGCTGGCTCTGACAGGTTCTGCGCTGGCAGGTCTGATTGCTTTCCTGTGGCCGCTGCGCCCGCTGGAGGCGGCGCGCTATTGCGATCGCGCCTTTCGCCTTGCAGAGCGCGTCAGCACGGCGCTGGAATTTGCAGATACTCCCGCCAGCGACCTGTTGGACAGACAGGCGCAAGACGCTTTGCAAGTTGCTCGCACGGTGCGACCCGCTCACGACCTGCCCTTGCGCTTCTCCCGCGTCGAGAGCCTGCTGGCGCTGACCCTGGTTGTGGCCATTGGCCTGACGACCTGGCGCGGCGAGACCTGGTTCCAGGCTGCCCAACAGGCCCGCGCTGTGCAAGCAGCCGTGCAGGAGCAGGGACAGGCCATTGCCGAGATGTTGACGACCATCGAAAACAACCCCAACCTGAGCGAGGAGCAAAAGCGCGCCCTGTCCAAGCCGCTGGAAGAGGCCTTGACCGCTTTGCACGATAATCCTTCCCTGGAAGGTTCGGTCTCGATGCTGACCGCGGCCGGCGAGAAACTGCAAGCCCTGAGCGACCCACAAGCGCAAGAATTGGCGCGGGCGTTGGGCGAGGCCGGGCGGCAGTTATCCTTGCAGCAGGGCAGTCCGTTGCAAGAGATGGGGCAGCAACTGGCGCAAGGGGATGCAGTGGCGGCGGCAACGCAATTGAGCCAATTGGACATGAGTAACTTGAGCCAGGCAGAAGCCGAGGCGCTGGCAAGTCAGTTGGAGGCGCTGGCCGAATCACTGGCGGCGCTCGACCCGCAATTGGCGGCGCAGTTGAATCAGGCCGCGCAGGCTCTACGGCAAGGCGACCTGGCGACGGCGCAACAGGCCCTGCAGCAGGCCGTTCAGTCGTTGGCGCAAGCCGGTCAGCAAATGGCCTTCTCGCAGGCAGCCGGGCAGGCGGCCGTGCAATTGCAACAAGGCGCCGGGCGGGTGCTGGCGGCTGGCGGAGGCAGTCAGGGGAATCAGGGAACGGCCAATGCGCCAGGGGCAGCGGAGGGCGGCCAGAGCGGGGCAACGGCTGGGGGCGCGGGAGCAGGCCGCGGGGAGGGCGAGGCGGGGTCGTCTCAGCCGGGGGGCGAGGCCGGCAGTTCTCCCATTCCACAAAACAATGGCCCTGGCGATGGCGGCGAGCGCGCCTATGAACCCATCTATGCCCCCAGTCTGCTGGGCGGTGAGGGCGGCCCACTGGTTGGACTTCCCCAGGGAGGCCAGGATGGCGAGGTCATCGGCGTAGGGCCGACAACTCCAGGGAGGGAAGGCGACAGTTTGGTACCGTATGATGAAGTGTATGTGCAGTACGAAGAGGTCAATCGCCGCGCGCTGGAGAATGGTCAGGTGCCGCTTCAGTTCATGCAGATCATCCGCAACTATTTCGATGCTTTGAAGCCGTGAGGAAGAGATGAGTCAGTTTTCGGTGCCTCCAGATACCGCTATTTCCGATGGAGATGCTGTCGAGCAGTTTCGTCAGACCGCCGCGCGAATCGAGCAGGAGGTGGGGCGGGTCATCGTTGGCCAGAGCGAGGTGGTGCGGCCCGTCCTGGTGAGCATCCTGGCGGGCGGACATGTCTTGCTGGAGGGCGTACCGGGCCTGGGCAAGACGATGTTGATTCGCACGCTTGGGCAGGCGTTGGATTTGAAATTCTCGCGCATCCAGTTCACCCCCGACCTGATGCCGTCCGATATCCTCGGCACGGAAATTCTGGCCGATCAGGATGGACGCCGCTCGTTTCAGTTTCGTCCAGGGCCGTTGTTCGCCAACCTGGTGCTGGCCGATGAGATCAACCGCGCCACGCCCAAAACGCAGTCGGCGTTGCTGGAAGCCATGCAGGAAGGCTCGGTGACGGTGGCCCAAAAGACGTATTGCCTGGATGAGCCGTTCTTCGTCATGGCCACCCAGAACCCCCTGGAAATGGAAGGCACTTATCCCCTGCCCGAAGCGCAACTGGACCGTTTCTTCTTCAAGGTGAACGTAAACCTCCCAGACGTGGCTGAGATGGCAGAAATCTTGCAACGCACCACTGGCCAGGAGACGCCAGCGGCGCGCAGGGCGGCCAGCGGCGCTGACATCCTGCGCATGCGCGAACTGGCGCGAGCCGTGCCGGTGACCTCGCATGTGCGCGAGTACATTGCCAGGCTGGTGCTGGCCACTCATCCCGATGATGCGTTGGCTCCGCCATTGGTCAAGAAATATGTGCGTTACGGCGTTTCACCGCGCGGCGGGCAGGCCTTGATGTTGGGCGCTAAAGTGACTGCTCTGCTGGCTGGACGTTACAACGTGGCCTTCGAGGATGTCCATGCCGTTGCCTTGCCTGCGCTGCGTCACCGCCTGCTGTTGAATTTCGACGGCCTGGCAGAAGGTATCAGGCCGGATGATATTATTGCTGAAGTGGTAAAGTTAGATAGTCTGATAGTCTTATAGTCTATAAACTATAAGACTCCAAGACCCCCTCATGCTCTTTGACGAACCCACCCTGCGCAAATTGACTCAACTCACACTGGTGGCTGCGCGCATCCGCGCTGGGGCCATCAAGGGCGAGCGTCGTTCCTCGCGGCGCGGCAGCAGCGTGGAATTTGCCGATTACCGCGCCTATGCGCCCGGCGACGACCTGCGGCGGTTGGATTGGAACATCTATGCTCGCCTGGAACGTCCCTTCATCAAGTTGTTCGAGGAAGAAGAAGACCTGGCCGTCTACCTCCTGCTGGACGTTTCGCGTTCGATGCGATGGGGAGAGGCCGACCTGGACAAGTTCCAATATGCTTTACGTCTGGCAGCAGGCTTGGGCGCCATCACGCTGGCCTCCGGCGACCGGCTGGTTGTGGCCGCTTTACGGGATGGCGGCGTGGCGCAGGAGTTCGGCCCCGCGCGCGGGCAGACGGCCTTGCCACGTCTGTTCCGCTTTCTGGAGGAATTGGAAGCGGCCGGGCAAACCGATTTGGACGCCTCGCTGCGGCAGTTCTTCGTCACCCCGCGCCGCGCCGGGCTGGTCATCCTGATTTCTGACCTCTTCTCAGGGCAAGCCCTTCGACCAGGCTCAGGGCAGGGCTGGGAAACCGGGCTGCGCCAGGCTTTAGGACGCGGCCACGAAGCCGCCCTGCTGCACGTCCTGGCGCCCGATGAACTCGACCCACCGCTGAGCGGCGACCTGCAACTGGTGGACGTCGAGAGCGGTCATGCGCAGGAGGTTTCACTCGATGGCGGGCTACGCGCGCTTTATCGTCAGCGAGCGCGCGCCTGGCTGCAAGCCACGCAAGCAGCCTGTCGCAAGCAGGGCATCCGCTATCTCGAACTGACCACCAGCCTGCCCTGGGATCGCGCCTTGCTGCTCGAAATGCGCCGCGCTGGGATTGTAAGATAGATGAAATTCCTCACCCCTGCTGCCTTTGGTTTTCTGGCGCTTGCCCTCCCTATCCTGCTGCTCTACATGCTCAAATTGCGGCGCAAGCCGGTGCAAGTCTCCTCCACGCTGCTGTGGGAACAACTATTGCGCGACCGGCAAGCCAACGCCCCCTGGCAAAAACTCCGCCGCAACCTGCTCCTGTTCCTGCAACTGCTCATCCTGGCGGCGCTGTCGCTGGCGCTGGCGCGTCCTGCCGTGCGGATGCCGGTGGCGGTCAGCGGCTCGCTGATCGTACTGCTGGACGCCTCCGCTTCGATGAACGCCGCTGACGCGCCCCCCTCGCGCTTCGAGACCGCCCGACGAGCCGTCCAGGACCTCATCAACGGACTCCCGCCCGCTTCGCGCCTGACCCTCATCCTGGTCGGCCGTACCCCGCAGGTTTTAGCCGCCGCGGAAACGGACCCTGCCCGGCTGCGCGAGGCGCTTGCCTCTGCCCAGGTCACGCAGGGCGGCGCCGACTGGCAGGCGGCCTTTGCGCTGGCGGCCGGCGCGGCGCAAGGCAGCCGCGAGGTGACCACCGTCATCGTCTCCGACGGCGGACTGCCGCAGAGCGGCTTGCCCTCCCTGCCTGGCGAGGTGCGCTACCTGCCCATCGGTGCGGACGAAGACAACCTGGCCATCACGGCGCTGGCGTTACGCGCCTCCGCTGGCGGGCCGCAACTGTTCGCCGAGGTGACCAATTACGATCAGACGACCCGCGAGGCGCTGCTGTCGTTCTACCTGGGCGAGACTTTGCTGACCGCCCGCCGCTTGAGCGTGCCGCCGGCCTCCAGTCGCAGCCTCACGCTGGACGATTTGCCAGACCAACCCGGCGTGTACCAGGCGCGCCTGTCTGACCCGCGCGGGAACGCCAAATTGGATTCCCTGTCTCTCGATGACGTCGCCTTTGCCGTCTATCAGGCTGCCTCGGCGCGGCGCGTTCTTCTGGTCTCGCCGGGCAACCTGTTCCTGGAGCAGGCGCTGGCGGCTATGCCGGGCATCCGGCCGTTCCGTGCCTTGCCAGGGCCAGATGGCAGACCGCAAATCCCCACAGAAACATTCGACTTGTATGTCCTGGACGGCTTGCTGCCCGACCCGCTGCCCGCCGGCAACTTGCTGTTCGTCAACCCGCCGAGCAATCCCCTCTTCCCAGTCGGCGAATCGTTCGACGACATGACCGGCCTGCAAGTGCATGAACATCCGCTTACCCGCTTCGTGGACTGGGGCAACGTCCACGTCATGCAAGCGCGGCACGTGCAACGGCCTCCCTGGGCCGAAACGCTGGTGGAGACGCAAGCCGGGCCGCTGGTCTTTGCCGGCGAGACGAATGGCCGCCGTATCGCCGCCCTGACCTTCGACCTGCGCGAGAGCGACCTGCCGCTGCAAGTGGCCTACCCTATCCTGTTCGCTAACCTGCTCGATTACCTGGTCCCGCCCAGCGCCTTCGACGCCTCGCGGGCGCTCCAGCCGGGTGAGAGTCTGACCATTCAACCGCCTGTGGACGTCGAACAAGTGGTGGTTGTCTCACCCTCGGGCCAGGCGTATGCCTTCACCCCGCTGGCGGGCCCCTTCACCTTTACCGAGACCGGCGAACTCGGTTATTACGCCGTCAACTTCCTGAAAGGGGACGCCACCGCTTATCAGACCTTTGCCGTCAACCTGTTCGATCCCCTCGAATCGGACATCCGTCCGCGCGCCACAATCCAGGTAGGCAGTGTCCAGGTAGCCTCCAGCGCCGCCGAACAGGCCGGTCAGCGCGAGGTGTGGCCCTGGCTGGCGGGGCTGGCTTTGCTCATCTTGCTGGTGGAGTGGCAGGCATACCACCGGCGTGTCATTGCAAGCCTGCGCTGGCCGGGTAGCCTTGCGTGGTTGGCGCAAAAGGCATATCGCCCGTCCTGGCCGGGCCAGGGAGGCCAGGCAGGCGAAGCAATCTCCTCCTCGCGCCAGGAGACTGCTTCGGCGGAAGTGCGCCGCCTCGCAGTGACATCCAAGAAGAGAGGGGGCGCATGACCTTCACCGCGCCGCTCTTCCTGCTGTTGCTGCTGCTTGCGCCGCTCGTGGCCTGGCTGGGCTGGCCGGCCCCAGGTCCAGGGAAGAAGCGGGAGGTCGTCTCGCTGGCACTGCGGCTGATTATCCTCCTCTGCTTGATCTTGTCGCTGGCAGGGATGGAAATCGTGCGCGGCGGGGACAACCTGGCGGTCGTCTTCCTGGTGGACGTCTCCGATTCGATGCCGCCCGCCGCCGTAAGCGCCGAAATGGACTACCTGCGCCAGGCACTGGCTACGATGGGACCAGATGACCAGGCCGCCATCGTGCTGTTCGGCGCAGATGCGCTGGTGGAACGCCCCATGCGGCCAGGCGCAGAACTGGGGCAAATCACCTCCGTTCCTGTCACCAATCAAACCGATCTGGCCGAAGCCATCCGCTTGGGATTGGCGCTCTTCCCGCCCGGCGCAGCGCGGCGCATGGTCGTCCTCTCGGACGGCGTACAAACCAGCGGCGACTCGCTGGCGGCCGCTCGCCTGGCAGCCGCTTCGGGCGTGCAAATCGTGGCGGTCCCATTCGTGACCGAGACGGCTGCCGAGGCGCTGGTAGCCCAAGTGGACGCGCCCGCCCGCTTACGCCCCGGCGAGCAGTTCGATCTGAACGTCACCGTCCAGGCCAGCCAGCCGATTCGAGCGGTGGTGCGCGTGCTGGCCGGCGCCGAGACCGTCTATCAGGCCGTTCACGACCTGCGGCGCGGCGCGCAGACCTTCAGCCTGCCGCTCACTGCCGGGCAGCCTGGCTTCGTAACCTACCAAGTGCAAATCGAGCCTGAGGGAGCCTCGTCCCCCCAGGGGGACACTTTCTACCAGAACAATCGCCTGGATGCTTTCTCGCTGGTGGAGGGGCCGCCGCGCATCCTGATGGTTGCGCCGCCGGCCGGCGAGCCTTTGCCTGGCGGGGGGACGCGCCCCGACGAGACCTCCGCTTTGCTGGCCGCCCTGCAAGCGGCTGGCTTTAGCGTGGAATTGGTGACGCCCGCTTACCTGCCTACCCATCTGCCGTCGCTGGCGCAATACAACGCCGTGTTGCTGGTGGACGTGCCGGCGCGGCAACTCGGCATGAGTCAAATGGAAGCCCTGCAAACCTACGTGCGCGACCTGGGCGGCGGGCTAGCGGCGGTGGGCGGCCCCAGCAGTTTCGGCATGGGCGGCTATTACGACACCCCGCTCGAGGCCGCCTTGCCGGTAGACATGCAAATCAAGGATGAGCAACGCCGCCCCACCCTGGCGCTGGTATTCATCGTTGATCATTCCGGCTCCATGTCCGAGACCAGCGGCGGCGTCACCAAGCTGGAACTGGCCAAGGAAGCCGTAGCCCGTTCACTCGACCTGGTGTTTCCCACCGACCGGGTAGGCGTAATCGCCTTCGACGATACGACCAAATGGGTCGTGCCAATGACCGACCTGACCGAGCCGGAGGCAGCCCTGGCAGCCGTAGCGAGCATCCAAATTGGCGGCGGCACCGATATCCTGGCCGGCCTGCAAGCCATGGCCAAAGTCTTGCCAGATGAACCGGCCAAAGTAAAACATGTCATTTTGCTCACTGACGGCGGCGCCGACCCAACCGGCATCCCCGAACTGGTCGAGCGGCTGTACGCCGAGAACGGCATCACCCTTTCCACAGTAGGCGTGGGACGCGACGCCGCGCCCTTCCTGGAAGACCTGGCTGCCCAGGGAGGCGGGCGCTACCACTTCACCGCCGACCCGGCCAGCATTCCAACTATCTTCACCGAGGAGACCTCCCTGGCCACACGCGCCTACCTGGTCGAAGAGACCTTCTTTCCCAAGCAGGTCAATCCCTCGCCCATCCTGGCGGGCATTTCCAGCCTGCCATCCTTGCGTGGCTATGTGGCCTCCAGCCCCAAGTCGCTGGCGCAGGTCATCCTCGTATCCGACCAGGGCGATCCCATTCTGGCAGTCTGGCAGTATGGACTGGGACGCTCGTTGGCCTTTACCTCCGACGCTAGCGGACACTGGGCGCGCGACTGGCTGCGCTCCGAGCAATTCGCCGTCTTCTGGGCGCAAGCGGTGCGCGCCATCCTCAGCGAGACGCGCCAGGCGGCTCTCGAAATGGATGTCAGTCTGCAAGGCGAGCGCGCGCGCCTGACGTTGGATGCCCTCGACCTGGATGGCTCGTTCCTGAACGGCTATCACGTGGAGGCCAGCCTGGTCTCGCCGGACGGAAAAGCCCAAAACCTCACCCTGCGCCAGAGCGCGCCGGGTCGCTATGAAGCCGACTTTATCCCCACCCAGCAGGGCGTCTATCTCATCCGCTTTTCTGGGCAAGCGCCAGATGGGAGACGCTTTGTCGAGACAACCGGCTGGACATTGTCTTATTCCCCCGAATATCGCCGCCTCGAACCGGACCCCGATCTGCTGCTGCGCTTGGCGGCTCTTACCAATGGGGCGAAATTAATTTCGTCCCACCCAGCGGGCGTCTTTTCCCATGACATTGGCGCCTTGCACGCCTCCCACCCGGCCTGGCCCTGGCTGTTGGCGTTGGCGGCGCTGTTGCTGCCCTTCGACGTCGCGTCTCGTCGCCTGCTGCTCACCCGCCGGGATTTTCTGCGTCTGTGTGACGCGCTGCGTGTAAGGATCGCCAGGCGCAAACCCGCTCCCTTGCCGGCCGATGCCCGCCTGGATGCTCTGCGTCAGGCCAAAGAGCGGGCGCGTGCCGCTGCGCCGTCCAAACCTGCGAGGGCTTGGGAATCTGTCGAGCCTGTCGAGACACAGCCACCACTCCCCGCCCCAATTACCCCGTCCAAGCCTCTGCCTGGCAAGCCTGCGCCTGGGCCGGCCGCCTCTCCGGTGGAGACTACGGAAATGCTGCTGAAACGGAAGCAGGCCCGGCGGAGTCAGAACGAAGGCGGACGCGCCCGCCTATCCGAAGACGAACAGGAGTCCTCATGAACGAACCGCGTCTTTACTGTCATTCGCGCAGCGAGATTGTGCTGGCTTTCCTGGCCGTTTCCCTGCTTGGAATTTTTGCGGGCGTCCTGGCCTTGATTGGGACAGACGTAATTACCTACCCTCACCCTGACCTTCTCCCCCAAAGGGAGAGGGAAACGGATACCAAAAACGGATTTTCCTGCCGAAAACGACAATTTCATCCTGAAGTACTCCCCTCTCCCAGCGGGAGTCCCCTACGGGGATGATAAGGGGCCGGGGGCGTTGCGCTGAGCGTTCGCCTGAGCAGCCTGCCCTGAGCGTTCGCCTGAGCGCTCACGCCGAAGGCTTGTCGAAGGGCTCACGCCGAAGGCCGCCGGGTCGAGCCTGTCGAGACCTGCCGGGTCGAGCCTGTCGAGACCCGCCGGGTCGAGCCTGTCGAGACCCGCCGGGTCGAGCCGCCGGGTCGAGTTTATCGAGACCCTGTCGAGACCCGCCGGGTCGAGTTCATCGAGACCCTGTCGAAGCGTGAGGGTGGGTAGGCAGATACTTTTTTGTTGCGATCTGCGCCGTTGTCATATTCAGTTATCCCGTGAGCATGTTGCGACGGAGATTTCCTCCAGGATGGTGTGGTTGGAAAAGGGCCTATCGTGGAGTGAGATCCGGCCGGTGAAGGGCAATGGCAACAGCCTCAAGTTGCAGGACATGGACGGCTCTGGGACCGTTCCTGTTCGCTCGTATTTGCCTGGCTTCGAGGAGATCGTGGTCCAGATTGGCAAGAAATAGCCAGACCTATTCGCCCGCCGTGCCTGGTCGAGTCCAACAGGGCGATGTCCGCGCCCGTTGGGTGGCCGTATTCCGTGAAGGGAAGCCTGCGGTCATCTGCCAGTTCGATCTCCATGATGAGGGCTATGTGGTGGAGGCAGATCATTCGCTGCCGAGGCCGTTCTCTCGGATCACCTGCGCGAACCACCTGCCGCTGTCCTTGATCGTGCGTTTTTGGGTCTTGAAATCCACATACACCAGCCCAAAGCGCTGACTGTACCCCAGCGCCCACTCGAAGTTGTCCAGCAGCGACCAGTGGAAATATCCCTTCACGGGGATGCCGTCCTGGATGGCGCGGTAGACCTGGGCAATGTGATTCCGCAAGTAGCGAATGCGACGCTCGTCACGCACGCGGCCATCGAAGTCGAGACCGTCGGGGACGGGGATGCCGTTCTCGGTGACCATCAGCTCACAGCTTGGCCGGTAATCCCAGACTTGCTTCAGGACGTCGTACATCCCTTCGGGGTAGATCTCCCACATGCCCGAATATTCGTTTCCCTCGGGGTGCACCTGCCTCACATTCACCACCGGGAATTTCGGGTCGTGTTTCATCACTGCCCGCGAGTAATAGTTGACGCCGAGAATATCTAACTGACGAATCTTCTCCAGGTCGCGATCCTGAATCAACTTCCCTGTCAGCAATTTCGCTATGGACGATTCCTGAATGGGCGAAGTTCCTTTCAACAGCGGGTCAAGCACAATCCGATTCATGAACATGTCTACTCGTTCAGCGGCCTCACGGTCTTTCTTCGAATCGGTAGCAGGATGGACGGGATTCAAATTCAACGTGATTCCAATCTTGACGGGTTGCTTCACTCCGGCGCGAATAACCTCCGCCGCGAGTCCATGCGAGAGCAGGAGGTGGTGCAGGGCCTTGAGCGCCGCGCTAATGTCCTTCTGCCCCGGCGCGTGCTCGCCGAGGAAATGTCCCACGAAAGCGGCCACCCATGGCTCGTTGTGCGTGAACCAGGTTGTCACGCGGTCGCCCAGGCGCTCGGCCACGACGCGGGCATATTCGGCGAAATAGGCGGCTGTGTCGCGATTTGGCCAGCCGCCGCGGTCCTGCAGCGCCTGCGGCAGGTCCCAGTGGAAGAGGCAGACGTACGGTTCGATCCTGCGTTCGAGCAGTTCATCCACCAGGCGGTCGTAGAAGGCCAGCCCCTTGGGATTGACCGCGCCCGTCCCCTGGGGCAGGATGCGCGGCCAGGCGACCGAGAAGCGATAGGACGGGATGCCGAGTTCGGCCATCAGGCGGAGGTCGTCCTTCCAGCGGTGGTAGTGATCGGCTGCCACGTCGCCGTTGTCGTCGTTCGCTACCTTGCCGGGCGTGTGGCTGAACGTATCCCAGATGGATGCGCCGCGGCCGTCTTCGTTCCAGGCGCCTTCGATCTGGTACGCGGAGGTCGCCACCCCCCAAGTGAAACCTCTCGGAAAACTGAGTTGCATGTTGCCCTCCACATCTTGGTGTGAGATAGATGAACGATTCACCCCTGAGGTTACAGGAAATCCGAAAATTAGACAAGTCGAATCATCAATAGCAGGGCTTTTCAAAGAATTAATCTGTTGAGGCTCGAACATTGTTTCAGGGCTTTGTGAAGGGCAAAAATGTATCGCCGACCTGGGGTCGGCCTTGCCACACCACTTCGTGGCGCTTTACCTTCGTGGCACTTTACCACTTCGTACCATTTCATGGCACAGGTGGCACTTGGCAAAGCCTGGCGGTACGATTTGTAAGTCCACATGGCTTTGGTGCATAAATCGGCTTTTTGAAGATGCAATCCCAAATTCGGGCTC
>FWPU01009254.1_pt1 | contig 15738 bp, 12 predicted proteins | sample 2228361 | NCBI WGS metagenome assembly FWPU01 (sample SAMEA103939777, study PRJEB20133) | metagenome
AGAAGGTGGAAGGGGCATACTGGGATTTCGATTCCAACCTCAAGCGCAACGTCATGGGTTACCGCCTTTCGGCCGCCCGCGCATACCGTTTTTCGTCCCTTGGGGACCGCCAAGCTCGTGCGGTTGCGGTGCGGTTCGGGGAGGTCGGGGAGATGACCTTCGTGGTGGTCAAAGACGACCTCGACGGAGAGAGGGGATCGCTCAAATACCTCCTGGCGAGCACCCCGCGGATGAGCGCGCAGGCTGTGGTCCTCGAATACAAAAGTCGGTGGGCCATTGAGGAGTGGTTCGAGCTCCTCAAGCAACACGCGGGCCTTGGGGGTTACCGAGTGCGGAGGCTGGTGGGCGCGGAGCATCACGTCGCGCTGGCGTCGGTCGCGGGTCTGGTGCTGGACCATGTCCGGTTGGGCACCGGGATGACCGCGGCCGAGGCGAAGATGACGCTTCAGCGACTCCTGGTCGTAGAGACGGCTGGAGGCCAGAGGCGCATGTCTGTTCTCCGCCCCATCAGGGTGCGCGACGCCGAGGAATTCGAGGCCGTGAAGAAGGAGTTGGGACCGGAACTTTCGCAGGCGGCAGGCGTAAAATTTATATCTTTGGACGATTTGCATCATGCTGCGTAACTCGTGGCAGGAGAAGGCGACGCAGACGGTGCTGGAGCAGGCGGAACTCCTGGGCCGGGACTGGGCCGAAGAACCGCTTGCGCCTGCGGCCGCGCTTCCCTTCCGCCGCGTCACGCCGCGCGAGGAGGACAAGTATCGGACGTGTGTCCCGCTCTTGACGCTCAAAGCGGCGGCCGGGGCGTTCGGCCAGTTCCAATCCGTCGAACCCGAGGGCTGGGTCGAGCCGCATACGCGGCGCAAGCTCCGCCCGGGCATGTTCGTGGCCCAGGTGGTGGGTCGTTCGATGGAGCCGCGGATTTCCGATCGCGCCTGGTGCCTCTTCCAGAGCCCCGTCGAAGGCAGCCGCCAGGGGCGGATCGTCCTCGTCCAGCACCGCGACATCGACGACCCCGAGACCGGCGGAAGCTACACGGTGAAGCGTTACCAGAGCGAGAAGGCGAGCGATGGGACCGGGGGCTGGCGGCACACGGAGATCCGGCTTCTGCCGGGGAACCCGGACTTCGCTCCGATCATTCTGCGGGACGTCCGCGACGACGAGTTCCACGTCATCGCGGAGGTGGTCGAGGTGCTGGGGGTTTCCGAATGACCAATGCTCCCGGTTTCGAATCGTGCTTCAACGCCTTGACTGGCCACGCCCCGATGCGCTGGCAGACAAGACTCTTCAGGCGCATGCTGGCTGGCGACCTTCCAGCGATATGCGACTTGCCGACAGGCTTGGGCAAGACGTCGGTCATTCCGATCTGGCTCATCGCGCTGGCTTCCGGGAGTCGCGACTCGTGCAAGTCGCCACTCCCCCGACGTCTCGTGTACATCGTCAATCGCCGTACGGTCGTCGACCAGGCGACAGGAATCGTGGAGATAATGCGCCTACGCTTGCGCGATTCTCAAGATAAGGCGCTTGTCTCGCTCAAGGAAAGGTTAAAGGCTCTCGCCGCGAGCACCGATGAAGACGTGGTCGGGATCAGCGCGCTTCGCGGAGAGCTGGCCGACAACGAGGAGTGGAAAGCCGATCCTGCCCGTCCAGCCATCGTGGTCGGGACGATCGACATGGTCGGCAGCAAGCTCCTGTTCAGCGGATACGGAGATGGCCGCTACCTTCGCGCGCATCATGCCGGGCTTATCGGGCAGGACGCATTGATCGTGCATGACGAGGCCCATCTCACCCCCGCATTCAGCGATTTCTTGCGGACCGTTGCGATGGAGCAGGGCCGGGAGGTCGAGCGCAACGGCCGCAGGGATGCTTTCGGGCGTCCCATCCGAGTGATCGAGCTGTCGGCGACATCACGGGACGGCAAGGATAACGCCTTCACGCTGGAACCCGAGGATCAGGAGGATCAGATCGTCCAGAGTCGCTTGACCGCGGAGAAGCGGCTGTTCCTTCATCCAGCCCAGGATGACAGGATTCTCGAAGAGATCCTCGCCCAAAGCGTAGTCCATGAGTCGGCGAACGCGAGAGTCCTGATCTACGTGCGCTCTCCCGAACAGGCCCAGCAGATTGCCAGGGGACTCCAAGAGAAGTTGGGCAAGGGCGGCCGGGAACGAATCGCTCTGCTCACGGGCACCATTCGCGGCCACGAGCGCGACCAACTGATGCGACAGCCGCCGGCAAACACGGCAGCCCGCGTGATCCGCCATTTTCTTGATGGGACGAAGCCCGAGCGCAGCGTTTACCTGATCAGCACGTCCGCCGGGGAGGTTGGTATCGACCTTGATGCCGATCACCTGGTCTGCGACGTGACGACGCTGGACTCGATGATCCAAAGGTTGGGACGCGTCAACCGGAGAGGCGGCGAGGACCGCCGCGCCTGCGTGGACGTAGTGGGCGGCGCTCCGGTCAAGGATCAACCATCCGAGTTCGACAAAGCCATCGCGGCCACGTTCAGCATCCTGAAACAATGGGAGAAACAACGCACGGGCGGAATTGATGTCAGCCCCGGCAACCTGCGCCGGCTTGTTGCGGCGCTCGACGCCGAAGAGCGTAAGAAGGCTTTCTCTCCCAAGCCTGAGACGGTTCCGCTGACGGACATCCTCCTCGACGGCTGGTCGCTGACGAGCGTCCAGGAGATGCCGGGCAGGCCGGAAGTGGCCGAATTTCTCCATGGCCTTACAAAGGAGACAGAGGAGACACGGGAAACCTTCGTGGCGTGGCGGCGGGAAGTTGACCTCCTTGAGAAAGCTGGAGTCGACGAATCCGAACTCCGCGACTGGTTCCGCGCCTGCCGCGTCGAGCCCCACGAACGACTGCGCGACCAGACCCAGCGCGTAAAGAACGTGCTTGAGAGCCTTCTGAAGAAGCATCGGCAGACGAACCAGGGCGCGGACTTTGCCGTTGTCGTGATCGATGAGCGTGGCGGCGCCCGCCGGGCCCAATTGTCAGAAGTCGTGAAGGATGACTTCCGGTTGGCCTTCAAGACAGTCGTGCTGCCGGTAGGAGCGGGCGGTCTCAACGAGAAAGGAATGCTTGATTCCAATGCCGTTTCACCCTCGGAGGGGATAGCCCTCGATGTGGCCGAAGTGCGCCCTGACGAACGGCAACGGCTGCTCTGCCGGACCTCGGCAGACTCCGTCCGATACGAGTGGCTGGACAATGGCGGGGCCCTTGATGCTCCTCCGTCCGGGTTGCGCGAGAAGGCGCGGATCGCACTGACGGAACTCGGCGAGGGCGAGGAAACCGGCGAATCGCTCGACCTTGTGCTGTTCGTATCGCCGCGGCGATCGGCGTTGGAAGACCCCGAGACGGCCAGCGCCCGCCAGACACTGAAGGAACACAGCTGCGCAATCGCCGACCAGATGTCTGCGATTGCCGAGCAGTTGCATTTACCGGACGCGATTCGGGAGGCGTTGGTCACCGCCGCGCGGTGGCACGACAAGGGCAAGGATCGCCCGGTGTGGCAGCGATATGCGCGGAACGACGGCGGCGCCGAGCCCGTCGCCAAGGCTGTCAGATACCTTCATCCCCGCGCCCTCGGAGGCTACCGGCACGAGTTCGGCTCGTTGCTGGATGCGACGAAGGATGTGGACATCGAAAGGCATTCCGAGCGCGACTTGATCATTCACCTGATCGCGGCGCACCACGGCTGGGCCCGGCCGCACTTCGAACCGCGAGCCTACGACCACGACCGGTTCAACACCCAGGACAACGAGGAAGCGGCCATCCACGTGGTGCGCCGTTTCGAGCGACTCCAGCAACGCTTCGGCCGCTGGGGGTTGGCGTGGTTGGAGTCGCTTCTACGTTGCGCCGACATCGCCGCATCCAAGGCGGCCGTCGGCAAGGCCGTGTCTGCGCAGGAGAGCCAGGAGATCCCGGTATGACGATGCCCAAGCGGAGTCTCTCGATACCGGTGGATGTCGCCAATCCGGGCCAGTTCTTCGCCTGCTGCGGCGTGTTGGAACTTGCCCACCGTCTCTGGCCTGACGCGGAGGGATGGTTCGAGGATAATGTCTTTCAAGTCACGGCCGCGAACGGTGGGGACGGTCTCGCGGGGCTGGTTGCCTGCCTGCGCGGTGCGCACCTTTGTTCCGACGACCCAGCCGCCGACGAAAAAACATGCCCGCTGCGTCTCTCTTCGGCCCAATCCGTGTCGGTGCGACTGGATTGGTGGCTCGACGAGGATGGAGTGGGCGGTTCGCTGAAGACGTGGGCTGGACAACAACGCGTCACCGTGATCAGCCGGGCCATGCTCCATACCACGGTCTCGGAAGATTCTGCCAGCACGGGCTGGTTCGATCGCGGTGCCGTGGCGCATGATCCCGATGTCCCCGGCAAGGCCGTGGAGCCGTTCTACTTCGACGCGAGGCGGTACGCCCACGCGCTGGATGCGGGGTTCTCGATCAACGCCATTGGGGCCGAGGCCATCGCCTATCCATCCGTCGAACTCATGGCCTTGATCGGACTCCAGAGATTCCGGCCTCGACCGACGGATCAAGACAAGTGGACGTTTGAGTACTTTACATGGAATCAACCGCTGGGCGTCGCCGCCGCCGCCGCAGTCGCGTGCGGGGCGGTGCCGGTCGCGGGACGGCGAGGCTTCCGCTTTCGCCTCCAATTCCGCGAAGGCCAGAAGTGGTACAAAGCGTTCGGCTTCGCAAGCCGGATAGGAGGGAACGCATGAGCAACGAACAGATCGACGTAACCCGCTTCGACGCCTGGCTCAAGGAGGACAGCGCCTTCGCCGCACTGACCCTCCGCCAGTGGCTGGTGCCCGTCGAGGGGAAGGACGCCGTGATCTTCCCCCCGACATACCCCGTCGACCAGAACAAGGCCGGCTACAACATCGACCGCTTCGCCGACGGGTCAAGCGTCTGCCAGATCGACAGCGTGGGATCGCAGGCGAACCGCATGGAACCCATTTTCAAGCGCAAGGAGTACAAGCATCTCGTTCCGCAGGTGACCATCAAAGCGGGCGAACGTGTGGTTCATCTGCTGGACGCCGGCCACCGCGCCGCGGACGCGATCGTGCGGTTCTCGACGCTGGGGCCGCAGCTGCACGAGGCCTTTCGCGCCTGCCGGGATGAAGGCAACGCGGAGCCGCTGGCACGGATCGCGCCTACGTCGATCGTGTTTGGTTCGTGGGACTCGCGTTCCACGCAGGTCAAGCTGCCCCGCATCGTGCGCTCCGTGATCCGCGCCTACAACGTGGATACCCTGACCCGTTCCGCCCAGTACTCGACCATCGCGGGCGGGATCCTCGCCGACGGGGAGGCGGAAGTAACCGCGAAGGGCCCCAAAGCGGAGCTCGGCCTGGCGCACGTTCCGGCGGTTCAGACCCACGGTGGCGTGCGAGTACGGGGCGAGATCCGGCGGGACGCCGTCCTCAACCTCGCGACTCTCCGGGCGGTGGCGGGACCTGATGAGAAGAAGACGGAGGCCCTCCGCCGTTACATCCTCGGCCTGTCGCTGGTCGCCATCACCGCACCGCAGGAGCCGAACCTGCGCGAGGGCTGCGAGCTGGTGCCCGATGCCGGAAAAGAGGCCCAATGTGCGCTGGTCAAGCACGACGGGACCCGGGCGAATAACCCGATCTCGCACGAGGAGGCGCTGGCATTCGCCACGACCGCGGCCAAGGCCTTTGGCGTGAAGGAGAGCGAATCGGGCTCCTTCAACGCCGACATCGCCAACAAGGTTCTGAAGCTGAGCGAGGCCGACCGCAAGAAGCTGCTCAAGCAGGGTCCCGTTACGGAGGAAGCCATCGAACGGCTGGGGAAGCAGTCGAAGAGCCAGGCCAAGAAGGAGTCCAAGTAGGTGAAGGGAACATGACCCGCCATCTTTGCATCTCGGTGACCCTGCTGGACCCGCTCTTTCACGGCAAGGGCGATGGAGACCAGCCCGAGTGGCCTCCTTCTCCGATGCGCGTTTTCCAAGCGCTTGTGGCGGGGGCGCATGCGGGATATCGCAGCTTGGTGTGGAACGGAGACCGTGCCGCGGCGTTCCGGTGGCTGGCACGCCAAGAGCCGCCGCTGATTATTGCGCCTCAAGGATGGCCGGCATCACGGTGCACCTACTTCGTCCCGAACAACGATGGCGATAAGGTCTTTGAGCGCCAGGATCGCACCCCCAAGGTCGTCCAGCCTCACCGGCTGCTCGATGGGGATGCGATCCACTACGTCTGGCCCGTTGACGACGTCTCCCATGCGGCGGTCATCTGCAAGGAAGCGCGGCACATCGTGGCCCTCGGTTGGGGCATTGACCAAGCGGTAGGTGATGGACGGATTCTCGGTGATGCCGAGGTCGCAGCCCTGCCAGGCCGGCGCTGGCGCCCCTGGAGAACCGGCGAAGGCGGCGGCCGGACCTTGCGCGTGCCTCGGGATGGGTCCCTGGAGGACTTGGAGCAGTCCTACGACTCATTCGCCCGGCGCATCGAGGGCGGAAGCTATCGCCCGCCCCAAAGAGCAAGCCGGTTCGCCAGCGTCCGTTACCTGACAACCACGACACTGCCTTCTCGCTTCTACGCCGCGTTCGAACTTCCGGAGGGCGTCGCCTTCCGACCGGAGCGAACGAATGAGATCGCCGCCATGCTGCGCTCGTTGGCCTGCGCTTGCGCCAAGGCGGACGCGCACGAATTCCCCGGCGGCTCGGCGACGTATGTGGCCGGCCACGTTGCGGAGAAGAACGGCGACACACCGCCCCGCTTTTCTTATCTGCCGCTGCCCACAATCGGGCACGACCACGCCGACGGCATGATTCGCCGCCTGCTGATCGCCGAGCCGCATGGCGGGGACGGCTCGCACGCCCGTTGGGCCCAGGAGCGCCTTCGGAATCAGGCCCTGCGCGATCACAACGGCAATGAGCTGGGGATTCTCCTCGACCTCTGGCGGTCCACATCCCGCGCGATGGTGGATCGCTACGTCGGAGAGGGCCAGCACTGGTCCACCGTCACGCCTGTGATCCTGCCGGGCTTTGACGACGGCAAACACGCGAAGGCGGAGAAACTGTTGCTCCAGGCCATGAAGCAGGCCGGGATACCCTTGGACGCAGTCGCCGACTTGGTACTGCGCAAAGCGCCGTTCTGGGCCTCATCGCAGCACCCAAGCCACTACCATCGTCCCAACTACCTCAAACACCTCCCCGCCTGGCATGTGCGCCTCGGCTTCCGGGAGCCCGTTCCTGGGCCGATGTCCTTGGGCGCCGGTCGGCACTGCGGCCTCGGGCTCTTTGCGCGGGCGGAGGTCACCTCATGAGTCCGAGCAACGATCCTCGACCTCGCATCCCCTCTGCGCCCGCCTATGAGAGTCTGCCTGCGCGTGGAATGAGGAGCATGCGAGGCGGACCGGCCATGAGCTCATTCTGCGTCGCCGTCGAGGTCGTGACGCCGATCCTTGGCGGGGGCAGCCAGACACGGGCGATCGACGACGTGGACGTGATCCGGCCAGCGACCGTGCGGGGGCACCTCCGCTTCTGGTGGCGCGCACTTCATGGGCACGAATTTGCGAATGCGAAAGCTCTGTACACAGCCGAGAGCGTCCTATGGGGGAACGCGGCGACCGACGAGGGAGGGCGTTCCGCGGTGGGGATCCGCATCGAGTTGCAACGTGCCGGCGAGATGGACACCAGCGACATCCATCCGGTGAAAACACAAGGCGCATACGCCTTGTGGCCCGCCCGCGCGGAGCGGATGACGAATACGCCGGCAGCGCCGCGGCGTAAACCAGGGACCCGTTTTCGCCTCGTGCTCACCGCGCCGATGGATCACGAGCCGGATGTGCGCAATGTTGTTCGCGCATGGCTCCTGTTCGGCGGCTACGGAAGCCGTACTCGGCGTGGGCTCGGAAGCCTCACCGCTACGGAGGACGCGCGCACCTGGCTGCCTATCACCCGGGCACGTGAAGCCTTCGCGACTCTTTTCGGACGTGACGTTTTCGCGCCACCGAGCATGCAGACAGTAGATACGCCATGGCTCGCGGGCGCAGCCCTCCACGTCGGCAAGGCGGAACGAGACGCCCTGAAGGCGTGGACCACGGCGCTCGACTGGCTCAAGGAATTCCGGCAGGGAACGAACGGTGGGCCAGGCCATCGCGCGCGAGAGCCGGGGACCGGCAAGCCTCAGCCGAACCGTCCATCCATCTCGAACTGGCCCGAGCCGGACAAGATCCGGCATCTCAGGGGCAAGAAGGCGGCGCATCCGCCGCGGCACAACGATGCGCCAGCCTGGCCGCGCGCCGGATTCGGACTCCCCATCATCGGACGGTTTCAGACACAAAGCCGGAACGGCGGCCGATACGATGAGCCAGGACCATTCGAGCTTCGCTGGCGCTCCGGGCAGAACGAACGCGACCGTCTCGCGAGCCCGCTCATCGTGAAGGCGATGCCTCTCGCCGACGGCACCTTCGTCCCGTGTGCGCTCTGGCTGAATCGCGCTTACCCCGCAGGCCAGGTGATCCTCCGAGGCGTGAACAACTCGCAGGCCCCTTTCGATAGGCTCGTCGGTGCCGGGGACACGCCGCGGTTCTCGGCCCTCGCGAACAAGCAGAGCCTTCGCCAGGCGTTCCTCGACTGGCTCCAGGCCAAGCACCAGACGACGACGGTGGCCCCATGACCGCACACCTGCTTCTCGTAACGCTCGGGCCCGTCCAGGACTTCATCGCGCAGGCGCGCCGTACGCGTGACCTCTGGTACGGAAGCCATCTTCTCTCGGAGCTTGGTCGTGCGGCAGCGCGCGCCCTGGCCGAGGGCGGCGCGGAGCTTATCTTCCCCTCGTTGAAGGCAGGAGACGCGCAACTCCAGCCTTGCCTCGCGCCGCTGCGCCCGGATGGAACGTCTCCTCAAAACGTCGCGAACAAGCTGCTGGCTGAAGTACCGTCGGGGACCGACCCCAAGCAACTTGCGCAAGCCGTGCGCGAGGCGGTCACGCGGTACTGGCGCGAGGATCTTGCGGCACCCGTCAGGGTCAAGTGCACTGGCCTGCTGGACTCGGGTATCGATCCCGTGTGGACGGAGCAAGTGGACACGTTCCTCGAGTTCGCCGCGAGCTGGTTGCCGATCGGGGACTACGCTCAGACGCGCCGGCAGCTCGAGCAGTCCATCGCCGGCCGCAAGCTGCTGCGCGACTTCGGCGCATGGACGCATGGGCGCGGCACCGTACCGAAGTCCAGCCTCGACGGCGCGAGAGAGACCGTTCTACGACACCCGAACCAGCGTGACACGACGCTCGTTCGCAAGTACCGGATCGCGGAAGGCGAGCAGCTCGACGCCGTCGGGCTGGTGAAGCGTGCCGGTGGCGACCCCGATCAGTTCGTGCCGGTGATCAACGTGGCGCTCGCATCGTGGCTGGATCTCGCGAGCCGCGTGGCCCCCTCGGAGCTCGACGGGCTCAAAGCGGCGTGCCGCAAGGCCGGCGTCTCCCGTGTCGCGCGTGCGAACCTCCCGTGCGCGGCGGCGTTCCCCTTCGACGCCAGCGTGCTGCTACCAAGCCGCTGGCGATCGGTCTTCGCGGAGCAGGGGCTCGACGGCGATGCCGAGATGTGGGGCCGGCAGCACGTGCAGCCGATCCTGGACAAAATGTCGGAGCCGTATCCCTACGTCGCGTGCCTCGTCGCCGACGGCGACCGCATGGGGCGGGCGATCGATCACCTGGGCTCCGCGACTGATCACCGCGCGTTCTCCGAGGCGCTGGCCGGGTTCGCCGGCGAGGCGCGAAGGATGGTCGAACAAAACCACCGCGGCACCCTCGTCTACGCGGGCGGAGACGACGTGCTCGCGTTCCTGCCGCTTCCCGAAGCCCTCGCGTGCGCGGACGACCTGCGCAAGGGCTTCGCCGGCGCGATGGCCTCCGCGTGCCGGTCGCTCGCGGCCGAGCAGCGGCCGACACTGTCAGTGGGCCTCGGGATCGGTCGCGTCATGGAGAGCATGGGCGATCTGCTCGCGCTCGGGCGGCAAGCGGAGCGTGAGGCGAAGCGCGACCGCAACGCGCTCGCGGTGCTCGTGGACAAGCGCTCCGGTGGCAGCCGAACCTGGCGTGCGTCGTGGAGCGCAGATCCTGTCCGCGCGCTGCTCGACGCCACCGCGTTGCTGAAGGACCGCCTCCCGTCGCGCAAAGTCTACGAGATCGCGAGCACGCTGGCGCGACTACCGGAGCCCGGCGAGACGGCCGAGAGCGAATGGGCTCGTGTGCTTGCGCTGGAGGTCAGACGCTCGCTTGGACGCGTCGAGGGCGGAGCCCTGAGCGCCGATTGCGCCGGCCTCGTGCTCGATGAGGGGGCAGGTTACGCGGCGCTGCACGCGAACGTCCACGCATGGATCGCGCGCCTGCTCATCGCCCGCACGTTCGCGCAGGCGGAGCCTCGAGAGCGGCGGAGCGGCGAAGAGGTGACCGCATGACGATGACCGCACGCCTGGCCCTCGTCCCGCGTGACGGCCTCTTCTGCAAGGACGGCAGAGGCTGGCACACGAGCGCATCCGGTCGCGGACACGGACTCGACTGGCCGTGGCCCTCCACGATCCTCGGCGCTCTGCGATCCGCATGGGGACGCGGTGAGGAGGCAAAGACCAACTCCCTCTTCGGCCCCGACGACTGGCGGACGCGGACCGCGGCAATTCGGCTCGGAAGAACGCTGGTCCTCCGGCGGCAGCATGGGGCTGCATGGCGCGTCGAGGACACGACGTGGCCGGTTCCGCTGGACGCGCTCTGGCTCGAAGGCCAGCGTGAAGTGCGTCGCCTCGATCCCGTCCAGCCCCTTGCGCCGACGCTCGGGCGTGACGACGACGAGGCTCGGGAAGGCCTGATGCGGCCGGTGCTCGACGGCGCGCGAAAGCCGCTCGCGCCTCCGCGATGGTGGAGCAGCGAGGATCTCTCGGCCTGGCTTGCCGGGCGGTCCGTGATCGTCCGGGATCACGAGGACGTGCTCGCCACGGCCCGGCGGCTTCAAGTGCACGTCGGCATCCTCCCCGAGGAGTTCACGGCGGAGGAGGGCGTCCTTTTCTCGCACGACGTCATCGAGACGCTCGAACCGCGTGCCGAATGGGCGATCGGCGCCGAGGTCGTACTTCCGAACGACGCTCTCTCCGACGTGGCGACGCTCGGCTCCGATGCTCGTTTTGTTCGCGTGGAAACGCTCCCGGCCGCGCTGTTCGAGCCCCCCGCGGGCCTGCTCGAGGCGTTCCGATCCCGGAGCAAGGGGCTGAGGATAGTTGCGGTGACCCCCCTCTGCTTCCAGAGGGGCTGGTTGCCGGATGGCCTTGACGAAAGCGGCGGCTCGTACAGCGGCTGTTTGGCCGGGATTGACCACGACCTGATCTTGCGTGCGGCGTTCGTCCCGCGACCGATTCACGTGTCGGGCTGGGACATGGTGGACAGAGCGCCCAAGCCCACCTCTCGCATGGTGGCCCCTGGTGCTGTCTACTTCTTCGAACGGAGCGATGGGCAGCCGTTTGGCGAGGCGGATGCCCGATCGCTCTGGCTTGCGGCGATTGGCACGCGTACCGACGAGGGCTTCGGGCGCGTGGTCCCGGGAGTCTGGAGCCCCGCAAGGAGCAATCCATGAAGACGAGACCATTCCTCCTGCACGCGCTGTCTCCGCTGCACGCCGGCACCGGCCACGCGGCGGACGTCATCGATCTGCCGACCGCGCGCATGAAGGCGACGGGAATACCATTCTTGCCTGGCTCCTCGATCAAGGGCGTGTTGCGGGACGCGCGTCGCGCCCGCGATCACGACAAGACAGAGGCGGTGTTCGGTCCCTCGGACGACCAGGCCGCGCACGCGGGCGCGCTCGTTGTGGGCGATGCGCGTCTGCTGGCGCTGCCGGTACGGAGCTTCCGCGGCACGTTCGCGTGGACGACCTCTCCGCTCCTGCTCACGCTCGCCAAGCGTGACCTCGATGAGGCCGACCTCCCGACTCCCAGCATCACCGGTCGTGGTGCGCAGCTCGCTCAGGGAAGCTGCTGTGGCCATCAGGGCCGGCTGTACCTCGAGGATCTGGATCTGCCCGCGACCGAGTCGAACGAAGCGACGGTTTGGGCGCAGAGGCTCGCGCCGCTCGCGTCGCCCGGCGACGACATCTTCACGAGGCGCTTCGTTGTCGTGGACGATGACACGATGGCGTTCCTATGGGAGACGGCGACCCAGGTGGACGCGCGGGTCCGCCTGGACGAAAAGACGCGCACAGTCGCCCCGGGCGCCCTGTGGCTCGAGGAGAGCCTTCCGCCGGAGAGCCTGCTCATCGGTGTCCTCGCGGCGGATCGAAGCCGCCGGCGCGGCGTCAACATGACGCCCGAGGATGTCCTGGGCTTCGCGCTCGGCGGCGAGGAGATCCACCAGCTCGGCGGGAAAGCTACGACGGGTCGCGGCCGGTGCCGAATTGTCCCAATCTCGCGAAAGGAAGCAGGCCATGACCAAGCCTGACGTGCTCCAGAAGCCACTCCTTCGCGACCAGCGGCGTGCGCTCCACGCCTATGAATCGGTCGGAAAGGTTCCGAGGGAGCAGCAGGAGGATTACAAGATCGCGGTCAACGACCTCGGCGCCAATATTCTGCGAAGCGGCTTGTGCGCCGCGATTGCCGCGGTTCAGCGGCTCGGCAGTCGCGGGGAGCTTCTGCTCGGCCATCTCGCTGCCGCGGGCGTGCCCGGCCTCGAAGGCGCGGCGGCGAACGACGTCGCGAAGCGCGTCCGCGAGCTCGATGCGGACGCCTACATGATCGCCACGCGCGAGACGCTCCAGGTGGCGGTGTGGCTCAAGCGCGCGGTGCAGGCGACATTCGGAGGGGCGTGACGATGCGCCAGGTTCTGCGATCGGTCGGCACCCCGGATCATGCGGGACTTGCCTACGACGCGTGGGCGCCCGTGGGCGACGATGGCAAGGTTCCGGATGACCGGCGGGCCCAATGGCTCTCCTCACTCGCAGCCCTCACCGTTCCACCCGACTACTCCCGCTCCTTCCAGCGCTGGAAGACGAGCTTTTCCGCGCCAGGCGATCGTGTCTTCGAGCTCGTGCTCGCGAGCCGGTTGCTCGTCGGGCACGGCAACTCGAGCGCGATCGGCGTCGGCATCACCGTGCATCACACGTGGGGCGTACCGGTGATCCCGGGGTCCGCGCTGAAGGGCCTCGTCGCTCACTTCGTCGATGCGGTCTACGGGCCGGACGACCCGCAGCTAAAGCCATGGGAACAGGCGGGTGATGAGCGCACGCGGGCCGACTACCAGGGCGTGACGTGGCATGGGCGGCGTATCGAGCGCGGCCCAGGGGCAGTCTACCGGGCAATGTTCGGCGCGCCGGATGCCGAGATGGATGAGGAGATGCAAGAGCGGGGCTACGACGCTGGCGCATCGGCCGGCCTCGTCGCCTTCCATGATGCCCTCTACGTACCGAAGGGAGGCGACGACCGGCCCTTCGCAGCCGACGTGCTTACCGTTCACCAGAAGGGCTACTACGGCTCATCTGGCGCAAGCTGGCCCAACGACTACGATAGCCCGAATCCGGTCGCGTTCCTGACCGTGCGACCGGGCGTGCGGATGCTCTTCGCCCTTTCGGGTCCTCCGGATTGGACCCTCCTTGCCGAGCGGCTTCTCACCGACGCTTTGCGGGAATGGGGCGTGGGCGGAAAGACGAGCGCCGGTTACGGCAGGTTTGTCACCGCCGCTGACGCCACGGTGATCCGCGGCCAGGATATCAGTCCGTCACGAGCGACAGCCGACGCCACACGACCTCGGCACCAACGCGGCGATCGCATCACCGTGACCCGCGTGGACGATCCAACAAGGAAAGGAAAGCCAAAGTTCCGTGCCGACGACGGATTCCTCGGCCATTTCGCAGGAGAAGATCCGCCGCAGGTGGGCACGGGAGAAACGGTGGACGTCTGGGTGGCCAACGTGAGTCCCCAAGGGTACACGCTTACCCTTCGGCAGCCGAAGAAAGAGAAGCGGTGAGACCGAGGTGACCATGGACGCTTACAGCGCACGTCCGGCCGTTCTCTTCCTCACGGTGGGCTTGGGCAATCCCGACAAACTGGAGGAGACCCTCTACACCCCGATTTCCAAGTCGGTCACCACTGGGGACTGGCAGCGGGTTGTCCTGCTGCCCTCGCAGGAGACGCTGGAACACGCCCGCGAACTGAAGAGGCGGCACCCGCAACGAGACGTGCATATTCGCCCGCTGCCGCCCGGCGTTTCCGAAAGTGACGCGGACGCCTGCTACGACCACTTTCAGGGAGTGATCGCCGAGCTCGGCGGGTCGTCAGGGGGGAACATGGCCGTGGACATCACCCGAGGCACCAAGGCCATGAGCGCCGCCTTGCTGCTCGCCGCCTTCCGCCATCGAATTGCGCGTGTGCGCTACGTGGAGGGCGACCGTGATCCGGCGAACCCCGGCGTCGTACTACCCGGGAGCGAGCGCGTCCGCGACATTCACGCTGACATCGCGTTCAACCACCGGGCGATCGACGAAGCGCGTTTGCTGTTTCTGAACGGCGATTTCGCGGCCGCCTCGATCTTGCTCCGCTCACTTCCCCAGGAGTCCACGATTGAGGCCCTCGCTCGCATCTCGGACTTCTATTCCGCCTGGGACCGCCTCGATTACAAGTCAGCTGACGAGATCCACCTTGACTCAGAAGTCCCTGCTCGCTGGAGGCCGCATGTCCCCTCCGATGAAGTCCGCCGCTGGGTGCATCAGCTCGCGAAACCCTTCCCGCATCGCAACGACGGCGGCTACTCGTCCCTGATGGCGGCGCGCCTGCGCCTGCTGATCGTTGACCTCCTGGCCAACGGCGAGCGCCGCGTGCGCCAGCGCCAGTTTGAGGATGCTGTCCTTCGCGCGTACCGAGTTCTCGAGATGCTGGGCCAAGCGCGCCTTTTCGACCGCGGCTTGGACTCAGCCACACTCCCCGTCGACCACGAGGTGATCCGGGAATTCCAGGCGGAGCTTGCCAAGAAAGGCAGCGCAGGATTCGGCGTCAACCAGGATGGGACCCTGAACGCGGGCAGAGAACTGGTGGCGCGCCTCCTCAAGCGCTTGGACGATCCGCTGGCACCGGAACTCCTCAAGGTCGGCACCAGCGGTGCGTTGCGCATCACGAGCCGGAATCACAGCGTTCTCATTCATGGCTACGAGGCCGTCGGTCCAGGCGACCAAGGGCTTCTCGATGCACTGTACGAGGAACTGCGCCAGATCCTGCGTCGGGATCGTGCCGACTTCGAGAAGGATTTAAAGCTGGCACGGTTCCCCAACTCTTCCACTTCGGGGGAGTCGAGCGCTCTTTGACAAGTAGACGTCGTGCGCCGCGATGAAGACGCCGGCGGATTGACGGTACCGGGCCGGAGTTGTATTATTCTGTCTGGGCGGCAGGTTTCCGGGATGAGCCGACCTGCGACCCGTGGCCATGGGTCGTAGGGTCAGAGGTGGAGCCCCCGGGGCCGCCCGACCGAGACAGAACACATGAGGATCGGAATCCCACGCGAGCGCAAAGGTGGTGAAGGGGGGTGCCGGACGTGCTCGCGGGGCAGAATTTCCTTGAAAATAGCGATGTTACGACGAGAACGATGCCGCTGACACCGCCACGAAAGGGCCATCAGACTATAGCACTCGCCGAACGCGCTGGAGGTGCATGGTATCCTGGACCTTGCGAGGCGAGCGGTTTCCGCGGCTCATGAGCCGCGGCCCCATTGGAGCTCCCTCCACGGTTCACGGG
>FWPU01009255.1_pt1 | contig 15737 bp, 16 predicted proteins | sample 2228361 | NCBI WGS metagenome assembly FWPU01 (sample SAMEA103939777, study PRJEB20133) | metagenome
GGGCGGGCGCGCGGCGGCGGATCAGCTCGACGTGGAGCCGGCGCTTCTGCCGCAGCCGGGCCGGCACGCCGAGCGCCAGCTCCGCCACCCGGTAGTCGTAGAACGGCTCGCGGAAGTCGACGTGCGTGGTCTGCGCGGGGACGCCCTGCAGCACCCAGCGCCAGTGGCGCTCGCCGACGTTGTAGGCGTCGGCGACGTCGGCGGCCGTCGCGCCGTCGTAGTGAGCCAGACGCGCGCGCAGCCGCTGCCGCGTCCCGTCGATCACCTCGCCGAGCAGCGGCGGGGCGAGGAGCCGGCGCGCGAGCGCCGGGGAGCAGAGCAGGTTGATGCGCTCGAACAGCCGGGCCGTGAGGACGTCCTCGTCGTCGGCGTCGTCGGGCCACCACCAGAGCCGGTCGAGGAGGCAGTCGCCGCCGTTGCCGAGGACGCGAGCGTGACCCGACCGGCCTCGAAGCGCGCCACCGTCCCGGGCGTGAGCGCGCGGACGCCGCGCAGCAGGGTCGCGTCGCCGAGGACGTGCTCGAAGGCGAGGAAGTCGGCCACCGCGGGCAGGTGGAGACGGCGCTCGGGGAGGCCGAACGCGAGCAGGGCGCCGACGAGCGGGGCGAAGCACACGAGCCCGTCCTGCACGCAGTAGTAGACGTTCCGCAGGCCGAAGCGGTCGTTGGCGAGCACGAGGGTGCGAGCGGGCGCGTCCCAGATCGCGAGCGCGTACGAGTCCTCGAGCCGCGTGAGCGACGCCGGGCTCCGGCGATAGTCGGCGAGGACGGCGGCGGCGATGCCGGCGCCGGCCGCCGGAGCCGTGATCTCGCCGTGCACGACGGCCATGCGGCCGTCGGCGAGCCGGGCCGTCGTGCCGCTCCCGGCCACGACGCCGAGGTCGAAGACGGCGAGCGCGGCCCGGCCGTCGGGGGCCGCGATCCGGGTCGCCCCGAGCCGCGGCTGGTGGCGCAGGCGCTCGATGACGCGTTCGAACGGCAGCTCCATCGCCGTTCCGGATCGAAAGGCCGCCGCGCCGAAGATCCCGGGCATGCTCGCTCCCCCGCCCGCTCTGCGAACGCCGCGCCAACCGTCGCGCGCCTTGGCGAGGGGGTCCCCGCTAGCGCACGTGGCGTCGCGCGGCGATCACGGCGACCGGGGAGGCGGCGGCGGGTGACACGGGCGTTCGCCGTGCCCGGCATTCGGGAGCCGGGGCGCCGGCAGGACGCAGGTTGTAAGTTCGTCGTGTAAGGCGCGGGGGGTCAGAGCGCGAGCGCGTCCAGCAGCAGCTCCGTCAGCCAGAACAGCACGACGCCGGCGAAGACGGCGAGCGCGATCGTGCTGCCCCCCTCCCGGTTGACCTCGGGGACGAGATCGGACGCCGCGACGTAGAGCGTCACCCCCGCGGACAGGGCGAGGGCGACGCCGACCAGCCCGCGCGCGACGAAGATCGAGAGCCCGCCGAGCAGGCTCGCCGCGCCCACCGCGATCGCGGCGAGCAGGGCCTGCCGGCGCGTGCCGCTCGCGGCCAGGACGACGGAGGCCATCGTGAACCCCTCGGGGGCCTTGTGCAGCACGATCGCGACGAACAGGAGGAGCCCGAGCGCCGGGTCGAGGACGAAGCCCGAGCCGATGGAGAGGCCGTCGAAGAAGCTGTGCACGCAGAGGCCGATCAGCGCCGAGACGCCGGCGGCCGGTCCGAGGCGCTCGGGATGGGTCTCCTCGCCGAAGTGGAAATGCGGCGCGACCGTGTGCTCCGCCAGGTGCACCAGGAGGTAGCCGGCGAGGACCAGCGCGGGCGTCCACACCGTGAGCGCGGCCGCCTCCGGCATCATGCGGAGCAGCACGACGGCGAGCATGAAGCCGGCGCCGAGCGCGACGAAGTAGCGCAGCGCCCCCTCGTCCGGCGCCATGCGCAGCGCGATCAGCCCGCCGACGACGTTCGCGGCGGCGCACACGCCGAGCGCGCCGAGCCCGAGCAGCCCCTCCATGCGCAGGCGCCGATGAACCACGGCCCACCGGGCGCGTCAACGACGCCGGGGTGTGCCGGGCGCGCCGGGCATGCTACGGGGGGCGCCATGCAGATCGAGCTGATCGCGCCGGCGTCGTCGGAGTCCGCGGCGCTGCCCCGGCTCGGCCTCGGCATCCTCGCGGCGCTGACGCCCCCGGAGGACGAGGTGATCTACACCGACGAGGTCGTCCGCCGCGTCGACCTCGCGCGCGACGTGAAGGACGTCGACCTGGTCGGCATCAGCGTCGACAGCCGCACCGCGAGCCGCAGCTACGCGATCGCCGACGCGTACCGGCGGCGCGGCGTGAAAGTCGTGCTGGGCGGCATCCATGCGACCGCCTGTCCGGACGAGGCGGCGCACCACGCCGACGCGGTGGTCGTGGGCGAGGCCGAGCCGGCGTGGCCGGAGGTCCTCGCCGACGTGCGGCGAGGGGCGCTCCGGCCCGTGTACCGCCCGCCGCTCCCGACCCTCGCCGGGCTGCCGCCCGCGCGGCGCGACCTGTTCCGCTCGCGGCGCTACCTCCCGTTCGAGGTCGTGCAGACGATGCGGGGGTGCCCGTACCCGTGCGAGTTCTGCAGCGTGTCGACGGCGAACGGCACGACCATGCGCTTCCGCCCCGCGGACGAGGTGCTCGCCGAGCTCGGGACGCTCGGCCGGCTCGTCCTGTTCGCCGACGACAACGTGATGATCCACCGCGCCTACGCGCGCGACCTCTTCCGGCGGATGATCCCGCTCGGCAAGCACTGGATCGGCCAGTGCTCGCTCGCCGCGATCCGCCGCCTGGAGAACGTGCGGCTCATGGCGGAGAGCGGCTGCAAGGCGCTGTTCGTCGGCTTCGAGAGCATCGACGAGGCGACCGTCCGCCACACCGGCAAGCGCCAGAACCGGCCGGCCGAGTACCGCGAGACCATGGAGATGCTCCACGAGCACGGCATCGCGGTCTGGGGCAGCTTCGTCTTCGGCTTCGACACGGACGATCCCGAGGTCTTCGACCGCACCGTCGAGTTCGCGATCGCGATGCGGCTCACGCTGGCGACGTTCGCGATCCTGACGCCGTACCCCGGGACCGCGCTCTACCGCCGCCTGCTCGCGGAAGGCCGCCTCACCGACCCGCGCTGGTGGCTGCGGACGGACCACGAGGCCCACTCCCCGTACTACGTGCCCGCGCGCATGACGCGCGAGGAGCTGCACGCGGGGTGGCGCCGGGCGTGGACGCGCTTCTACGCGTGGCGCTCGATGTGGCGCCGCTGGACGGTCCGCCGGCCGGCGGGCTGGATCCAGCGCGTCGGCTTCTGGCCGCTGAACGTGATGCAGCAGCGCCTCGCGCGCGTCCGGGTCGCCGGCTCGGCCGAGCGGGCGGCGGCCGCGCCGGACGCGGCGTCCCTCGCGTGCGCGGGGTGAGCCGGCCGCGCTCCATTGACGCCGCGGCGCGGATCGGTGAGAACCGGCGGCGAGGGGCCCCGGCGTGAAGCGCGAGGACTGCATCCTGTTCACCGGCACGGCGCGCGGGGCGGAGGAGGCGTTCGGGGCGGCCGCCGAGCGATGGGGGATCGACGAGGTGAACTTCACCTTCGCGGGGCACCACAACACGCGCACGCGCGGGATCCGCGTCCTCACCGGGGCCGAGCTGCGCCGCGGCGACGTGAGCCTCGCCTACGTGAGCCGGCTCATGCACCGGAGGTTCCCCGACACGCCGCTCTTCCGGAAGGTGCTGCAGACGATCTGGCACCAGGTGCAGAACGGGCAGGAGGTGTTCGCCGTCGGCCGCATCCAGCCCGACGACACGGTGGTCGGCGGGACGGGCGTCGCGGCGGAGTACGCCAAGCTCTTCAACAAGCCGGTCTACGTCTTCGACCAGGCGCGCCGCGGCTGGTTCCACTGGAGCGGCGACGGCTGGGAGGAGGCGAGGGCGCCCCGCATCGGCCAGCCGCTCTTCTGCGGCACGGGCACGCGGTTCCTCGAGGAGGCCGGGCGCCGCGCCGTCGACGAGCTGTTCGCGCGGACCTTCGGGTAGCGGCCGCGCTTGACGCGCCCGTCGGGCCCGTGGTCGGGTACGCGGCATGCCGTCGCCCGTCGCCGTCGTCACCGGGGCCAGCCGCGGCATCGGGAAGCGGCTGTGCGCCGACCTCGCGGCGGCGGGGTGGGATGTCGTCTGTGCGGCGCGGACGAGCCGCGCAGCCCCCGGGCGGCTGCCCGGGACGGTGGAGGAGACGGCGGACGCGGTCGTCCGGGCCGGACGCCGCGCGCTCCCGGTCGCGCTCGACGTGCAGGACGAGGCCGCGGTCGCGGCGCTCGCCGAGCGCGTCTACGCGGAGTGGGGGCGCTGCGACCTGCTCGTCAACAACGCGGCGATCGCGCCGCCGACGCCCGCGCTCCAGGACTCGATCCGGCGCTGGCGGCTCGCGGTCGACGTCAACCTGAACGGCCCGTTCTACCTCATCCACCACCTGGCACCCCGCATGGCGGCGGCGGGGGGTGGCCGCGTGATCAACGTGTCGTCGGGCGCGGCGGTCACCCCGTCCTTCGGGCGCCCGAGCTACACCGCGACCAAGCTCGCCCTGGAGGGGCTCACGCAGGCGCTCGCCCACGAGCTCGCCGGCCGCGTCGCGGTCAACTGCATCCGGATCGACGTCCCGATCCTGACCGAGGGGTTCGAGGCGACGCTCCCCGACGGCTTCGACACCTCGTTCTTCGAGGACGCGGCGATCATGTCGGACGCGGTGCTCTGGCTGATCGGTCAGGACCTCGCCTGCACGGGGCAGGTCCTCACGCTCACCGAGCTGCGCCGGCGCGGCATCGTGCGCCCGCCGCGCGCCTGAGGGACGCGCGTGGCCGGCCCCCTCGCGCGCCTCGCCGCCCGCCGCGCGCACCTCGACGCCGACAACCCGCTGCGCGCGCTGACCGAGGTCATCGCCCGCGTCCCGGGCGGGATCAACCTCGGGCAGGGCGTGTGCGAGCTGCCGCCGCCCGCCGTCCTCGGGGCCGCCGTCGCCGCCGCCGTCGCCGAGGGCGAGCCGCAGACGTACACGCACTGGGCGGGGCTACCGGAGCTGCGCGCGGGGATCGCGCGCCTGCTGCGGCAGCAGCACGGGATCGCGGTCGCGGACGACGAGCTGGTCGTCACCGCCGGCTCGTCGGCGGCGTTCTTCGCCGCGGGCCTGGCGCTGCTCGATCCGGGGGACGAGGTCGTCCTGTTCGAGCCCTTCTACGGCTACCACCGGAGCCAGCTCGCGCTGCTCGGCGCCACGCCGGTCGCCGTGCCGCTCGACCCGCACGATCTCGCGCTCGACGAGACGGCGCTGCGCCGCGCCCTCGGGCCGCGGACGCGGGCGGTCGTCGTCAACACGCCCGCCAACCCGAGCGGCAAGGTCTTCTCGCGCGCGGAGCTGGAGGCGCTGGGGCGCGTGCTCGAGCCCACCGACGCCGTCGTCCTCACCGACGAGGTCTACGGGCACCTCTGCTATGACGGCCACCGGCACGTCGCCCCCGCCGCGGTCCCGTCGCTGCGCGACCGCACGGTGACGATCGGCAGCTTCAGCAAGACGTTCTCGATCACCGGCTGGCGGCTCGGCTGGCTCGCGGCGCCGCGGGCGACGGCGGAGGCCGTCGGGCGCGTGTTCGACCAGGTGACGGTCTGCGCCGCCCGCCCGCTGCAGCGCGCCGTCGCGGCCGCGCTCGACACGCTGCCGGCGTCGTTCTACGAGGCGCTGCGCACGGCGTATGCCGCGCGGCGCGACCGGCTGTGCGCGGCGCTCGAGGCGGCCGGGTTCGGCGTGCGGCGTCCCGCCGGCGCCTACTACGTCCTCGCGGACTACCGCGACGGGCTCGGCGACGTGGAGCCGACGGAGGCGGCGCGGCGGCTGATCGCGCGCGCCCGCGTGAACGCGGTGCCGGGGCACGTCTTCCACGCCCGCCCGGAGGGGGTGCGGACGCTGCGCTTCCACTTCGCGGTGACGGAGCCGGTGCTCGACGAGGTCTGCGCCCGCCTCGGCCGGCTGGGCTGACGCCGGCGGCGGTCGAACGGGCTAGACAAATCCTGTCGTTCTGTCTTATGAGGGGGCGTGCCGTCGACCGCCCTGCGCCCCGAGACGCGCGACCGCATCCTCGCCGGCGCCGCCCGCGCCGTCGCCCGCCACGGGCTCGCGAAGCTCGGCATGCACGACGTGAGCGCCAGCGCGGCGGTCTCGCGCGGGACGCTGTACCGCTACTTCCCGAACCGCGACGAGCTGCTGCGGACGCTGGCGCACCACGAGGGAGAACGCCTCCAGGCCGAGCTGCGCGCGGCGGTGGCGCGCGCCGAGGGGGCCGAGCGGCTCCGCGTCGCGCTCGAGTTCGCGACCCGGCGCGTGCAGGACCATCCCGTCCTCCAGCGCCTCCTGGAGACGGATCCGGCCCGGGTCCTGCGGTCGCTCCGGCGCGACTTCCCGGCGATCCGCGCCGGCATCCAGGCGCTGCTCGCGCCGCTGCTCGCCGAGACGGCGCCCGTGCGGCGCGGCGTGGCGCGGGTCGAGCAGCTCGCCGACTGGCTCACGCGCCTCATGGTGACGGCCTATCTCCTGCCCGATCCCGACCCGGCGCAGATGACGGACGCGCTCACGGCCGTCTACCGCGTCCTCACGACGGAGCCCGACGCCCCGCGGCCCGCGCGCCGGCGCCGCCGCGCCCCCCGGAGGTCCTGACCGATGGCGACCAGCATCGAGCTGTTCGGCGGCACCATGATGAGCCCGGTGCCGGACCCGTATCCGGTCTACAAGCGGCTGCGCGACGAGGAGCCGGTGCTGCCCGTCCAGGGCGTCATGGGCGAGACGTGGCTCGTCACGCGCTACGACGACGTCTGTGCCGTGCTCCGCAACCCCACGCTCTACTCCTCGCGCGGCAACGCGCGCGGGATCGGCATCATCATGGGGCGGACGATCCTCGAGATGGAGGGCAAGGAGCACGTCCGGCACCGGAACATCATCGCGCCGTTCTTCACCGGCCGGGCCATCCGCGAGGAGCTGCCCGACGTCGTTGCGGGCTTCGCCCACGAGCTGATCGACGCCTTCGTGCGCGACGGCCGCGCCGACCTCGTCGAGCAGTTCACGTTCACGTTCCCGATGCGGGTGATGGCGCACATCATCGGCGTCCCGATGGAGGACTACGCGCAGTTCCATCGCTGGGCGATCGACCTGATCAGCGTGGGCGACGACCCGCCGCGCGCCTTCGCGTCCGCGCAGGCGATCGTCGACTACCTCCGCCCCGTGGTCGAGCGGCGCCGTGAGGAGCCGACGAACGACCTGCTCTCCCGGCTCCTGCGAGCCGAGGTCGACGGCCAGCGCCTCACCGAGGAGGAGGTGCTGGGCTTCCTCCGCCTGCTGCTGCCCGCAGGGGCCGAGACGACGTACCGGCTGATCGGCAGCACGCTGTTCGCGCTGCTCGCCCACGACGGCCTGCTCGACGAGGTGCGGGCCGACCGCGCGCAGGTCGACCTCGCGATCGAGGAGACGCTGCGGTGGGAGTCGCCGGTCCAGTACGTGTCGCGCGAGACGACCGACGCGGCGCCGCTCGGGGGGACGACGATCCCGGCGGGCGCCTTGGTCTCGGTCGCCGTCGGCTCCGCGAACCGCGACGAGCGCCACTACCCGGACCCCGACCGCTTCGACCTCCACCGCGCGAACGACGACCACGTCGCCTTCGGCTTCGGCCCGCACTTCTGCGCGGGCTCGCACCTCGCCCGTCTCGAGGCGCGCATCGCGGTGAACGCGCTCCTCGACCGGCTGCCGAACCTGCGGCTCGACCGGACGGAGCCGTGCCGCGTCGTCGGGCTCGCGTTCCGGTCCCCCGACCGGCTGCCGGTGCGGTTCGGCTGACGCACGCCGCGCCGGCGGGGGCTTCCGCGCGCCGCCCCCGTGGGGCAGAACCGCGGCATGGCGCGCGCCCCCCCTCGCGGCCGCCGCTGCCCTCCACCTGCTGGCGGCCTGCGTCCTCTTCGCGTCCCCCCCGGACGGGTCCCGCCCCGCGATCCGCGCAGCCGGAGCCCGTCCCCCTTCCCGGCCGCCGGCCGCGTGCACGTCGTCGCCCGCGGGCGCGCAGTCGCCGTCGTCCGGCGCGCCCGACGAAGGGATTGTCGGGCGGCACCGAGCCGTCGGCGTTGAGCCGCACGATCTTCCCCAGGTGCGGCACCGGCGGTCTGGTCCTCGGGACACCGCAACATGGCGCGATCTGGCTGGTCACGGACGAGGACGACGGGAAGATCCTGCGGCTGGCACGGTGACCCGGGCGTTCCTTGACGCTCCGCCGCGCGCACCAGTAGAGGACGGCCCGTGCGTGCTCGCGCCCTCCCCGGTGCGCTCGCGGTCCACCTCGTCCTCCTCCTCGGCGTCGCGTACCCCGCCGACTACTGGGTCCGCCCGGGCGGCAGCGACGCCGCCGACGGCCTCTCGGTCGCCACCGCCTGGGCGACGCTCGGCCATGCCGCCGACCAGGTGGGCCCCGGCGACACCGTCCACGTCCTCGACGGCGACTACCAGGGCTTCTACCAGACCACGTCGGGGACGCCCGGGAACCCGATCACGTGGCACGCGGAAGGGCCGGCCGTCCGCATCACGGCGGACAACGGCACGACGCCCGACGGCATCAACCTCGAGGGGGCGTCGCACGTCGTCATCGACGGCTTCATCGTGAACGGCCGCACGCGCGCCGGCATCCGCGCCGTGCGCGGCTCGCACGTGACGGTCCGCAACTGCACGCTCGGCCACAACGGCCGCTGGGGCATCGTCACCGGCTTCGTCGACGACTTCCTCGCCGAGGACAACGAGGCGCACCATTCGCAGCTCGAGCACGGCATCTACGTGGCGAACTCGTGCGTGCGGCCGATCGTGCGGCGGAACCTCGTCCACCACAACTTCGGCAACGGGCTCCACTTCAACGGCGATCTCGGCCTGGGCGCGCCCGGCCTCATCCAGGAGCCGCTCGTCGAGCGCAACGTCGTCTGGGAGAACGGCGCCGGCGGCGGCTCGGGCATCAACATGGACGGGGTGCAGCACGGCATCATCCGCAACAACCTGCTGTACGCGAACCATGCGAGCGGCATCAGCCTCTACCGGATCGACGGGGCGGAGGGTTCGAAGAACAACGTGGTCGTGAACAACACCATCGTGAACGCCGCCGACGGGCGCTGGGCGCTCAACATCGCGAACGGCTCGACGGGGACGATCGTCCGCAACAACGTGCTGTGGACCGAGCACCCGTTCCGCGGTGCGATCACGGTCGACGCCGCCAGCCGGCCGGGGCTCGTGAGCGAGCACAACGCGCTCATGGACCGGTTCAGCCTGAACGGCGGCGGGACGGTCGTCAGCCTCGCCGCCTGGCAGGCCGCGGGCCACGACGTGACCGGGTCGTTCCTCGCCACCCCGGCGACCCTGTTCGTCGCGCCGGGGACGGACTTCCACCTGCGCTCGGACGCCCCAGCGGTCGATGCGGGCACGGCCGCGAGCGCGCCCGCCGACGACGTGGAGGGGAACCCGCGGCCGGCCGGCGGCGGCGTCGACGTCGGCGCGTACGAGCTGCAGCTCCTCGAGTGCGGCGACGGCGACGTCGATGCGGGTGAGCAGTGCGGCGAGCCCGGCCTCGGCTGCGACGACCCGTGCACGACGTGCACGGGCTGCGTGTGCGCGCTGACCACGCCCGTCTGCGGCGACGGCCTCGTCTGCGGCGCCGAGGAGTGCGAAACCGACGGCGACTGCGGCGGCGGCCCGCTGTGCAACGGCTGCGCGTGCGCGAACCCGCCCGTGTGCGCGAGCGGGATCCCGCTCGGCCGCCCGTCGCTCTCGCTGCGCGCGAGTCCCTCCGCGCTGGCGCTCGCGGGTGAGGCCACGATCCCGCTCCCCTGGAGCGGCGTCGACCCGCCGGCGAACGGCGTGCGGGTCGTCGTCGACGGCGCGCGCGGGCCGGGCGGCATCGACCTCGTCGTCCCCGGCGGCGCCGGCTGGAAGACCAACCCCGCCGGCACGCGGTGGCGCTACGCCGACGCGGCGGGCACGCGCGCGAAGGTGCAGGACCGCGGCGGCGGCGTGCTCCGCTTCGCGGTCAAGGCGAAGGGGAAGACGGCGATGCTGCCGGCCGTGACGGCGGTGCGCACGGCGGTCGTGCTCGGCGTGCCCGCGGAGTGCGCCGCCCTCACGTGGGGCCCGCCGGGGGCGCCGCGGCCGCGCTGCGCCGGGGACGCCGCGCGCCTGAAGTGCCGCTAGGGGCGGCGGGGGCAGCACGCGCTCCGTCGCCTCGCCCTCGTAGCACGCGGGATCGGGAAACTCGGCGGGACCTGGTCCATCGGCCCGCCGCGCAGTCGATCTCGGCCGCGGCCTCGACGAGGTCGCCCGCGCTCACGACGGGGCGTTGGCGGCAAGCGCATTCAGGTCGGGCTGTAGGCGCGACACAACCGGCGGCGTCCTGTCCGGCGAGCGCGTGGAGGCAGCCCGCATCGATGCGAAGCAGCTCCGCTCCGTAGTGACGCTCGCCGGTCGCCGCGGCCTGGGCCACGCCGGTTTCGACGCTGGCCAGCGCCGCCGTGGGATCGCCTGCATCGAGCTGCGTCTCGGCGAGCAGTCCGAGCAGCATCGGAGCGTGCCACCCGTTGCCGAGCCGACGCCGCGCGACCAGCGCCTCGTCCATGGCCGTCACGCGCGGCCGCGTCGGCAGGCGCCGCGAGGAAGGCGGCAAGACACTGGGGCCAGCACGGCGAAGCTCGCGAGCCCGCTCTCGTCGGCGAGCCGCAGTTCTTCGCTATCTCGCGACTGCCATTTCGCGCTCTGGTGCTCGCAGCTATGTTCTGGCTGGAACAGAGGTGGTTGCGTGGAAGGGGGGCCTCCCCATGCCCCAACCGAGGTCACTCACCTACCCAGGGTGACAGAACGCCCAACTCGGACCTGCGCTCCCCCGCCGTCGTGGGGTGCTCTACCTCCGGTAAGAGGGGTCCTGGTTCTTCCTGCTCTCCGAGGGAGTCGAAGCATGTTCTGAGCAGAGTCGAAGGGGGCGCACATCGTCTTCTCCGACAGGCTTCTAGGCAGCCTGCGGCGTTTGCGGTATCGTGACCGACGTATGGTGACCGCTCGCGACCGCGCCCACTTCGACCGTATCGCGGCAGCCGAAGCGAAGCTGAACCGCGACGCCATTTGCGCCTGCGCGGCGCGCTTGCCGGGAAGAAACATCGAGATCGGCCTCGAGCTGAGCGATTTTGCGTTGGCGTTCGGCGGCGATCTGACGCGTCCGGAAGAAGTGCCGCCGATCCGACTGTGGCGCCAGCGTCGCGCCACACGATCATGAGTCCACGACGGCGCGGGCTGGAGGAAACCTTTCGCCGGGTTGTCGACGCCCTTCGTGAGAGCGAGCTGCCCCATGCCTTCATCGGCGCGTTGCCGGTGCTCGCCTGGGGGCGCGTTCGGGCGACGACGGACATCGACCTGGTGGTGGTCGCAGCGAACGAATGGACGCGGCTCGTCGAGGCGCTGCGCCGGCGAGAGATCCTCTTCGCCAAGCAGATCGGTCAGGCCGAACACACCGACGAGCTTGCCGACGTGGTCGTGTTTCACCTGCAAAGTGAGCCACACATCCGCGTTGATGTTTTCGTCGCCAAGACCGACTTCGAACAGGCCGTGATTGCTACGGCGCGTGAGGCAACGGTGCTCGGCTTGACGGTGCGCCTGGCCCGCCCTGAAGCGTCGATCATCTACAAGCTGCTCGCGCAGCGCCGGCGCGATCTCGATGACCTCGAAAGCATCTTCGAGGCCAGGCGGGCCGCCGGGGAAGCGCTCGATTGGACCTTCCTCGATCACTGGGCGAAAGAATGGGGGATCGCCGAACGCCTTGCGCCCTACCGGCGGCAGTTCGGGCCGTCCTGACTCCCCGCCCGGAAGTTGCTCGGCCTGGGCCAGACTCGATGGCCGTGCCGGGTAACGCTGGGCAGTCTTCGGGGAGGAGTGCGCGACGGTGGGTTTGGCGCATCTGCTCGCGCGCGGTTTCAACCGCCGAAGCCGCGGCGCCATTGGCGAACTCGAAAGGATCCTCGCGAAGCAGCATGGGGAACGTCTATGAGTGGATGGCGGACTGGGTGCCGCGCTCGTGTCGGTGATCACTTCCTTTCCCCCCGCCTGAGCTGAGATCTTCACGAGGTTTCCCCCCTCCGGGCGGGAGATCTTCACACGCTTTCCCACCCCTTCCTGGGCCGCGTGACCTGGCCCAGACACCTCTCCCCAGTCGCTCGAGGATGCGGGCGGCGGGGAGGACAGGATGGCGTATCGGGCGGTCACGATGGTCGACGTGAAGGAGGTCCTGCGGCTGTGGATGGCGGGGATGGCCCGCAAACGGATCGCTGTCCAGGTCGGGCTGGATCCCGAAGACGGTGCGCCGCTACGTACGGACGGCGGTCCGGGCGGGCCTGCGCCAAGGCGACGGCGAAGCCACGCTCACCGACGAGCGCGTCGCGGTGGTCCTCGTCGCCCTCAAGGCGGTGCCGACGCGGCCGCATGGGGCGGCGGGGGTCGAGTGCGTGCGGCACGAGGCGACGATCGGCGCGTACCGGAAGCAGGGGGTGCGGCTCACGAAGCTCCACAAGCTCCTGCGGCGCCAGGGAGGTGAGCTGCCGTATGCGACGCTGCGCCGCTTCGCGATCGCCGCCCTCGGCTTCGGCCGCACGGCGCCGACGGTCCCGGTGGCCGATTCCGCCCCCGCGGCGGAAGTCCAGCTCGATACGGGGTGGATGATCTTGCTCGCCCCGGACGCGGACGGGCGTCGGCGTCGCCTCCGGGCGTGGATCTTCATCCCGGTCTACTCGCGCTATCGCTTCGTGTACCCGTGCTCTGGCGAAACGACCGCGAGCGCGATCGAGGCGGGCGAGGCCGCCTGGGCCTTGTACGGTGGCGTCTTTCGCGGCGTCATCCCGGACAACACGAAGGCGATCATCTGGAAGTGCTCAGACCTGATCTGACAATGTGCTAAACGGTCCTCGGTGTCGTTGCCCGCGATGAGCGGGGGAAGCGAAGGAGGAGCCGAGGATGGGCAAGGACCAGAAGATCATCAAGGCGAAGGTCGGGTTGCTGGAGTTGGCGAAGCAGCTCGGCAACGTGTCCCGGGCCTGCAAGGTCATGGGGTAGAGCCGCGACAGCTTCTACCGGTTCAAGGAGCTGGACGAGCAGGGCGGCGAGGTGGCGCTGCAGGCGATGTCGAAGCGCGAGCCCGTGCTGAAGAACCGGGTGGCGTTGGCGATCGAGGCGGCCGCCGTCGCGCTCGCGCTCGCGCAGCCGACCTGGGGGCAGGTGCGCGTCGCGAACGAGCTCCGCAAGGTGGGCCACGTCATCTCCCCCGCCGGCGTGCGGTGCGTGTGGGCGCAGCACGATCTCGAGACGACGCAGAAGCGGCGGAAGGCGCTCGAGGCGAAGGTCGCCCAGGCGGCCGTCATCCTCACCGAGGCCCAGGTCGCGGCGCTCGAGAAGGCGAAGGCGGACAAGGAAGCGCACGGGGGGGTCGCGAGCGAGTGCCCCGAGTCCTGCGGCGCGCAGGACACGTTCTCCGTGGGGACGCTCAAGGGCGTGGGGCGCATCTACCAGCAGACGTTCGTCGACACGTACAGCACGGTGGCGGTCGCGAAGCTCTACGACACGAAGACGCCGCTCACGGCGGCGGACCTCCTCAACGACCGCGTCGTCCCGTTCTTCGAGACGCACGGCATTCCGCTGAGCCGCGTGCTCACCGATCGCGGCACGGAATACGGCGGCGCCCCGGAGCGCCACGAGTACGAGCTGTACCTCGCGATCGAGAACATCGACCACACGCGGACGAAGGTGAAGAGCCCGCCGACGAACGGGATCTGCGAGCGGTTCCACCAGACGGGCTGAACGAGTTCTACCGCGTGGCGTTCCGGAAGAAGCCCTCCACGAGTCTCGCCGAGCTCCAGGCCGATCTCGACGCGTGGCTCACGGTGTACAACGAGCAGCGAACGCACCAGGGGCGCTGGTGCTACGGCAAGACGCCGATGCAGACCGTCCTAGACAGCGTGCCGCTCGCGAAGGAGAAGATGCTGGCGGCGTGAGCGGGAGCGGACACGAACGTGAACCCGACACCGAGGACCGGACGATCACGTGTCAGATCAGGTACCGACTTCTACACACGATGGACGGCGGAAGGAGCCGCCGCTCCTCTTCAGCCGGTCAGTTCAACAGACGCCGGGACATCCCCTCGACGCCCTGGCAGTAGGCATAGAGCAGCAACGCGGTCATCATCCCCGGGTGATAGGGCGGCTGGCCGCGCGCCTCGTCGTACACTTGGACGATCGCCGACAGGTCGAGCTCCTCGCGGACCAGCTCGCGCACGAAATGGGCCAGGTGGCCCGGGGGGACAAACTCCTGCACGGCCGGTGGCAGCAACCAGCGCTGCGCGGGCTCCCACGACCGGAACGTCTTCGCCATCAGCCCCTCACCCTCCGCAGGACGTGGCCCCCGTGTAGCATACCCTCAACCCGAGTCAGAACCCGAGTGGATATTTCTCGGACAGACTCCTAGGCGATGCGCGCCGCCCTGCTGCTCGCGCTCGCGATCGGATGCGGCGCCGCCACCGGCCCGCCCGACGCCTGCGACCTCGTCTCGCCGGCCGAATTCGTCGCCGTGCTCGGGGCGGAGATGAAGCCGCCCGCCCGCGTCGACATCCCGAAGGGGACCATGTGCAGCTGGGAGTCGCGCGACCCGGGCCGGCGCTCGCTCACGATCGAGCTGTATCCCGAGGGCGGCCTCCCGCACCGCGACATGTACCTGCAGGAGGCCGGCACGGTCTGGCGGACGCCCCCCGAGCCCGTGGCGGGGGTGGGCGACGAGGCGACCGCCCTCGGCCGCCAGCTCCTCGTCGTGGCGGGGCAGGCGTTCGTGGTCGTGTCGCTCACCGGGACGATGGACGAGGCCACCGGCCGCGCGGAGGCGGTGCAGATCGCGCGGCGCGCTCTCGCGCGCCTGTGAGCAGGCGGGGCGGTGCCACGCCGCTTCGCCATGGTGCGCGGGCGGGCCTGATCTGCCCCGCCAGCTCTGCTGGCCGCGGCATGCCGGCCGCGCGTGCTGCGGCCGCTGCACACTCGCTCCGCTCCCGGCCCGAGGTGTAGCTCGGGTCGGATCATGCGCGATGCGGTAGACGATGCCGGCGCGATCGTCGCCGTCGGGCAGCACCAGGACGTCGACGGGGCGCCCCCAGGCGACCGAGCCCTGCAGCCAGCCCTCGGCGAGGGGCTCGTAGCTCACCGGGGGTGAACCAGAGCTCGCCCGTCTCCGGATGCCCGTCGAAGCCGACCGTGTTGCGGATACCGCTCGCGTACACGTGCAGCCCGCGCCCGTCGGGGAGCATCCGCATGATCGTGCCGTCCCACGCGCCGCCGGACGCGCACGCGTTGCACGGCGCGCCGACGGGGATGTAGAGCAGCCCGTCCGGGCCGAAGGCGATGAACTTCCAGCCGTGGATGCGGTCCTCCGGGAACGCGGCGGTCACCACGACCGGCGCCGGGGGCGCGTCAAGCCGGTCCTCGATCGCGTCGAAGCGCAGCACGTGGGTCGCCTCGGCGACGTAGAGCGCGCCCTCCCGCACCGCCACGCCGTTCGGCAGGTCGAGTCCCTCCGCGATCGTCGTCACGCGCTCCGCCCGCGCGTCGCCGTCGGCGTCGACGAGCGCGCGGACGCGCCCCTCGCGCCGGGTGCCGACGAAGACCGTCCCCCGCGGGCCGAGCGCCAGCGAGCGGGC
>FWPU01008377.1_pt1 | contig 15735 bp, 14 predicted proteins | sample 2228361 | NCBI WGS metagenome assembly FWPU01 (sample SAMEA103939777, study PRJEB20133) | metagenome
CCTTCCCTAAAGTTTGGCCTTTTCGGCCCGAACTCCCTGGAAAGAGGGGAAAGGGCAGTTTACCTGCCCGCGAAAAACCGGAAGAAAATATTTTTCATCACGGCGGCTTCGCCGCCGTGATGAAAAATATTATTCTCTTTTACCCCTTTACAGGGGATTTGCGATAAAAACAAGACTAATTGTTAGAAAGGCCAAAGTTCAGGGGAGGGGGTAAGGGGGGAGGGGTGTCACCGATCTCCCCGTGGGCGGCCCACTGCTGGTTGAAAATCCGAATTTTTAAGCACCCTCCCTGACGGGCGGGGGAAAGGGGGGCAAATGGAACCAGCACAACCGGCCCCTTGGGTTTATCACTATCTATCGGAGTGATTACCAGTGCCGCCTCACAAATCCCTTTTTCCCTCCTGCGTGAAGAAGCAAACCCGCGTTCGGAGGCCTTTGGGGGTTGAAGCAATACCCTTGTTTGCGCGGTAGCGATGGTGCTCTGACAGGATGAAAGTTCGGGAGTACATCTTCCGTCGTCTCGTGCTGGCTGTTCTGGTGCTCTTCGGGGTCTCCCTGGTCACCTTCGCCATCGCGCGCGTGGTGCCTTCCGACCCGGCGGCCCTGTGGGTGGGCCCGCGGCCAACCCCGGAGCAAATAGCCGCCGCGCGGGAGACACTGGGCCTGGACCGTCCCCTCCATATCCAGTATCTGCGCTATATGAGCCGTCTCCTCCGGGGAGACCTGGGCGTTTCCATCAAGACCCACCAGCCCATCGTCCAGGACCTGCGCGCCTATCTTCCTGCCACCCTGGAACTGGTCCTGACCGGTATGGTGATGGCCGTCTTTATCGGCATCCCCCTGGGGGTACTCTCCGGTGCCCGGCGGAACAGTGCCCTGGACCACTTCAGTCGCCTGCTGGCGGTGGCAGCCGTCTCCATCCCAACTTTTTGGTTGGGCCTGCTGTTCCAGCTCCTCTTTTTCGGCCAACTCCGCTGGCTCCCCATCGGTGGGCGGGTGGATATTGCGACAACCCTCTACCACCCGATCCAGACCATCACCGGGTTCTATCTGCTGGACTCGTTGATCACCCGCAACTGGTGGGCCTTCCGCGACGCGCTGAAGCATATCATCCTGCCGGCCTTTACCCTGGCCACCTACGCGCTCGGCTTGACCATTCGGATGACCCGCTCTACGATGGTGGAGGTCCTGGAGGAGAAGTACATCACCGCCGCGCGGGCGGCCGGGCTCCCCGAACGGACCATCCTCTTCCGGCTGGCCCTGAAGAACGCCGTCGTCCCCACGCTCACTGTCCTGGCCCTCTCCTTCGTGTATTCGTTGACAGGCGCCATCCTGGTGGAGGTGATCTTCTCCTGGCCCGGCCTGGGCAGTTATGTCACCTCGGCTGTCCTCAACGTGGATTTTCCCGTCATTATCGCGGTCACCCTGATTGTGACCGCCTTCTACGTGGTCATCAACCTGGTGCTGGACCTGCTGCAGGTTGCTCTGGACCCGCGCGTCGTTCTGCGCTGACCATTTTGCCGGAGAGAGGAATGACCGTCCTGGAGCAGATAGAGGGCTGGAGCCGTCAGCGTCGGCCGCAACTGGAAGAATACGGGCTGATGTGGCGCGCGTTCCGGCGCGACTATCTGGCACTGATCAGCCTTTTCATTATCCTGGCCTTCCTCTTTGGTGCGATTTTTGCCCCATGGCTGACCCCGTATCCGGACCAGGGGCGCGGAGTGCCGAACACGGCGGAGAAGTTCCGTCCGCCATCGTGGGAGCACCCCCTGGGCACCGACAATCTGGGACGGGATATCCTGGCGCGCGTCCTTTTCGGTGGGCGTTCGTCCCTCTCCATTGGCTTCCTTGTGGTGGTGATCGCTGTCCTGATTGGCACACCCCTGGGGGCTCTGGCAGGCTATTTCGGCGGCTGGCTGGACGAGGCCATTATGCGCCTTACCGACATCTTCCTGGCGTTCCCCTCCCTACTTCTGGCGATCGCTATCGCCGCGGCGCTGGGGCCCAGTTTCACCAACGCAATGATTGCCATCGCCCTGACCTGGTGGCCCTGGTATACCCGCCTGGTGCGGGCACAGACTCTCTCCCTGCGGGAGCGTGCCTTTATAGAGGCCTCCCGCGGCATTGGGGTGGGGGAGGGAACGATCATCCTGCGGCATGTCCTGCCCAACGTAATGACGCCTGTCCTGGTCCAGGCCACAATGGACATCGGATCGGCCATCCTGACCGGGGCGGCAATGAGTTTCATCGGCCTGGGCGTCCAGCCCCCCACTGCCGACTGGGGAGAGATGGTCAGCGTCGGACGGGTCTATTTTTTGACTGCTCCCTGGTTTGCCACGTTCCCCGGCCTGGCGATTTTCCTGGTCTCTCTTTCCTTCAACTTCCTGGGCGATAGCATCCGGGATATTGCCGACCCTCGTACCCGGAGGTCCCTGCGGTGAGCGAGCCCTTGCTCTCCGTCCGTGACCTGTATGTCCATTTCCCCACATACGCCGGGGTCGTCCACGCGCTGAACGGCGTCTCCTTTGACCTCTATCCGGGCGAGATTTTCGGCCTGGTCGGGGAGACGGGGTGCGGCAAGTCGGTCACCGGACTCTCTATCCTCCGCCTGGTTCCCCCGCCAGGAGAGATCGTGGGCGGGCAAATCCTCTTCCGCGGGCAGGACCTGCTGACGCTCCCTTCGGCGCAGATGCGCGCGCTGCGCGGCGCGAAAATCGCGATGATTTTCCAGGACCCGGCGGCTGCTCTGAATCCCGTTTTCTCCATCGGGGAGCAGATGGAAATCGTCATCCGGAGGCATCGCCGGATGGGGCGCGACGCGGCCCGTCGCCAGGCGGTGGAAGTCCTGCGCGCGGTGGGGATGCCGGAGCCGGAGCGCATCCTCTCCGCCTACCCCCACGAGTTGAGCGGCGGGATGCAACAGCGAGTGATGATTGCTCTGGCCCTCTCCTGCGGCGCAGAAGTCCTCATCGCCGATGAGCCGACCACTGCGCTGGATGTGACCATTCAGGCCCAGATTCTGGACCTGCTGGTGGATCTGAAACGGGAGCGAGGTATCTCTGTCCTGCTTATTACCCACAACCTGGGAGTGGTAGCGGAGACCTGCGACCGTGTTGCCGTTCTCTACGCCGGATCGGTGGTGGAGATGGCCCCGACATCAGAACTCTTCCAGGCCATGAAGCACCCCTATACCCAGGGGTTGCTGGCAGCCATCCCGCGACCGGACCGCCGCGGTCGCTCCCTGCTTTCCATCCCCGGCTCCGTACCCAATGGCTTGCAGTTGCCCACGGGATGCCTGTTCCATCCCCGCTGTAGTTTCGCCTGGGACCGCTGTCGGGAAGAACGGCCGACCCTTTTATCGGTGGGTGAGGATCACCAGGTGGCCTGTCATCTCTATGCGCGAGGGGAGGGAGCATGACTGCGCCCTTGGTCCAGGCCCGCCAGTTGACCAAACACTTCGCCCTGCGAGGAGGACTCTTCGGCCGCCGCCAGCGAGTCGTCCGGGCCCTGGAGTGGGTGGACCTGGACATCTATCCGGGGGAGACCCTGGGAGTGGTGGGAGAGTCCGGTTGCGGGAAGACCACGCTGGGACGCTGTCTGATTCACCTGGTAGAACCGACCTTCGGTGAAGTGTTTTTCCAGGGGGAAGACCTGCTGAAACTGGACCGGGCCACGCTCCGGCAGCGGCGCCGATATTTCCAGATGGTCTTCCAGAACCCCTATCTCTCCCTGGACCCACGGATGACCGTGCTGGATCTGGTCGGGGAGCCATTACGGACCCATACTGACCTGCGCGGACAAACGCTGGTAGAACGGGTGACGGAGTTACTGGTACAGGTGGGGCTCACGGCAGATCACCTCTATCGCTATCCCCACGAATTCTCTGGCGGTCAGTTGCAGCGTATCGCCATCGCGCGGGCGCTGGCCCTGAATCCCCTCTTCATGGTGCTGGACGAGCCTACCTCTGCGCTGGACGTCTCCGTCCAGGCGCAGATTCTCAACCTGCTGAAGGAATTGCAGGCCGAGATGGGACTGACGTACCTTTTCATTTCGCATGACCTGGGTGTCGTCCAGCACGTCAGTAACCGGATTGCGGTGATGTACCTGGGGCGGGTCGTGGAGTTGAGCACCACCGAGCACATCTTCGCCGACGCCCGTCACCCGTACACCCAGGCACTGCTCTCCAGCACTCCCATTCCCGACCCGCGCGCCCGGCGCACGCGGGTCGTTCTGCCGGGGGCCGTCCCCAGCCCCCTGAATCCGCCGCCGGGATGCGCCTTTCATCCGCGGTGTTTCCAGGCGCTACCTGTCTGTGCTACCGACGAGCCCCGCCTGGTGGATGTGGGAGACGGTCACCTGGTCGCCTGTCATCGGATCCGCTAACTGGACCTTGCTCCCCCCTGTCTTCCTGGTTATACCAATTGCTCATAAAAGTGTCATATTTCAAGATAAAGTTGTGATTCAGCCCCCCTCATCCCCCCAGTCCCCTCCTCCCCCGCCAGCGGGGGAGCAAGGGGGCAAGTGAGCAAGTAGGTAAGAAAAATAAGGAGCGGCAACATCGCCCCAGATAGGGCGAGGAAATAGATTTTTACCCCTGACCTTGCCGCAGGCGAAAAACCTACCCTTGTCAAGGGCAGGGGGGAGGGGCGATATTTGAGGATATCTTCTAATATGACACATTTAAACGCAATTGGTATTACTTACTCGCAAGGAGGTTTCATGCCACGCGGAGGTCTCTACACCCTTCAGGACTGCGACGATTTCCTGCGCGGCTGCCTGTGGATGGGCACCGGCGGCGGAGGAGGCCCGGAGTGGGGCCGGAGTATGCTGAAAAAGGCGCTGGAAGAGGGCCTGAAATTGGAGTGGGTGGACGTTGCGGATATCCCCGACGATGCCTGGACCTGCACCGCCTACGGAATGGGTTCCATTGCCCCCGTGTCGGAAGAGACCCGCGCCCTTATCCGGCGCTTCGGCCTGGTGGACCGCTACGGCCATCAGGCGATGGAGATAGCGATCAAAGAACTCGCCGCCTATGCGGGGGTCTCCATCGACGCCATTGTCCCTTCGGAACTGGGTGCCGGCAATACCCCTGCCCCCTTGGTGACGGGCGTCCGGCTGGGCATCCCCGTCGTGGATGGCGACTACGCCGGAAGGGCTATCCCAGAGGAAATGCAGGGTACCCCCTATCTCTACGGCAAGAACAGCTGGCCCTTTGCCAGCGTGGACCGCTGGGGGAACGTCGCCATCGTCAAAGAAACCTGCAATCCGTACATGCTGGAGCGCATCGGCAAGATGCTGGCAGTCGCCGCTTTCGGCACCTGTTTCATCGCCGCCACCCTTCTCCCTGCTCGGGAAATGAAAGAAATCGTTGTGCCGGGGACGCTGACCTTCTCCCTGGAACTGGGGCGGACCATCCGCCAGGCCCGTCAGGAGGGACGGGACCCCGTAGAAGCAGCTGTCCGCTTTACCGGCGGATGGTTGCTCTTTGAGGGCGAGGTCACGGGGAAGGATTGGGAGGACCGGGAGGGCTACATGTTTGGCAAGACCCATATCCAGGGGACTGGCGAGCATCGGGGGCACACGATGGATATCTGGTTCAAGAACGAAAACCATGTCTCCTGGCTGGACGGCCGGCCGTTTGTCTGCAGTCCCGACCTGATTGTGGTGGTAGACCGGCGCACCGGAGAGGGGATCACCAACACCGACCTGGACGCCGGGATGGAGGTAGCCGTGGTCGGCGTGCGGGGGCTGGAGGCTTTCCGTAGCGAGCGGGGACTGGCCGCCGCCGGCCCCCGATACTTCGGTTTTGATATAGACTACGTGCCCATTGAAGTGCTGATGGAGGGCCACCGATGGAGTTGATTTACGGCACCGAACCGCGCGACGAGTTCTGGGACCTGGAACTATCGGCCGCGGCTCACCGCCTGGTGACGGAGGTGCGCCCCATCCGACCGGGCCAGTTCGTTGCCATCACCGCGGATACCCTCTCCGACCGGCGCGCGGTGGAAGCGACGGCGCGGGCAGTGTACACCGTCGGGGGCGTCCCCGCGGTCTTCCGCTACCCGGCGAATCCCAACCCCTGCGCCGACCCGCCCCGTCCGGTGGCGGCCGGCCTTCCCCACGCTGACGTCTGGATAGACTTCGCCGTTGGGTATCACCTCTACAGCCCGTCCTACCACGCCGCCATTGCCGCCGGGTGCATCTATGTCTGCCTGACCGGGATGGACGCCGATATGATGGTGCGGACGATCGGGCGGGTGCCCTATGGCCCCCTGCGGGAGATGGCGGACCGGCTCTACCGCCTTTCCCAGGCCGCGGACATTATCCGGGTGACGTCCCCGGCGGGCACTGACCTGACAATGCGGGTGGACAAAGCGGGTGACCCCTTCTGGGAACCGCCGCCTGCGGAGGGGGGATACCCCCAGATGCTGGGAGGGCAATCCGGCTTTATGGCCCACCGGGAGAGTTTTGAGGGTGTGCTGGTCTTTGATGGGACGCTCTGGCCCCCGGCGGAATTGGGCGTCCTGCGTCAGCCGGTCCGTCTGGAGATTGAAGGAGGACGGATTGTGCGGGTGGAAGGCGGGCACGAGGCGCGCGTCTTCCGGCGCTGGCTGGAGTCGTGGAACCACCCGGCGATGTTCCAGATGGACCACGCCTGCTACGGCTTCAACCCGGGGGTTACCCGCCCGTCCGGGCGCATTCTGGAGGACGAGCGCATTTTCGGCTGTATGCAGTTCGGCATCGGCCCCAGCGACTGGGGGGCACCCTCGCACACCGACGGGGTGGTTCTCAACCCCACCGTTTATCTGGACGGGACGCCCATTGAGGAGGAAGGGCAATACGTCCATCCCGACCTGGTCACTCTCTGCCGGGCGATGGGCGTCCCCGGGTATTGAACATTCATCCCTCCTTAAGGAGGCAGATATGTCCTGGACCGACGAGGAGAAAATCGCTGCCGGCGTCCGAATGATGCTGGAGGTCAACATGAACTGGCAGCCGGGGGAGCGGTTGCTGGTGGTCACGGACGTCCCCCGCGCCGAGGACTGGGCGAATATGCCCATCCCCGCGCTGACCGATATGCTGGAGCGGGCGGTGCTGGCGCGCCAGGTGGCAGAGATCGCCCGCCGGATGCACCCGGATCGTCCCGTGGAGTTCTATGCCTACCCCTGTTCGGGGGGCCACGGCGCCGAACCCCCGCCGGAGGCGGCGGCGCGCCTTCTGCAGGCCGACGTCGTCATCGCTCTGACTACCTACTCCCTTTCCCACACCGACGCGCGGGAGCGGGCGACCGCGACGGGCGTGCGCCTGGCGAGCATGCCCACCTTTCTGGCCGAGATGTTCTACCCCGACGGCCCGATGGCGGTAGACTACCGACAGGTGGCGGCGGAGGCAGAGGCCATTGCCCGGAAACTCACCCAGGCCGATGAGGCCTGGGTTCGTTCCCCCGCGGGCACCGACATCCGTTTCCGCCTGACCGGGCGGGCGGGGATGGCGGATACGGGGCTGTATGTGCGGCCGGGGGAGTGGGGGAATCTCCCGGCGGGCGAGGCCTACATCGCCCCGCTGGAGGGGACGGCGGAGGGGGTGATCGTGGTCCCGGCGGGCTGGCATCCGGGGCTGAAGGAGGAGATACGGCTGGTTCTGCGGGGCGGTCAACTGGTGGAGATTGTGGGGGGCGGCGCGGTGGGGGAGGAGTTGCGCGCCTTCCTGCGCCCCGGCGACGACGCGCCCCTCTACCGCGCCCGGCGCAACCTGGCCGAACTGGGGGTGGGCACCAACCCCAACGCCCGCCGGCCCGATAACGTCCTGGAGGCGGAGAAAATCCGCGGCACCGTCCACCTCGCCCTGGGCGACAACGCCCACATGGGCGGCACGGTTTCCGCCGATTTCCACGAGGATTTCGTCATTCCGGAGGCGGAGTTGTGGTTGGACGGAGTACGGAGTACGGAATACGGAATACGGAATACGTAAAACGTAATGCGTATTGCGTATTGCGTTTGCGTGTTCCATTTTTCGGTGGGGTGGGGATGAGGGCAGGTTGCGGGGTGTGGGCGGTACCATCGAGGCGTGCCAGGTGTAGCGGTCGCTCCGGTCGTCGTAGGCGGCCAGCGCCGCGCCGCAGAGGTCGGCCAGCCCGTCCAGAGAGTCCGCGCCCCGCGCCGCGGCCATCGCCCCGGCGGTGCAGGAACCGGCCGGGAAGAGGGGAAGGTAGGGAAGCACGGCCCGCCCCGCCTCCCCCAGCAGTTCCACGGACCAGCCCACCAGTTCGTCCAGGCCGGAGAGGCGGTGGAGGTCCTGCAGCAACCGGTTCAGCCCGCCCGGCCGCTTCGTCTGGGCCACGGCCAGTTCCAGCATCTTCGGGTGGCCGTGGAGCGCGTCCACCAGTTGGGGGATGGCGTCCGGACGTTCCAGGAGTTGGGCAGCCTGGTTCGCCTCGGCCAGATGGCGGGCAAGGGCGGCCGCGGGCTTGTCGTCCAGCCCCCTCTGAAGCGGGAGCGCCCAGGCGCCGCGCAGGGTCTCCAGGTCTGCCAGCGGCGGGCGAAGGGTGATCAGGGCGTGGGAGGGGGCGGGCAGGCGGGCCAGGAAGTCGGCCAGGCGGCGGCACTGGTCCCGGCAGGCCAGCGCCCAGGTCTCCCTCTATGGCACGGGGGCTGAGGGCGAAGCGGAGGGTCTCCATGGTGGGCGGGGCGAAGCGGATGAGGGCGATGGGGGCGTTGCTCCGTTCCACGGCGTCGGCCAGGCGGTGCCATTCGCCCCGCAGGTCCAGGTGGGGTGGGGGAGGGTCGCCCTCGCGCCGGCTGGCCACGGGCGCGGCCAGCACCACCCGCACGCGGTAATTTCGTATAGTCATCAATGGAGGATAATGATACCTGGAGTTGCAAAGTATCGTTAAGGCAAAAAGCCAGGCTATACGAAATCGCCCCGTTGCAATGTACCCCGCGCGCTCCCGAAACCCCGGAGCACCCACGCCGTAGAGTAGGGGACCCTTTTTACTTTTTACTTTTTACTTTTTACTTTTTACGTTTCTTCCTCCCCCTCAAACACCCTCCGATACCCTCGGTCCAGTTCGTCGTCGCTCAGGTGGGTATAGCGCTGGGTGGTGATGATGGAGCGGTGGCGGGCCAGTTCCTGGGCCAGCCGGACGTTCCCACCGCTCCCGCGTAGGACGACGGTGACAAAGTAGTGCCGGAAGGTGTGCGGGGTAATTGTCCCCCGCGCCCCCGGCCCCAGTGCCGTCACTACCCATTCCTCTACAATCTTCTCGGCGGAGCGCGGGGAGAGGGGCAGGATCCGTCCTCCGGCCCCCTTGTCGTGGCGGGCGAAGACTGGCAGCGCGGTGAGCGGCCGCCCCTGGCGGCCGTCCAGGTCGGCGCGGGCATCCAGATAGGCCCGCAGGTAGCGTATGCTGCGCTCCGAAAAGCGCACGATTGCCTCGCGGCCTCCTTTGCCCAGCACCCGCGCCCGCCGTTCCGTCCAGTCCAGATGCCCGCGGGTCAGCCCGCAGGCTTCGGAGACCCGTAGACCCGTATCCGCCAGGACATAAAGCAGAGCACGGTCGCGCAAAACCCGCAGCGCCTCCCGCTCGTCGTGGGGTGGGGCGGTTGCCGTCGCGGCGACCGTCTCCAGGACTTTCTCTATCTCCGTCCGCGGGAACGGCGGCAGGCGCGAGGCCTCCCGCCGCGCCCGGCGGCGGCACAACCGCCGCAGCGCGGGCAGATTGACCGCGGCCCGTTCCTCCGCGGCGACATACTCGTAGAAGGCACTCATCGCTGTGATCCCCAGCCGCTCCGTGGCAACGGCGCGGTCGTGGAGAGACTGGATGAACCAGGCCATCCACTCCAGGGAGAGGTCGGAGATGGGAGTTGTGGCAGGTGGGACGCCGTGCTCTGCCAGCGTCGCGGCGAACCACGATGCTGCCTGCCGGTACGCCCGGTGCGTGTTCGGGCTCCGGCTGGCGGCGATCTCCTCCAGAAACTTCTCCAGCGCTTCCTGCACGGTCAGCATCGGCACCTCCGCGGGGTAGGGGATGTTTTCCTGGCGGGCAAAGGTTTCGTCCCAGTTTATGATTCGTATAAGTTTGACTATCCGAATCATATTATACCCCATACTCCCCGGTATGTCAAGCCCCTGTGTCGGGAATTGGTGCATTAGTTTTTACGTCTTTACGTTTCACGTCCCTACGTCCCTTGACACTCCATCGCTTTCAAGGCATAATGTAGGCATTCGCACTGCCCGGTACCAGTTACCGGTCACCCAGCGCTCAATTGCCCAATACCCAGTTTCCCAGTACCCATTGCCCAATACCCAAATGAACCACGCCCTGACCAACGCTCTGCGCAGTGTGGATGGGCTCTCCGTTGGGGATGCCTTCGGCGAGATTTTTCTTATATTTGATATTAACCCAGCACAGGCATCCCTGGACGACCTTCCGCCCGGCCCCTGGCGCTGGACGACGACACCCATATGGCGCTCTCTGTCGTGGAGGTCCTGGGAACGTATGGGCACATAGACCAGGACGCGCTGGCCCGGGCATTTGCCCAGCGCTTTCTCCGGGACCCGTACCGGGGATACGCGAGCGGGGCCCGGCGCCTGCTCCGGCAGATCGCCTCCGGGGCCGACTGGCGGGAGGTCTCGCCGCGGCTATTTGGGACCGGCTCCTATGGCAACGGCGCGGCGATGCGGGTGGCCCCCGTCGGCGGGTACTTTGCAGGCGACCCGGCACGGGCTGCGGAGGAGGCCCGACTATCCGCCATGGTCACCTATGCTCACCTCGAGGGCCAGGCAGGGGCGATCGCCGTGGCAGTCGCTGCAGCCATCGCGGCCAGCGTCCCCCACCCCACCGGAAGGGACTTCCTGAAAGAAGTGCTCCCCTACGTGCCCGACAGTCTTACCCGCCAGCACATACGGGAGGCAATGGACATCCCGCCCGACGCGCTGGTGGAGGCCGCCGCGCGGCTGGGAACCGGCTACAAGGTAAGCGCGCAGGATACCGTTCCTTTCTGCCTGTGGAGCGCCGCTTACCATTTAGACAATTTTGAAGAAGCCCTCTGGTGGACCGTTCGGGGCAGCGGGGACTGCGACACAACATGTGCCATCGTCGGGGGGATTGTGGCACTGGCAGCCGAAGTCCCAGCTTTCTGGCTTCAGCGGAGAGAGCCCCTGGAACCCCTGAACTTCACTTGACAGCATCCCCGTTTGCAGCCATAATACGCGGTAAGCAATTTGCGATCCGCGATACGTGAACAGGAGGCGACGGTATGAAAAACCCGTTGAAAATTTGCGACCTGGTGCTGCGGGATGGCCATCAGTCGTTGCTGGCAACCCGTATGCGTACCGACGATATGCTTCCCATCGCCGAGAAGATGGACCGGGTGGGCTTCTGGGCTGTGGAGATGTGGGGCGGGGCGACCTTTGATTCCGCGATGCGCTTTCTGGAGGAGGACCCCTGGGAACGATTGCGCCTGCTCCGCAAACATATGCCCAACACTCCTTTTATGATGCTCCTGCGCGGCCAGAACGTCGTCGGTTACCGGCATTACCCCGACGATGTGGTGGAACGGTTCATCGTTCGCGCCCGCGCCAACGGGATTGACATTTTCCGGATTTTTGACGCTCTCAACGATGTGCGCAACATCCAGTGGGCGATGACCGTCGCCAAACGGGAGGGCGCGCACGTCCAGGCGGGTATTTGCTACACTATCGGCCCACCGTACAGCATTGACTATTTCGTGAACCTGGCCCGCCAGATGGCCGATATGGGGGCAGACTCCATTTGCATTAAGGACATGGCCAGCCTGATCTCCCCATACGATGCGTATGAACTGGTCCGACGGCTCAAGGCGGAGATCGGCCTGCCGGTGCATTTCCATTCTCACACTACCAGCGGGATGGCGACCGCAGCGCTCATCAAGGCAGTGGAGGCCGGAGCAGACATTGTGGATACCGTGATGTCGCCCCTCTCTATGGGGACGTCCCACTCTCCCACCGAATCCGTCGTGGCGATGTTCCGGGGCACGGACCGGGATACCGGCCTGAACCTGGACCTGCTGGCGGAGATCGCCGAGTACTTCGCTCAGGTGCGCCGGAAGTACGCCCGCTACGAAAGCGGTTTCTTCGGCGTGGACATCGGCGTGTTGCAGTACCAGATTCCCGGCGGGATGCTCTCCAATCTGGTCGCCCAGTTGCGCGCCCAGAAGGCGGAGGATAAGTACGCCGAGGTGCTGGCGGAGGTTCCGCGGGTACGGGCGGAACTGGGCTACCCGCCCCTGGTCACCCCGTCCAGCCAGATCGTGGGAACCCAGGCTACACTGAACGCGGTGCTGGGGGAGCGGTACAAAATTGTCCCCGAAGAGGTCAAAAACTACGTCCGGGGCTACTACGGCCGTCCCCCCGCGCCCATTGATCCGGAGGTGAAGCGCCGGGTCATCGGGGACGAGAAACCGATTGACTGCCGCCCGGCGGACCTGCTGCCCCCGGCGATGCCCAAAGCGTGGGAGGAGATCGGCCATCTGGCCTGCAGTGAGGAAGATGTCATCTCCTACGCGCTGTTCCCGCAGATCGCCCGTCCGTTTCTGGAACGGCGCGCCCGGGGCGGCGGGAAGGAGCCGGTGGCTGCTGCCATCGCCGGCCTGCTGGTCCACCGGGCTCAGCAACAGGCCAGAGAGACCCAGCCCCAGGCACCCGTCCCGGCAGGCCCGGTGGCTTCACCGTGGAAGACATCCTGGCGGCCCGGGAGCGGCCGCTGGACAGGGCTTCTGGAAGGAGCCGGCGGCATCCGATGATTCCCGGAGGTAGACGTGAAGCAGGAATTCACCCTTACTCTGGATGGTGTGGAGTATCCGGTTGTCGTGGAAGGCAACACCATCACGGTGAACGGTCGGCCGTTTACTGTGGAGGTAACCGGTGACGGGACTGTCCTGGTGGACGGCATCGCCTGTACCGTCGCGCTGGAGGAAGGACAGGCGCAGGTAGAGGGCAAATCGTATGCATGGCAGGTTCACGGGCTGCGGGTGACGACCACCGCCGCAACAGCTGCTCTCTCCCCCACCCCATCTGCTCCGGCCGCGGCCGTCAGCGCGGGGGCCGTCCTGGCCATTATGCCCGGCAAGATCGTCCGTGTCCTGGTTCAGCCGGGCCAGCGCGTGCGCGCCGGAGACCCCGTCTGCGTCCTGGAGGCGATGAAAATGGAGAACGAACTCCAGGCTAAAAAGGACGGCGTGGTCAGGGCAGTGCACGTCCAGCCCGGGGAGGATGTGGAGAAGGGCCGGGTGCTGGTGGAGATAGAGTAGCGAGTTTGCGAGTTTGCAAGTTTGCAAGTATGCAAGCAGGCAGTAGCAGGAGGCAGGAAATGGCTTCCACCGTCCGCGATCTCCAGGATTTGATCGTGTTGCTGGAGGAGCATCCGGAGTGGCGGGCCCAGATGCGACGGCTGGTGCTGACGGATGATGTTCTGGCCCTTCCGTCCATCGTGGAGGAGATCGCCGCGGAGGTCCGCGCGCTGGCAGAGGCCCAGCGGCGCACGGAGGAGCGGCTGGAGGCACTGGCGGAGGCCCAGCGGCGCACAGAGGAACGGATGGGAGAACTGGCGGCGGCCATCCATACCCTGGTGGAGACCCAGAAGCGCACCGAGGAGACCCTCCGGCGGATGGGCAGCGACCTCGGGAAGTTGAAGGGGGATGCCCTGGAGCGCCGCTACCGGGAACGGGCGCCGTATCTCTTCGCCCGCGTGCTGCGGCGGCCGCGCCTGGTCCCGTTGGAGGAACTGGACGACCGCCTCGCGGAGGCCGTAGAGCGGGGAGCGCTGACCGAGGAGGACTTGCTGGACGTGCTGGCGGCCGATGCCGTCGTGCGGGGGTTCCACCGCCAGCAGGACCGGGTCATCTACGTGGTGGCGGAGGTCTCCTGGGTCGTGGATACCGACGACGTCCGTCGGGCCATTCGCCGGGCAGCGCATATGGAAAAGGCCGGATACCCTGCTGTTCCCGTGGTGGCCGGGTTCGCCATCAGTGAGAGCGCGCTCCGAATGGTGCGGGAATTGAACGTCCAGTTTCTGGAAGGGGATGCAGAATTGAGCAAGATTTATCCCCCGGAGTATGAGGTATGAGGGAAAAATCCTTTTCCGACCGGGCGCTGGTTATCGGCGCGGGGATTGCCGGGATGCAGGCGGCACTGGATATCGCCAACGCCGGGCACGAGGTGGTGCTGGTGGAGCGGTTGCCCTCCATCGGCGGGCGCATGGCCCAACTCTCGGAGACGTTCCCTACCCTGGATTGCTCCCAGTGTATCCTGACCCCCCGCACGGTGGAGGTAGGACGGCATGAGCGTATCCGCCTGCTGACCTATTCGGAAGTGGAGGAGGTGACCGGAGAAGCGGGGAACTTCCACGTCCGCATCCGCCGCCACGCGGCGTACGTGGACTGGGAGAAGTGCACCGGCTGCGGCCTGTGTCAGGAAAAATGCCCTGCGAAAGTCCCCGCGGAGTTCCAGCGGGGGCTGGGTCCCCGAAAAGCTATCTACACCCTCTCGCCGCAGGCCGTCCCTAATAAGCCGGTGATTGACCGCGAGCACTGTATCTACTTCCAGAAGGGGCGCTGCCGGGCCTGTGAGAAGTTCTGCCCCACGGGCGCGGTCGCCTACGAGCAGACCGATTCCTTCGTGGAGACCGACGTCGGGGTGATCATCATCGCCACAGGCTACGACCTCTACCCCCTGGAGAAGTTGCCGGAGTATGGGGGCGGGAAGGTGCCGGACATGATAGACGCACTGGCTTTTGAACGGCTGCTCTCCGCTTCGGGCCCCACCGCCGGGAAAATCCTCCGCCCCTCCGACGGCAGGGAGCCGCGGGAAGTGGTCTTTATCCAGTGCGCCGGTTCCCGGGAGCCCCAGCGTCACCTCCCCCACTGCTCCAGGATTTGCTGCATGTACAGCGCCAAGCAGGCCATCCTCTACCGCCATCGGGTCCACGACGGACAGGTGTACGTCTTCTACATTGACATCCGTTCACCGGGCAAGGGGTACGACGAGTTCATCCAGCGGGCGATGGAGCATGAGGACGTGGTCTATCTGCGGGGGAAGGTCTCGCGGGTCTTCCGGGAGAGCGAGCATGTGGTGGTGCTGGGGGCAGACACGTTGAGCGGCCGCCAGGTGCGCATCGCTGCCGACCTGGTGGTGGTCGCTCCGGCGATGGTCCCCCGCCCCGAGACCCGGCGACTGGCTCAGATGCTGGGAGTGGAGATAGACGAGCGGGGCTGGCTCACCGCCGCCGACGGCAATCTCCGCCCGATGGAGACGAACCGACCGGGAGTACTGCTGGCGGGCACGGCGGTGGGGCCGATGGACATTCCCGAAACGGTGGCCCATGCCAGCGCCGCGGCGGCGAAGGCGCTGATGTTGCTACGGTAGTGGGGTTATTAGGCATTGGGGTAGCGCGTTTCGTATAGCCTGAATCCCTGCTTACTGAGAAACCGCTCCCATTGCCAAAGCGCCACTGCCCGCTGATGACTACACGAAATACGCCTGACCGCAACAGCAGCCACTCCGAAGATAATTGTTGCCCCAACCGTCCCGCTACGGTTGCTGTTAATGACTACACGAAATAGGGGAAGGGGGGATTTGCCCCCTCTCCCTCTGGGAGAAGGGGCGCGTCGCCGCAGGCGACGCGGGGGTGAGGTCGGGCAACCTCACCCCATCCCCCTGGCCCCCTTCCCCTCTCCCACGGGGCGAGGGGAAGGAGGG
>FWPU01005717.1_pt1 | contig 15729 bp, 8 predicted proteins | sample 2228361 | NCBI WGS metagenome assembly FWPU01 (sample SAMEA103939777, study PRJEB20133) | metagenome
CGGGCGTGCCGGCCAACATGCCGGCCGAGATGCCGGCTGGCGGGCCTCCGGCCTCGACCAGCCCAGCACTCCCGCCCGATGCGGTGATCCGGGGGCAGTCGCCCTCGGCCGACACACCACCACTTCAGGCCCCGCCGGCACAAGCGACCAGCCGGCTCAGATGGGGCGTGCCTTTGGCTCGGATGGGCGATGGACCAAACCCACCGGCCACCGCCCCGGTCTACGCCGCGCCTGCTCCGGCTAATGGGCCGGGTGTTCTGCCGGCCAGCCCCGCCCCATATCCCGAGCAGACGGCCACAACCGGCAGGGCACTTGGTCCAGCGGCTGGCATGGCGCCGGCCTGGCCGTCACAGGGTTCGGGCCAGTCCAAGCCCCGGCGGACTTTGACCGCCTGGAATCCGCAGCCGACGCAAACCCGGACCAACCCCGCGCCGTTCCGCCCCCCCGAGGTGCTCCGCGGGCAGAACACGTATGATGCAAGCGGCGGGTTTCTTGCGCCGGGCATCGCGATCGGCTCGGAACCGGCCTGGCCGGCCCCGGCCCTTCCAGCCCCAAGCCAAACCGCTCCAGGCAGGAGGGGTGCTGCGGGGCTGGACAGCCGTTTGTCGGCGGCCGCAAGCGCCCCAGCGCCCGGGCCGGTGCCGGGCCCTGTGGCGGCCCCTTCGCCTCGGAGCGGCGCAAACGGCCCGGCCCCAGCTCCGTTTGCAGGCACTGCCGGATACAGTCCGTTCGCCCGGCCCGAAACGACCATTTTTCCCCAGGCCGCCAACAGTGCCAGCCCGACCCAAAGCCAGCCCCTTTTGGACCCCAACGCCCTCTTGGGCCGGCCCCCCAACGAAGAACCCCCCCTGTATGTCCCCCTCCAGCCCGAGTTGGAGGAAACGCAGACCGGCCGCTTCATGTTCAGCGTGGGCGTCAACTCCGAGTTGGGGGTGGTCGGCTCGATCGTGATCGACGAGCAAAACTTCGATTGGACCCGCTTTCCCCGCAGTTGGGAGGACATCCGCAACGCCACGGCGTTCCGCGGGGCCGGCCAGCGATTCCGCCTCGAGGCCATGCCCGGCTCCCAGGTCCAACGGTACACCATCAGCTTTACCGAGCCGTACCTGATGGATACCCGTGTAAGCCTGGGGCTGAGCGGCCATTACTATGAGCGGCGGTTTTATGAATGGGACGAGAGCCGCGCCGGCGGCCGCGTCGCCCTGGGATACCAATTCGTCCCCGACCTCAGCGGCACGCTGACCTATCGCGGCGAGAACGTCAAGGTCTTCAATCCCATCGTGCCCCCGGGCGTGATCCCCGAGCTGGACGAGGTGCTCGGCGCCTCGACCCTCCACGGCTTCCGCGCCGGCTTGACCCTCGACAAGCGCGACAACACGTTCCTGGCCACCGAAGGGTATTTGTTCGATATCGGCTTCGAGCAAGTCATCGGCACGTTCCATTATCCCCGAGCCGACCTGGACTTCCGCAAGTACTTCCTTTTGAGGCAACACCCGGACGGTTCGGGCCGGCACGTGCTGAGCCTCAGCGCGCGCATGGCGATCACCGGCGGCGATACGCCCCTTTACGACCACTACTTTGCCGGCGGGTTTTCCACCATCCGCGGCTTCGACTTCCGCGGCGCGTCGCACCGCAAGAGCGGCTTGGTGGTCGGCGGGCATTTCCTGCTGCTCAATTCCATCGAATACCTTTTCCCGATCACTGCCGACGACACCCTCCGGGGCGTAGTCTTCTGCGATACCGGCACCGTGGAGCCCTCGATCAACGACTGGACTGACCGCTACCGGGTGGCCCCCGGTTTTGGGCTGCGGATAACGATCCCGGCGATGGGCCCGGCCCCCATTGCCCTGGACTTTGCCTTCCCCGTGTCCAAAGAACCCGGCGACGACCGCCAGGTGTTCAGCTTCTTTGTGGGCTTCCTCCGCTAGCTGGGGCGTGTTTGGCACGCATCCCACGCAAGTCTGGAGAAGCCGTAAGACCAAGCCCCGCACACCCCCCAGCCGTTACAGCCGGGCCGTTGAGCCGGGCCCCCGAGCCGGGCCGCCGAGCCGGGCCCGCAAGGGCCCGGATTGTGCTCGGTTATCGCTCGGTTATCGCCCCGTTATCGCCCCGTTATCGCCCCGTTATCGCCCCGTTATCGCTCGGTTATCGCTCGGTTATCGCCCGGTTATCGCCCGGTTATCGCCCCGTTATCGCCCCGTTATCGCCCCGTTATCGCCCGGTTATCGCCCGGTTATCGCCCGGTTATCGCCCGGTTATCGCCCGGTTATCGCCCGGTTATCGCCAGGTTATCGCCCGGTTATCGCCCGGTTATCGCCCGGTTATCGCTCGGTTATCGCCCGGGTGTCGCCCGGGTGTCGCCAGGTGACTGCCCGATTGCCGCTCGATGAAGGCCGAACGGTGGCTGGCCGCCGCGTGCTTGTGGCTCCGTGGCAGCCCCTGTGGTTGCGGGCCCGCGCCCGGCCGGTGCAAACCCCGCTCGGCGGCAGGTAAACCAGATACGTCGGTGCGGGCCACCGGGGGCTTACGCCGCCGGCTCAAGAGCACCACCGGGGGCCTACGCCCCCAGCTCGAGAGAACCACCGGGGGCTTACGCCCAAGGCTCTAAGGCTGGTATCTTGCACCCGCCCGGCTTGCTACAATGCCGCCCAGTTCCGGAGCGTAGCGCCTTGGCCGCGCCTTGGACCCTCAGGAGGCCGATTGATGGCAGGTGCATGTTGGCTGGCCGTGTGGTTTGCGATGTCGGCCGGCGAGCCGGCGGTCCCGAACCAGTTCACCCCGCTGGAACCCCTTTCGGCGCCAAAGATTGTGGCTGCCGCTGTGGCGCATCCCGGCGCTTACGGCGTCGAGCGGATTGTGGACGGCCTGGTGGCCACCGAGTATTCGTCCGGCGGCAAGGGGAACGAGCGGTTCATCGTCTTCGATTTCGGCAAGCCGGTGCGCGTGGGGGGATTCCAGCATATCGACCGGCGGGACCCGGCCACGGTGGCCCAATCGCGATTGGTGTTCGGCAATACGCCGGATCTGAGCGGGCCGGTGGCAAGCGTGGTTGTGGAGCATGCCAATACGCCTGGCGGGGTGACCCACGTGGCCTGGCCTGGGCCGGTCACGGCCCGGTATGTGCGCTGGCAGGTCACGGCCCTTGGGCCCAAAAAGTATGGGACGGTGGGTGGGGCCGAGATTCGTTTCTTCGCTGCCGGCCCCGCGCAAGCCGCGCCGGCCCAGGCCAAGATGAAGGTCCTTGGCCGGCCCGTGGTGCTGCGCGAATCGGGCAACCAGGTGCGGCCGGTCCAGGTGGTCCTCGACTGGCCGTATGCCGAGTCGCTGGAGGCCGTTCTTCGGCTGGGCGATACCGGTTCGCGGAGCCTCCGGGTGGGCTTTGGCAAGACCGCCGTGGAATTCCTACTGCCGGCCGGCGAAAAGCCGCTGGACCTTGCCGCGGTGCTGGAGGCGGGGGCCAGGGTCCTGGCTCGGGGCCAGGCCACGCTGCCGCCGGTCCGCCACTGGACGGTCCACCTGCACAGCCATTCGCACGTCGATATCGGGTACACCAACGTCCAGACGGAGATCGAAAAGCTGCACTGGAAGTACACCGAGCAGGCGCTGGAGATCATCGAGCGCACGGCCTCCTATCCCGACGGGGCCAAGTTCAAGTGGAACAGCGAGGTCCTGTGGGCTGCGCCAGGCCACCCCCGAAAAGCGCCAGCGCCTAGCCCAAGCGGTCCGGGCGGGGCGATTCCATCTCGACGCGTTGTACGGTAACGAGCTGACCGGCCTGTGCCGGCCCGAGGAACTCATCCGCCTGCTGGCCTGTGCGCGGCGCTTGGGCCGCGAGTTGGGCGTCCCCCTCGATTCGGCGATGATCAGCGATGTGCCGGGCTACACGTGGGGCCTGGTGCCTGCCCTGGCCCATCAAGGCATCCGCTATTTCTGGTGCGGCACGAACCATATCCACCGCATCGGGCGGACCATCGAGGTTTGGGGGGACCGGCCGTTCTATTGGGTCTCGCCCTCCGGCCAGGAAAGGGTGCTCTGCTGGGTGGCGGGCAAGGGGTATTCGTGGTTCCACATCCATGGGCGGTTCGAGCGGGTGCCGCCGGAGACGCTGTTCGAGTATCTCGAACAGTTGGAGGCGGCCGGCTTTCCTTACGACCTGTTGCCGTTGCGGTATTCGATCGACGGCGACAATGGCCCGCCCGACCCCAAGCTGCCGGACCTGGTCAAGGCCTGGAACGAGAAATATGTGTGGCCTAGGCTGCGGATTGCCACCACGGCCGAGACCTTCCGCCGGTTCGAAAAGCGTTATGGAGACAAACTGCCTGAAATCCGCGGCGACTTCACGCCATACTGGGAGGACGGTGCGGCATCGTCGGCCCACGAGACGAGCCTGGCCCGCACGGCCGCCGAACGGCTGGTCCAGGCCGAGGCGTTCTGGGCGATGCGCCGGGTGGCCAATTACCCCGCCGGCGATTTCGAGCAAGCATGGCGCAACGTGCTTTTGTACAACGAGCACACCTGGGGGGCGCATTGCTCGATCAGCCAGCCGGATAGCGAGTTCACCAAGGCCCAATGGGCCATCAAGCAGGCGTTCGCCCTGGAGGGGATGCGGCAAGCGGCGGAACTCGTTTCGCGGAGCCTGCCGAAGCCTTCGGACAAACCCACGGCGATCGACGTGTTCAACAGTCTTTCGTGGGCGCGGAGCGGGCTGGTCGAGGTCCGCCTGCCCGACGCCCAACACGTGGCGCTGGCCGAGGAACAGGGCCAGCCCGTGCCGTGCCAGGGCGGGTCGGACGGCGTGCTCCGATTCGTCGCCCGGGACGTGCCCCCGTTAGGGGCCAAACGCTATTGGATCAAGCCGGGACCGGCCGCATTGTCCGGCCAAGCCGCGGCCGGCGGCAACTGGGTGCGTAACGGCCGGCTGCGGGCAGCGCTTGACGAAACGACCGGTGCCATCGCCAGCCTGACCTGCGAAGGTATTGCCGGCGATCTGGTCGACCGACAACGCGGCCTGGGCTTGAACGAGTATCAATACGTCAGCGGGCGCAAACCGGACAAGGTCCAGCCGAGCGGGCCGGCGAGGCTGCGGGTCGTGCAGCCGGGGCCCCTGGTAGCCACGCTGGAGGCCCAGTCGCCGGCCCCGGGTTGCCAGACGCTGATTCGGCACCTGACTGTGGTCGATGGCCTGGATGACCTTTGGCTCACCAACCACATCGTGCGAACTTCGGTACGCACCCCCGACGCCGTGCACCTGGCGTTCCCCCTGCACGTGCCGGGGGGCGTGATGCGGCTGGATATCCCGTGGGCGGTCATCCAGCCGGAAGTGGACCAATTGCCCGGCGCCTGCCGCAATTACCTGTGCGTGGGCCGATGGATCGATGTGTCCAACGACCGTTACGGCGTCAGTTGTGCCACGCTCGATGCGCCGCTGGTCGAGGTGGGGGCCATTCGGATGGACGTGGCCAATCCCTTCGACCCGCGGGCGTGGGTGGCCCGGCTCGAACCTTCGACCACGTTCTATTTCTACGTGATGAACAACTACTGGGAGACCAATTACGAGGCCGACCAGCCGGGGCCGGCGGTGTTCCGCTTTGTGCTTCGGCCGCACGGGGCGTTCGACCAGGCCGGCACGATCCGCTTCGGCCTCGAGGCCAGCCATCCATTGTGCGCCGTGCCGACCGATGCCAACGCCCCCAAGACGGGGCCCCTGTTTTCGGTGGAGCCGGCCGACGTGGTGGCCACCTCGGTCAAACCGAGCGACGACGGCAAGGCCTTGGTCGTGCGCCTATGGAATGCGGGCACCAGGCCGGTGCAGGCCCGCGTGCTGTGGCAGGCCCGGAAGCCGCGGCACGTGGTCCGCAGCAGCCCGGCCGAGGAAGCAGGCTTGCCGGTCGAAGGCCCCCTGCAATTGCCGGCCTTGGGCTTCGTAACCGTGCGTGCCGAATGGTAGCCGGCACCCGGCACGCTGAACCTCCGCAAACGGCGTCGCCCGGAAGGTGGCACGCCCTGAACGTCAGTCAAGGGCGTGGCTGCCCTCATGCGGCCACCGACCGCTCGCCGTCCGCCGTGCAGGGGCTGTGCCACTGGCGGGGCGCCTGCGCGGCCGGGGATCACTTCCCCACGCAAAACCGCGAAAACACGCGGTCGAGGATGTCGTCGGTATAGACCGCACCGGCCACCTGGCCCAGCGCTTCCAGGGCCAGGCGGACCTCGGCGGCTATCAGCTCTTCGCCCAAGCGGTCTTGGTGGAGCTGGCGGGCTCGGGCCAGGGCCTCGGCCGCCTGCCGGAGAGACTCGCGCGATCGGGCGGCGGTGGAGGCCACGGCCGGGTACGGCCCGCCGGGTGCGCCGGCCTCGGCCAGCCTGGCCCGCAGCGCCGCTTTAAGCTCGCCGATGCCCGCCCCGGTCCAAGCGCTGGTTTCCAGGGCAGGCATCTCCAGCACCACGCGCCGGGGGGCATCGATCTTGGTCAGCACCACAAGCCGTGGCCGGCGTGCCTCGGCCAGTTGTTCCTCTTCCCACGGGTCCAAGGGGACCGTGCTATCCACACAGAAAAGCTCTACCTGGGCTTGCTGGGCCTGGCCCACAGCGGCGGCCTGTGCGGCCGCTTCGATCTCGCCAGCAGGGCCAGAGAAGCTCTCGGGCGAAGACAAGCCGGCCGTATCGACCAGCTCGCAGCGGAGTCCGTCCAGATCGAGTTCGGCGATGAGGTAGTCGCGGGTGGTGCCGGGCTGGGGCGAGACGATGGCCTGCTCCGCACCCGCCAAGGCATTGAACAAGCTGCTCTTGCCCACATTGGGCCGGCCCACCAGCACGGCGCGCGGCTTATGATCGGCTTGGGCCCGCGATTGGAGCTGGGCCTGGATCTTGTCCAGCGCGCCGGCCGCATGGTCCAAGCGCGCAGCCAGCTCCGCCGGGCTTAGAAAAGCGAGGTCCTCGTCGGCGAAATCGAACCCCGCTTCCAGGTCTGCCACCAGGTCCAACAGCTCGTCGCGCAACTGTTTCAGGGGCCGGGCCAGCCCCCCAGCCAGTTGCACAAGCGCCGCATCCAGTTGGTCGGCACGGGCGGCATCGATAACACCCAAGACGGCCTCGGCCTGGGTCAGGTCGATCCGTCCCGACAAAAACGCCCGCAACGTAAACTCGCCGGGCTGCGCCAGGCGGGCCCCGGCCTGGCACACCGCGGCAACCAGCGCTTCCAATAGCGGCGGCGAGCCCAGGGTGTGCAGCTCGGCCAGGGGCTGGCGCGTGTAGCTCCGGTTGCCCGGCCACAAAAGCACCTCGCCCGGTAAAGGCGAAGCGAATCCTGGCAGGTGGAACTCGCCCGGCAATGCCGTGGGCACCCGGACGGCCGACAGATCGGCCCCAGCCGTAGGCCGGAACACCCGTGCCAGGCACTCGCACACCGCCGGGCCGCTGACCCGGAGGATGCCCCGGGCGGCACCGCCGGGCGGCGAGGCGATGGCCACAATAGTATCTTCCACTCCGCCGAGCATGGAGGTTGAAGGATTTGGCCCTGGGCCGCCGGCATGGGGCCGCTGGTTGCCCGCCAACCGCTGGCAGGCGGCTTCAAGTCGCGGCCATGGGCGGCAAGCGGTTACCGGTTGCCGCGCGTGCCGCCCCTGGCGCTTCTGCCGGGACCACTGCCGCCACCCCGCACCGCAGACGAAGCATCGGTTTGCGTGGGCTCGCTCGGTCCCCCAGGCCGGCTGACCTGCGGGGGGCGCCTGAAGCTTGTTGCCGAAGGCGGCGGGGCCGTCTTCCGAAACTGCGGCGCCGGCGGCCGGACATCGGTTGGCTGCGGCAGGCGCGGAGCAGGGGGACGAGGCTGGACCCTCGGCGCATCGCCCGAAGGTCTCGGCGTGATGCTCGGAACGCGCGGCAGGGCCGGAGGCCCTGGACGCACGGCAGGCGGATTCAGCGCCTCTTGTCGAACCTGAGGAGCGGGGCGGAGCCTCGGCGGAGTATCGGTCGGCTTAGGGATTGCCTGCGGCACGCCGGGTGCCGTCGGGAGCCCGCCGGGGACGCCCTGGGCCTTCGGCACCGAAGGCGCGAGGATGCTCGGTTCCTGCCGTACACGACCCGTCGGCGGCCGGACCACCCTGACATCCGGCAGGCGGGTGCCGGTCCCCTGCGGGCCGCTTGGCCCAGTCGATGGGGTTATAGGCGTGGCAGACAGCTTGGGCAACCGTGGCAGCGGCAGGCGCTGGGGCTGTGAGGGTCCAGGGGTTCTGCCCGGCTTGCCCGATCCGCCCAACGGCGGTGTGGGCAAACCCGGCCTGGTCTTTGGCATTTCCGGGACACCTGGCTTGCTCTTGCCTGGTCCGGCAGCGCCCGGCTTGATCGATCCGCCCAACGGCGGTGTGGCGATGCCCGGCCTGACCTTTGTCTCGGGCTTGGGGAGCTTCACCTGCGGGCCTGCGCCGGCAAGCGGCGGCTCAGGCGATTTGGCACCTGGAAGTTTGACCGGCGGCGCCACCCCCTCTGTTTCGATCTGGCGGCGCTGGAGGGCCAAGTTGCGTAACTCGCGGGCCTGCTGGTGCGCACTCTGGCGTGTGGCGGCCGGGAGGTCCGTAAGTCGCACCGGGATATCGGGCCGTTTGCGAAATTGGCTGACCGGGGCCGCCAGGGTCACCGTGGAGGCCAAGGTGCGCGCGATGCGGGGGTCCAGGTCGCGGCGAACCTTCAAGCGCTCGTCGAAGATCCGCTGCTCGGCCAGGGTGCGCGGCGGGCGCAGGTCCGCGTGATCCCGGAAGTACCGGTGCCAACCCCGCAGGTGCGATTCCCACCGCGGATCGTGGTGGCGGTAGTACCAGCGGCAGTAGACAAACAAGGGGTCGTAATGGTAGTGGCGATACCGGTAGACGGAAAACCAGGGGTAGAAACCCCACCGCTCATACACCGGCGCGTAGTAATCGCCGAAGTAGTAGTGGTAGCAGATGGGCCGGGCGAACAGATGCAGCGTGACCGTTCCGATGTCCACGACCACGGCTGGCCGATAGACGTAGCCCAGCCGCCACACCGGCCGGCGAAAGCATACCGGCGCAAACAGGACCCCGCGGCGCCAGAAGGGGAAATCCCAGTAGCCGGCCACATACACCCAGCCGCGCGGCGTCCAGCAGTAGGAGGCGGGGACCCACACCCAGTCGGGCTGGACGATGGCCCAGTAGCCGGCCCGCCAGACGTAGCGGCCGACACGCCACTCCCAGCAACCCGGCACCCAGAAGTAATCGGGCGAGGCCGGTTCGCTGGTGGGGCCTTGTTCGAGGCTCTCGGGCGGCTCGGGATAATAGGTCGCTTCCTGGGTTTCGGCCGCGGTCCAGAAACCGGGGACCCATCGCCAGCCACCTTCCACCTCGGTCCAGTAGCCCGCCACCCAGGTCGAACCGGCCGGCGGCACGCGCCACACCCCGCTTACCCAGATGAAGTCCTTGCCGTCGTCGTCCCAGGCCCAATAACCGGGAATCCAGATCGCCGCCTCGTCCTCCGGCTTTACATCCGGGGGGACCTCTTCGACCGGCGGCGGCGGGGCCTTGGGGACGGTCAGCGGTTGCAGACCGCCGGTGGTGACCGGGGCGGCAAAGGCCTCGTGGATGGGCCCGCGCGTGAGCACCTCCGGCGACGACTCCTGGTCGGGCGCCGGCGGGTTGATCTCGGCCCCGGCCGCTGGGGGTGGCGTCGCCGGCGCGGGGAGCCCCAGCTCGGCGGCTAGCCCGCCTGCTAGCGCAACCCCAAGCAGCCCACCGATTGCCACGACGTACCAGGCTGTACCAAATCGGGCCACTGGTCTCATGTTTGCTCCTCCCTCGGCTGGCCTCAAAGGAATTCTACGCACGGGGGCCCGGGGGGCCTACCGGCATAATCCTCGGCCGCAGGGGGCAGACGGAGCTTTGCACCGGGCCGCTCAGGACGGCTCCTCTGCGGGGGCCGCGGCCGCACCCAAAGCCGCTTGCAAGGCCGCCGGTTCCGGAACGCTTGCCACCACGCGATTTTCCGCGGTTTTTCGCCCCCGGGGCAGCGGCCGGTGCGGCTTTTCGCTCCTGGCAAAGCGGTGGCTGCGGCTATTGGCGGCGAGTGAAGGGGCCTTTCGGCACGAGCGGAGCAACCTGGGTGTGCCGAAGCCCATTGGCGGCTCAGATCACCGTCGGCTCTTCGGTTTCTTCAAACCCCTCCGGTTCCAGTTGCAGGGTCACGTGGGCGATGCCGAACTGCTGCCGCAACGAGTCGCGCAATCGCCGGAGGATGGCCTCCGGTGGCTGGCCGTCGGCGATCACCACATGCGCCGAAAGCGAGTCCATTCCGCTTGTGATGGTCCACACATGCAGGTCGTGGACATCCCTCACGCCGGGCGAGTGGAGGATGGTCTTTCGGACCTGATCGACATCAATCGCTCGGGGGGCGATCTCCATGAGCACCGCCACCGATTCCTTCAACAGCCGCCAGGAGGAATAGATGATCAGCAGGCCAATCAGGATCGAGACGACGGGATCGACCCAATTCCAGGCGAGCAGCGAGACGGCGGCCCCGGCGGCCAGGGCCCCGAGGCTGCCCAGGGCGTCCATCACCACGTGCAGCCATGCGCCTCGCACGTTGAGGTTTTGGTCGCGGCTGGGGGCCAGCAGCCAGGCGCTGACCAGGTTGACCAGCAGTCCTCCGGCGGCGATGGCCATCATGGGGAGGCCCCAGACCTCCGGGGGCTGGCGGAGGCGGCGCACGGCCTCGGCAAAGACCAGGAAAGCCACCGCGACCAGGGCCGCCCCGTTGGCCAACGCCGCCAATATCTCGGTGCGATAATACCCATAGGTCTGTTGCGGGCCGGCTGGCCGCTCGGCCATCCACAGGGCGAACCAACTCAATCCCAACGCCGCCACATCGGACAGCATGTGGCCGGCGTCGGCCAATAAGGCCAGGGAGTTGGTCAACAGGCCGCCGATCACTTCGGCCAGCAGATACCCGGCGGCCAGGCACAGGGCCTGCCGGAGCTGGCGCTTTTGCGACTGGCGGGCAGCAGGGGCGGCGTTGGCAGACATGGCGGCGGACTTGGAAGTGGCTTGGCCGGCCGATATCTCGCGGCCGGATTTCCCGATTGGCTTCTCGCGGCGGGGCAAGGCCGCGCCGGGGCTTGCAGGCCAGCCTTTGGCCCCGCAGGCCGGCCCACCCATTCGCATAATCCTATGTTTCGTTGTCCCGCCCGGCCGCGCCTCCCGCCTCCCCGCCTTTCCTTCCGCGGGCGGCCTTGGCCTGGAACATGGCTCGGTCAGCCGCCTCGAGCATGGCCTCGGCCGTCGCGTAGCCCTGGCGACTCAAGGCGATCCCCACGCTGGCGCCCAGGCAGATCGGCTGGGCGGCGACGCGCAACGGCTCGGCCACATGCCGCGCGATCCGGCCAGCAATCGATTCGGCATCCTGGCGACGCCTCACATCCTCTAAAAATATTGTGAACTCGTCGCCCCCGAACCGGGCCACCAGGTCCCCCGGCCGAACACAGCGGGCAATGCGCGAAGCGATGGCGGCCAGCACCCGGTCCCCTGTCAGGTGGCCAAAGCGATCGTTCACCGCTTTGAAACCGTCGAGGTCCACGAACAGCACGGCAAACGGCGGTCGTCCGGCGGGGTGCTGGCCGATCTCGGCCAGGGCCCGCTGGAGGCGATGCTCGAACCGCCGCCGGTCGGCAAGGCCCGTCAACGGGTCGATTCCCCCAGGCTCCGTCGCGGACGGCCGAGCCTCCAGAAAGTCGCCTCCTTGCAGAAAGGGCCGGCCCCCGGCGGTTGTTCGGACCACCAGCAGCCGCTCTGTGCCTCCCGTGCCCGGCACCGGATGGACCTGGCCGTCGGCTTCCCACGCCGTTCCATGCCCTGTCCAAAACACACAGGAGAGTTGGCCTCCGTCCGGCCGGCTACTTTCCGGGCAAACCGGCGCCTTCAGGGCGGCCGCTGGATTCTCCAAAAGCTGGTGGAGCGTCTTGCGGCGCAGTTGGCGCAATGTCCACCCCAAGGCCCGGCAGGCGGCCGGGTTGGCATCGATCACGCGGCCGTCGCGCGGGTCGAAACACAGCACCGCTTCGGACGTGGCCGCCCACGCCGCCTGCCATCGACGCTGTGCCGCTCGTGCCGCCGGGGATACGATCGACTGGTGTCTCCTGGCACTCTTCGATCGGGCCATGTGATTCCTGCGACAGATACCCGCTACGGTCCATTTACCTCGGTAGCTTCGCCCGACGACGGGCCGAAGCCCGGGTGGGGTCCGTTCTGGTAACCCCGGGGTGTTTTCGGCCGTGCCCAGGGCGCTGTTTCCTGCCGCTTCGCTGCCGACAAGGCTATTTGAGGCGTGGGTCCTGGGCCGTTCGGAAGCGAAGTGACCGCGGTGGATCCCCAACCCATCGGTGCCGCCATGATGGTCTGCCTTCTAGGGTTTGGCGGCGGGTGGGGGGGTGGCAGCCGGCGCCTCTTTGGCGGGAAGGGGAGGCCTAAAACGGCGGCGGGGCTTGGGAGGTTCCTCCGGCTCATTGCCCGTCTTCAGCTCGCGGAACGGCTTGCCCGCCCGATAGGTCTCCAGTTCCTTGCGCAGCGCCGCTTTCTGGTCGTCGCTGCCCAACTCGACCGCCTTTTCGGACCATTTGCGGGCGTTGTCGAAATCGCCGATCTCCGCATAGGCCGCCGCCAGCGTGCTGAGGATATGGGCCTGCCGGTAGTCGGTGAGCTTGCAGGCCCGCTCGGCCATTTCCAAGGCCCGGCGGCCGTTGCGGAGTTCGTCCTTGGGCGAAGTGGCCAGCACCCAGGCGAAGTTGTTGAGAATGCCTGGGTCGTCCGGCCGGAGCTTGACCGCGCGCTGGTAATCGGCGATGGCCTCGGCGTGCTTGCCGATGCCCAGATAGGTATCGGCCCGGCCCCGCAGCGCCGCCGCGTTGTTGGGGTCCTTGCGCAGAATCTCGGTAAAAATCTCGATCGACTTCTGCTGCTTGCGGTCCAGCGTATAGATGTAGGCCAGTTGCATCCGGCTTTCCAGGTCGTCGGGGGCTTTGGCCACCACGGCTTCGAGCTGGCGGATGGCCTCGGCATATTGGCCCTGGTCGGCCAGCAGCGCCGCCCGAAAGCGAAGGGCCATCTCCAGCCCCGGCCGGAAGCGAAGCGCCCGCTCTACATCGGCCAGGGCCTTATCGTACTGTTCCATCTGGCGGTAGATATCGGCCCGGAGCAACAGGACCACCGGGTTGCCGGGGTCCAAGCGATCGGCCTCGTTGAGGTCGGCCAGGGCGGCGGCGTGGTCCTCGCGGAACTCGAACACCCGCGCGCGTTCGACCAGCGGCTCGATGGAATCGGGGGCCAGTTTTCGGGCCCGTTCCAACAGGGCCAGCGCCTCGTCGAAGCGTTTGAGCCGGGCCAGGGTCGCCGCCTTGGCTTCGAGGGTCGGCACATGGTCCGGGGCGACTTTCAAGGCTTCATCGAAATCCGCAAGGGCCTCCTGGTACTTGCCCTGCTGGACGTACACCATGCCCCGCCCCCGCAGTGCCGCCGCATCGCCCGGGGCCGCCTCGATGGCCTCGGTGAAGTCGGCCAGCTTCCTGGCGGGCTCCTGCGCCAAAGTCGCCCGAATCACCAGCGCCTGGGCCCGCAACCGCGGCTGGTCCTTGCTGGTGCGGATGGCCTGATCCAGGGCCTCGGCCGCCTGCCTGGCATCGCCGCCGGGCAGAAACTGCAACTGGGCGATGCGGAAGAACGCCTCGGGCTGTTGCGGATCCAGTTTCACCGCCCGCTGGAGGTCCTCCAAGGCCCGCTGGCGGTACTCGGTCCACTTGGCATCGGTGCGGTCCGCGAAGATCATCCGCGCCACCTGCGAGCCCCGCTGGATCAACGTGGCCACCAGGAGCTGATTGGCCAGCACCCGGTTCTCGGCGTCCAACCCCTTGCGCAACGCGCTTTCGCACAGCCGGATGACCTCCCCCAGGTCGGTCAGCGTCTTGGCTTCCAGCTTCAGTTGGGTGGCCTGGTCGAGATCGGCCTGCCCTTCATTGGCGCCCGCCGCGACCGTTGCCATCCAGCCCAGAACCATTCCCAGGACCAGCCCCCAACGCCAAGTTCCCGCCATCGCCACACACTCCCTCGCAAAACCCTCGCGAACTATTGCCTCCGGCAACGCAGCCTCGTCTTGAAACAAGTATACTTGCTTCCCAAAGGCGGAGAAACCTCGACCAAAGCCGCAATCGCAGCCGGGCTCGACCCCCAGCCTACCCAGAGACCGCAATGGACGGCCGCAACCGGTTTTTTGTGCCCTTTGACGCCCGACTGCCCCCGCCGAGCAACCGGTGCTTGGATGGTTGGCTCTTGATGGTCGGCCCTTGGTGTTGGGATGATGAAACCTTGGCCCCTTGCTCCTTGCTGCCTGGGTGCTCGGTCATTGGTGATCGGACAATTGGTCATTGGCGATCGGACAATTGGTCATTGGTGATCGGACAACTGGTCATTGGTGATCGGACAACTGGTCGTTCGGTGGTTGGCTATCGGGTCCTTGCGCATTGGGCAACTGGCTACTACGCGATTGGTCGTGGGGCGTAGGGCCATTGGTCAATGGGCAAGTAGTCGTTGTTGGTCATTAGGGCGCTGCTCATTAGCATCTTGGACATTGCTTCGTGAATCCCTGCTCATTGCCTCCGTGGTCATTTCCCTATGCCCGAACTGCCCGAAGTGGAAACCATGTGCCGCGGCATTGCCAAAGTGGTTGGCTGCCGCATCCAGGCGGTACGATTCCCGAAGTCCAGGCTCCGGCCGATCTCGGTTCGCCCATCGGCCGGCCAGGTCGCGCGGCAGCTCTGCGGCCAGACCATTGCCGCCGTGGGCCGGCTGGGCAAACGGGTGGTGCTGGAATTGGCCTCGACACACCGCCTGGTCATCGAGCCGCGTATGACCGGCCGGGTGCTGGTGGTTGGCCCCCCTGACCTTGCGCACCTGCGGCTGATCCTCGAATTGGCTGGCGGCAGGCACCCGCGCCTGTACTTTTGGGACTGGCGCGGGCTGGGGACGGTGCAATGGTTTTCCGCCGACGAGTTCGCCCGCCAGTTCGGCCCGCACCGGTTGGGGCCCGACGCGCTGGAGATTTCCCCGACCGAACTCCGCAACCGGCTAGCCTCCAGCCGCCGCCCCATCAAGGTGGCCCTGATGGACCAGCGGGCCGTGGCGGGCATCGGCAACCTGTATGCCTCCGAGATTCTCCACCGAGCCGGCATCCACCCCGCCACGCGGTGCAACTGCCTGCCGGACCGCCTTTGGCGACGGTTGCACGCGGCCATGCGCCACGTGTTGCAAGCAGCTCTGCGAGATCAGGGCTCCACGCTGGCCGACCGCATGTACGCCACTGCTGCCAACCAGCCGGGCCGCTATCAGGAACACCACGCGGTCTATCGGCGCGCGGGGGAGCGGTGCCTGCGGTGCCGCAAGGCGGTGATCGTGCGGATCGTGCAGGCCCAGCGATCCACGTTCTTTTGTCCCCGCTGCCAGCCGCCCTCGCGTGTGGAAGCGTCCTTCCCCGCACCATTTGGCCAAGCGGAGCCGACTTCAGCCGCGGCGGCCAAGGCGAGCGAAGCGCGCCGATCCAACCGTCGGCTGGAGGGAGTCCTAAACCCAGCCCGTCGCCCTGCCGCGAGCCCGTAGCTCGACTTTTGCCAGTCTATGGGGCCTACGTAGCTTGGCACAGTTGGTCGAATATGAGTTGTCTGAGTTTGCGAGGGAGTTTTTGTAC
>FWPU01009260.1_pt1 | contig 15728 bp, 17 predicted proteins | sample 2228361 | NCBI WGS metagenome assembly FWPU01 (sample SAMEA103939777, study PRJEB20133) | metagenome
ACCTTCATAGTATTCTTATACATCTGAAAAACAAAGAATAATTCAAAATTTTAAATCTTAACCGGGGTATTTTTAAACCTTTTTACATTTTTGTCTCTTCAGTATGCTCTCAGAGCCCAAAAATATTCTTAAAAAATAAGGAGTTACAATTAAGGCAGATAAGGGACCTGGTATGGAACTTGCCATAAGAAAATGGCGTGAAGAATCTAAAGAAAAAGATAATAGAGAGAATTGGGACAATATCAATAACCCTCTATTTTCTCCTTATGGGCCAAGCAGGTGCAGAAGATATTCTTAGTAAATATCAGAAATTGCTAATAGAGAAGATAAACAATCCAGTTATGCAAGATATTGAGATGGAAAACAATGCCTGGGAGAAAGCAAAGAAAATATCCGCCCAATATGTAGGATCAATAGATGTTGAAAAGCCAGTTACCATTGTGGTTAATGAAAATAGATACCTGGATTATTCAAAAGGGCTTCGTGGGGTATATGAACCGGCGATGAACATTGTAATTGCAACTGATTACGAAGTCCTTGTCCATGAGTACCTTCATGCAATTTTTTATCTCACCGGAAACAAAGGACTTGCAGGGGACGAATCATTTATAAGAACCATTCATCCGGATATTTAGTCCTCAAGTTTGATTGCAAGTTTTCTTATGCGAATGTTATTTTCCTTACAGAATTTTGTGAGGTTTGACATCCGCACGTTTGTTATTTTTATGGTGGAGATAATAATCTCCTCAATATTGTGATGATTGATAATCTTATACAATGAACTATAATCGCCCAGGACAGGAATGCCATGAATCTTCCTGCCCATTTTTGTCACATCATCATCAATAAATCCCACCGGAGATAGACCAAGTTCTTTATTATTAAAGATTTCTCTCAATATTAACTCACCGCCATCGCCAGCGCCGTAGATTAAGACCCTCTTCCCGGATGTTTTCTGCTGTCTTAACAATCTATCAATTATCCTGAATGATAAGCGTGCGCCATTCAATAATATGATGGTGAGCAACAGATCAATAATCAAGGCTGAGCGTGAAAATCCCTCAAGGCGATAGATGAGGGCAATTATTGTAATATAGATGACAGAGCCAGTTACAATTGCTTGGGTTAATTTGATGAAGTCATTGATTCCGTAGTATCTCCATATACCCCTGTAAACCCCAAAAACATAAAATGTAGACAATTTTATTATAATGAGAAGTGGCAGTGTTTTTAAGAAATGTTTAAAGAATGTCTCCGGAATCGCTGACTCAAATCTCAAAAGCAGTGATGAATATGAAGAGATTATTAAAAGTGTTATGTCCATGGCAATCTCAAAGAGGCGCTTTTTAAAGGTAATGTCCACAAGTATGGGAATGATGGTCCCGGTAGAGGTTTTTTCAGCAGATGCCTCTTTCGGGTGTCTTATAAAGGAAAGATATATTCCGATAAAAATAAAAATCAAAAGGGTTAAATAGATAAATATAATGCTTATGCGGAGCGAGAACTTAAATACAATATAAGCAAGGAAGCCGGTAAATATTGAGAGGCCATAGAGAAGGAGAACTGCTTCCTTTTCACTGAAACCAATTGATACCAGGCGATGGGATGTGTGGTCCCTGCCACCCTGGGATACAGGTTTTGAAGAAAGTTTTCTCGTGATTGTGACAAAGGTTGTATCAAAGATTGGGACAAGGAATATGAATGCAGGTATTAAAATCACATAAAATATATTTGAAGTGAACAAGAAACTTTTTGAAATAGCGAGCCCTGCGATAAAGAATCCAATGAATAAACTTCCAGCATCCCCCATAAATATGCTTGCAGGGTGAAAATTATAAATCAGAAAACCAAGAACAGCGCCTGCGAATGCTACACTTACCAGGAAATGTGAAGACATCTCAGATACTATAAAGAAAATCATCATAAACAATGTTGAGATAAGTGCTATTCCTGCAGAGAGTCCATCCATGTTGTCAATGAGATTAAAGGCATTTGTGATTCCCACGAGCCAGAATAGTGTCAAAAGGAAGTTAAATATATTCCATTTTGTGAATTCTATTACGAAGCCGGCATGAATCAGAAGAAGTGAAGCAATGAGTTGTAACAGGAATTTTGTTGGCGGTGAAATTTCAAATATGTCATCAAGAAGACCGGTTGCGAAGACGAAAGAACTGATTATAATTAAGGGAAAAATCTCGCCGTTTACTCTCAGGAATATCAAATAAGATGCTATTAGTGAGAGATAAATTGCCACCCCACCGAGCACCGGGGTTGGTTTTTTATGCCATCGGTCTGATCGGGGATATACTACCATATTAACTTTTGGCGCAATAATCTTCACTATCCTGCATAAAATAGCAGAGATTACAAGGGCACTTATAAAAATAATTGTGGCATTTATATATTCATTCATTCAGTTTATTCCTGTAGTAATTAATTGTATCAATTATAATATCATTAATTGAATATTTTGGAACAAATCCAACTGTCTGTTTTAATTTTGTTATGTCCGGTATTCTCCTTGAAATTTCATCAAAACCAGTTCCGTATACCTTACTATATGGGAGAAAGACAATCTCCGAGGAGGAATTTGCCTGTCTTTTAACCCTCTCTGCCAGTTCTTTTATTGAAATCTCCTCATCATTACCGACATTAAAGACCTCTCCCACTGCTTTATCAGTTAGTGCAAGTTTATGGAGTGCTGACACAACATCCAGGACATGGCAGAAACTCCGTGTCTGCATGCCATCACCGTAGACAGTGATGTCCCTTCCGGTGAGTGCCTGTTTGACGAAATTTGGCAGAACCATACCATACCTTTCTGATTGTCTTGGTCCTACTGTATTAAAAAGACGCACAATAACCACTGGCAGTTTCTTCTCCTGAAAATATGCAAGGGACAGAAATTCATCAATTGCCTTTGAACAGGCATAACTCCATCTGTTTCTGGTTGTTGGACCTATCAAAATATCGTCATTTTCGCTGAACGGAACTTTCACGCCCTTCCCATATACCTCAGATGTAGAGGCAATTATAACTTTTCTGTTATATTTCTGCGCAATGGATAAGACCCTCTCGGTTCCGTTGATGTTTGTGACAATTGTTTTTACTGGCTCTTCAAGGACAAGTTTGACGCCCACAACTGCTGCGAGATGGAAGATAATATCTACGTTCTTTATCGCCCTTTCCAACAACCTGCAGTTAATAATGTTTCCCTTTATAAATTCTACTTTATTATTTCTTATAATATTTGTTATATTCTCACGGGTCCCTGTAGATAAATTATCAATAATTGTAATCTTTTTGAATCCCTGCTCCAGTAGAAATTCTGTCAGATGTGAGCCAATGAAACCGGCTCCACCAGTAATTAAGGCACGCATCTCTTTTTCTCCTTCTTAACTGTTAGTTCATATATTGTAAGCACTATAAAACCGATAAACCAGCCAGTTATTCCACTTAATATATCCTTAACATCAACATTCCGCGAGGGTGTAAATGTCTGAAGTAATTCCAGTGATACTGTAAATAAAACAATATATATAAGCCCGCGGAGAAAAGTAATCCCGTATTTTCTAAAGATGATTCCGATGATAGCATAGAAAATAATGTGGCTGTAGTCATTCATGAAGATTGTTTTTCCCCCGATGCGAAAGTAGATGTCCTGTATAAATGACATATTTGTAAGTGATGCAATTATACTTAGTGAAAAGAAGAATATTATCACAAGGTTTTTAAAGGTTAAAAGCTCCTTCATTGAACCCCTGCCATTTCTGTGAAGAGTTTGTTTATCATAAATAGCATTTTTTCCATTGAAAAGTCCTTTCTAATCTTTTTATGTCCCTCCCTCCCCATCTCATGACATAATTGTCTGTTATGAAGTAAGAATTGCATTGCCTCTACAATTGACTCCTTTTTCCTCTCCTTGACGAGTAATCCCTCCTTACAAATATAGAATGCACCATTATCTCTTACAACTGTAAATATGTCCCTGATTCCGCCGGAGTCAACAGCAATGGCGGGTATTCCGAAAAGCAATGCCTCCAGTATTACAAAGGGGACTCCCTCGTTTTTTGAGGTAACGCAGAGGACATCAATGTTATCATATATTAAATTCCTTTTCCATCCTGAGAAAAAGACATTTTTTTCTATCCCTAATTTATTAGCCATTAACTTAATCCTCTCTTTTTCTGGTCCATCTCCAATGATTGCAAATTGGATGTACAGGTTGTCCTCTGTGTTGGCAAGGAGTGCCTTTGCTGATTCAAGGAATAATTCGTGTCCCTTTATTGGCACAAGCCGTCCAACAACTCCAAAGGTAAATTGAAGGGATTCCTTTTCTGACGGAACAGGAAAATCTGTGAAATTAGAATTGATTCCGTAATATATTACGGATAATTTAGAATCGGGAGCAAGATGATATTTCTTTAAAGCCATTTCTCTTAACGAATCAGATACGGATATTATTTTGTCCGAAATCATTGCCAGTAATCTTTCAATTGCGAGAATCAGTCCTGATGCCAGTTTTGAGAAATAGCCCTCAAATATAAAGCCATGGAAGGTATGGACAATCATAATTCTTTTTCTGAACAGGATTCTGAACAGGAATCCGCCTATTCTGCCCATAAAACCTGCTTTTGCAGTATGTGAATGAAGAATATGGGGCTTTTCTCTTTTTAAAATAATAAGGAACTTAAAAAATGCAATTAGATCCCTTAAGGGATTTATTCCGCTCTTAAGTTCTGGTATTACCTTAACATGGATGTTGTAATTTGATGTCTCCTTCAGAACATCCCCTTCATATTCTTCTGTTACGCCCGTGACAAGAATTGTCTCCCACCCCATCTGTTTCAGCCCCTCAACTATTGAGAGAACATGGAAACTTGGACCCCCTATATTGAGCCGTGTTATGAATTCAATTACTTTCACTGGAGTAATTCCTCATAAGTATTCTGAACCCCTGATATGTATTCTTCAATGGAAAAATAAGCCAGAGCGACCTCTGTTCCCTTTTTGCCAAATTTTCTCCGCATAGCAGGTTCTTTATAAATTTTATATATTGCCTGGAATAGTGCCTCTTCATCGTTACAGGGAATGACTATCCCTGTTTCATTTTCCCGGACGATCTCACTGAGGCCGCCGCCATCTGTTATAATTACTGGCTTTGAAAGAGCCATTGCCTCTGCAATTACCCTGCCGAAGGGTTCTGGTTTTATTGAGGGATTGACAACCACATCTACAGCGTTTATCAAATCAGGGATATCATCGCGGTATCCTGTGAACCTTATAAAGCCATTGAGATTTATGTCCTTTACCATTCTTTCTATCCTCTCCTTGAGGCCGGCGTTTCTGAGTGTATCATAAAGGGCATCACCGGCGATTAAGAATCTGATCTCCGGGGATTTTTTTACAATTCTTTCTGCAACCTTTACAAGTATGGAGTGTCCCTTCCATTCTGTAAACATTGAGAACATGCCTACAATGAATTCGTCGGAAAAGCCTAATGATCTTCGGATATCGCCTGCTGATTTTCTGGGAGTAAAATTCTTTATGTCAATGCCGTTAAAGATGCGTATAACCTTGTTCTGTATTTTACCGGGGAAGAATCTTTTGACGACATCTGAATTTACGATAATTTTATCCGGGAAAAATTTGGCAAAAGAGATTATAAAGCATCTCCATAACTTCTCATCTGGCAAGTCCCTGAAGTGCCAGAGGAGTTTAAATTTTGTGAAGAATTTTGCAAGGGAGGTTAAGAGATGGAATTTCAGACCATTTGTATGAACTATCTCAGCCCCGCTTGACTTAATCGCATTCACAATACGATAAAGGACAATGGGTATACCTAAAGGCATAATGAGTGTTGCGAGAAGGTTCTGAATATTCCCTTTCCTTCCACTGAGGGTGACGAGCCAGGGCAGTTTGACTATTATTACATCTGTATTGTATTTTTTTGCGAGGTCGCCAATCGGTCCCTGCTCAGGAATTCCTAAAAGGGGAACGTATTTGTCCCTGTCAATGTTTTTGATAATGTCAAGGAGGCTCTTTTCTGCGCCCCCTATCTTTGAAGATGGATTTAAAAATAGAACTTTTATCATTGTGGTAATTTTAACACATCTTATTAAAATATTTTATCACAGATTTTAAAAAATGTTTAAATTAAGTTAACAGTAACTAATATTTTAACAGGGAGAAGACCGGCACCGGAGCAAGTTTTTCTCTACCCTTGAGTTCAGTTAATTCAATAATAAAGGCGCATTCCTTAACTATTCCACCGGATTTTTTTATAAGATCTATGGCAGCGCTGGCTGTTCCTCCGGTCGCAAGAAGGTCATCAACTATTATTACCTTTTGCCCCTTTTTTACAGCATCCTCATGAACCTCAACTTCGTCTGTTCCGTATTCAAGTTTGTATGATGCGCGGATTGTCCTGTAGGGAAGTTTACCCTTCTTACGAACGAGCACAAGTCCCTTACATAGTTTGTATGCAAGGACTGCTCCTATTATAAAGCCCCTTGAATCAATGCAGACAACTGAGTCAAACTTTCTGTCAATATACCTGTTTGCCATTGTATCAACTGCTTTCTGAAATGCTTTTGGATTCTGGAGCAATGTGGTGATGTCATAAAAGAGAATTCCCTTTCTGGGGTAATCAGGTATTTCCCGAATTGTTTTTTTGAGTTCATTTATCTTCATCATCTACCTCCTTATCAGGGTAATAATTTTAAAGGGTCAACGGGCTTCTTCCCCTTCCTGATTTCAAAATGAAGGTGGGGACCGGATGCCTTTCCGGTACGCCCAACCTTCCCGATTATCTGTCCTTGGTTCACAATGTCGCCCTCAAGAACATTGTTCTCGCTATTATGGGCATACACTGTAAAGTAATTGTCTACATGTTTAATTATAACAATGTTTCCATAATCCCTTATTCCGCTGCCGCTGTATATTACTCTTCCTCCTGCTGATGCTCTGATGGGAGTGCCTTCAGGGGCGGATATATCAATCCCGTCGTGTCTACGTTCCTTTGTCTGTTCAAAGTGGGAGAATATTTTTCCATTTACCGGCCAGATGAAACCTGAGAAAGATGGTATATTACTATTATCATATTTTTTAAGAACGGGTTTCTTTTTCTCCTCTTTTCTGGTCTCCGGTACTAACGCTACCCCTTCGCAGTATGGTTCTACATAAAGTTCCTTGTCAGCGCCAGGAATAAAAATCTTCTCGCCTATCTTAAGTGATGACGGATCATCAATATTATTGGTTTTCATTATTTCCTCAACCGGGACATTATATGCCTTTGAGATTCTGTAGAGGGTCTGGCACTTTTGCACTGTGTGATAAATTCCGTAGGGACTCCCGCATGCAAATAGTATTGCAGAAAAGATTAATAAAGATAGCGTTTTTATTGCAATTCTTATAGCCATTTCAACAATATAAATCCCCCTATCAGCAAAAGAACGAAAATTATTGTAAGAAGGTTGAGGTGTTTTTCAATAAATTCCCGGATGCTTTCTCCGTAAAAATAGATAAGTGTACTGACAAGGAAGAATCTTGCTGACCTGCTCACAAGTGAGGCAATTAAGAATATCCAGAAATTAATCTTAAAGGCGCCAGCGGCAATTGTGAATATCTTGTATGGAATAGGTGTAAAGCCAGCAATGCCAACCGCAATTGCATTATATTTATTATAAATCTGTCCCACATAATTGTAATGTTCTATAAGGTTATAAAAATTGATTATTTTGAAGCCAATTATGTCCATAAACTGATAGCCGATTAAGTATCCGAAAGCACCGCCAAGGACTGAACCAATTGAAGAAAGAAGGGCATAAAAGAAGGACCTTTCAGGAATTGAAATTGCAAGTGCAATTAAAAGAACATCTGGCGGGATTGGGAAAAAAGAGGACTCGCAGAATGCAAGGATAAAGAGGGCATAGGTGGCATAGGGAGAATAGGCCCATCTGAGCACCCAGTCGTATAATTTTTTTATCATTCCTCTCCTCTGTCATTTATATTCCAGGCATATTTCCCGACAAGTTTTACAAAACGACAGCTACCAAGGTCTTCCATCTTTATAGTTCCTCCCGATTTTTTTACCTTTATCAGCGTCTGGGTCTCCTCCTGGCCTACTGGAATGACAATAATCCCATCATCCTTAAGTTGCCCAAGATATGGTTCTGGAATTGATGGCGAAGCAGCGGATACAATGATTCTGTCAAAGGGCTTTTCCTCCTCCCATCCAGTGGTCCCATCATCAGATTTTATTTTCACATTTTTATAGCCGAGAAATTCAAGTCGCTTAATTGCTCTTTCTGCCAGGGATGCAATTCGCTCAATGCTGAAGACCATTTGAGCGAGTTCAGCGAGCAGAGCGGTCTGATAGCCGGAGCCGGTGCCTATCTCAAGAACCTTCTCATTGCCCTTCAATGCAAGTGCTTCAAGCATTAATGCGACTATGAAGGGCTGGGAAATTGTCTGATTTTCGCCAATTGGCAGGGGATGGTCATTATATGCCTGTGGAATAAGTGCTTCATCAACGAAAAAATGTCTCGGAACCTTTTCCATTGCCCTTAAAACCCTGCTGTCCTTAATGCCCCGGCGTGCTATTTTTTCTTCTACCATAGCGAATCTTGCTGTCTCATATTCCTTTAATATATTTGATTTAGTTTTTTCCATTTTTGATTGTATTAATTGAGATTTGGAGTTTCTTTAATTCTATAATTTTTCCATAGTCGGTCATATCAAGATTAACCGGAGTGATGGAGATATAGCCTTCGGATATTGCAGTTATATCGGTATCCTTTTCATTAGGGACGGGTTCAAGATTTCCACCTATCCAGTAGTATTTTTTCCCGCGCGGATCAATATTCTGAATAACGAGTTCCTCATATTTTCTCTTTCCCTGGCGGGTGAATTTCACTCCTTTTATTTCCTTTATATCCCTGACATCAGGAATATTTACATTAAGAACAACATTTCTCTCCTTTACATTTTTTAATAATTTTAATGATAATATTTTTGCAAATTGTGCCGCTGGTTTAAAATTGAAATTTGTTTTCGCCACTATAGAAATTGCAAAGGAACGAATACCAAGCATGGCTCCTTCAAGTGCTGCGCAGACAGTTCCCGAATAGGTTATATCATCACCGAGGTTGCCGCCCTTGTTGATTCCAGAAATCACGAGGTCCGGTTTCTCATCCTTGAAGAGGAGATTATAACCGAGTATTATACAGTCAGTTGGGGTTCCATCAATGGCATAGGCGTTTTTCTTGATTCTCTGCATCCTGAGCGGTCGGTGCAGAGTGATTGCATGTCCTGTGGCGCTTCGTTCTCTGTCAGGGGCAACAATGAATACCTCACCAATATCCAGAAGGTATTTTTTCAATATCCATAGACCCTCAGAGTGGATTCCATCATCATTAGTTATTAATATTCTTCTTTTCAATGGCATACCTTTTTATTGATTATAATGGAGTAAGGAAAAATGTCAAAGTTAATTGAATTTATTAGTAAAAAGATAACTGACATAAATGGAATTAAAGAACAATGTATGTTAATATTTATGTTAAATGCCCTGTTATTCCTGTAATTTACTGATAATCGGATCCGGTATAACCGGTTTGACGATTGCCAGAGAACTGATTCTGAGGGGTGCAGAGGATATTATAATCATAGAAAAGGAATCTTTACCGGGGGCACATGCAAGTGGAAGAAACAGCGGGGTCCTTCATGCTGGCATATATTATACACCTGATTCGTTGAAGGCAAAGTTTTGCATTGAAGGCAATAGATTGATGAAGGCATATTGCAGGGAGAGGAATTTAAAATTAAAGGAATCAGGAAAGGTGATTGTTGCAAGGAATGAGAATGAATTGCCAGTGCTCTTTGAACTAAAAAAGAGAGCAGACCTGAGCGGGGCAAAAACAGAAATAATTGATGATAAACAACTTAAGGAGATAGAACCCTATGCGAGGACAGTTGAGAAGGCACTATATTCTCCTGAGACAGCAGTGATTGACCCTGTTGAGATTCTCAATGCCCTTGTCAGAGAGATTACAGCAGGGAGTAAGGCAAAAATTATGTTTAACACTAAGTTTATTACATTAAAAGAGAGCTCAGCAGTTAAAACAAACAGGGGTGAAATTCGATTCAAAAAGATAATTAATGCAGGAGGCGCTTATGCGGAAAGGATTGCCCATGTATTCGGGCTGGCAAAGAGGTATAAAATACTACCATTCAAGGGGACCTACAGAGAACTCAGAAGGGAAAGATCCGCTCTCGTCCGGGGAAATGTTTATCCTGTGCCAGACATAAACAATCCATTTCTCGGCCTTCACTTTACAAGAAGTGTGGATGATATCGTTTATATTGGTCCAACAGCAATCCCTGCACTTGGACGGGAAAATTACGGAATTTTAAGAGGCATTGATTTTGAATGTTTTGAGATTCTTTTCAGAAATGCATTTTTGTTTTTAATGGACAGTTCATTCCGAAGGACTGGAGCAGAGGAAATAAAGAAATGTCTCACAAAATATATTTACATAGATGCCTCTGCTCTCATTCCAGAAATAAAAAGAGATGATATTGTTAAATCAAAAAGGACAGGTATCAGACCGCAGCTTATTGACTTAGAATCAAAGAAACTTGTTATGGATTTTGTCCTCCTTGAGGACTTAAATTCTCTTCATATCCTTAATGCCATTTCGCCTGCCTTTACATCTTCAATGGCATTTGCGAAGATGGTCTCTGATAAAATTATTTCAGGGGTCTCACAATAATTTCCATACCTTCATAATCAGGATGGAGTGTTCCTGCCCTGGCGATTCCATCAACGAGGTATGTAGTATCGCATATCCAGTAGCGCTTTCCTCTGTAAGTTATATATGTTCCTTCAATTTCTGCTGGATTTTCTGTTTTTATGTGAACGCCAACGCAGGCGTGCTCTGCGTCGGGAAATTCAATAAAGAGGATATCGTCCCTGGAATAGTCCATGACAGCAATGAGAAGGGATGCAAAGAAAGTTGACCTTGCATCGCAGTCATTTGCAAGGTCAAGAAAGTTCCTGCCCGCACTCTTGATATCCGACTCAGAATAATTGAACAACTGTGATATCATGGAAAGGAGAAAATTTACCTTTTCTAAATCGTTAAAATTCCTATTTTTAATTAACCCCTTCAGTTGTTTTGTAAGACCTGTTTGTTCAAGTTCAAGGACGCCGAAATTCGTTTTTACAAAGAAATCTGCCGGGAGTAAATCAGCATATTCTGTGAGATTAGAGTCAAGGGTTATATCAAATCTGTAATATCTGTCATTAAATACAAAGCCGAACCTCCGTTTTAATTTCTCTCCCTGTGGTAACGCAGGCAGTCCTTTTTTGAATTCAAGGGATAAGAATTCTCCATGAAATTTAAAGTCAGTTATTCTGAATCCCTTCTTTAAGTCAATACTATCTTTTAGTTCCCCCGGAGGCAGAATTGAGAGATCCTTGAGAAAATATCTTCTGTTATTCCTGTCCAGGAAATATCCGGAGAGGTCTGCGATGCCCTTCAATGGTATGCCAAGGAGGGTTCTGTTTTCGTTTTCAAGTATGATGTTCTCCTTCCTGTCAAGCCAGAGGAACGCAGAGAGCAACACAATCCCTGAGATTTCATTTATCCTTCTTTTCTGAAGTATCTCAGGAAGAGAATAGAGAGTTTTGCTCCTTTCCCTGGGAATGCTGTTTATAAAATTTATGTATAGAAACATTTTGCCGTAATCATCGAGATTCATCTCCGTGGCAAAATGGTTGAGTTGTGAATGTATCTCCTTTGCCTCCTCAACGGTCCTGGGCACCAGCGTCTTTAATGTTTTCACAAAGGATGACTCGTTGTCAATTACCTCAAATTTCTCATTGACGGTTATCTTCTTGCTAAAAAAGTCAAAGGTCCAATCAAATTTATTCGCTGAGATGATGAGGGATATTAACAAAATACAGTTATAAAGCGACATGTAATACATTATATTTTTTATTGTGAAAAGAATCAAGTAACTATGATTGCTTTAGGAACTGGCGGAGAGGGTGGGATTTGAACCCACGGATGAGTGTTACCCCATCAACCGCTTAGCAGGCGGTTGCCTTCAGCCATCTCGGCCACCTCTCCACTGCTATGTAAAATTATAAGATAATCCATCTATTACTGTCAATTTTATTCCATTCTACTTCCTTGACAACGGTTCTTTTTTACAATAGATTAAATAATAGATATGGGGACGATAAGTGCGGATTTTCTTGTGATAGGAAGCGGAATAGCAGGGACATTCTTTGCCATCAAGGCATCAGAATATGGTGATGTGGTTGTTGTTACAAAAAGAGATAGGAACATATCAAGCACCAATGAAGCACAGGGCGGAATTGCTTCCGTCTTCAGTAAGGAAGATACCTTTGAAGAGCATGTGAAGGATACACTTTATGCAGGTGCTGGCATATGTCACAGAGATGTAGTTGAAATGGTCGTTAAGGAGGGGCCGGAAAGGGTGCGGGAACTTATTGAACTTGGTGTAAGATTTACAACAAAAAAGAGAGATACAAATGATATTGAATACGACCTCACAAGGGAGGGGGGGCATTCAAAAAGAAGAATTCTCCACGCTGATGATTTTACAGGAAGAGAAATAGAGAGGACACTTCTTGCTGTAGCAGGGAAGAAAAAGAATATCAAGTTCTATGAATATCACATAGCCATTGACCTTATAACAGCGGGGAAATTTTTGAAAAAGAAACCTCCCGAAGGTTTTATTGATGAATGCCTTGGGGCTTATGTCCTTGATAGCAGAAGGGGTGAAATAAATGCATTTTTTGCGAAATCAGTAATTCTCGCTACAGGCGGTGGAGGCAAGGTATATCTATATACGAGCAATCCTGATATTGCTACCTGCGACGGAGTTGCAATGGCTTACAGGGCTGGTGCCCAGATTGCGAATATGGAGTTTGTTCAGTTTCATCCCACCTGTCTTTACCATCCTCAGGCGAAGTCATTTTTAATCTCTGAGGCAGTCAGAGGGGAAGGGGGAATTTTGAGATTAAAGAATGGAACACCCTTTATGGAAAAATATCATCCATTAAAAGACCTTGCGCCAAGGGATATTGTTGCCCGCGCAATTGATGCAGAACTTAAGAGAACAGGAGATGATTTTGTTCTCCTTGATGTAACACATCTTGATGCCGGTTTTATTAAGAGACGCTTTCCAAATATTTACAAAAGGTGTATGGACTTTGGTATAGATATGACAAAGGAGCCCATACCCGTTGTCCCTGCTGCACACTATATGTGTGGTGGAGTTCTGACAGATATGTATGGCAGGACAAATATAAAAAATCTTTACGCCATAGGTGAGACCGCCTGCACCGGGCTTCATGGAGCTAATCGCCTCGCAAGCAATTCTCTCCTTGAGGCAGTTGTGTATGCTAATAGGGCGGCAAGCGATTGTGCCAGTAAGAACGAGGATCAGGGAGATTTCATTTCAATGTCAAGAGATGTCCCTAGATGGGATAATATGGGTGCCACTGACAGCGATGAGATGGTGGTCGTTACACACAACTGGGATGAAATCAGGCGTCTCATGTGGAACTATGTAGGAATTGTAAGATCAAGTAAACGCCTTGAGAGAGCTCTCAGGCGTCTGAATATTCTGCAACAGGAAATCAATGAATATTACTGGAAGTTTCTTGTGACGGGGGACCTCATTGAATTAAGAAACATTGCAGACGCAGGGGAAATAATTGTACGTTCAGCTATGCAAAGAAAGGAGAGCAGGGGGCTTCATTATACAATTGATTATCCTGAGAGTGATGATAAAAACTTTCTGAAGGATACAATAATTCAAAAGGAGATAAAGAGACAGGTATGAAGATAATTGAGGAAACACCTACAAAATTTTACCATTTTTATCCTGCGGTTACCGCTGTGGTAGTAGTGAGGTATCAAGATGTTATAAATGGAATGGCAGTTGCCTGGAACACCGGACTTTCTTCAAATCCTCCCCTCTTCGGATTGCTTATTGCCCCGAAGAGATACACCCATGAATTGATTCAAAAAGCCGGGGAGTTCTCTGTCAATTTTCTTCCTGCTGAGAAGAGTGAGACAATAGCAATATGTGGAAGGGTTTCAGGACGGGAAATGGATAAATTTAAAGAATATAACATAGAGTTAGAGCCATCAGAAAAAATATCTTCACCCATCATCAGGGATGCTTATGCTTCTTACGAATGTAAACTCAACAAAATTATTCCAGTTGGAGATCATTCACTGGTAATTGGAGAGGTTATTAATGTTCACTACATAAAAGAGGCCTTTCTTGAAAATGGCCTGCCGAACCTTAAGAATATTACACCGAATCTCTACCTGGGATCTGATACATATTTATTCATGAGGGACTTTAAAATTGAGGTTATTGATAAAGAGCAAGTATTGAAGATTCGGAAAAAGAGGGATTGAAAATGAGCGCTGATGTATATTTTGTAAATATGCGGACAAATGCCAGGAGGAATATGATTCATAAACTCAAGGCTTTGCTCAAAAGGGTTGACTTACAGTCAAATGTCAGAAAGGGCGATATATTTGCCATTAAAATGCACTTTGGCGAGAGTGGAAATACCGCCTATGTAAGACCACAATTTCTACGGCCCATTGTGGATATAATACATGAAAAAGAAGGAAAGGCCTTTCTTACCGATACAAACACGCTTTATGTTGGAACGAGAGGGGATACAATCTCTCATTTAAGAACCGCCTACGAACATGGATTTGACTATGCCACCACTGGTGCGCCAGTTATTATTGCAGATGGAATGAAGGGTGCTCTCGGCATTGAAGTGGAGGTTAATCTTGAAGTTTTAAAGAGTGTGAAGATTGCGCCAGAGATACACTATGCAGATGGGCTTGTTGCTGTTACTCATTTTAAGGGGCATGAACTCTTCGGATTTGGTGGAACATTAAAAAATATCGGAATGGGTTGTGCAAATCGCGAGGGTAAGTTGAAGATGCACTCTGATGTTGCACCAAAGATTTATGAAGAGGAGTGTACCGGATGCAAAATCTGCCTTCAGTGGTGTAACTATAACGCAATCATTATGGTTGATAGAAAGGCGAGGATAATTTCTCAAAAATGCGTTGGCTGTGGAATGTGTATCCCCACCTGTCCCGAAAAGGTAATTGGCATTGAATGGGATGCTGAAGTAGAAATGTTGCAGAAAAAGACGGTTGAGCATGCCTACGGTGTAATCAAAAACAAGAATGGCAAATGCCTTTATTTAAATTTTCTTATGCAGATATCCCCTTCATGCGATTGCTATAGTCATTCCGATGCTCCAATCGTTCAGGACATTGGAATCCTTGCCTCCCTTGACCCGGTGGCAATAGACCGTGCCTCTGTAGATCTTGTGAATAAGCAATCAGGGATGCCAGGGACAGCGCTTCATTCTGCCTTTGCTTCTGGCAGTGATAAGTTCCGCGACATCTGGCCTAAGATTGACTGGAGGATTCAACTGGACTACGCAGAAAGGATAGGCCTGGGAACACAAAATTATAAATTAATAGAAGTAAAATAAAAACTGGAGCGGGAGACGGGATTTGAACCCGCGACTCCAACCTTGGCAAGGTTGTACTCTACCGCTGAGTTACTCCCGCAGAAGCAATCCATAGTAGTCTCGTCACCTCACACTGCGGGATGGCTTACACCTCATCGGTGTCCTC
>FWPU01009261.1_pt1 | contig 15725 bp, 14 predicted proteins | sample 2228361 | NCBI WGS metagenome assembly FWPU01 (sample SAMEA103939777, study PRJEB20133) | metagenome
TCACCTCAATGAGCATTGATGACTAATTATACCTTGTCAAAGAACTTTTTTGGTTTTACTTATAGCTCTGTCCATCCTCCTAAGGGCCTCGCTTATTCCGACGATCCGGATTTCCTGGCCGCCGCAGTCGTTGCTTCCGGTTCCAAGGTCAACCCTCTTTATGTGGTAAGCTGCTTCTCTGGAAATGATTTTCAATGCCCTGTCGTTTCTGGCCGACCGGAAAGCCCCGCCGTCGCAGGTCAGGGTTATTGCTCCTATGGTTTGTCTCTGATAGGCGATTGGCACCACCACGTACAGCTTCTCCCGGCTGGAGAGCCCGATGTATCGCAGCTCGTTACCAGGGCTTGTGTCGCCGCAGCGTTTCTCGCTCCTCAACAACTCCAGGGCGGCTTCCATCAACCGTTCCTCCCCAACCGGCTGATTTCCCGCGATCCTCTCTTCGGTTCTATAGTTGTTAACATAGACCCTGGCTCTGGTCTTCATTTCTCCGAATGGAGTCGGATCGAAGAGGGCCAGGATTCCCTCTTTTGAGCCGACGACACTGAGAGAGAGTTTCAAGAAGATGCCTAAAAGCTTAGGCAAATCGTCGAAGACTCGATACTGGCTCTGGATGAGTTTAAGTATTGAACCTTCCTCTCCGTCTAAGAAGGTGCTATTCGCCATTTTGTCTGGATGTTGACAGCCGTTATCGTTGTGCTGGTAAACCGCTACTTTACTATTCGTGCCTGATCGCTTCGATCACCTCGAGCCTGGCAGCCCTTCTGGCGGGCAGGATTCCCCCGAGCGCGCCGATCAGCAAGCTCAAAATCATGCCCCTGAGCAGGATAGCCGGCGTCACCTTGAAGCTGAAATTCAAGAGTTTCAAGCCGCCGCCCAACATGTTGATCGAAACGCCATTGAGCAAAAGCGAAAGCAGGCACCCGATCCCTCCCCCCAGAAGGGCCAGGAAAACCCCTTCGACGGTAAAAGAAAAGAGGATGCTCAGTCGCGAAAATCCCAGCGCTCGGATGGTTCCGATCTCGCGCACCCGGCTGGCGACGGCGGCATACATGGTGTTCATGCCGCCGAAAATGGCTCCGACGCTGAGGATCGTGCTCAGCATCAGCGTCAGCACCAGCATGCGGTCCGCGTCCTGCGTCAGCTGGTTGAAGTACTGGACCTCCGGCACGGCTTTGACCCGAAGCCGGGCGTTGTCGCTCAATTTTCCGCTCACGGATGCCACCTCTTCGCGCTCCCTGAGCTTCAGCACAATGGCCGATATTTTTTTCTTCCGGGTCGCAACCATGAGGTCGTCCAGGTCTGCCCATATCTCCGATTCGAGGGTATTGCCTTCCGCCGAAAAGACCCCCACTATTTTCCAGGCCCGCGCCCCCATTTGCATCTGTTTTCCCACGCCGATGCCCTCGAGTTGCGAGGCGACCTTTTTGCCCAGCATGATCTCTCCGCTCCAGTAGGGCGGTCGTCCCTCCACGATTTTTACGTTATCGTGGACTTCGAAGGCGATCGGTTTGATGCCGCGCACCGAGGTCGAGAAATACTGGCCGAGCTTGTTGTAGAAGATGTCTTCGCTCACCATCAATTCCATCGAGACCAGCGGGTCCCCCCGCGAGTTCTTTTTTATCTCCGGCAGGTATTGCACCTCCTGCACCAGGTTTCTATCCAGCTCGCTCCCGCCCATCGACAGGGCTCCCTGGCTCAAAAGTATGACGTTGTCTTCATATCCGGTATCCACTATGGCGGATCGCAGGCCGTGGACCAGAGCCGCCAGAGCAACGAAGATCAGCACGACCATGGCCATTCCGAAGGCGGTCAGGGCGGTCGTGGTTCTGCGGATCAGCAGATTTCTGATATTGTATTTCAGCGGAATCCCCATTTCTCGACCCTCGATGCTCAGGTCACCTCGCGCAACGCCCTTACTACCTGCATGCGATACGAGCTTACCGCTGGGATCAACCCGCTCAGCAGCCCTATAAGCAGGGATCCGAGCAGGCCGCGCGCGACGGTGGCCATCGGGACCTCGAAGTAGCTGAGCGGCCCGACCTTCACGAAGAAGCCGGCCGATGAGAACAGGACATATGAGGCGATCGCTCCCATGAAGCCGCCGGCGAGCGCGATCAGGGCCGACTCGCCCAGGATGAACCCCAGAACCTGCGAGCTGCTGAAGCCTAATGTCTTGAATATCGCCGTCTCGCGCCGCCGTTCGCGCACGGACATCGCTATGCTGTTGGCGGCAATGGAGACGGTGGCGATGAAGATCACCAGGTTCAGGGCAGCGATCACCGACCTCAGGTTGAATCCAGCGAGGAAACGATTGAAAAAGGCGGAGATGGGTTCAGCCTTGACCGGAACCGAGCTGTTGAGGAACCTCGATTCGATCGCGCTCGCCATCGGTTGCACCTTGTCCATGCTCTCTGCAGTGATCAGGGCCATGTTAGCAAAATCCTTCCGGAGCAGGAATTCCCGAAAGTAATCGCGGTGCAGGATTATGCGCGAATCGAAAAATCCGCCCGAAATCACGCCCGCGATCTTCAACGACAGGTCGAACGATTTGGGCGGCCCTCCCCCCGCTCTGGTCTTTATGATCACGGTATCCCCTTTGTTCCAACCATTTCTCAGCATCTGCACCTTGCCGACCAGGGCCGCAGTGCGCTCCCGCTCGAAGGTGCTAAAATCCTCCTCGGAGATCTGCTCGAAACCCGGACTGGCGCCCAGCACCGCGCGGAGCGCGGCGTGGTCCGCGGCGAAAAGCATTATCGAGTCCTTTTCGTCCCGATATATTCCGGCCCCGAAATTGACGCCCATGACCGCGCTCACCCCGGGAATCTCCCTGATCCTGTCCAGGTGCGCCTGCGGCATGGGGTTGCTGACCATGCTGTAGCGGTCGGCCACCATGATAACGCGGCTGGAATCAGCGCGGCTCATGAACCTGTCCACGCCGTTGACCACCGTGATCAGCGTGCAGAAGATGAAGACCGAAAGAGCTATGCTCATGACGGTCAGCGTCAGCCGGCGCCGGTTACGTCTCATGTTCTTCCAAACCAGCGAAAGGTATTTCATGATATAGCCCCCATTCCCTTGAGCGGCTCGGAAGCTTCCGACAGCTCCCCCTTATCCAGCCGCCTGTATGCCTTGACGTACTTCATGGCCCGCGCGTCGTGGGTAACCATTATGATGGTTTTCTCGAAGCGCCCGTTGAGTTCCCTCAGCAGCCGCAAGATGTCCTCGGCAGATTCAGCGTCGAGGTCGCCGGTGGGCTCGTCGGCCACTATCACGTGCGGATCGGTTACGATCGCCCTGGCGATAGCGACGCGCTGCTCCTGTCCTCCCGACAGCTGCCTGGGATAGTGATCGACCCTTTCGGATAGGCCCACTATCTTGAGCGCGGTGAGCACGTGCTCCTCCCTTTCCTTCTTGCTCAAGTTCGTCAACAGCAACGGCATCTCCACGTTCTCGAACGCCGTCAAAACCGGGATCAGATTGTACGATTGGAAGATGTATCCTATATGCCTATTTCTCCACCTTGCCAGTTGCCCCTCGCTCATCTTGTTAATGTCGTTCCCCTCGAAGAGCACGGTTCCGGAAGTCGGCCTGTCGATCCCCGCGATTATGTTCAAAAGGGTGGTTTTTCCGGAACCCGACGGCCCGATAAGGGCCAGAAAGTCCCCTTTGTTCACATCGAGGTTTATATTGTGCAGGGCTTTGATCTCGTGCTGGTCACGACGGTAGACCTTATTCAAATTCCTGATCTCAATTACACGATTAGCCATAAGTTCCCCCATTTCATCTCTGTTCCGGCTGGCTATCGGTTAACGGATCAACCTGTTTGAATACCACCTTGGCGCTCATTTCAGGCCTGAGCTTATCGTCCGGATCGAGGACAGCCACCTCGATCTTGAACGCCCCTTTCTGGCGGTTGGCCTGGGGATGAATCTTGGCCAATAATCCTCTGTAGGTCCGGTCCGGCAGGCCATCGAGCACGATGTCGGCAGCCTGGTTGAGCCGCAGCTTTACCAGGTCCGACTCGTTCACATCGACTTCAGCGCGCATATCCGCGAAACTTGCTATTGTCACTATACCGCTCCTGGAGACCTCCGCGGCCGTGTTGGGGGCCACTATCTCCCCAACCTCCGCCAATTTTTCCACCACCACCCCGGTAATCGGCGATCTTATAACGGTGTTCTCGAGCAGGGTCCGGTAAAATTCCACCTGGGCCTGGGCCTGCTGAATTTCAGCTCGGGCTATGGAGAGGGTTTCCGGCCTCGGCCCGGCCGCGAGCAGCTTTAACTTCTCCTGCGCGCCTTTATATTCGGCCAACCGGACCTGATGCTGGTTCTGGACGGTCTCCAGCTCCTGGACGGATACGATCTCCTTCTCGTACAGCTTGCGGAAGCGTTCCAAGTTCGCTTTCGCGGCTTTTAAATTAGCTTCCGCCTGTTCCAGGCTAGCTCTTTGCTGCTCTATCTCTTCAGGCCTGGATCCGGCGCTGATCTCGGCGTACTTCGCCTGCGCCAGCTGCAAAGCCGCTTCCGCCTGACGCAACTGCGCTCTGATCTCGTTGTCTTCGAGCCGCGCTATGACCTGTCCCCGCGCGACGACGTCCCCCTCTTCGACGCCCAAATGCGCTAATCGGCCCATGATCTTTGAGCCCAGTTCTACCTTTTTTTTCGGCACTATATATCCCGCGGCGGTGAGGGACTGAGCGCCCTGGGGGGGAGCGGCGAGCTGGGGAGAAGTTACCTGGACTCCATTTATGTTCCTATTGGCGTCGCCTAAGGCCTCTGATCTGTAGTAATAAACCAGAGCCAATACGCAGCCTAGAAAGACCGCTCCCAGGATTATCACTTTTATTTTCCGGCCGGAAGACTTCTTTTTCTTCCCGTCGCCGTCGCCCCGCCAGATTTGCAGCTTCTCCAGGTCATCCGCCAACGTCTCTTTACCCATACCATGTTTATTGGTTGAATCCAGCCTGCCGTACCGCTAAACTAAGCAGGGTCAGCGTCTCGGCGCCCGCGTCCGGCGAGACTACCACCACGCATCGCCCCCCTCGCTCAAACCCTGCTATTCCGTAATCCCTGACAGAGGCATAATGCACGTCGAGATCGTCCCATTTTATCGAGGGAATCCCCCGGAAAAGCTCAGCCCCCTTTTCCTTAATAAATAAGGATAGCAGCCCCTTATCGCTTTCGTAATAAATGTGAACGAACTTCTGGCCGCGAATGGGACAGGTGTGGGCGTTGACCACCTTGTATCCCTCGCTCTCATACTCCACCGCGCTGGACATATTAGAGAGATTGTTGCCCAACAGCTTATCGACCTGCGCCGCGCTGGTACCCCACCCGCCGAAAAGGCTCACCAGCCTGCCACAAAACTCGTGGTTCCAGGCGACGCGGTTGTAAACCAGAGGAGCACCGGCATACTCGAAAGTCGGGCCGCCGGAGTCCCTCGTTGACCTGAGGGAGAGAATGAAGCTCGAGACGGCTATGCCGAGCAGGGCGATGGCAGCCGCCACCCAGCGCCGGGCGGGATGGTTACTTTCCGAATAAGCATACCTGTTCAAGGTAACATTCAACCTCTCTCCGGCTTCTTCATAAGCTGCCAATGAAGCTACCTTGTCTGCGGTTTCCGCTGAATAGACCAGTTCATCTACGTGCTCCAGCCACCCGAGCTGGTTTTCGCAATCGCGGCAGGATTTCAAATGCTGCTCGAACTCTGAGAGCGCCCGGCCCCGCAGTTCCCCGTCGTGATATAAACCTAAATATTCTTTGGACTTGTAGCACCGCATGGCCCCGTCATTCCCCCCCCTTTCTTTCCCTGTAGGGGATGATCTTGCCCTTACCGGAATGGAATCCACCGATGGCAGATTGCAACAGCCGCCTTCCACGGTGCAAGCGCGATTTGACCGTACCGAGCGATACGCCCAGGATGCCTGCGATTTCGCTGTACGAGTAGCCTTCTATTATCGAAAGCAGGAGCACGGCGTGGTATTCGGGCGGTAGCCTGTCGATCATGGCGAGCACCTCCGAGTCGGCGAGGACCTTATCCGGCACGGGTCCGACAGATTGGAGCGAGCCATAATGCTCCTGCAAGCTCTCCTCCGCCAGCACTCTCCGGCTTTTCCTGTAATGTTTATTGAGCAGGTTGAACATGATTTTGTACAACCAAGCCCGGCAGTTGGTTCCGGGCTGAAACTTGTGAAAAGAATGCCACGCCTGCAGGTAGGTCTCCTGAACTATATCCTCGGCTTCAGGCAGGCTTCCCGTGAGCCGCTTGGCAGTATGCAACAAGTCCTTAAAGTGCGGCAGGGCATGCTCTTCGAATTCCTCTACCGTGAACTTCCTGCCAAACCGGAACACGTGCCGTTACACCTCCATAATCCATAATCCCGTCAGGCGGCGGATTTGTTCCCGAATCTGGATTTTTCCCATGATTTCTCCAAGCTCCGGCAGGTGCTGAGGGACAACTCGTGAAAATTCGTGGCGAAAATAGAAGCCTCGAATTTCACCGATTCGTTTCAGCAAGTCGAGCAGCCGCTTCGCCTGGCGTCGGCTCACCTCCACCTGGCTGCCGTTGCTCATGGTGAGCAGGTAGGTCCCGCCGATCAGCGGGGCGATCTCCTTGATCTTGTTCAAATTGACCATATACTGCCGGTGCGTGCGGAAGAAGACGGAGGGATCGACCGCCCCCTCGAGCTGCTAGAGGGTGTAATTGGTCCAGTATTCCTCTGAGTCCGTAACGGCTTTGGTGCATGAATCTATGAAAAAGTGGCGTGAAGCGTGTAAACTTGGTTTATGCGAAAAGCTAAGATCAAACGCCCACGCCGTAAGAAAGTATACCACGTACGCAACCGGTCCCAGCACGATCAGGCACCGTTCAACCGCGGCTCGATCACCATCTGGGTTTGGGACGAGGCGCTGGGAAACCGGCGCTATAAGGGCTCATCCCAACGAGGGGCCAAGTTCGACTCGAGCGATCAGGCGATTTGTCGAAGGTTTTGTAGCTTCTTTGTTTGGCTTTTGAGCTGCCCGTACCCGATCACACCACCCTGGCGTCGAGGCAGGAGGCGAACCTGCAAGCGTCGAGAAGGCAAGCTCGACCTGCTGTTCGACAGCACTGGGTTGAAGGTCTATGGGGGAGGGGAGTGGAAAGTGCGTCAGTAAGGCTGGTCGAAGCGGCGGCACACGGCGTAAGTTTCACCTTACAGTCCGGGGGTCAGGGGCCAGTACCGGCCCCCGGCCCCTGACCCCCGGACTTTCGGAAACAAGCAGGCCGAGCACCCTGCTGCGTCGGAAGCCGAGCGCCTTGAGCACGGCTATCTCGCGCGTGCGCTCCCGCACCGACATCGCCATGGTGTTGCCGGTCACCAACAGTATAGTGAATATAATTACACTACTGATGGCAGCCACAAGCCCCTTCAGGTTGCCGAGCATCGAGATGAAGCTCATGTTGAATTCCCGTTCGGTCTCGGTCTTGGTCGGCGCGTCGCTGTTTCTAAACATCGAGTCGATCTCATCCGTGATGCGCGGGATGGATTCGACCGAATCGACCCGTATCCAATAGGTGCCGTGCCAGCCGTGCCAACCTACAGCTTTTTTCGTCGCCTCCTGTAGATATGTGTGGTGGAAATAGACCGCTGCCTCTTGATTCGGCGTGCCGGCGAAGATGCCGCGCACTGTCAGTTCCAGATTTACCGGAAAAATCACCCCCTTGAGCGCGATCCGATCTCCCAGCTTCCAGCCGTGCTTTTCTGCCTTCCGGCGACCAACGATGACAGCCGTTCGTTCCCGAACGAATGCTGCTTTCTGCTCCGGCGGGAGATGAATTTCAGGGTAGACCTCGAACAAGGTCTGCGGATCACAGGAAAATTGAGCGAAATCGGTATGAGCCTCGTCGATATAGATCCCGCCGAACCAGTCGAGCGGCGTGACGGCGACCACCCCCGGCACCTTCTCGATTTGGGCGCGGTAGCGCTCGGGCAGCGCGTTGGCCAGCGACACCGCGTGGCGCGTAATCAGCCGCAGGGGGCTTGTCTCCTCCAGGCCGCGCTCGATCTCGCCGACGAAGCCGACCAGGGTGGACATGACGAAGAGCGCCAGCGCGACGCTCATTATCGTTAGAATCGCGCGCCTCTTGTTGCGCGCTCCGTTCTTCCAGATAAATCCGGCGTAGCTCATATCGCCCTCTCGGATTTAGCCTCGGGCCGAAGCAATATCCCTTTGTCCAGGTGTCGCGCGAGCTTAGCGTAATGCGCCGCCCGCGCGTCGTGCGTCACCAGGATAACAGTCTTGCCGAGCTGCTCGTTCAGCCGGCGGAGCAGCGCCAGCACCTCCTCGGCTGAGCGGGCGTCCAGATTGCCCGTCGGCTCATCGGCCAGGATAATGGTCGGATCGGTCACGATGGCGCGGGCGATCGCCACCCGCTGCTCCTCACCGCCCGATAACTGGCGCGGATAATGATCGGTTCGGTCGGAGAGGCCGACCAGTTTCAGCGCCGTCAGCACGTGATCGCGCCGCTCGCGCCCCGACAGCCTGGTGAGCAGAAGCGGCAGCTCCACGTTCTCGAACGCGCTCAGCACCGGGATGAGGTTGAAGGTCTGAAAGACGAACCCGATATGCCGATTGCGCCACCCGGCCAGCTCGTCCTCCCTCATCTTGTGGACCTCGGCCTCGCCCACGCGCACGCTGCCCGAGGTCGGCTTATCCAGGCCGGCGATGATGTTGAGCAGAGTGGTCTTGCCCGAGCCGGATGGCCCCATCAGCGCCAGGAAATCGCCCGCGCCGACCTCCAAATCGATATCCTCCAGAGCCTTCACCTCCACGCCGTCGCGGCGATAAACTTTGCTCAGACCTTTGATCTCGACGATCGGCTGTAACATCGGCTAACGCCTCTTAAGAAATCGTTCGTAGTGAGGGCTTTAGCCCTTTTTCAACGCGCTAAAGCGCGCACTACAAACGGGTTTTCATTGCCGCGCGGCGATCATATCGCCATCCTTGAGGGACTCCTGTCCTCCGACAATTACTTTCTCGCCACCCTCAAGGCCGCTGATGATTTCCACATACCCTTCCTCCTCCCTCCTCACCCTGACCGATTGAACGACGACCTTCGAATCGCGCGCTAAAAATACCACAGTACGCCCTCCCCGCTCGACGACCGCGCTCTTAGGCACCATGATGGCGCTCTCCCTTTCCGGCAGGCCGGAACCCTTTTCGTAGAAGGTAACCTTAGCCCCCATGTCCGGCCGCAGATGCTCGTCCGGATCGAGCACCCTCACCTTTACTTTAACGGTTGCCTTCTGCCGGTTGCCGACCGAGGCGATGTACTCGACCGTCCCTTTATAGCGGCGCTCCGGATAGGCATCCGGCGCGATTGAGGTCGGCTGATCGAGTTGCACCCTGGCGATATCGGCCTCGCTTATATCCAATTCGATCTGCAAGTCCTCGAGATTAGCCAGCGCGACGAGCGCCTGTTTTGCCCCGCGGTCCGAGGCGAAACCTATGGTTACCATTTCGCCCGGGTCCACATATCGCTCCAGGACAGTGCCGCTGATCGGCGCGCGAATTACAGTATTTTCAAGCTGCGCCTGGGCGAGGGCCAGCTCCGCCTCTGCCCGGCGCACCTCAGCGCGCGCGCGATCGATCTCCTCCTGGCGCGGCCCCATGCGCACCAGATCGTAGCTCTCTTTTGCCGCGTGCTGGGCCGCAACCGCCATCTCGTAGCGCGCACGCGCGTCATCGAGGTTCTGCCGCTCGAGCAGGCCCTGCTCGAACAGGCTCTCGTAGCGACGCAGGTTGACCTCAGCGTTCCGCAGCTCAGCCTCCGCCCGGTCCATTTCAGCTTTTGCCCGGTCGATCTCCTGTTGGCGCGATCCGGCTTCAAGCTCCGCCAGGCGCGCTCTGGCTGCCGCCAGATTAGCCTGCGATTGGCGGACCTGGGCCGCGATCTCCCGATCGTCGAGCCGCGCGATTACCTGCCCCTGTACGAAATCATCGCCCTCGTCTACCTCGAGGGCCATAATCCGCCCGGTGATCTTCGAACCAACCTCCACCTGATTGCGCGCGATAACATACCCGCCAGCGGTCAAGACAGGCCGCGCCCCCTCTGTCCAGCGACGCACCGCCGAGGCGACCTGCACCTCTTTAGGTGTCAAACCCAGCCGAGCGCTCCATTCCAGGCGCGAAGCCAGGAATAAACTTATCGCCAGGGCAACGGCAAGAAGGATAACCGGCAAGAGCAGCCCGCGCCGGCTGTCCCTCGCAAGGTCAATCTCCTGCCCGCGATCGATTCGCAGGGATTGGATATCGCCCTCTGCTTGATTTTCCTGCCGGTCCATCAACGCGTATATCATACGTTGCCACGCGGTAAAACACAACAAAGCAGGAGCCAAAGAGAGGAGCTAGGAGCTAGAAGTTAGGAGCTAGGAGAACGATCTCGATGAAGCTACAGAAGGGGTGGTGTGGCAATTGGTGAGGAAACATAGAGTTTCTATTCCCCTCCCGCCTCACGGCCTTTATTCTAGCTCCTAACTCCTAGCTTCCAGCTCCTCTTTCTGCTTATTACCATGAAATTTCTTTGCGCAACGCGTCGGCCAGGGGAGAATTCCGTTCCTCCAGGAGTTGTAAAATCTCACGCGCCTTCGCCGCGCTGCCGCCGGCAAATTCCGGCGCGCGCAGGTACCAGACGGCCAGCATAAAATGCGCCTTGTCCAGCGACGGATCCAATTCCAGAGCTTTTTCCAAGTTCACCTTCATTTTCATCGCGATGGTCGGCACGTCTGCGCGCGAGCCCGATTCAAGCTGCGCCGCAAATCTTTCGGCTTCGGCCAGATACTGCCGGGCCCGCTCGGCTTTCGAGAGGCCCGGGTCTACTTTAGCCTCCGCATATCGGGGCAATCGCTCCAGGTAGCTTCCAGCGGCCGCCTTTTTCGCCTGCTCGCGCCAGGCGCGAATGTCGGCGATTTGTTTCTCGTCGCGCACGCGGACCAGGTCCAGGTTGGCATGCGGCTTGCCTCGCAGGATTGCCTGGATACGCAGGCGATCGCCATCGGCCGTTACTTTGGCGATCAGGTATCCCGGCCGTTTTTTAGTCTCAAAGGTTAACGTGTCACCTTCTGCCGAAACCAGCTCCAGCACGTTAGACTGGACCAGTGGGCCCGGCAGACCTCCCCCCTCGCTAAAGAGAATCTCGCCCTGTTCGTTCAAATAAAACTTAAAATCGAGATATGTTTCGCTGTCGGCATGGGCGCGCCCTCGCACCGATCCATCGGCCTCCTTGACCATCTCGATGGCAAAAGGTATTTCTCCAAACGGGGTCTTGTTGTGCTCGCCTGCAAATACCCCCTCCACCCTGGCCAGCCAGGCGGCGTAATCGGACGCCGCGAGCGCCTGGCCCAACAAGATCAAACAAAAGCAAAACCAGAGTACAAATCTTTTTGTCATGGTTGCACCTCCTCGCAATCCATTTGCGAGGATATTCTGCATCGCTTTTTCTGTCACTCGATTTCGCGCAAGCGGCTGAAAAAGGCTATCGAATGGCTAAAAATGGTCCTTAGTCGGCAGCCAAAAGAAGGAGCCAGAATTCAGGAGCCAGTAGAACATGCTCGCGGTAAGATTCAGAGCGGAAGCCGAGTACAGTGGGGCAAAAGGCCGGAAGCATGTAAGGATAGAGCTGCCCGCCCAGGGCGCAGCAGGAATCAAGGAAACGGCTGCTGCCATGCCATTTTCCTGCCCGGCAAAAAACAATAATCTACTGACTCCCGGCTCATTCTTTAGGCTGTCGACCTATCCTTCGGATAATCATGAGGACGGTATCATCGGCGGGCTCGGGGTTCACGCTCCAGGCAGCGACGTCGGCCAGGATGGCGTCGAGCGCCTGCTGAGCGGTGCTTGAGGTCCGGACCAACTTTTGCAGCTGGCCGGCGATGCGCTCCTGTCCGTATTCCTGGCCGGCTTGGTTGGTAGCTTCGAGGATGCCGTCCGAATAGAGGATCAAGAAGCCGTTCTCAGGCAGCTCTGCTGCCTCGACCGTCCATTCCCGATCAGGAAATGCACCGAGGATCGTTCCCGTCGAGTGCAGCCAGCGCACCTGACCGTTGTAGTAAAGTAGTGCGGGCGGGTGTCCCGCTCCTGTATATATGAAGCGATGCTGGTCCGGCAGAAAGGCCGCGTAAAACATGGTGACGAACTGGTGCGGCTCGGTGTGCGCCACCAGATGCTGGTTCACGATCTCGAGCATGGTTGGGATGTCGTCGGAGCCTCTTACGAACCGATGGGCCAGGTGAAGCAGGGCGTGAAGATTGGCCATGAGCAGGCTGGCGGCGAACCCCTTTCCCACAACGTCTGCTACAACTATACTCAACGACTTTTCCGATCTAAAGAAGTCGTAGTAATCTCCCGAAAGGCGCTGGGCTGGAATCAGGCGGACGGCGATGTCCAGGCCGGGCCAGTCCGGCGGAGCCAACGGGAAAAGGCGGCCCTGTACGGTGCGCGCAATTTCGATCTCCCGCTCCAGCAGTTCTTTCGATACTTTCTCCTCGAAGAGATGGGCAAGCGATTGGCTCATCGTTTCGATCTGCCGGGCGAGATGCCCCATTTGGTCTTTTCGTTGAATTGCCACCTCGACCGGGAATTTCCCCTTGGAGATTCGGCGCATGGCATCTTCAATGGTATTGACCGCACGCCCGACGCGGCGCGAGGTCCGATAGCCCAGGACCAGCAGGACGAGCATGAAAAGTCCGATCGCTGCGGCCAGGGTGGCAAACGCGGCGGCGAGAATGACGCCGACAAGCCCGGTGAAATGCTGCCTGGAGAAGAGATCGCGCATGAGACGGTACGCATCGAAGTGCAGCAGGAGCCCGCTATGCATGCCGTGCTCAGATGCCTCGGGCATGAAAAAGAAAGGCACACCGAAAATGGGAAGATTGCGCCCGGCTGGTTCCGACGGGGCGGAATAAATCCGCTGGAAAAAGGAGGCGAAACCTCTCTGGCCCTGACCTCGAGAAGAGTCCTTTTCAACCGATAATTCCAACATCGAAACCTTGCCCCTCCGGATCGAAACCTCGCCCTTCCGGTAAGTCGCTTTAACGTTCAACGGCAACTGGATCAGATCGACTTTCGTGAGCCCGGCTCCGAACAGGCGTATTGAGTCTTCGATTATAGTGGCCGAGAGCACGCCCCAACGCATCTTCCGGCCGTCGTTATCGACCATGACCAGGATGGCCTCGTCCAGGCGGCCGCCCGGCACGACGCAATCTCCCATCCACTTCCGGAACAGGGCCGGCCCAACCGCCCACTGCCCCTTCTGCGTCCAGAAGAATTCGGGCTCCTCGTTTAACCTGCAGTGGGAACAGACAACCGCAGCCGTCTCATCGATCAGGCATTCAGATGAGTTCTGCATCGCAAGGTTCATCCAGCGCTCTACGTACAGGCGTGTAATATGGCTGGCTAGAATCCACGAAAACATCAAGACGAGAACGAGCATCAGGGCGCCGCTCAGCGCCAGCGGAATCAGCGCGCTGTCAATAAACGCGCTGCGCAACTGCCGGTGGATCCACCACATGCGCCGGCGTCGCCAGCGCCGGTAGCCCCAGAGCAGAGAGACAATTAGCGCAAGCCAGCCGAGTTGCTCCAGAGCGTTCGCAAGCCCGGCGGCTACGCCGGCCCGGTCCAGAAAGGCATTCAGAAGTAGGGCCAGGAGTCCCAAGACAAACCAGGTCTGCCAACGCTTCAGCCTGTCTTTCACGATTTTTCCGCCGCAGGGCGCACAGAGCTAGTTGTTTTTCTCCGCGACCTCGGCTGGCTCTGCGGTTAACCTTGCGATGTACGGTCGGTTGCTGACAAGATATTCCAGAATTTAGCGCGGAGCAGCTTCTTATCGAATTTGCCGGTGCCGGTCTTGGGCATCTCATCTATAAAGACCACTCGGTCCGGCACCCACCATTTAGCCAGCCTGGCGCGCAGGAAATCGAGCAGCTCGGCCTCGGTTACCCGGCCCTCGGCCTGTGGCTTTAAGACCACGCAGGCGACGGGCCGTTCCAACCACTTGTCGTGGCGCGCTGCAACCACGGCGGCCTCCAGCACATCGGGATGGCCCATCAGAGCATTTTCCACCTCGACGGAGGAGATCCACTCGCCGCCGCTTTTGATCAGGTCTTTAGTGCGATCGACTATGGTGATATAGCCCTCCTCGTCAACGGTGGCGACGTCGCCGGTATGGTACCAGCCGCCGCGCCAGGTCTCCGCAGTCTTCTCCGGCTCTTTGTAATAGCCGTCTGCGATCCAGGGCGCTCTGGCTATCACCTCGCCCATCGACTTGCCGTCGCGCGGCACCTCGCGTCCCTTTTCGTCCACCACCTTGAGTTCGACGCCGGGCACCGGCAACCCCTGTTTGCAAATGACATCGAGCTGCTTCTCGAACGGCCAGTCGCGCATATGGCTTTTCGGGCGCGAGACGGTCAGCACGGGAAATGCTTCGGTCATGCCATAGGCCTGGACCAGCTCAACGTTCGGCAGCCTGGCCTTCCATCTCTCGTAAAGCGAGCGCGGCCAGGCGCTCCCCCCGCCACCGATCAATCGCAAACTGCTGAGGTCACACCTTTCGAAATTAGGATGGGCCATGAGCATGAGGAACACGCTCGGCACAGCCAGCGCGACGGTAACCCGCTCGCGCTCGATCGATTCGAGAAGGATGCCAGGGTCGAAGCTACCGGGCAGCACCTGCTTGCAGGCGAGCATAGTGGCGATAAATGGGATCCCCCAGGAGTGGGCATGAAACATGGGGACGATATGCATTATGGTGTCGGCCTCGCTGAGGCCGAAGGCGGACGAGAAGGCCAGCGTATGCAATGCGGCCTGCCGGTGCGTGAACATCACCCCCTTCGGGTCGCCCGTGGTGGCCGAGGTGTAGCAGAGGGAGAAGGGCGCGTCCCCGCTCAACTCTGGAAAGGCTGCATCTGGACTCGATTCGGCAATCAACTCCTCATAAAGGTAAAGCGGTGCGAGCCTGCTCTGCGGGCGCGCTTTCCTTTCCCCCATGACCACAAAGGCTTTAACCGCGCCAAGCTCATCGGCGATCAGCTCTACCAGGGGGAGCAGGTCCTCATCTACGAACAGCGCCTTATCCTCAGCGTGAGAGATGATATAGGAGAGGTGAGCCTTAGGGAGCCGAAGGTTGAGGGCATTCAGCACCAGCCCCATGCCGGGGATGGCGAAGTAAAGCTCCAGGTGCCGGTGTGTGTTCCAGGCCAGCGTCGCCACGCGGTCGCCCGGCTCGAGGCCCAGGCGCGCCAGCGCATTGCCGAGCCGACAGACCCTCTGGTAAAAATCGCGATAAGAGTATCGGAAGCCGCGGCTCACTATCTCGTTCCTGCCGAAGTAATCGGCAGCCCTTTTGAGAAAAGAAATCATCAGACTGGTCTTTTCCATTTCGTTATCCCGATAGCGCTCAGGCCCGGGGCTTCGCGCCCCGGGCCTATAGGAGCAAACACACGGTTCTGACCCTACAGCGGGGTTCGCGCCGATGACGATGATGTCACTGATATGGCTGAACATGGTGAGGCCGGCGCGCTGCTCTTCAAAATATCGCCTGCGGCGGTCCAGGTGCGAAAAACCTGCGCCCTGATCGGCTGAACCGCAACCTTGCGACCACCGATTATAGAGACGTGTAATTATGCTTGTCAAGCATTTTACCTTTCTGCGGTGCGCCAACCAGAACTTGGTAGAAAAAAATGAAGA
>FWPU01009263.1_pt1 | contig 15722 bp, 12 predicted proteins | sample 2228361 | NCBI WGS metagenome assembly FWPU01 (sample SAMEA103939777, study PRJEB20133) | metagenome
GGCTTCATGTCGGGCAAAGAACAAAAGGGCATCGGCAAAGGCTGCCGATGCCCTGCATGGACATCCCAAAATGAGCACCCCAAAACGGAGGTATGGGGATCCCGAGATGTCGCCCAGAGGGACAGTCGCGGATCCGCCGGAATCAAAAAGCCGGAGTAGGGCCGGCGTAAAAGGGGGTGCCTGGCCGCTCAGGTCTGGAGGAAGCGCTTTTCCCGTAGTCGGGCAGCCTTGCCCTGGCGTTCCCGCAGGTAGTAGAGCTGTGCACGACGCACCTTGGCTTTGCGCAGTACCTCCACCTTCTCCACCGTCTTGCTGTAGAGGGGGAAGGTCCGCTCCACGCCGACGCCGTGGGCACCGGTGCGGCGTACGGTGTAAGTGGCGCCAGCTGTCTTGCCGCCGTGCATGGCGATCACGACCCCTTGGAAGACCTGAATCCGTTCGTTGCGACCCTCTGTGATCCGCTGGTGTACCCGGACGGTGTCGCCCGGGCTAAGCTCCGGCATGTCCGGGCTGAGCTCAGGCTGAAGTGAGGCCATCAGAGCATTGGTCATGGTGTCACCGATTCCTTTATCCCTGCGCTGCTGCGTACCCATGGTCACGCGGCAGTTTGTCCTGTGCCGTCAGATGATTACAACCTGGCAAGTATAACATATCGCCATTGACGGCCGCAAACTGAATGCCCTGTAGGATCGACTATTTTGCTTTGCATGGTCGGCATCCTCCGATGCCAGGCCAGGCGGAACGGGGCCGCATCTGAGGATGCTCATTCCGCAGATGGGTAACCATCGGTGAAATCCTGGGAATATAAGTCCTGTGCAGGAGGGTACCCGATTTGTGGCAGGGATTTGGTCTTCCCGCCTTTGGGGGCTATAATGGCGTCTGTTTGAACAATCGACGGCCCTGGCCAGCGTGAACCAGGGGGCGAGAGGGGTTGGGTGGTTTTATCGGCCTGGACATGCGTCCAGTAAATTCCGGCAGAAATTCGCCGATAGTATCCACCAGAGGTAGCGCGCCCGGAGGGCACCCGGAATTTCTGCCGTGGTATTTACGCCAGACTGTACCAGGCATCTCTCAAATGGGCACTTATTGGTCCGCATCCCTTTCCTGTTCACCCTCTCCCATCTCTGGCTGCCAGCCGTGCCTGCGAAGAAAGGTCCGATCCTCGTCGCTGAGGTTGACCGTCTGCAGGAGGTCTGGGCGCCGCTGGAGGGTGCGCAGCAACGCCTGTTCCCGACGCCAGCGGGCCACATGGCCGTGATGCCCGCTGAGCAAGATGTCGGGGACCTGTTCGCCCCGGAAGCTGTAGGGGCGGGTGTACTGGGGCCCCTCCAGCAGGCCACCCAGGCCAGGCGAGTGGCTGTCCTGTTGGGCGCCCTCGGCGTAGCCCAATACCCCGGGCACCAGGCGGGTAATCGCGTCCACCAGCACCATGGCGGCCAGTTCCCCTCCGCTCAGGACGTAATCGCCGATGCTGATCTCGTCGCTGACCAGTTGGGTGCGCACCCGTTCGTCCACGCCTTCATAGCGCCCACAGATGAGGGCCAGCCGCCTGAAATGGCTAAGTTCGGTGACGATGGCCTGGTTCAGGCGCCGCCCCTGGGGTGTCAGCAGGATGATGGGCACCTCTGCAGGCAGCGGAGCCGGCGTTTCTGGATCCCAGGGCGGCAGGTTGACGAAGGCGTCTTCCGGAGCCAGTTGCCAGCCCGGCGGGCCGGTGAGCACGGTCTCCACGGCGCGGAAGATGGGCTCCGGTTTCATGATCATGCCGCCGCCGCCGCCGTAGGGCGTATCGTCGCAGATGTGGTGGCGATCGGTGGTGTAGGCCCGGATGTCGTGCAGCGCGACGGACAGCAGCCCTTTTTCCTGGGCTCGCTTTAGGATGCTTTCCGAGAGCGGCCCACAGAACATGGACGGAAACAGGGTGAAGATGTCGAAGTGGATGCTGTGGGCCGACCTGCCAGCTTCCGTGCCTTCGCCTCGGTCGATGGCCCTCTCTGGGTTTGCTTCGGACATACTCAATGCGGTGTGTAGGATTCTGAGTTCAAGGCTGCGGACATGTCGAAATCTTCGGATCGGCAGCAGGGTTCATTCCTGCTTCATTTGCTACAGCGCCTGAGAGTCTGGGTGCGCCCGGGCGCAGCGCATTTGTCACCCGCGTCGGAAGGGCTCCGGCATTGGCTGCCCGGCATTGTAACACAGGGGCGGTTCCCTTTGAAGTTGGAGGCGTGGGTGGTCTCCTGGTGTCGCGGCCGTCGCCTTCGGCAGCTGGCGCCCATCACCGTGCAGGTGAGCTTTTGGGGCGTGCTGGCCCTGGTGATGTGGTGGAGTTGGCCCCACGGCTCCGGGACGCCCATGGCCGCATCCTCACCTGCCCGGTCGGCGCAGGAAAGCCAGGTGTCGGGTTCGCCGGCGTCCCTGGCCATCGTCAACCCGGCCAACCTGCCGGCGACCCAGACTGGGGCCACCAGAACAGAGGAGCAGGGCAATGGCCCGGGCCTGGCCAGGAGTACACCGGTCACCGGCAATGCTGTGACCGTCACGGTGGCGGCAACCGCTACCGCCGGGCTCACAGCCAGCGGCGCACCCTGGCCCCAGGAGATCGTGGTAGTCACCCCGACGGCCTCTCAGCCGGAGGCCGAAGCCCCGGCCGGGAAGCGGCCGGATCTGACCGCCGGGAGCCCTCTGGTGATTCCCATCGAGTTGTCGGCTCCTTCCCAGGATACCGAGGCCGGGCAGGCAAATCCGGCCCACTCCCCCTCTGGGGCAGCGTTGCTCCCGTTGCCCACCCCCACGCCACTGCCGGTGCCGCCCACGCCCGATCCATCCCGCCTGATCACCGAAGAGGTCGTTGCGTTGCCGACGGTAGCCGTGGTATCCATTGCTGGTGCTCTCCTTTCGCCGGCGGTGGTGTCACCCACCGCCACGCCGGAACCCACGCCTACCCCCTCCCCCACGCCGACCCGGGAGCCCTCTGCGCGTGGGCCTGGGCGCCTCTGGTCCACCTTCACCCCACGGCCGGCCTCGGAAAACGACCACTTCTGGATCGGCCGGCCCTTTGCCAACGTCCGGGCCAACCAGCAGGCCAGCCCCAACTATCAGTTTGGCTCCACCGGCGGCAACCGGTATCGGCCACATCACGGCCTGGACATTGCCAACCCGGTGGGCACACCCATCCGGGCCGGGGTAAGCGGCACGGTGGTCCATGCCGGCCCGGACGATGTGAACCTGCTGGGGCCGTACAATAATTTCTATGGCCTGGCGGTGGTGATTCGCCTGGACCGCCGCCTGCCCGTGGCTGGCGGGGAGCTGGACGTCTACGTCCTCTACGGCCACATGAGCGATGTGCAGGTGCAGGTGGGCCAGCACGTCCAGCCGGACGATGTGGTGGGGCTGGTGGGGATGACCGGCATCGCCATTGGACCACACCTGCACGTGGAGGTGCGGCTGGGTGCCAACACCTATCAGCACAATGTCAACCCCTATCTCTGGCTGGAGCCGGAAGAGGGCAACGGCGTGGTGGCTGTGCGCCTGTTGACCGCCAATGGCCGTACCTGGGCCGGCGCCAGGCTGAGCCTGACCCGCTTCGCCGACGGCGTCGCGGTCTGGTCCCGCCAGATCGAGACCTACCTGGACACGGAGCAAATTGGCCCGGACCCTGCATGGGGCGAGAATGGGGCCATGGGCGATGTGCCCGCCGGCCACTACTATCTGGTCGGCACGGTCAACGGGGAGCCCATCCGGGTAGAGTTGAATGTGGAAGCCGGCGCCACTACCTTTGTGGAGATCCGCACGCGCCAGTGAGGGTTGCTGCCGGCAAAGGGTATCTGGAAAGGAGCAGGGGGTGAGGGGCCCAGGACGGGTGATCATCTACACCGACGGTGGCTGCATCGGCAACCCGGGGCCGGGCGGATGGGCAGCCATCCTCCGCTATGGTGAACACGTCAAAGTGCTGTCTGGCCGTTTTCGGGAGACCACCAACAATCGCATGGAGCTGCGCGCGGCCATTGAGGGGCTGGAAGCCCTCACTCGTCCCTGCCCGGTGGTGCTGGTGACGGACAGCAACTACCTTCGCCAGGGGATCACCCAGTGGGTACATACCTGGCAGCGCAACGGCTGGCGCACGGCCTCGAAGCAGCCGGTGAAGAACCAGGACCTCTGGCAGCGGCTGCTGGCGGCGGTGGCCCGCCATGAGCCGGCCGGTGGTGTGGAGTGGCAGTGGACCCGGGGGCATGCCGGCGAGGAATGGAACGAACAGGCCGATCGGCTGGCCAACGAAGCAGCCCGCAGTGTCACTGACAACGATCCGGTGGACAGGGAATAACCTGGGGTTACATCTGCCCCGGGGCAGCCAGATCCCGAGCGATTAGGACGGGCAGAATGGAGGGGCCGGCCAGCCGCACCGTCCGCCCGTGGCGGATGCCCAGCCGGCCGTTGCGTAGGTCCGGCCAGCTCCAGTGGCCTCGATAGCGGAAGAAGCCGGCAATTTCCCACAGCCAGAGCATGGCCAGGGCCAGGGGATAGGGCAGCCAAAAGCCCACGAAGACAAAGGCCGTGTAATGGCGGGCCGGATTCGGGTCATCCACCAGCTCGGGCCGAAACCCTGCTGTGCCGAACTCCACAGGGGGGCGGCCGGCCATCTGCCGCAGGAACCGCAGGGGGTGCGCCAGATCCCGCAGCCGAATGTAGGCGTAGGCATCGGCCATCTGCAGAATGAAGGCCACTGTGCCCCGCCAACCGGCCGGGGTCTCTTCGGCCAGCCTCTCCACCGCCTGGATGAACTCCTGCACCCCTCCCCCCGCTTCCAAGCTTTCTCCCCCTGGATCTCAGCCCCTTCGACCGTCGCCCCCGGATGATACCGGCAAGCCGCGACAAGTGCAACTGCCAGCCCAGGGCTGGGCATCGTTCAAGATTGTCGGGGTTCACCCATTGGACGCTGCCGTAGGGACGCAGCAAGCTGCGCCCCTACGCCGGACAGGGCGGCGCCCAGGGGGCACCTGCCCGGGGGCGCGCCTCAGGGCCCCTGTTCCTACACTCTGTACCGACGATTATGAACGATACTCTGCAGGACGACCTGCGGCCTTGCGACTCACCGAGGAGCGATGAAACCGACTCCGGCGGTGAGGGGCATGGGAACCGGCTGCGCTGCTGCGGCGTCGGCGGGCATGGCGCGCCCGTCCCTGGGGCGCCTGGCTCCCGTAGCGCTCCGGCACGAAGTCGCCGTAGTCCAGACCGGCCAACTGACGGCGCTCGATGGTGGTTCCCAGGACCTGCTCGATGTCCCACACCATGGCCTCATCGCCCCGGTCAGCGAAGGTGAAGGCTTCACCGGTCTGGTGGGCACGACCTGTGCGGCCGATGCGGTGGGTGTAGGCATCCACCGTATCGGGCATGTCGAAATTGATCACGTGGCTGATTTCGGCCACGTCGATCCCTCGGGCCGCGATGTCGGTGGCCACCAGGATGTCATAGCGGCCATCCCGGAAGCCGTTCAGCGCCGCCTGACGGCGATTCTGGGTCATGTTGCCCTGTAGGGCCGCGACGCGGTACCCCTCCCGATCCAGCGTCTGGGCCAGGTTGCGAGCGCGGCGTTTGGTGCGGGTGAAGACCAGGACACGCCCCGTGGCCAGGCGAGGCAGCAGGGAGAGCAGCAGCCTCTCCTTCAGCCGCCCCGGCACCGGGTAGAGCGCGTGAGCCACCGTATCGGCAGGCGCGGTCATCCCGATTTGAACCGTGACCGGGTCATCCAGGATCTGGTCGGCGAGCAGGCGGATCTCCTCTGGCATGGTGGCCGAGAAGAAGAGGGTCTGGCGTTGGGTGGGCAGGTGGGTGAGGATGCGCCGGATGTCGGGCAAGAAGCCCATGTCGCACAAGCGATCGGCCTCGTCCAGGATCAACACTTCCACGCCGGACAGGTCCAGATGGCCGTCGCCCAGGTGGTCCAGGAGGCGACCCGGGCAGGCCACAATCACCTCCGGGCCACGGCGCAGGGCGGCGCTTTGGGCCCGTTTACTCACCCCACCATAGATGGTGGCGCTGCGCACTCGGGTCCGTTTGCCCAGCACAGTGCAGGTCTCGTGGATCTGTTCGGCCAGCTCCCGGGTTGGCGCGATGATCAGCACCCGGGGGCGCCGCAGGGGGCCTTGGGTCAGGCGCTGCAACACGGGTAGCATGAAAGCGGCCGTCTTACCCGTGCCGGTTTGGGCCAGCCCCAGGACATCCCGTCCCTGGAGCACCAGGGGAATCGCCTGTTGTTGAATGGGGGTGGGGCTCACAAACCCGGCGGCTTGAATGCCGGCGAGGACGCGCGCGTCGAGGGAAAAATCGGTAAAATTCACGTAGAGTACTCCTTGACTCCATGGTCACTGCATTGAGCCAAGTCGCACCCTTAGCCCGATGACAAGTCGAAATGGATGGCAACCTTTGTTGCCAACTGTACGCCAACTGTATGGCGAGCCCGGGGGCTGCCGCCTGACGGTCCGGATAAATCCGTCGGATCTATACCGGACACAGCCAGCATAACCCAGTATAACAGGGTATGGGCCTTTCCCCTAATTTCCTGATGGCCAAAGCTGAAACCCGCCATGGATGTCGCAAGCATGGAGGCCGCAAGGCGGACGGGCTGAGTCCCCGCTCCCTGGCTCCGTTGACATTCGCCCCCCCTTGCCGGTAAGATACCTGTGCAGCCTTGGGTGCATCCCCGGACGCCGAGGGCACGGGTATCTTACCGGCCTGCGTCCCCTGCTGGCAGACGGGCCCTCCTGGCTGGACTTTACCAACATATCAGCCCAGCGCCCCGGATCTTTCCGCTAAATGCGGGAACCGCGCCGGGCAGGTCATGAATATGTCACTGTTTGTTGAACTGCTGATTCTCCTCCTGTTACTGGCCGCCAATGGCTTTCTCGCCATGTCAGAGCTGGCCGTCGTCTCGGCCCGTCGGGCACGGCTGCAGCAGATGGCGGAAGAGGGCCATGCCGGGGCCCGGCTCGCCCTGGAACTGGTGGACTCGCCGGGCCGCTTCCTCTCCACCGTCCAGATAGGGATTACCCTGGTGGGCATCGTAGCCGGCGCCTTCGGCGGTGTGACCCTTTCAGATAACCTGGAGCGTTTCCTGGTCAACATCCCCCTCCTGGCGACCTACAGCCGGCCCCTGGCGGTCACCGTGGTGGTGGCCGGCATCACCTACCTCTCCCTGGTCCTTGGGGAGCTGCTGCCCAAACGCCTGGCCCTGCGCAACGCCGAAGGCATCGCCGCCTCGGTGGCGGGCGTCATGGCGCGCCTGGCGGCCCTGGCCGCGCCCCTGGTCAGCCTCCTCAGCGCCTCCACCGACCTGATCCTGAAGCTCTTCGGCATCCAACCCCTCCAGGCACCGATCATCTCGGAAGAGGAAATCCGCCTCATGCTGGAGCAGGGCGCCCAGACCGGCGTGTTCGAGCCCCTGGAAGAAGAGATCGTAGGGCAGGTCTTCCGCCTGGCCGACCGCAAGATCAGCGCGCTGATCACCCCCCGGCCGGAGATCGTCTGGATCGACATCCACGACCCGCCGGCCGTCATCCGGGAGAAGGTCCTGAGCAGTGGACGCTCCCGCTTTCCCGTGGCCGATGGCTTCCTGGACAACGTGATGGGCATCGTCCTGGCCAAGGACCTGCTGGCCCAGTGCATGTCCGGCCAGCCTCTGGACATCCAGGCGGTCATGCGTCCGGCCCTCTTTGTGCCGGAGAGCATGCCCGCGCTGAACGTCATCGAACGTTTCAAGGAGACCCGCTCCAAGATCGCACTGGTCATCGATGAATTCGGCGGCGTGGAAGGGCTGGTCACCATGGACGACATCATGGAGGCCATCGTCGGTGAGATCCCCGGCCCCGATGAGATGGAAGAGGTAGAGGCCGTGCAGCGGGATGACGGCTCCTGGCTGATCGATGGCCTCTTCCCCCTAGACGATTTCAAAGAGTTGCTCCAGTTGCCTGATCTGCCCGCGGATGTGGAGGGCCACTACCAGACCATGGGCGGCCTGGTCATGGCCATCCTGGGGCAGGTTCCCAAGGCAGGCGACGTGGTGGACTGGCAGAATCTGCGCATCGAGGTGGTGGACATGGACGGCCGCCGGGTGGACAAAGTTCTGGTGCGGCCCCTTCCACCCCCCGACAGCGGGGAGCAGAAGGAAGCCGCATGAGGTTTGGGGCCGTCACGCCTCCGGGTAGATCACGTGGCCGTTGTAGGGGATGATGAGGGGGCGGGGGCCGTCGGCGGAGAACCGGGCAGCCCATTCCGCCGGATCGTAGTTGCGTTTGACAAAACAGGCGTAGTGGGCCGGGACGGCCGTGCGCAGACCTAGCGCCCGGGCCATCTTGGCCGAGCCGTCAAAGAAGGGAAATTCCCCTTCGGTGGGATGGGTGGTGAGCAGGCCAATCTCCGGCTTCAGGGCCCGGATGGGCGCGAGGAGTTCCTCATGGTCGGCGAAGGTGTTGATAGGGTCGCCGGAAATGTAGATCCGCACCGGGCCAGCCTCCAGCACGTAGCCCAGATGCTGGACATCCGGAGCCGGGATGCCGTCTTCAGGTGCGCCCTGGGGTGGCTTGGCCCACACGGCGTGGGCGACCATGGTGCCCAGGGTGGCCTGCTGTCCAGCCGTGACGGTGGCCAACAGCGTCTGAGGAATGCCCGCTTCGGCCATCAGCGCTACACTTTCCGGCGGCCCCACAAACCGACAGCCGGGAAAGGCAGCATGGATGCGCAGGAGGGACTCGATGCAGGTGTGATCCCGGTGGTTGTGGGTCAACAGCACATAGTCGGTGGGCAGGGTAGCCTCGTCCAGAGGCGGCTGGGAGTGGATGAAGCGGTCGGCGGGCCGCTCACGCGGGAAGTACGGATCCACCTGGACCACAGTTCCGGCCCCATCCTTGAAGGCGAAGGAGCTCTGTCCGAACCAGTGAATGGCGACCTTGCCCACCGGCACGACCAGGTCGGTCAATGGATGCATGGGAAACCTCCGTAGTATTAGTCCAAAGTCCGGAGTTCGAAGTCCGGGGTACACTGGATAATCACCTTGAAAAACGTGAGCACAAGGATACGGCATGTCTAGCCAGGAAGGCGTTATCAAATTTCGACTTGAATTTACTCCTGGGTCGCCCCTGCCTGCCGAAGACCTGCAAGAGATCAACCACTGGCGCCAGCTCCTTTATGGCCGACGGCTCATCGGCCAGGATCCGGCTCGCTACGGTGGCTACGGCTTCGGCAACATCAGCCAACGGCTTCCGCCCTTCCCTGCGGAGCCAGGCAGACGTCGTTTCGTCATCAGCGGCACCCAGACCGGCCACCTGGAGATCCTGGGCCCTCAGCATTATGCCATTGTCACCGGATGGGAGCCAGACCAGAACCTGGTGATTGCCCAGGGCCCCATCCGCCCCTCATCCGAATCCCTGACCCACGGCACCGTCTACGACCAGGATGAAGCCATCCGCTGGGTGATGCACGTCCACTCGCCGGAGCTGTGGCAGCAGGCCACCCACCTGGGCCTGCCCACCACCGCGGCCCATGTTCCCTATGGGACGCCGGCCATGGCCCGGGAAGTGGAGCGCCTCTTTCGGGAGACGGACGTGCGCCGCCGGGGCCTCTTCGCCATGGGCGGCCACGAAGACGGCATGGTGGCCTTCGGCGCCACGGCCGAGGAAGCCGGGATGGCCTTGCTGGACGCGCTGGCAGCCGCTGTGACAGGTGGCCGACCTTGGGCCGATGATTGAAATCATCGGCTGGCACACAACAGGTGCGTTGAAACGCACTTCAGTTTCGCCCTACTTCTTGCCGTCGCGCGACAGGCGGCGGACTACCCCGGTTCCGCCGTCCAGCTCCACCCAGTCGCCATCCGCCAGCCAGGTGGTCAGCCCCCGCAGCCCCACCACAGCCGGGATGCCCAGCTCCCGCGCCACAATGGCGGCGTGGGAGAGGAGACTGCCCCGCTCCACCAGCAGCCCGGCGGCCATGGGCAGGATCAGGATCCAGCCGGGGTCGGTGTGCTCGGCCGCCACAATGTCCCCCGGCTCCAGGCCGGCGGTCAGGGGATCCCGCACTACCCGCACCCGCCCCCGGACCACCCCGGGGCAACAGCCCTGACCCTGCATGGATTCAGCTGACGAGCCAGGCGGCTCCCCGCGAGCGTCGGCCTGGAAGCGGTTGCCCCGATGCACCGTGCCCCGGGTGACAAAGCGTTCGGCTGGGGCTTCCATAGCCCCATAGCGGGCGAACTCGGCCCGCCGCACCGAAACCAGCCCTGCCAGGTCGGCGCAGGTGGTGGTGCCGTTGACAAAGCCGAAGATTTCATCCACCTCCAGGTAGAAGACATCCGACGGGTCATCCAGGGCATCCACCGCGTAGAGGCGCTTGCCCAGCTCCCGAAAGATCTGGCGGGCCCGGCCGAAGACCCGGGTGCGGGCAAAGCGCAGATTCTCCCGATCTCGCACCCGCCCACGGGCCTGCTGCAAGACCCAGCGGAAGAGCCAGCGACGCCAGAAGCGCCCCAGCCTTTCCAGGGCCTGCCCCTCGGCCTGGCCCTGGGTGCCCGCCGGCTCCGGTTCCCCCAGGTTCGGCTGGCCCAACGTGGCCAGCTGTCCCACAGCTCGCAACAGGGGCAGGGGATCGTCGTGGAGGGTAGGGCTCTCCAGCTTGAGCTCGTTGCGGCATCGCTCGCCGAATTCTTCCAGGTAGGCCATGTAGGCTCGCTGGAAGGCGGGCGCGCGGGGCAGGGATGCCTCGATCTCGGCCCGGGTGGCCGTCTGGAGGCGACGGACGAAGTCCGGGTCGGCTGCCTGGGCATCCAGGGCCAGCCGGGCTAACTCCCGCACCCGTTCGGCCGGTTCCGCGCTGATCATCCCGCCGCTGCCGCTCAGCAGATCGTTGCGCAGGCTGCCTGTGCTGTCACCACACCAGGCTGCGGTCAACCGACCCAACACGCCATAGAAAATCATGGCAAAGAAGTCGTTCAACAGGGGCGCATCCCAGCGGGTGAGCAGCAGACGCTCCAACTGCTGGTAGTAGGCCACCAGCTCGTCAGCTCGCAACAGGGACAGGTCTGGGCGCCCCGGGCCCAGGGCGTCTGCCAGCCGTCGGTAGAAGGCTTGCTTACGCCGCTCCAACAGGAGGAAGTTCAACACCAACCCCAGGCCTGTACGCAGGAGGTAAAGGCGATCCAGCCAGCGCTGCCGCCAGGTACTCTGGTCCAGTTCCGCCACCAGGCTGTCGGGCAGGCTCTCCTTCACCCCCATCATCTGCTCCATGAAGTGACGGTTGGCGCGAAAGCCGGGCAACAGGGCCAACACCCGGTACCAGTTCAGGAGGTTGTAGTAAATGCGCCCCCGGATCAGGCCGATCATGGCGGCGAAGACGTGGCGGTTGGCCTGGATGACCCCCTCCGGCACGTACAGGATGCGACAGAACTGCTGGTAGACCTCCTCATAGGCCCGGCGGGCGAAGGAATAGGTCAGGGGCGTGGTCATGCCACCATAGCTCTCGATGATGTTGCTGTTGTCCCACAGCACCGGCGGTGCGTCGGGATCGGGCAGGTCCGCCAGGCCGGTGATGGGGCGGGACTGAAGCAGGTAGAGCTGGCCGTCCTCGGCCAGGGCCCACTCGATGTCCTGGGGACGGCCGAAGATGGCGGCGGCTCGACGGGCCAGGGCGGCCACGGCCCGGATCTCTTCATCTTCCAGAAGGGGGGCATCCTGGTGTTGGAGGTGACGTTCCAGCACAGTGCCATCCGCCTGTACCCGGTAGGTATCCCCCTGTTGGCGACCGGCCACCAGGCCTTCCGCCAGGCCCTGCACTGCGGCCACCACGGCCACGCTGCGCCGGCCACTGACGGGATCCGCGCTGAAGGCCACCCCGGACACCCGGGCTTCCACCATCCGCTGGATGATCACACCAGGCGGGGGAGGCGGCAGGGGCAAGCCGTGCTCCCGGCGATAGGCGAAGACCCGGTCGCTGAAGCCAGAGCGCCAGACGTCCACCAGGTGCTGGGGAACCTGGTCAGGGGGGACGTTCAGGAAGCTGCAGAGCTGCCCGGCGAAGGAGTGGCCGCGGCTGTCTTCATCGGGCGCGGACGAGCGCACAGCCAGGAGGCTACCGCCGCCGGCCAGGTCCGCGCTCGCGCCAGCCAACTCGGCCAGCAGCCTTGGGGGCAGGTGGAGGTGGGCCAGGGCAGACGCCGCGGCATCTGCCCCAGTTGCCCGGGCCATGGCCTCCTGTTGTGTCGGAGGAAGGGCGGCCAGGAGGGCGGAGGGCACCACGAAGTACCAGGCCGGCACAGGCAGCCCCGCGTCGCCGGCAAGGGCCAAACCGCGAGCCTTGCCCGAGAGTTCTGGCATGGATTCAAGGAAACGGGTGTCGAACACGAAAGCAGGCTTCATGGTAGAACGGTTGAACCTTTTCTTGACAAATGCCATTGGGGTGGTTACGCTACCCCTGTAGTCGACAACCAACGGGGATGGGGGCCAGACCGCTTCCATCCGATTGTGATGCGAACGCATGAACCTGTCAACAATGGGCTGGCAACTGGCTGCTTTGGGGGTGTTGCTGGCTGGGGGCAGCCTCTACCTGCTGGCCTGGCTACGGCTGCGGAGCCGGCTTCCGGGCCACGGGCGCACCAGTTTTGCCCAGGTAGAGCGCCTGCTGGCATGGGGCGCCGGCGTGCTGCTCCTGCTGCTGGCGCTGGCTTCGCCCATGCAGGCGTGGAGCTCATACTTGCTGACGGCGCGCACCTTCCAGAAGGTGTTGCTCTGCATGCTGGCGCCGCCCCTGTTGTGGCTGGCCTGCCCGTTCCACGTGATCCTGCGGGGCATGCCCTTCACCCTGCGGCGGCCCCTGGTGGCCTGGCTGCGCCGAGGGCGGAGGAGCCGCTGGATCCGGCTGATTGCCCACCCGGCCACCGCCTGGTTTGCCTTTCTCAGCGGCATGCTGCTCTGGCATGACCCGCGCCTGACCAACTGGGTGTTGGGCCGGGAGACGGCCCACCTGCTGGAGCCCTGGCTGCTGCTGGGCGTGGCCCTGTTCTTTTGGGGCCATGTGACGGGCACCGGCCCCCGGGGTCGCCGCCCCTTTCCTGGCTGGGGCAGCGTGGCCGCCATCCTGGGGGTAGAGATCCCCAACATGGTGGCAGGCGTCACCATCGCCTTTTCAAGCACCCCCCTGTACAGCCACTACGTTCAGGTGCGGGCCGCCTGGCAGGCCCAGGCCGTGCCTGCCCTGCCCCTGGGCCTGATGGAGGACCAGATGCTCAGCGGCGCGCTGGTTTGGGTCGTGGGCAGCCTGGTCTACATCTCCACCATCGTCGTCCTCCTCAACCGACTCTTTGCCCAGGATGGCAGCACCGGCCCCCAGCCCCTTCTCCACTGGGACGCCCACGACAGGCTGGTGGCGCCCGGCCTGGAATATCGGGCCCGTCAGAATATCCTGCGCAACGTGGACCTGGATCACCATTAGTGCAGCCTGGCGGAAATAGACCCATCGCCATCGGGTTCACCCACCCCGCCGTAGGTCCGGCCAGAAGGTCGGATAGGGGGCTGTCTGTTGGGGATCCCATCGATCAGGGAGCGCCCGAATCAGCCAGGCAAGAGGAAGGGCAGGATGCCCAGGACGACGTACAGGGCCAGGACCCACAGGGCTGAGATCAGGGGGATCTGCCGGGCCCGGGCGGTGACCGGCTGTTGCAGGAAACGCCGGGCTGCGACGATGGCCCACACGGCCAACCCCGCAGCCACACTCCCGGTCCATGTTACCACGCCCACAGGGCAGGCCACGGCCAGGGCACAGATTGCAGCCAGGGCCAAGGCCGCCAGCCAGGTTAGGATGGCCTTCCGGCGCCCCCAAAGGGACGTGTAAGTCTCAACGCCCGCTTCCTCATCCGCCGGGGCCCGCACCTTGCGTCCCACCTCAAAGATCACGCCGTTGAAAAAGCCCAGCGCCAGAAACCAGCTCAGGCCAGTGGGTGCGTTGCTCCCTGTTAGCCGCCAGTCCCAGGCCGTGAGGAAGAGGACGATCAGGGGCACGACCGCCATATGGGAGGTCAGGTAGGCCCAGGGCCGGGCCCGCAGCCAGCGGTGAAGGCCGAACTCCCAGCGCATGGCAGCCATGTAGGCCCACACGGCCAACAGGAAGGGCAGGAGGGCGGGACTAAGCCAGAGGGTGAGCCCCATCTGGACCCCGGCCACCGCTACCGCCAGGAGGGCCAGCTCTTCCAGGCGGATCAGGCCTCGGGGCACGGGGCGATAGGGGCGGTGGGCCTGATCGTCGCGGAAGTCCTTGTACTCGTCGGCCACCCGGAGCTGGAAGAAAAAGCCCAGGGCACAGAACGCGGCCGCTGCCAGCGCCGGCCAGCCGGGCCAGGCCATCTGCCCTCGGGCCTGGGCCGAAAAACCCAGGCTTCCCGCCGCCGTGATGGTCACCAGCAGGCCATGGCTCAAGAGGGGAAAGCGCTCTGCCTGGTAGATCCACAGACGGCGCCCCAGGGGAAGGATCCGCCCATTCCGCACCATATCCGTCTCCGAATCCATGTAAGGTTCCATTTAAAAAGCGGCCGCACACCGAGCTTCCCCAAGGGGCAGTTCGGCGTGCCGCCGCTACAGAATGCCACAACTGGCCGACAGATACAACCGGCTTATGGGTACAGCCCGGTGTCAATACCCCAACAGAAATTCGACGGCGTCACCTCGGGTGGAAACCTGGGCGAATTTCTGCTGGGATCCACTCAGCGTCGCACGACGGGCAGGTAGATGGCGTGACCCAGGTCCGCCGGAATGCCGGGCTGTTGCTCCGGATCCAGGTGGGTCGGGTTCAATGGCTCCACCAGGGTGGCCGGCACCTCGACGCAACCGGTATCGTCTTCCTGGGCCGCGCCCCCGCCATAGTTTCCAGGCGTCGAATCCTGGTCTTCACCGTCGTCGGCCTGGATCTCGGCGCAGTTCATCAACGAGCGGCTGCCATCCACATTGGATGCTACACGCAGGATGATGGAGATGCTCACCGACTGCCCCGCTGGCACTCGGGGCACCAGGCGTTGGGGGCGGTTCGAGTCCCCGGTCCAACCGGGATTTTCATCGGCGTGGAAGACGAAATCTTCCGACCGAATCCAGTCCGCCACCACGATGTCGTGGGCGTCCAGCTCGCCCTGGTTGACAATCCACAGGGTGAAGGTGACCGGATCCCCCGGCCGCAACACGAGCAGGACCTCGGGCAGCCGTTTCTCCAGGGCCAGGTCATACACCTGTCGCCGGTTCACGAAGGTGCAGGTGACCGTCTCGCCGGCATCCACCTGGATGGCATCTGGCGTGCTGCCGTCGTCGCAGGTGGCGCTGGCCAGCACCCAGCCGGCCAGGGCCTGCTCCACCACCTGATAGGTGCCGGGCGGCAGCTCGCCAAAGGCCTGGGACTGGCCTCCGCTCAGGTTGAAGGGGCCAAAGCTGCCGGCGAAACTGAACAATTGCCCGCTGCCTTCCGGCTGGGTCTGCTTCACCACCACCACCTTGCCCGGTAGGGGCTTGGCCGTCGGTGTGGGCGTTGGGCTGGGCTCCACGGTTGGTGTAGGCGTCGGGCTGGGCTCCACGGTCGGTGTGGGCGTCGGGCTGGGCTCCACGGTTGGCGTGGGCGTTGGGCTCGGCTCCACGGTTGGCGTGGGCGTCGGGCTGGGCTCCACGGTTGGCGTGGGCGTTGGGCTCGGCTCCACCGTCGGTGTGGGCGTT
>FWPU01005336.1_pt1 | contig 15718 bp, 13 predicted proteins | sample 2228361 | NCBI WGS metagenome assembly FWPU01 (sample SAMEA103939777, study PRJEB20133) | metagenome
GGCGATAGCCCACATCGCCACCCTAGCCGAACCGACGCTGAAGCTGTCGCCTAAAGGCGAGGGCTTCAACCCTCCCAAAGTGGGACAGTGAGCCGGCTCGCTGCGGAAAGCGCCCTTGGGCCTGATGCCGACGGTGCGTGGTTGCATGGCGGGCGTCATCACCAGGTCTGCCGGAGCTCGAGCACCGCGAAGCGCCCCAACGTGGGCAGGTCGATGCCGCCGAACCCGGGCTCCGAAGGCCGGGCGTCGAGCACGTTGCGCACCGTCAGCGAAAACGCCGTCTGCGCCCCGCCGAAAAAGCTCAAGCCCAGCGTCGAGACGCCCAGGTCCACGGTGGTGAACGCGGGCAGCGAGTACGGCGTGTCGTCGTTCAGGTAGACGTTGCTCTGCGAGGCGCCGCGCGGGCCGACGTGCGTCACCCGCCCCAAAAGGCTCAGGTGGTAGTCGGGCCATGCGCCGTACAGCTCGAGCCAGGCGCGCTGCGCCGGGTACATGGGCAGCGGCTGCCGCCGGAGCAACCCGTTGGCCACATTGCGCACCACCTCGGCCGCGCCGGTCGCCGTCAGCGGCCCCATGGCGAAGCGCGCCGACAGCTCGGCACCCACCGCCTCCTCGGTGCCCTGGTTGCGCGCCTGGAAGTTGGGCCCGGCCTGGACGAACTCGATCTTGTCGTCCACCCGCTGGGCGAAGACCGAACCGTCGATGGCCAACCGCCCCACCGGCTGAAAACTGGCCACCGCCTCGAGGCTGGCCACGCGCTGCGGCACCAGCGGCCGCACGTTCTGCACCGTGCGGTTGCCGATGACGTTGTTGGCACTGCCGAACCCGGGCAGGCCGAAGAGCAGCGTCGACGACGGCGCCTGGAACGCCTCGCCCGCCACCAGCCGCGTCACCACCGCGTTCGACCACCGCCGCGCCACCGACAGCCGCCAGGTGGGCTGCGCCGGGAACAGGTTGGGCACGTCGAGCCGCACGTTGGCGGTGAAACGCAGGTCGGTGATCGGCTCCCACGCGGCCTGGGCGTAGGCCCCGTAGTTCGACAGCTTCGCTTCGCGCCGGTCGTTGGGGCCGACCAGCTCGATGCGGTCGCCCATCTTGAGCGTGCCCTGCTCGGTGTTGGCGGTGAGCGCGTAGTAGAGGACCTTTTGCGGCTCGTACGAGAAGTCGACGCCCGCCTCGAGCGACAGGGCCTCGCCCAGCGCGAAAGCCAGCTCGCCGCCGCCGTCCAGCGCCCAGTAGCCGAACTTGCGCTCGTAAAAGGCATCGGTGGTACCGGTGAGGTAGAGCCGCTCGTCGCCGGTTGGGCCGCCGCGCGAGAAGGCCAGGAACGTGGCCAGGCCCACCGACTCGCCGAGCTGCTTCTCGTAGCGCGCGCTGGTCCAGAGATTCTCCAGCGCCACGCGGCTCCGGTGGGTGAGCACCGAGTTGAGCTGGAACTCGCCCATCGAGTCGAGCTCTTGCAGCCCGCCCTGGAGGAAGAAGGTCCCCAGCGCGCCCGAGGCGGAAAGCTGCGCAAACAACCCGCGCGGAGACGCCAGATCGCCCCGGCTCTCGTCGGCGAAGAACGGCTTGTAGCGGGTCAGCTCCGGATCCTGCTCGGGGAAGGTGCGCGCCACGCGGAGCCGCGAGCGGTCGAACCGATCGGCCGTCACAGCCACCAACAGCGACCGGTCTCCCTCGTCCACCCCGGCGAGGAACGCGCCGCCGAAACCCATGCCGCCCCGGTGGGCCAGGCCGCGGCCGGACGCCTCGATCACCACCGACGAGCCGGTCTGCCCGCGCGTGATGACGTTCACCGTGGCCACGAAGGCATTCGCCCCGTACAGGGCCGAGAGCGGGCCCTTGGCCACCTCCACCCGCTCGATCATCTGCACCGGCAGGTACTCGGGGCCCAAGAACGCGGTGAGCTCGGGGCGGAAATTCACCGAGACGCCGTTGATCATCACCTTGACGATGCGCGTGCCCGCCCGCAGGCCGCCGGTCACGCCGCGCACGCCGAGCGACGGCATCACCAGATCGTCCACCACGTACAGCCCGGGGACGTCGGCGAGGATCTCGGCCAGCGACCGGTAGTGCCGCCGTTCGATCTCCTCCCAGCCGATGGTGACGACGTTGGCCGAGGCGAACGACACCGCCTCGGCGGTGCCGCTGGCTGTGACGACGTCCTGGTTGCGGGCGTCCTCCACGCCGGCGCGATCGAGCTCCTCGCCGGTGGCGGGAACGCCGGCCTCGGCGGCGGGCTCGACGGGCTCGAGCTCTTCCTCGTCGGCACGGCCCAAGAGCGGCCAGAGGCAGAGACACGAGACGGCGCAACCCATGGCGAGCGACTTCATCTCCATGCACCTCCGAGCAGACGACGCCAGCCGGCCGCGCCGGTCGGGGCCGGCCAGCCGTCGGGAAAAGCGAGCCGCACCAGGGTCCGGCACGCGCCTTTGGGGTTGGCGACCGGAGCGGCGCAGCCGATGGCCTCGCGGAACACCTGGGCGGTCTCGAAGCGGCTCTCCACCGGCCGCGCCAGGGCGAGCTCGACCACCTCGCAGAGCGCGTGCGGCAGCCCGGGCCGGACCTCGGCCAGAGACGGCACGCGACAGTGGCCGACCCGCATCACCGACTCGAGCTCGTCCCGGCCCTCGAACGGGTGGCAGAGCGAGAGCGATTCGTACAGCACCAGCGCGGCGGCCCACACGTCGGCCCGCCGGTCGAATCTGGCGTAGAGCTGCTCGGGCGAGAGGTACTCGGCCCGGCCGCGCAAGACGCCCTCGAGGGTGCGGTGCGACTGCTCGCGGAAGCGGGCCAGCCCGAAGTCGGCCAGCCTCACCTCGCCGCGCGTGGTGAGGATGACGTTGTGGGGAGAGACGTCGCGGTGCACCAGCTCGAGCGGCGCGCCGTCATCTCCCTCGAGCTCGTGCGCCGCGTGCAGCGCCGAGAGTACCGACTGGGCCACGGCCACCGCCGCCTCCACCGGGGGCAGCTCGCCCGCGACCCTGAGCCGCGCCAGCACGTGGGCCAGCGTCGGGCCCCGCACGTACTCGATGGCGTGGAAGTAGACGCCGCCGTCGCAGCCGCTCTCGTACAGCCGCACCACGTTGGGGTGGCGCAGCCGCGCCAGCACCCGCCCCTCGTCGACGAAGGTCGAGCGGACCTCGGGGTCGGACGCGCACGAGGCCTTGAGGCACTTGAGCGCCACCAGCGGGCCGAGCCGGCCGCGCCGGGCGAGAAAGACGTCGGCGCTGCCGCCGCTCCCCAGATTTGCCAATACCCGGTAGCCACCGACGCACTCGCGCAAGACGACCCCCGACTCGCTTTTGGCCAGATGCCCCGAAAAGCGCGCGGGCCGCCGAAGTCACCGCACCTCCGGCCGACTTCCCCCGGAGAATCACGGCGACTTTGGCGGCCCGCCTGGTGACGCCGAACGGCGCCACCGCGCTGCTCTGCGCGTCGCCCGCCCTCATCGGCGCGGGCGACTTGCTCTGTTTCAAAGCCCTATGTGTTCCGATTTATCTTTAAATGTCTGACTTTTCCTCGCCTGTATGACAAACAAAAATCCCCCGGTGCTGCCGCGTCGCCGCGAAAGACACCCGGGGGCTCTCGATCCACTCCGTCATTCGGCAGCCCTTCGAGCGGAGCGAGCTCCGCCAGCGGCTTTGCGCTCCCGCGATGCGGGATTGCCTTTGTCGTAACGAACGGCGGGAGGAGTAAACGAGTCAGAAGAAAGTGTCAAGCCAGTACAGATTAGACACATTTTTGCCGCGCCCGGCCCGCACGCCGCGTCGAATCGACAACACTCGCGGTGCAGAAATCGACGATGCGGCCCTCGCACAGCCACCCCGCGAGCCGGCGCGGCGCTTCGCCGACGTGGCGCAGCCGATCGCTTTTCGAGAGCCACAGGAGGCCCAAGAAGGCGCAGAGCGCGGCGTCGAGCTGATCGTGCGTGGGGAGCGAGCGCGGAAAGACGAGCCCTTCCCGCTCGAGCATTCGCCGCCGCGCGCGGTTAGCCATCGAGCGTCGCCTTCGGAGGCAGCGCCTTGCCCAGATGCGCCCAGCTCGCGCCGGGGAAGGCCTCGAGCAGGCCCGCGCCGGGGCCGAAGAGCCGCGCGCCGGCCCGCTCGAGCGCGTCGAACAACAGCACGCTGCCGCGGAGGAAGCCGGCGTACGGCCGCCCGAAGGCAGGCAATGCGTCGGGGGTGCGGCCCGGCGCGCAAAGCAGCCGCCGCACTCGCGCACCGTCCGCCCGGGAGCCGCCAGCGCCTGCGGCCCGTCCACCACGACCACGTCGGCGTCGCGGGGAAACGCGGAGGCGAGGGCCGCCGCATCGAGCGACGACGGCCAGGCCAGCTGCTCGAAGTGGACCCGGCCCGCCGCGTCGAGCAGGGCCACGTCCACCGGCCGTCGGCGCGCGGCGAACGGGTCGGTCAGGTCCCAGCCGGCGCTCCTCATCGCGCGAAGGGTAACGCCCGAGCAGCGCCCCTGCCCCGGCCGATGCGCCGCCCGGCCGCCCGCGCGGGCGTGCGCTGCGCCGTCAGACGCCGGCTGCCTTCAGCGCGCCCTGCTTGGCCGCCGGCGGCGACAGCGCGTACCACGCGGTGCGGAACGCCTTGAGCTCGCGCAGCCCCGCCGGGTGCCGGCCCAGAGCGGGCGCCACCGTCACCTGCAGCCCCAGCTTCTTCTCGATGGCCTTGGCCGCGTTCAGCTCATTCTTGCGGCGGTTCTCGCACTTGGGGCAGGTCGACTTGGGCAGCACGCGGTTGACGAGCACGCGCTCGACGGCGAGCTTGCGCGCCTTGAGGTACTCCACGAGCCGCTCGGTGCGCGCGGCGGCCAGCTCGTCACCGCGGGTCACCACCACGAAGCGCGCCTCGGACGGGTTCTGCAGCGCCTCCTCGAAGCGCTTGACGTGCTTGAGCAGCGCGGCCACCTCGTCGGCGAGCTCGCCCATGCCCTTCGAGCGGTACTTGGCCAGCACGCCGAGCAGCGCGGTGAGCCAGCCCCGGACGACCTCGGGCAGCTCGAGCAGCCTCGTCACGTGGCCCGAGGGCGAGGGATCGACGACGATGCGCTTGAAGCGCTCCTGCACCAGGGCGTCGGTGAGCGAAACGAGCGCGGGCAGCTCGTCGATGAAGAGCGGCGCGGTATCGAGCAGGTTGCGCAGCACCTCGCGGTCGTAGGGCACTTCCTGGCCCTTCACCTCGGGGCCGAACACCTTGTCGGCCTTCTCCTTGATGCGCTTGCGCAGGTTCTGCAACCACCCCTGCATGTCGAGCTCGCGCGCGTAGAGGCCCTTGGTGCCCTTGACCTGCGTCTCGGTGTCGGTGAGCCGGCTCTGCAGCACGTCCGAGAGCGAGTGGGCCGGGTCGGTGGAGATGAGCAGCACCGGCCCTTCCTTCTCGGTGAGGGTGACCGCGGCCGCGGCGGCGCACGACGACTTGCCCACTCCGCCCTGGCCCACGAAGAAGATGAAGCGCGTGGGCGGCAGAGGCGGCGCGGCGATCGGCGGCATCGACGGAGCGCGCACCAGCGCGGGCGGCCCCTCGGCGGCGCTGAACTCGAGCGATTTGGTCTCCTTGCCGGCCGCCCACTCCTTCGCCAGCTTCTTCACCGCGTCGAGGCCGCGAGGCTGCTCCTCGCGGCGGGCGAGCAGCTGCACCGGCACCGCCTTGTCGAGCTGCTGGAACTTGCGCACGTGCGGCGCCTGGAGCCCCCTCCGCCCCTGGCAGGCCGGGCAGCCCTGGCCGTCTTCGACCTGGTTCACCACGATGTCGGCCACGGGGAGGCCCTTCTCGCGGAGCTGGTTGAAGAGCAGCCGGGTCTGCGTCTCGGGCACCGGCTCGGCCAGCGCAGTGATGTGGAACGCGGTGCGCCCCGCATCCTTCGCCAGCGCGAGCGCCCGGTCGACGCGCGCGGAAAGCTCGTCGAGCTCGGTCGGCTTCTCGTTGCGCTTCTTGCCGGCCGCCAGCGCGAAGAAGCGCTTGAGCGCCGCGGGCAACTCGAACAGCCGCAACAGGTGCGCGGTGGCGCCGGCGTCGACGACGACGCGGTCGAAGGCCTTCTCCTCGAGCCAGTCGGAGACGTGCAGAAGGCACAACAGCTCCTCGATGCCGGGCAGCACCTGCACCAGGACGGCCTGCAGATCCTCCTGCGTCAAGAGCGCGCCCTTCTGCGCCGCCGCCTGAATCGCGGCCCGGTGCTTCTTGGCGAAGGCTTCGAGCAGATCGGCCGGCTCGAGCTCGGCCGCGAACAACCCGCCCTGCCCCTTGCCCGCGACCAGCTTCGTCGGCTTCGCCGAGAGCTTCTTCTTCAAGAGGTCCGACAGCGACCGGACCGGATCCAGCGAGACGAGGAGGATCCTCTCCTTGCCGTACTTCTCCGCGAGGTTCAGCGCGAACGCCGTCGAGAGTGTCGTCTTTCCCGCTCCGCCCTTGCCGCCGAAAAAGTGCAGAACCCGCGCTTCACTCATTACTGTCGGCCTTCCGTCAATGTCCGCTGGTGGCCCGGCCAGACCCGCGCCCGAAGCGAGGGCCTTCCGATGAAACAGGCGCCGTAACTTCCCTCGTCGCGGGGGTAAAAGTCAAGCAGTGGCGCGGGGTTTGAGCGACCCCAGCGAATCATCGAACAAATGTAGGCGCTTGGCGCAGAAGCGGTGCGCTACGGCAGGGGCGTCGGGTGGGGCGGCTGCTGCGGCGGCGTTTCCCCCGCAGCGTTCTCCGGCTTCGCTTCGGCGCCCGTCCGGCCACCGGCCTTCTCTCCCTTGCCCCACCCCTTGGCCGGCACCTCGCCCCTCGCCTCGGCCGCGTAGCGGTTCAGCTTGTTGTACAGAGTCTTCTCGGAAACCCCGAGGATCTCGGCGGTGCGCGCCTTGTTGCCGCCGTTCCGGGCCAGGCTCCCCAGGATGTACTCCTTCTCCACCACGTCGAGGGTCAGCCCGTAGGGCAGGCGGAATGTCTGGCGTTCGGGCCCCTTGCCCGCCATGTCGGGCGGCAGGTGCTCGCGGGAGATGATCTCCCCGTCGCAGAGGATGACGGCCCGCTCCACGGCGTTGCGCAGCTCGCGGATGTTGCCCGGCCAGTCGTAGGCCTTGAGCAGATCGAGCGCGTCGGGGTGTACGCCGGCCACGTGCTTGCCCGAGTCGTGGGCGAACTTCTCGACGAAGTGCTGTACGAGCAGCGGCACGTCCTCGCGCCGGTCCCTGAGCGGCGGAAGCTGGATCTGGAAGACGTTGAGGCGGAAGAAGAGGTCTTCGCGGAAGCGGGCGGCCTTGATCTCCGCCTTCAAGTCGCGGTGCGTGGCACACAGGACGCGCACGTCGACCTCGATCTCGACCTTGCCGCCGAGTCTGCGCAGCCGCCCCTCCTCGAGCACGCGCAGAAGCTTCGCCTGCAGCTCGATGGGAATCTCCCCCACCTCGTCGAGAAACAGCGTGCCGCCGTGGGCCAGTTCGAACACGCCGGGCCGGCGCTGGTCCGCTCCGGTGAAGGCGCCGCGCTCGTGGCCGAAGATCTCCGACTCCATCAGGGTGGCCGGAATCGAGGCGCAGTTCACCGCGATGAACGGCTTCTCCCGCCGCTGCGACAGGTTGTGAATGGCGCGGGCCACCATCTCCTTGCCGGTGCCGCTCTCGCCGGTGATGGCGACAGAGGCCTTGGCCGGAGCCACCTTCTGGATGAGCTCGAACACGCGGCGCATGGCCGAGGACTGGCCGATGAATTCGCTGGCCCCGAGCTGCTTGAGCCTGCGCCTGAGCAGCTGCACCTCGCGCAGCGTCTCCTTCTTCTCCAGCGCCCGATCGATGCACGTCTTCAGCCGGGCCGAGTCGACCGGCTTCTCGATGAAGTCGTACGCCCCCTCGCGGATGGCCTCGACCGCCGCGTCCACCGTCGCCCGACCGGTGAGGAAGATCACCGGACAGTCGGGCATCTCGTCGCGAATCGCGCGCAAAAGCCACAGCCCGTCGTTGCCGGGCATCGCCAGATCCGACAGCACCACGTCGGGGCGGAACTCGATGGCCTTCTTCATCGCCTCGGTGGCGTCGGGGGCAGTCTCCACCCGGTGGCCCCACAGGCCGAGCATCTCGGCCAGGGCGTCGGTGGTCGCGCGCTCGTCGTCGACCGCCAGGATTCGTGCCCCGCTCACCGAATTCCTCCGTCAGGCGAGCGGCAGGTGGATCTCCACCACGCCGCCCCCGGTTCGACGCAACCGGCCGCGCTGCGACTCGCTCCAGGCGCTCAAGGCGAGGAGCGTCTCGGCGCCCTCGTCGGAATCACCTCCCTGGTCCTCGATCCGGAGTACCGCCACATCGTCTTCGCGCCGCAGCGCCACGAAGAGCTCGCCGCCGACGGGCGAGCGACAGATCCCCCGCAAGAGCGCGTGCAATGCCACCGCGTTGGCCACGGCCGACATCACCCGCACCCGCGAGGGCGACTCGACGGTGGCCTGCACCTTCAGCTTGCGCTTGCGCGCCTCGTGGCCCAATACCTCGAGCGATTCGTGCACCAACCGGGCGAGGTCGATGGGCTCGGCCTGCGAGCGCGGGGCCAAGAAGTCGGCGTGGCGGCGGAGGATCTCGTCGACCCTTCGCAGCTGCTCGCGAATCGCCCGGACGTTCTTCTCGTATGCCGGCGGCAGCTCGCCGCCGGCCTCACGCCTCAGCCGCTCCGAGAGCACCTCCACGTTGATGGAGAGGGCGTTGAGCGCGTTGCGCGCGTCGTGCAAGAGGCTCTCGACGAGGAGCGGCAGGGCCAGATGCCACGCGCCGCCGGCGTCGAGAAGAAGCTTCCGATCCGGCGGGGGCGCCCTCGTCGATGCCGGCAGCACGCACGACTGTTCGGGTAACACGGCACAGAGCTCCTCCCCCCACGTCTCCCTTGTTCGTCGAGCGTAGGTAAGCAGGGGCCAAAGGACCGTCAACGGACGTCAGGAAGAATTTGCAGGCGCCGGTCGAGAACCGGTCGTTCGCCGCGTCGCTCAGGCGACAGTCACGAGGCGGCCTTCGCGGGCGAATGTTCGGCGGCCAGCGACACCAGCTCGATCTTCAGCCGCTTCGCGTACTCGAAGATGCGCCCGTCCCGGTAGAACTCGCCGAACACGATGCGCACGCAGCCCGAGTTGGCGATCAGCTTGAAGCATGGCCAGCAGGGGCTGGCGGTGGTGTAGATGGTCGCGCCGTCGATGCGCACCCCGTTCTTCGCCGCCTGGATGATGGCGTTGGCCTCGGCGTGAACGGTGCGCACGCAGTGGCCGTTCTCGATGTCGTGGCCGACCTCGTCGCAGTGCTCGAGCCCCCTCAAGGACCCGTTGTAGCCGGTGGAAAGAATCGTCTTGTCCCGCACCAGCACCGCCCCCACGTGCTTGCGGTCGCACGTGGCGCGGGTGGCCACCTGGCGGGCGATGTCCATGAAGTACCGGTCCCAGTCCTGGCGCGCGCTCATTTCTTCAGCCCTCCCCGTTTTCGGGCGGCGCACCCTACCTCAAACGGCCCGGCTTCGGCGCTCGTGCAGGGTCGGCCCACCGACGTTCCGCTGGCAGGCCTGATGCTTCGCCGGCCGCCGGACGGTGCAGGCGGGGCGGCGATGATCCGGTACGCGGCGGCGGCGGTGGTGGTGGCCTGGGCGGCGGGAGTGACCTCCTACGTCCTCGCGGATCGGCTCATACCGGTGAAGCCGGCCACACCCGAGCCGGCGCCCTTGCCGCCGCTGGTCGAGGCGACCGGGAGGCTCGAGGCCATCGACGGCCGGTCCGGGCGACTGACGTTGCTCTCGGGCGAAAGGCCGCTCACGCTGCGTTGCGACGAGGGAACCACCGTGTTCATCGGTGGCCGCATGGGCTCGGTCGACGAGCTCGACGAGGGCCAGACGGTTCGAGTCACCTACGAGCCGTCGCACGGCACGCCGCTGGCCGAGTGGGTCGAGGTGCCGAAGGAGTGACTACGCGCCGGCGAGGGCGGTCAGCGCGTCGACCGTGGTGAAGATGCCCACCACCCGGCCGTCGTCCACCACCACCGCCGAGCCGTAGCGCTCCTTCGCCATCGTCCGCGCCGCCTCGGCGATGCTGGTCTGCGGCGAGACGCAGTAGGGCTTGCGGATCATCAGCTCGTCCACCGTGACGTCCGCCGGGTCGACGCCCTTGAGCGAGAGGACGATCTGCAGATCCCGGCTCGAGACGATGCCGGCCACGCCCTCGGGCCCGACCACCGGCAGGTGGCGGATGCGGTGCTGCTCCATCAGCCGCTTCGCTCGAGCGACGTCCGTCCCCGCGCGGACCGTCACCGGGTCTGGGCTCATCCATTCGCCGACCGTGCGCTCCATGAGCTTGGCATTGCACATGGGCCGCGCGCCTTGCACGCCGGCCGCCGCCCCGCGACGAGCAGGGCCGTACGAGTGCCCGGCCGCTCGCGAGCTCACGCGGCCGCCGAAGCGCCGTCAATTCGCCGCGGCGCGGGCGCTGTCGGAGTCCAGAAACCGGCCGAAGCCCTTGGCCCCGAGGAAGGCGCGCACCTTCGCGGTCGGAGCGGCGAACGTCTCGCCCGGCATGGGCACGTCGAAGCTGAAGTCCTTCTCGGCGACGGCGAAGCCGACCTTGGCGGTGCGGTAGCCCTCGACGATGGCCAACAGCTTCCCGGTGGACACGGCGTAGACGCCGCCTCCCGAGGCCCCGTAGCCGATGGCGGCGTCCGTCTTGAGCATGCGCGGAACGTTGCTCTTCGGGTCGCGCTCGACCTGCGACACCATGCCCCCCGAGAGGGACAGCCCGCGGCCGAACGGCGCCGCCACGACGATGACGTCCTCGCCGAGCTCGAGCTCGTCGTCGGAGGCGAGCTGGGCCGGCTCGAGCGCCACGCCGCGCACGCGCAAGAGGGCCAGGTCCATCTCCGGCACCGCGCCCACGGCCACCGTCTCGGCGCGGTACTCGAACGACTCGCCGCCCTGGTCGACGACGACCACGAGCGACGGCTCCTTCAGCCCCTTGGGGTCGAGCACGTGCGCATTGGTGAGCACGTAGCTGTACGCGCCCGACGAGGTGGCCTCCCGGCCGACGACCACGCCCGAAGCGGTGCGCTTGGGCGATTTGCCCTCGAGCACGAACACCCGGACGTTCTGCGGAAGAATGCGGCGGGCCACCGCCCCGCGACTGGGCGGAGCCGCGACGGCGGCGCTCTCGGGCATCGACTTCGGGGTGGCGCACGACGAGACGAGGGCGAGCAGAGCGACGGCGGATCGGCGCAAGGTGGAATTCTCCTGGTCGGAAAAGAGGCGCGGTGCAGAACCGCTCGGAAAAGAGCTTCTTCCAGCCGTGCACCACGGCAAAAGAGCGGGCCGAACGTCCGCTCGCCCGTCCGCCCGCCCCCATTCGACGTCAGGCGTAGCGCTCGCGCATCAAGAAGACGATCGAGTCCTTCGCGCAGTTCTCGCAGTAGCCGTAGCGGCTGGCCATCGTCTTCAGCGTCGATTCGACCTGCTGCTGCTCCTTGGGCGAGAGCAGGTTCCGGTCGTCCGAGAGGTACTTGAGCACGTTCTCCTTGTTGCGCTTGAGGACGCGCTTGCGCTCCTCGAAGAAGTGGTCGCGCAGCCTGCGGAACAGGTCCGGGAAGATGCGCGGGTAGTCGATCTCGGCGTCCGGGTGGTCGAGCTTGTGCGCGCCGATGGCGGCGATGAGCCCGCGGCGGAAGTCGCCCGCGTCCTCGCCCTTCGGCATGACGATGGACTCCATCTCGGACATGCGCGATTCGTCGGGGCGCTCCATCTCGCCGGTGATGCGGTTGCGCATCTTCTCGCCCTTCACCCAGTGCGAGACGTGCTGGATGTAGCGCTCGAACAGCTCCTGGTACTGGCCTTCGGAGATGAGACCCATCGAGTCGCGCACCTCCTCGTCGACCCAGTCGAGGTACTCGCTCTCGGTGGTGCGCACACAATCCTCGTGGTCGTGGTAGCCGTCGACCACCTCCTGCTGGAGGAACTCGTAGACGCTCTTGTCCTTGCACAAGGCCTCGAGCTCCTCGAGCACCGCCAGCGGGTGGAGGCACTTGAAGTTGGGGTTCTGCGCCGCGTTGAAGAGCGCGGTCTTGATCTCGCGCGCCGAGGCGCCGCTACGCCCCTCGTAGTTCGGGTACGAGTCGGACTCCTCGTAGACGTCCTGCACGTGCGCCTTGAGCTCCTTGGCCTGCGAGAGCGACAGCCGGTCGGGAGCGACGCCGTCCTGGTAGAGCTTGAGCTTCTCCAGCGGAGAGAGCCGGTCGACGATCTCGCGCAAGTCTCCCTGGTAGCGGTCGGGAATGGGCTTCTTGAGCCTCGTCAACACCGCCCACATCGCGGCCACCTCGGTGGCGTGCGGCGCGATGTGCTTGCCCACCGCGGTCGGAGTGACCGCCGCATCGTAGATCTGCTGCTCCACGCGGTAGCGGCGCAAATACGGCACGCGCACCAGCTCGATGCGGCCCTTGAACGACGCCCAGTCGGGCAGCTCCTTGAAGGCGCCCAGGTGCTTCTCGTTGGCCGAGGCGATGAGCACCTCGTCGAGCTGCAGGATGAAGTGCTCGAGCGGCACCTCGCCCGTCTCCGAGGCACCGAGCAAATACTTGTACGTCTCGAGCGGCCGCTTGAGCAGGTCCGAGTACTCGATGATGCCGCGGTTGCCGGACACCAGCGCGCCGCGCGGCTCGAAGAGCACCAGGTTGTGGAGCGCCGGCGGCAGGTTGAGCTGCGAGCGGTCGGCGGTGATCTGCTGGTAGGCCGCGTCGACCGACATCTGCGGCTCGACGGTGACGGTGCCCGTCTGGTAGCGGCGCGAGATGTAGAAGCGCTCGATCTGCACGTGGCGGACGACCTTGAGGTAGTCGCCGCCGTTCACCGACAGGAGCGCGGTGAAGAGCTGCCGGCACTTGTGGCACAGCTCGCCGTCGAGGATGTGGCTGGGCAGCACCACGTCGTCGCCGCGCACGTGCTCGTGCACCAGCTTCTTCCGCTCGGCCCGCGGGATGAGGAAGAGCGGGTGGTCCTTCATCTCGCAGGTCATGCGCACGTCGATGCTCTCGGGGTCGAGGTGCGCGTACGTGGCCAGCTCGCCGTGCGCGGCGTGGCGGTCGGAGAAGCCGATCGAGCCCTTGACCAGCTTCTCCGAGGGGAAGACCCAGTTGATGCGGTAGAGCGCTCCGGCCGGAGTGCGCGAGTACGTCTCGAGCCCGCGCTTGAGCGCGTCGACGATGGTCGACTTGGCCGAGCCGTTCGGCCCGTGCAGAAGGATGAGCTTGTTGATGCGGCCGGCGCGAATGAAGTTGCCGAGCAGCCGGTAGATGTCGTTCTGGACCTCTTCCTGGCCCGCCACCCGGCCGTCGCTCTCGCCGTCCTTCTGGTCGAAGATCCTGAAGCGGCGGATCTTCCCCGACGGGTGCGGCACCTGCTCGACGCCGAAGGAGTCGATGGCGTCCTTCAGGTACCAGGCCGCGTTCCGAACCTGCTGCTTCGGGTTCTGCAAGAACAGGTTCAGGTACTCCTCGAAGGAGAGGATGGTGCGGTCCTTGACGAACTCGTTCTCGACCGCCGACCCGACCAGCTTCAAGAACTGCTTGGCGTCCATGCGCCGATCTAGTCACACGGAATCGAAACAGTCATGGGCCGAGGTGGGCAGGCCCGTCGTTTGGCGAGCCAGCGAACGTCCGGCGATGCGGGCGATCCCGCACCGGCCCGGCGACCATCGGTGCCGCAGGGGCGCGCGACGCCCCGGTGAGAATTTTTTCGCGGCCGGAGCCACGATTGCGACTAAGGTGGAACGCCCGCCGACTTTCCGGCGGACCCAGGGAGGGAGAACTTGAACATCACCGTTCGTAACGTCGCCGCCGTGTGCGCGGCGGGAGCGGCCGCGCTGCTCGTGGCCTCGTGCAGTGGCTCGATCTGCGACCGCGGCGAGGCCGTGGGCAAGTCGTTGTCGGAGAAGGCCAAGCCGTGCAACACCGGCGACGGCGGCATCACCTTCACCGTCGACCCCAATGAGAAGCAGCGCTGCGAAAGGGCGATCAAGAGCTGCTCGGGCGAGGACATCGCCATTTACAACCGCCAGTACGACTGCCTCGAGAAGGTGTCGACGTGCCAGAAGGGCAGCGAGTTTGCGTTCGCCGCCGAGATCGTCGCGTGCATGAAGGAGTCGGACAAGATCTCGGCCGCGTGCAACAACGCGTTCGAGGGCGACGGCGGTCAGTGATGTTCATCGCAGTGGGGACGCCCGTTCGCCCGCGGCGTCCCCCTGCGGGGCGGTGACGCGACCGCGGCCGTGTGCGATCTTCGCGTTCGGCTCGTATGCGTCGCGCACCACTCTTGGCGCTCCTCTGGTTCGCGCTGACCGGCTGTCCGGCGGTGAATTCGCCGCCCTGTGACTCCGACGCCGACTGCGAGGGGGGCCGCTGCCGCCGTGGGGCGTGCGGGCCGTTCTGCCTCAACGACTCCGAGTGCGGCAGCGATCAGGTGTGCCAGTCGGGCAAGTGCGTGCCGAAGCCCGAATGCGCCGCCGACTCCGATTGCGCCGAGCTCTTCGCGTGTCGGGCCGGCCGCTGCGAGTGCACCACCGACGGCGCCTGTGCCGCCAACCAGGCCTGCTTGCAGGGCCGGTGTGAAGCGCGCCCGCGATGCACCAGCGACGCCGACTGCGCGGGGACGGGCCGCCGCTGCGAGGTGACCCAGGGCCTGTGCGTACCGCCGTGCCGGCTGCCCACCGACTGCGCTCCCGGGCTCGACCCGCGCATCGCCGTGGCGCTGTACACCTGCTTCGAGGGAGCCTGCCTGCGCCGCTGCGCCGGCGACGCCACCTGCGGCCAGGGCCTCATCTGCGAGAACGGCGTCTGCAACGTCGCAGAGTGCAAGACGCTCGCAGACTGTCCCGCCGGCAAGTACTGCACCGACGCCAACTTCGGCCGCTGCGTCGACTACCAGGTCTGCTCCACCACGGCCGAATGCCCGAAGAACTTCGAGTGCCGTGCCTTCTCGCAGCAGAGCTGCCCGCCGGGCTTCGACTGCCGCCAGAAGATCTGCCAGGAGCTGCCGGTCTGCCTCATCGACGCCGACTGCCCTCCCCCCGCGCCGAACCAGCCGCGCCAGAGCTACTGCCAGGACGGCCACTGCCAGCCGACCATCCGCTGCACCGCACCGACCACGTGCCCGTCGGGCCAGCACTGCGTGGCCGGGCTGTGCGTCAGAGGCGGCTGCCGCGGCCACTCCGAGTGCGGCGCCAGCCGCGCGTGCGTCGACGGCCGGTGCGTGGATGCGCCGGCTCCGGGCGACATCAATGCGCTTTCGCTCTTGCCTCGGTTCGGTCTGCTCGCGGTCGGCGACACGCTGCAGTTCACGCTCGTGGCGTACCGGCTCGACGGCTCGAGCTTCCCGCTCTCGTCCGGAGCGTTCACCGTCGTCGACGCGCAGGGCAATCCGACCACCGCCGCGAGCATCGACTCGCGCGGCAGGCTCACTGCCGCCGGGGCCGGCAAGGTGCGCGTGCGGGCGACGGTCACCGGCGCCAACGTTTCCGCCCAGGAGGCCGCCGTCACGATCTACCCGGCCGTTGCGAGCGGACGGAGGGTGATCGCCATCGAGGCAGCGACGGGCGCTCCGATTCCCAATGCCCGCGTCGTAGGCTGCGACGATCCGCCCGCGGCGCAGAGCTGCCCGTCGCCCGCGGAGGTGACGACCGACGCAGACGGCGTGGCGCTCTTCCCTACCTTCGTGGGCAACACCGCGAGCTTCCA
>FWPU01009264.1_pt1 | contig 15714 bp, 17 predicted proteins | sample 2228361 | NCBI WGS metagenome assembly FWPU01 (sample SAMEA103939777, study PRJEB20133) | metagenome
CAGGTACTAAAAACCGAGAGTCAATTTCTTTTTCCTGATTATCTCTAATTACCCGAACTCGGCTAACCGTGAGTTTTTTTAAAGTTTCTAAGGCTTTTTCCGCCTTAAATTCTTGATAAACACCAAAAAACGCATTAAGCACAACAATTAAAAAAATAAAGAAGCTGTCTAAGTATTCTCCTACCAAAAGAGAAATAATACCAGCGCCGATTAAGAGCCAAGTGAGAAAATTATTAAATTGAGTTAAAAAAGAGTAAATTAAAGAAAATTTTTTCTTAACACTGATCTGGTTAAGACCGTACGCCTGAAGTAACTCTTCCGCTTTGGCGCTTTTAAGCCCAAGTTTAAAGATAGTCTCCTGATTCATAATCAATCATTATATAATGCTTAAAATGATTTGAAAATAGGAAATTGTTTGTTAAAATTAAAAAAAGGCTCGGTGGCGAAGTGGAAACGCAGGTGTCTGCAAAACATCTACGCGCGGGTTCGATTCCCGCCCGAGCCTCAATTACCAATTGAGGAAATTTTTGCCTTTTGTTAGAATAGAAAAAAGTTCAATGGAAAAAGAGAAGTTTTACCCGGAAAAAAGCATCGGTGAACTGCTTAAGAGTTGGGTGCTTGGTATTTTAGGTTTTATTGGAAAAATGCTTGGTTTGTCAAAGTAAAAAAAGGGTGGTTAGTTCATTGGTAGAACGCTTTCCTGATAAGAAAGAGGCGGATGGTTCGATTCCATCACCACCCACTGCTTTTTAACAAACTTGTGAAAATTTTGCTTGTTTATTTTTCCCGTACTGGAAATACCAAAAAAGTCGCTTATTTTCTGGCTAAAAAATTAAACGCCAAAGTTGAGCAAATCAAAGATAACACTGATAGTCAAGGCATTAAAGGTTATTTAATTTCCACTTTTCAAGCTTTATTAGGCAGACGGGTTTTGTTAAAAAAGCCAGTTTATCAGCCAAAGAAGTTTGATCTGATAGTAATTGGTACGCCAGTTTGGGATTGGCAAATTGCACCGCCGGTGGCTACTTATCTTGATTTTTATCGGACATATTTTAAAAAATTGGCTTTTTTTTGCACTTTTAAGACTAGTGGTGCTTTTATCGTTTTGCAAAAAATGGCTAAATTAACCGGAAAAAAACCGGTGGCTAATTTAGCCATTAAAGCAAGCGAATTCAAAAACCGGCAAGCTCTTGCCAAAATGCTTAATTTTTGCCAAACTATTTTTTTAAGAACTTAACTCGTTTATACTTAACCAATGAACATAAAAGAACACAAACTTTATTATTTTTTGGGAGCCAGTTTTAGTTTAATTGCTTTTCTCTTGTTAACTTTAGTGGTTAAATGGCGTCGGATCGTTTACTTGGATTCTCATTTTACTTTTCAACTTCAAAAATACGTTCCTTTATTTTTGGATCCCTTCTTTTCACTTTTTAGTTTATTGGGTAGTTTTGAAGTGTTAACTTTAATTTTAATAATTGTTCTTCTTCTGATGAAAAAAGCGAAAAATTTAGTGATTTTACTTTTTTTTGTGGTTGGTCATACTATTGAAGTAGCTGGTAAAACTTTACTTTTTCATCCCGGGCCTCCTTATCAGTTTTTTCGTTATAATCTTGATTTTTTATTTCCAACCGCTTATTTTCAAGCCCGGTCCTCTTATCCTTCGGGTCATAGTTTTCGGACGGTCTTTTTAGCAGTTATTTTAACTGCTTTAATTTGGCAGACTCGCCAATTATCCCTTAAAAAGAAAAAAATTCTTATCTTTTTTATTCTGTCTTTTAGTTTGATCATGCTTATTTCACGGGTGAGTTTGGGTGAACACTGGTTTTCCGATGTTTTGGGAGGTGTTTTACTGGGTTTAAGTTATGGTTTATTTTCGTTGGTAATGATTTAGCTTAAAGGGAGTTAATTTCGATTATCTGACCCGGTTTGATTTCGTCGTTGAGCAGTTGGCGGGCAATGTAATCTTCTACTTTATCCTGAATTATCCGTTTTATGCCTCTGGCGCCAAATTGAGGATTGTAGCCGGCTTGAACAATTTGATTAATTAAAGAATCAGTAATTTTCAGGGTGATTTTTCTTTCTGCTAAGCGCTGGTTAAGTTTGATTAACAGCAAATGAGTGATTTTATAAAGATGATCTGGTTTAAGCGGTTGATAAACAACCACTGCATCAAAACGATTGATAAATTCAGGACTAAAGATCTTTTCTTTAAGCACATAATCAATTAAAATTTTGCTAAATTCCAAAGCAGGGATGTTTTCTTGGCTTTTTTGCCTGATAAACTCACTGCCTGCATTGGAGGTGCCAATAATTATAGTGTTTTCAAACGAAACGCGCCGGCCAAAACTATCGTTAATATAGCCTTCATCCAAAATTGTTAAAAATAAATTTAAAACTTCCGGTGAGGTTTTTTCAATTTCATCAAGCAATAAAACACTAAAAGGGTTATCCCGCACCGCTTTGACTAAAAGACCGGGTTCGGCACTTACAGGATTGCCAAGCAAGCTGTTGATGGCTTCTTTGCCTTGGTGCTGACTCATGTCAATTCTGATCATTCTTTTTTCACTGCCAAAATAAACCCGGGCTAAAGTTTTGGCTGTTTCGGTTTTACCCACTCCTGTTGGACCTAAGAAAAGAAAAGTACCGATTGGTTTGCCTTTGGCCGAAATTTCTAATCTGGCTCGTCTTAAACTTTGGGCAATTAAGCTGATTGCTTCTTCCTGATCAATTACCCATTGATGCAATAGTTTTTCCAGATTTTTGAGTTTTTCCTTTTCTTCAGCCAGTAAGGCCGCTTGGGGAATTTTAGTTTTTTGGGCAATAATTTCGTTAATAAGCTCAGGTTTAAGGATTCTTTCTTTACGGGAAGCGGCCAAAACAGCGGCTTCTTTTAAAACATCAATTGCTTTTTCTGGATTAGGAATCTGGGCGATTAATTGACTTTTCTTTAAGGTTTCCTTAAGGGCGGTGAAAGGAATAAAAATTTTGTATTCTTTTTCCAAAAAGGGGGTGAGATGTTCTAAAACTTTAAGAGTATCGCTTGGGCTGATTTCTTCAATTTCCACCACTTCAAAGAGTTTATTAAGCGTGGGATTAATCATAATGCTTTTATGATAAAATTCTCGGGTGGTTATAGCGATAACCTGAAGATCAGCACCGGCAAAATTTTGCTGAAAAACATCAGTTAAATCAAGACTATCTTTGGTGCCGCCAACCAACCTTTCAAAGTTGTCAATCACCAAAATAATGTTGCCTGCTTCCCGTGCTTCTTTAAGAACTTGGGTAATTTTACCTTTAATTTCATTTTCCAGTTTAACATCACTTAATAAAAGATCAAAATTAAGCTCAACCACTCTTTTACCTTTGAGTTGTTTTAAGACTTTTCCCTCAAAAACATCTAAAGCAAAAGCCAAAACAACCGCATGCCGGCCAGAACCCGGATCGCCTACCACCACCACATTATTTTGGTCATTGCGGGCTAGTGTTCTTTGGATTTTATCAATTTCAAGCCGCCGGCCTACCAAATGGGGGATATGGTAGCCTTTAGCAATAATATCAGTTGAGTATTGGTCAAGGTTAACCGTATAACCATAAGTCCAGTCCGAAGCTAAAGCCGGTGTGCGCAAAAGATTTTCTTTTTGCCAGAAAGCGCCATATTCTTCTTCTTCGTCTTGGGCGTGAACATACCAGCGGGCAACTTCATAAAGATCATTTTCTTCCAACAGATACTGGTTAAGGATTTCGGTTAAACTTAATTTGCCAATATCGTTTTGTTTAATAAGTAGTCGGCTGGTTAAAAACCGGCCAGCTGGATTTTTCACCAATTGCGCAAATTGCTGGGCAGTTAAATTGGGTAAAGGTTTAGTACTAAAAAAGGCCAAAAGTTTATGTCTTTCTGCTTTTTTTCTTTTTTTGTTTTCAAGCCAAAGAAAAAGGGGTAAGGTTAAACCCGGTAGAAAGAGAAAAACAATCAGCAAAACCAAACCTAGCAGTAAAACGGCCAGTTGAGCCAAAAGACCAATGAAAATCAAACAAGAACGAACCATTGCTCCTAAAAGCCGAGAGACTAAATTGGAGATAAAAGTTTCAAAATAGTGGCTTAGGGAAAAACCGGGTTTTTGGCTGAAGGTAATTCTTTTCCAAGGAGCAAATAAACTGCCTAGCAAAGTTTTAAGAGAGAAAAAATGACCGCAGAAAAGCCAGTAGTTATAAATTATGATTAAAAAGTCTTTAGGCGCTTTAAAAAAATGCCAAAGAAAATAGTTAAAAAGGTTCATAATTTCAATTTACCAAAAAATCAGAAAGCTGACAATTTTTCCGGTTGTTTTGTTTTTAGAGTGTTTTGGTTAGTTTTAAGAGAAAAAGAGCAATAAAAACAAAAAGAATAATAGTGAAGAACTTAATAAAAAGAGTTAAAAATAAGGCAGTTAAAAAAACAAAATACAAAGGCGTATCACGGCTTGAGGCAACAAGTGCTTTGGTGAAAAGTAAAAGAAGGCTTAAAACGAAAATTTGCGGTAGGTGAAAAAAAGGCACCGGATACTGCCAATAGATAGCCGGAATTAACAATAAAATCAGCAAAATTAAAAAAAGCTCCTTTTTGTCAAAATAAAACTGGCCAAGATAATAACCCATAGACAAATTTAATTTAGAATTAAATTGGCAGTAAAGCACTAGGGCCCGTTTTCACCGGTTCGCCCTTGTTACCAATTATTAATGAAATAATTTTTTCGACTCTTTTACTTATGGCTGGTTTTAATTCTGCCTCATTTTCATCGAAGATAGTTTTTGTCAGAATTTGGGCGGTTAGGAAAGCAACGACTAGTATAAGACTAATTTTTAGATAACTGTTCATTTTATTGGTTGGTATTTTAAAAGGCTGAAATAAAAAACATGTTAATCAAGGGACCTACCACTGGGATATTACTAATTAATTGATTAATACCGCTGGCTAATTTTTGCGAATTTTTTTGAATTTGTGATACGGCAAGATTAAGACCTTGAGGACCAATATCAATTTCCAAGTTTTTTTTATCACCTGTTTTAACAATACAATCATAAGGGTCATTAGCTAGGCTACATGAGGTGTTTTGATACCAATCATTATTAACTTTTGCCCAGGCTTTAATAATATAATTTTTGTTTTCCTCAAGATCAGTAAAAACATATTGGTTGTTGCTAATTTCTGCTGTTTTAGGGTGTTGATCATTGGGATTTTCATATAAAAGTACTTGAACTTGATCAACCAGAACACCAAGCGTATTATTAATTTTTATTTGACCACTAATAGTAAGTGGTTCTGTTTGTCTCTCTTCTTTATTAATTACTTCTTTAATTTTAGTAATTGTTTGAGTTAAGATATTTGGTTGAGAGTCTGTTTTTGGTTTTTGATCTATTATTGGAATAAGTTCTAGTTCGGAGGAAGGTGTAGGGGTAAATGGGATTGAGGTTGGTGGTGGTGATAGATTAACTCCTATTCTTTCTGTTGGTCTAACAGGAGTTGGTGTGGCTGTTGGCGGTGGCGGAGTAATTTGTCCACCGCTAGAAGGAGGGGGTGTTGGAGTGGGGGTGGCTGTAGGATTTTGGACCGACTGGCCAAATCTTAAACTACAGCCAGCACCGCTAACCGTACCATCTTGTTTAACCGTGCAGACAACACTGCTTCTATTGCCCCGATCACCGCAATTGTCATCGTAACCAGTAAAAGTGACAGTAGTGTTAGCGGGTATCCGGCCGCCGGTATGCTCCGGCCAATAAGTGAAAGGAGTAGGTCGGTTCCACCGGTTATAGCCTGCCACATGCTGACCGTTTTTATCAAGTTTAATATCATGATAATCTGGGTTAGTATCATCAGTATTAAAAGTAACCCACGCATCAAAATCTCCTTGAGCGGTTTTGTTAAACTCGGCTGTTAGATAAAAACAGCGTTTGCCGCTGGTTGGTGGGGGGTTGGGTTGACTGTCAGTATTGGGTTTGCAGACAGTGGTGCATTCACCGTAAAAATTCATATTATGCCAAAGGTTACCATCGCACCAATAAGGAACGCCAACACCTGCATCAGAAAGACAAGGACCTTGACTGCCAGTACATTGATATTTCCAAGCGCCATAAGTGCAGGGACCGGGTAAAGTTTCTTCGCATTTGCGGTTTGGGTATTGGTTAAGGTTAGCACACTGCAATTGTTGGGCAAAGGGAGCAACATTGGTTGGTTTCTGAACCGCTTTATAGCCGGCTACAATCCCAATTAGTGAGGCAGCCAAAACCAAAATCGTTGCTGGCAAGGAAATAAAACCTAATCTGGTTGATTTTTGCCTCATTTAAATTAAGCATAGTTTTTTATTTTTGCTCTGTCAAGGATTGAAAAACGCCTTTTTTCTGCCAAAGAACTTATCCTTATGAAGGAAAAACCTTAAGGAAAAAAATGTGGTAAACTTATTAGGCAATGATTCTCTCAGATGTTGATATTAAAAAGCACTTAAAAGAAAGAAGGATTAAAATTACTCCCATGCCGGATTTAACCAAAGCCTTGGGGCCTTCTTCGCTTGATTTAAGACTGGGTGATACTTTTCGCATTTTTAATGTCAGCAACATCGCTGTTATTGATCCTTTTGAGGCAAACACGCAAGTAACAAGCCGGATTAAAATTCAAGAAGGCAGTTATTTTATTTTGCATCCGGGTGAGTTTGTTTTGGCCGTAACTAAAGAGAGAATTGAACTGCCAGCTGATATTTCAGCCCGGCTGGAGGGAAGAAGTAGCTTAGGCAGGCTGGGGATTATTATTCATTCAACTGCTGGTAGTGTGAACGCTGGATTTTGCGGCCGGTTAACTTTGGAGTTGGCTAACATGGGTAAAATTCCGGTTAAACTTTATCCTAATATGCGGATTTGCGCTTTAACTTTTGAGGTCTTGTCAACACCAGCCCAAACACCATATTCTCTTAAAAAAGAAGCTAAATACCTTAATCAAACTGAACCAATGGAGAGTAGAATTAATCAGGAAGCCAATGAATAACAATTTGTGCCAAGAGATTAAAGTTTTAGTCTGGGATCTTGACGGTACTTTATACCAAAGTATTCCGGCTTTAACCCAGGCTATGGAAAATGCTTTTGTCAGCATTCTTCAGCAGGAAAAAAAACTAGACTGGCAGGAAGCAGAAGCGCTTTTTAACCAAACCAGAAAAATTCATCAGGGAGCCACCAAAAGTTTGCAGGCGTTGGGCTGCGGCGACCGAGTTTCTATTATCAAAAAAATTGAAAGCTTGGTGGATAAAGCTTCTTTTTTGCGGGTTGATCCGCAGCTTCAGTTGGTTTTTCAGCAGCTTTATTCTTTTCAGCATGTACTTTTAAGTGATACCAGTCACCAGGTGATTATAGCTGAGCTTGAAGCTTTAGGTCTTTCTCATACGATTTTTAATTTGATTTTAGGCGTTGATGACGTGGGTTTGACTAAGCCGGATAGGTTATTTTTTACCACTGTTCTTAATCAAACTGGTTTGCCAGCCAATCAGCATTTGATGATTGGTGATCGAGTAGCCATTGATCTTTTGCCAGCCAAGCATTTGGGTATGAAAACTTGTTTGGTTTGGCAGGAAAATCAAGTGGAAGGGATTGATTTTGTTTTGCCAACAGTTTATAAAGTGGTTGATCTTTTTGCCAAAGAATGAAAAAAGGTTTGCTGATTACATTTGAAGGCAATGAAGGAAGCGGTAAGTCAGTTCAAGTAACTCTTTTGGCTCAAAAACTTGAAAAAAAAGGTTATCCGGTGGTGGTAACGCGAGAACCAGGAGGAACAGTTATTGGTGAACAGATAAGAGCCATTACCCATAATCGGCAAAACATTAGTTTACTGCCTACAACTGAAGCTTATTTGATGGCGGCTTCTCGGGCGCAGAATGTAGGCGAGTTGATAAAACCCGCTTTGGAAAAAGGCAAAATTGTTCTTTGTGATCGTTTTTTGGACTCAAGTTTGGCTTATCAGGGTTATGGTCGGGGTTTAGGAGAAGCAGTGGTGGCTAAACTTAATCAGCTGGCCGTAGGCAGTCTTAAGCCTGATTTAACTTTTTGGTTTAAAGTGCCGCTTAAAGTGAGTTTGCAAAGACGGCAAAAAAGTCAAAAAATTGATCGGCTTGATTTGGAACAAAAGAGTTTTTACCAAAAAGTTAATTTTGGTTATCAGCAAATTGCCAAAAAGAATAAAAAAAGAATTATAATCATTGATGGTCAAAAATCAATCAAGGTTATCGCCAAAATTATTTGGCAGAAAGTCCGAAAATATGTTGAAAAAAGCTGACCCGTTGGTTTTTAAACTGATTAATGCGGAGAAAAAACGGCAAAAAGAAGGTTTGGAAATGATTCCTTCGGAAAATTATGTTTCCAAGGCAGTGCTTAAGGCAGTTGGCTCTATTTTAACCAACAAATACTCCGAGGGTTATATTGGCAAGCGCTACTACAGCGGTAATGAGATAATTGATGATTTGGAAAAACTAGCTTGTCAGCGCCTGCAAAAACTTTTTAATGTTCCTTTTGTCAATGTTCAACCTTATTCAGGCAGTCCGGCGAATTTAGCGGTTTGTTTGGCTATTTGCCGGCCAGGTGAGGTGATAATGGGTCAGAGTTTAACAGCTGGTGGTCATTTAACCCATGGCTGGTCGGTTTCCGCTACCGGTATTTTTTTTAAATCCGTTCAGTATGGCGTGGATGAAACAAAAAAAGACCTTTTTGACTATCAGGCAATTTTGGCTTTGGCCAAAAAACACAAACCAAGACTAATTTGGGTTGGTGGAACCGCTCATCCGTTGATTTACCATTATGAAAAATTTGCGGAAATTGCCAATAAAGTTGGTGCTTATTTGGTAGCAGATATTGCTCATATTGCCGGTTTGATTGCGGGAGGTGTTCATCCTTCACCTGTGCCTTATGTTCATGTGGTAACCAGCACTACGCATAAGACATTTCGGGGGCCACGGGGTGCTTTTATTATGGTTACTCAGCAAGGTTTGCAAAAAGATCCGGATTTGCCAACCAAAATTAACAAGGCAGTTTTTCCCGGTCTTCAGGGTGGCCCGCATAATCATGTGACTGCTGGGATTGCGGTAGCGGCTTATGAGGCGGCCACCCCTTCTTTTCAAAAATACGCCAAGCAGGTGGTAGTAAACGCCCGGGTGTTGGCAGAAGCCCTAAAGGCTGGCGGTTTAAAATTGGTGGCTAACCGGACAGAAAATCATTTAGTTTTGTTGGATCTTTCACCTTTTGCGCCTGGTTTGGGAGCTTTGGCTGCCTATGCTTTGGAGATAGCTGGTATTACGGCTAATAAAAACACGGTGCCAGCGGAAAAAATAAGTCCTTTTTATCCTTCAGGTGTAAGATTAGGCACACCAGCTTTAACCAGCCGCGGTATGAAGGAAAAAGAAATGAAAAAAATTGCTGGTTGGATTATAAAGGCTTTGGCAGAAATTAAAAACTTAAAATTACCTCAAGACAAGCAAAAAAGAGCAGTTTATCTTAATCAACAAAAAGCGCTTTTGCGCCAGAATAAAAAACTACGCCAGATTGCTAAAGAAGTTAAAAAATTTGCCAGTCAGTTTTTTCTGCCCGGAGTTGATTAGTAAATAACGGTTGCTTTTTGTCAATAAATTTGCTATAGTTTTAAAATTACTCACATCCGGCAGTTATTTTTCCTGCCTGTTTGCGAAAAGCAGGTTAAACCGGATGGCGGAATAAAACCAAACTGTTTTAGCAGGGCGGTTGGAAAAGGAGAATTTATGAAAGAAATTAATCTTAAAGAGTTACTGGAAGCTGGTTGTCATTTTGGGCATGAAGCACGACGTTGGCATCCTAAAGCCAAGCGGTTTATCTATACTGCCAAAAATAATATCCACATTATTGATCTTACCAAAACTAAAGCCGAACTTTTAAAAGCAGCGGAATTTGTCAAAAAATTAGGGGAGGAGGGAAAAATTCTTCTGTTTGTTGGTACCAAAAAGCAAGCTAGACTAGTTCTTGAACAGGAAGCCAAAAGAGTGGGCGCTCCCTATTTTGCCCAGCGCTGGATTGGTGGTTTTATTACTAATTGGTCGGAAATTAAAAAAAACATTGATAAGCTTAACCAAATGCAGGCAGATTACGATCAGGGTAAATGGCAAAAATTTGTTAAGCACGAGCAATTACTGCTTAAGCACAAAAAAGCTCTTTTGGAGAAATTTTACGGCGGGGTAAGATCATTAAAAGATTTGCCGGCGGCTCTTTTTGTGGTTGATATTAAAAAAGAAGCAGCGGCGGTGGCTGAAGCTGCGCGTCGAGAAATTCCGGTTGTGGCGATTGTTGATACTAATGCTGATCCAACCAAAGTTGATTATCCAATTCCGGCTAATGATGATGCTGTTAAGTCAATTAGTTTTATTGTTAAGTATATTGCTGACGCTTATGAAGAAGGTTGTCAGCTTTGGCAAAAAAAGGCTTTAAAAAAGCCAAAAGATTCCTCAACAGAAAATAAAGAAGAAAAAAAACAAAGTGTAATCAAAAAAACTAAAAAGAAAAACATCCAAGCAGTTAAGACTAAAAAATAATTTATGGTTAATCAAACTGATCTTTTACTGATTAAAAAATTAAGAGAAGAAACACAAGCGCCTGTGTTGGCGATTAAAAAAATTTTAACCGAAACTAAAGGCGATCTTGAAAAAGCCCGTTTAAAACTGAAAGAACTGGTTCGTCAGAAAGCAGCAGAAAAAAAAGATCAAATAACTACGGCTGGTTTAGTTGAGGCTTATGTTCATACTAACCAAAAAGTGGCGGCTTTGGTGGTTTTGACTTGTCAAACTGACTTTGTGGCCAGAACAACTGATTTTAAAACTTTAGCCCATGAGATTGCTCTTCAGGTTGCCTCCATGAAACCAAAAAATGTGGTTGATCTTTTAGAGCAAAGCTATATCCGTGATCCTAAAAAGACAATAAAGACTTTAATTGAGGAATATATTGGTAAGCTAGGAGAAAATATCAAAGTAAAAGAGATTGTTTGTTTACAAGTTTAACTTGTCAAAATTTTCATTTTTAGTTAAACTAAAAATTAATGGATGAACAATTTCTAGCCAAGTTTTCTTCTAAAATGCTTCAGGCGGTGGATTTTCTGCGTCAGGATTTAGCCAGTATTCGCACCGGTCGCGCCTCATCTTTGCTGGTTGAGAATATCGTTTTGCCGGTTTATCAAGGCACACAGAAAATGAAGCTTAAGGAATTAGCCACTATTACTGTGGTTGATGCTCGGACTTTAGTGATTTCTCCTTATGATGTTTCCATTCTTGAGGAAATAGTTAAAGGTTTGCTGGCTTTAAATTTAGGTTTTAATCCCATCACAGCGGGAAAAGTTATCAGAATTATTATTCCTCCTCTAACTCAAGAACGAAGAGAAGAGTTTTTAAAATTAGCTCGCAGTAAAGCAGAGGGTGGCCGCATTATGATTAGACAGGCAAGGCATGAAGCAATGAACCATCTTAAAAAACAACAAGAAGCTGGTCAGCTGACTGAAGATGATAGAAAACGGCTGGAAAAAGAAGTGCAGAAAATTACTGATCAAATGGTTGAACAGATTAATAGTCTTTTGCAGAGAAAGGAAGAAGAACTGACAACTCTGTAAATTAGCCATCGTTATGCCTACCGATATTTTAATTGTTTTTTTGGCTCTTTCTTTTTTAATTTTAATTCATGAAATCGGTCATTTTTTGGCCAGTCGTTTTTTTGGTATTTGGGTGGAGGAGTTTGGTTTAGGCTTGCCGCCTCGTTTGTTTGGCAAGAAAATAGGCGAGACTTTATATTCTGTTAATTTACTACCAATCGGCGGTTTTGTTAAAACGCATGGTGAGGAGGAAGAAGCTTTAAAACAAGCTAAAGTCAAAAAAGTGAATCGGGCGTTTTTTAAAAAACCTTGGTGGCAACGGTCAATTATTTTAACAGCAGGCGTTTTAATGAACTTTTTGTTTGCGGTGACAGTTATTTCTTATCTTTTTACCAGAGGTGTTGGTTTACCCGATCAGGTGGAGATTAAAGAAGTTAATCCCAATTCACCAGCTGCTTTGGCTGGTTTTCAGGCAGGCGATGTTTTGAAAAAAATTGACGGAATTGAGGTTAAAGAGGTAGAGAAAGTCATTAGCTTGGTAACTGAACGGCTGGAAAAAGAAACGGTGTTTGAAGTAGAGCGGATTAAGGATCAAGCTTTAATTCAAGTCACCCTGCAGGCTGTTCCTCGCAAAAATCCGCCAGCTGGCGAGGGAGCTTTGGGAGTGGTACTTGGTCAGAAAATAATCACCAAAAGTTATCCTTGGTACCAAGCGCCTTTTTATGGTTTGCGCGAGTCGTTTAAAATGTCCTGGCAGCTTTTTCGGGCAATTATTGGCGTTTTCTGGGATTTAGTAAGTGGTTTTAAGGTGCCAAAAGATGTGGCTGGTCCAATTGGCATGTACCAGCTTTACGGTGAAGCAAGAAAATACGGTTTGACTGCAATTTTGGAACTTTCTGGTTTGATCTCGTTAAATTTAGCGGTGATTAATCTTTTGCCGATTCCGCCGCTGGATGGGGCAAGGCTTGCTTTTGTTTTAATCGAAAGAGCAACCGGCAAAAAACTAAAAAAAGAATGGGAAGCAAAACTTTATCAAATTAGTTTTATTTTACTCATGACGCTTTTTGTTTTAGTATCCATTCAGGATATTAAAAGACTCTTAAACTAAAAATTTTTACCTTGTTATTGGGATTATGGTTAAAAATAATGGTCTGCCAGCCAAAAACAAAAATTTTGCTGCTTGGTACAATGAAGTAATTTTGAAATCAGGTTTGGCTGATTATGCGCCAATTAAAGGCTGTATGGTGATTAAGCCTTTAGGTTATGCTCTTTGGGAAAATATCCAGCGGGTTTTTAATCAGATGATTAAAGAAGAGGGAGTGGAAAATGCCTATTTCCCTTTGTTTATTCCGCAGTCTTTTTTGCACAGAGAAAAAGAACATGTGGCGGGTTTTTCGCCTCAGCTGGCTGTGGTAACTGTTGGTGGCGGTAAAAAATTAGCTGAACCATTGGTTGTCCGGCCAACTTCAGAAACTATTATCTGCCGGATGTTTGCTAACTGGGTTACTTCTTGGCGGGATTTACCTTTAAAAATCAATCAGTGGTGTAATGTGGTGCGCTGGGAATTGCGTACTTATCTTTTTTTAAGGACCACCGAATTTCTTTGGCAAGAAGGCCATACAGCTCATGCCACGGAAAAAGAGGCGATTTTAATGGCGCAGAAAGCTTTAAACTGGTATCAGCAGCTTTATGAGGATTATTATGCTATGGCGCCAGTAGTAGGTGAAAAATCAGAAAGCGAGAAATTTGCCGGAGCTAAAACCACTTGGAGTGTGGAATTTTTAATGCCGGACGGCAAGGCTCTGCAGGGAGCAACTTCTCATCATTTGGCTCAAAACTTTGCCCGGCCTTTTGAGATTGTTTTTCAGGATCAGCAAGGTAAAACCCAGTATGTCTGGCAGACTTCTTGGGGTTTAACTACCCGGTCAATTGGCGGTTTGGTTATGACACATGGTGATGACTGCGGTTTAGTTTTACCGCCAAAACTGGCGCCCTATAAAGTAGCGCTTATTCCTATTTTTGGTGAAAAAGATCAAGCAATTCTAGCACTTTGTCAGAAAATAAAAAAATTAATTGAGGACAAACCAAGTCAGTATCCTGGGAAAGTGAAAATTTTTGCTGATAGTCAAAAAAGTTTTGGTTGGCGGATAAGTGAGGCTGAATTACAAGGTATTCCTTTGCTGATTGCTGTGGGAGAAAAGGAATTAAAAGAAAATTTTGTTAAGCCAGTTTTTCGGGTAAAAAGTTTTGCCAGCTCTTTGATTAATTTGCCAATTAATAACCAGCTGGTTAACCATGTTGAAGAATTACTGCAGGATTTGCAAAATCATCTTTTACAAAAATCAAGACAGTTAGTAAAAGAGCAGACTTACCCAATTGAAGGGTATAGCGACTTTAAAAAAATTATGGCCACCAAACGGGGTTTTTTAAGCGCTTTCTGGTGCGGCAATCCGGCTTGTGAAACAGCCATTAAAAAAGAAACCAAAGCCACCACTCGCGTTTTGCCTCTTAACAGTAAGGAGGAAAAAGGAGTTTGTGTGTATTGCGGTCAATCAGCTAGACAACGTTGGTTTTTTGCTCAAGCTTATTAAGCTTATTAAAAAACAAGCAAAAAACAAACAAAAAAACTAAAGGTTTAAACCTAAACAACCTTTAGGGTTGTTTTAGTTTTACTTGTAATCCTAAGTAAAAAGGTTTAAAATTGCCTCAAGTTTACTAAGTTTACAAGTTTATTTTTTCAGACTTGATGAAAACAATTGTTACTCATTTCAGTCCGGATGTTGATGCGCTTTGCGCAGTTTGGCTGGTGAAAAAGTTTTTGCCTGGTTTTAATCAAGCTGAAGTAACTTTTGTGCCGGCTGGCGAGACTCTTTTTAATCAGCCGGCTGATCAAAATGCTGATGTTGTTCATGTTGATACCGGTTACGGCCGTTTTGATCATCATCAGACTAATAAAAATACTTGCGCTGCCAAACTGGTTTATGAATATTTAGTGAAAAACAAACTGGTTGATTCTGAAAAAGCTATTGTTTTGGCTAGACTAGTGACAATAGTGAATGATTTTGATCACTTCCATCAGGTTTTTTGGCCTGAAGCTGATCATGATCGCTATGATTTTTCGCTGGATGGCATTGTTGATGGTTTAAGACTTTTGTATCCGCGGGAAAGTCTGAAAATTGTGGAGATTAGTTTGCTGATTTTTGAGGCGATTTTTTATCAGTTAAAAAACAAAGTTTGGGCAGAAGAAATTATTAAGAAAGAGGGGATTAAATTTCAGTCACCTTGGGGTAAGGCGGTTGCTCTTTTAACTACCAATGATGAAGCAGTACATTTGGCTCAAAAAATGGGTTTTCGGGTGGTGGTTAGAAAGGATCCCAGAAAAAATTATGTTAGAATAAAAGGAGTACCAGAAAAAAACATTGATTTTAGCCGGCTTTATCAAAAGTTAAAACAAAAAGATAAGGAAGCAACTTGGTATTTGCACGTAAGCAAACATATGATTTTAAATGGTTCAACCAAAAATCCGAACATGAAGCCAACCAAGTTAACGCTTGAGGAAATTATTAGTTTAATGAAAAAAAATGAATAGCTGTATTTTTTGCCAGATTATTCAAGGAAAAAAACCCGGTCATGTGGTTTATCAAGATAAGAAAGTCATAGTTTTGCTGGATATTTTTCCTTCAGTTGAGGGGCATTTACTGGTTATTCCGCTTAAGCATGGTGAAACAATTCTTGATTTTAACAAAAAGGAATTAGGCGAAATTTGGCTGGTTTGTCAAAAAATGGTTAAGGCGTTAACTAAAACCTACCAGACTAAAACTTTCAGTTTAGGTATTAATCAAGCAGAGGAAGGTGGGGTACCGCATCTGCATATTCATATTTTACCGCGCTACCCAGATGATGGGGGTGGTATTATTCAGAGTTTGGTGAAAAAAGAAGTAAAAATTAGTCTTGAGGAGGTTTTGCAGAAAATTAAAAAAAATGTTTAAAAATGTTTAAGGAGGTGTTTTTTAAATTATGGCCTATGTTAAGGCGCAGCCAGGTGATTCACCTGACTCTTTAATTCGTAAGTTTACCAAAAAAATAATTGAAGAAAAAATTCTTTT